>OCPV01000447.1_pt1 | contig 31923 bp, 31 predicted proteins | sample 1538511 | NCBI WGS metagenome assembly OCPV01 (sample SAMN04571704, study PRJEB22368) | human gut metagenome | biome: human gut; material: stool | host: Homo sapiens | place: Luxembourg | collected 2012-08-30 | reverse complement strand
CGCCGAATCGAAAGTATAGGTTTTGCCGGTGGTTTTAAGGGCATTTTTCTGGTACCGGGCTTCCAATTCCTGACTGACAGACTTGGGCGCCACAGTTTGCGGATAGGCTCCGTATTCGCAAATTTGTACCGTCTTGCCGTTGGCAAGACGCATTGCCCTCACGTTGTTCGGGCGGATTAAAGATGTTGCTGAGAACGGCAAAGCGGGACACCCGGCGGCTTCTCGTCCGTTAGGGTCATTGATGTTCTTGACGCCGCTCCAGTTGACGGTGCGGACGTACGCATTTCCGCGGGAAGACGCCGACCAGGCATATCCGGAAGCCACACCGGCACTGTTTTTGGTGCCGCTGCCCATGCATGTTCCCAAGGCAATCGCAACATCCGAAATGCCGACTTTTGTGCCATACGCCTGTATCACTTCCAACGCACGGTCGCCCCAGATGTCTTCTTCCCTTAAAAACGTTACTTCCATTTTCGCCTCTTTTGACCTTGTTATATGCGGCTTTACGGCCGCCTTTTACGCCTTATATAGAACAATTTACCATATTTTTAATCCCTTGGCAAGCTATTTGTGAGAAAAAAACGAAGATTTCCCGGACATTTTCTTCACCGAACTTATTAAGGTTTGTATCTTATTACGGATAAATTTAAAACTCCCGGTACCGGCAAGATGCGCTTTGTATGCGTTAAGGCGAACATTCAGATATTCTTCATCCAGCACGCCGCAGCGATAATAATGAGCCATTGTTTTCAGATACTGACGCTGCCTAATCTTGGCCGATGCCCGCAGGGATTTGACGATTTTTCCCGAAACGGTAAGTTTATGATTAAATCCGAGAAAGTCTACACCGTTTTTGATTTTGCCGATTTGCGTTTTGTTATTCAGAGAAAGTTTCAACTTTTCGGCACAGACCTTTTGTATTTCCGCCCGGCATTTCTGTAAAAACTCCTTACTTTCACTTAACAATACGAAATCATCCATATAGCGAATATAATACGGAGCGCGCAGCTTTTCTTTTATCAGGCGGTCAACTTCATCCAGATACAACAGGGCAAACCATTGGCTGGTCTGGTTGCCGAGCGGCAGCCCCTGCTCCGGATGCGACCGGATGACCTGATTCATAAACCACATTTCGTCTTCAGAAAAACCGCAGCGTTTCAGCTTTTTCAAGAGAATATCATGATTGATATTCTGAAAATATTTGGCTATGTCGCATTTCAGAAAATATCCTTCGCTACCGCCGTTAATAAACATCCGGTGCATAAAGCCATGCAGGCGCGTTATGGCAAAGTCTGTTCCCTTGCCGATACGCGAGGCCGCATTGTCATAAATCAGACGGCGCTCTAAAACCGGTTCCAAAACGTTACGGCAAAAGCACATCAATACGACCCGGTCCTTATACGGCAACGCTTCTATCAGGCGCCGCTTGGGGTCATAAATTTCAAAAACCCTGTATTTTCCCAGCTTATAGGTTTTATCGGCCAATTCTTTAGCCAGTTTGCAAAGGTTTACTCCCAGCGCTATTTCAAATAATATAGTGCCGCGTTTATGTTGTTTGCTCCGGCGGCACATTTTGTGCGCTTCGAGCAGATTTTCAAACGTAAATATCTCCTTTGCCTGCATTGTTTTTCCTTTTACATAAAAAAAGAAATGCCCGATAACACGCCAAAGCCCCTATGCGTCGGCGTATGTGGCATTTCATAAAACAGCGCCGGCATTTGCTACCGCAATAACTCACATTATTTGCGGCGGCGCCGTTTTTGTTTCTTCCCGCCGCCCTGAAAAGACCGGACGGACGGGAAAAGAGAAAACTTCCTTTATCCTGAACGCGGACGGAATTTTCCTAAATTCCGTTTTTCGGGTTTGTTTTTCAGAAACCTGCGGCTTTGCCAGACACAGCAATGTTTCTCTTCAAGGATAAATCGGGACACCCGGCGGCTTTTCGTTTGTTAGGGTTATTGTTGTTCTTGTCGCCGTTTTAGTTGACGGTGCGGACGTTTTCATTTTTGTTGGAAGACGCCGACCAGGCTAAAGCTCTTTTATAAGTTTTCCCTTATCTGCGGCTGATACCGCAAATTCCGTATGTGTTATCAAATCTTTCTTTACACCTCTTGTGTTCGTTTCCATTTTTCTTCGTCGCTTTTTTTCCACGCAGACAACAGATTTACCGTTTCGCCAATCTGCAGCGATATCTGCTTATACTGACGCAACAAAATACAGCCGGCATTTTGCGCAACCATTGCCACATAAGCAAGCATCTTCAATTTGATTAGGGCATCAGTCTGGTATTGTGCCCGCAGACGGCGGTTTTCTGCATCGGCCGGACGGATAAAGTTGGCATTCAGCATATCCTGAAGCGCATCCAAACAATAATTCTGCATTCGGTTAACAAATACTCCGCGATATTTTGCCGGCGACTTTTCTGTTGCGGCTATTACATAAGCGCCAAGCTTTTTAACTTTTGTAATAACGATTAAATCACTGGAAGATTCAGGAATTTTGGATATTCGTTTCCATTCGGCATCTTCCGTTTCAGCCTTTTGCCGGGAAACTTCCCGGTTCAACTTCCGGTCATGCGCCGTAGCATGTGCTTCATCAGCAGCCACCCTGTCAGCAACCGTATTAATCACCCCGACTTCATTTTTCACGGTTATCGGGATATTCAACTGCCGGTTCCTGCTTATATGACTGTTTTTCATAATCGGCCTTTAACTTTGGATACTTTCTGCAAAAAGAGTGACTCGCCAATTTTATAAAGTCAAGTTTTTTATCCTCTTCTGTGAATATCAAAAAAAACATTGCAATATAAAAAGGCTGCGTTTCCGCAGCCTCAGGAGATACAATCCCACACACCAATTAACGTTTGGAGAACTGATATAAGATTTTTATATTGATTTATCAATATGTTATTATTGCAAAATTTCTTATGTGAAGAAAATGTGAATATGTAATATAACTTTATATCTGCTGCAATAAACACAAATTTTCTTGTTGTTTAAGTAGTTCTCTCCGTAGTTTTTCATTTACTTTTATATTTTCAAAAATAAAATCACATATTAAGCATTCAAAGATTTCCATTAATTTTATGACCTTTTCAATATTGGGCAAACGTTTATCTTTGGAAAAGTCAAAATGAACAATTTGGGCTCTTAACGCTGAAATCTTTTTACCTCTGATAACTTCTTTTGTATCGTTTTTTTGCTGGTCAGAACATTTTACATCTTCTAAAACTTCATCTATTTTTTTAATGATGTTAGGATAATTATCAAAGTATAGGCTTAAAACTTTTTGATATTTTTCACGCTTGTTGATTTGTTTATAATCAGCTATTGCGGATAAGCCATCTATGGTTCTTCCCAAATATAATGATGTAAATCGCCGTGAATAATGATTTTCATTTAAAAGAAAAATACAGTTTCCTAAATTGCTATAATTTTCAAAAAAGTATTTAATAGGTAACAGATAGTTATCATTTTGTAAAAATAATTTATTTCTCTGAAAGTATGTTGACAAATTATTTATATTGACTTCATACTTTTTAATTTCAAGAAATGGAAGACAATACAAAATAGAAAATGGCGTATCTGAAAATTTATTAAATACCATAACCTCATCAGCACAAAGTGTATAATTCCAAGTGACCAACCTAAAATAATCTGAAATTATTTGAATATCTTTAAGCCCCTCTGACAGAGCTCCATTTACATAACTTATAAAAGGTATTATATACTGTGTTGATTTATCTATTCTTGATATTTTAGATTTACTCTTATTAAGAATATCTTCCACAGATTTAGCACAAACTTGTAGGAGTTCCTCATCATCACTATAAAAATTATTTTTTATAAGCGAATCATTGTTTTCTGAAAAACTGTTGAAACATTCAGCAATATGTAAAACTTTATTTTCAGATATTTTCACTTCTTTATTACATAACGTAACACTTTTATTCCTTCTTCCCAATAAATCCATTTCATAAAATAAGTCATCAAACGCTTCATTAAATTTACTTTGAACACATTTAATTTCATTGTCTCTAAAATAACTATTATTATGGAATAAACACACATTGACCCTGAATATAAGTTTATTTAAGCGAACTTCTGGAACAATCGTCTCCCCGAGATTTTGATTTTTGCTTAAATCACTTCCCCAATTTTGACTATTGAATGAACAATAAATCGTTGCATATTCAAGCTTAGATTCAAAGGCTTCCGAAACAACACCTTTAATCGTTACTTCTCTTCCAGGAAATAAAAATGGATTATTTTTAAATTTATCTGTTAAATCACAATCAGGAGATACTAATAATTCCAACCAAAATGTTTCATTTGGTGCATATTTCATATTACCAGCAAAATGATATGTTTTATCGTCTATATCAACGTCAAATTCTCCATACCATATATAATTTTGAGATAATTTATAATTAGGAATATCTTGTATCATAATTCATCCTCACAATTTTTAGATATGATAGAAAGTATTCATTTCCTTGTCAAATTATCTAAAATAATCAATAATATTAAAGTATATGCGGGTACAAAAAATGAGTTGCAATTTCTTAAAACCTATTGGAAATAAAACATATTTTCTCACAATCTATTAGCTGTGAGGTAATATTGAATTTTATATTGATTTATCAATTAGTTAACCAAATAACATTTCTTGTATGGAGAAAATGTGTATATTAGATAATCAGTCTTTTATACCCAATCCCTTACGAATAGACCACCTACGACAGTTTTCAGAATGCCTGATAATGATGAAACTAAAATTTTCATCCAGTCCATTTATAAAACTCATAATTTATACAAATTTATTTTTCATTATTATTTTTATTTCCAAATTTAAATCTTTTTATTATCATTCCTATTAAACTATGGAAAGGTGTTTCATCCCAACAATTACGCTCAAAAATATCCGATGGATTCTCTGCCAATACAGTTAGTGTTAATTCTGATAAACTTTTAGCCAATTCGCTATCTGTATTAACTTCTTCCATTTGTTTTCTATATCCTTGAAATGCTCTTGACATAGCCTCTTTATATGCATATTTCTCCTGCAAACGGTTAGCGTGACCATAAGAACGAGCAAAGAACCATCCCAACCAAATTGGAGGAAAAAGTAATGGCAATCTGTGAAAAAACTCTTTCCAAATACTTGTATCCTGATTTATGGGGGTATCCAGCATAGGCATTGTTAAATACGATAAAGCTAAAATACTGACGATGAATCCCAACAATAAGCATCTTTTGCTCCATTTTAATTGCTGTACCTTATTGTAGAACGAAGAAGCTAAACCAGCCGAGGTTGAACCAGGAAGAAGCTCTTCAAGGGTTTTATTTACTTCTGTTGCTTTTTCAATTAACTGGTTTAATGCGTTTTGAGCTTCCTCATTGCTTGTTTGTATATTTGGAATTTTTCCTGAAAAATCCTTTATTTGTTTTAAAGAAGATGAAATATTACTAATTTCAGTTTCTATGTCTTTTTTAGCCTTTTCAATGGATTCTTTATCTTTTTGAACACCTTCTTGTATTTGAACAATTTCCACGTTTATTTCATCTATGGATTTTTTTACTGTTTTTGAATCATTTTTCAGCTGTATAGCTTCATTATAGTTTTCAATTTGTGTTTGTATTTTTTCAGACAAATTTTTAAGTTTAGCTAACTCTTCGGCAAAATCCATAGAAAGGTTTGCATAACTTTTGTCCTTGGAATTTAAGAAGGTTACAGGAAATAAAGCTATCAGTAATTGATTTAAATTAGTAACGAATTGTGGAAAATAGTTATAGTTACCAGATGCTATATTTTTTAAACTTGTAATCGTAGCATTTAAAGAAGTAATCATAACAGACTTTGATAAAACATAGGTATTTTTACCTTTTCTGTTTGTATCCAAAGCTTTCATCCATTGTAATACAGTTAAAACAACGCCACCAACTTCATCAACAGTTAAATTGGGTAAGTGTGGCGTGTATAACGATGGTGTAGCAACGCAAACATCATATACTTTTTTCCACAAATCTTCTATTTGCTTAATTTCTTCTTTTAATTCTTCCATTTTTTTCTCCATATTAGATATGAAAAATGTTGATTGACGTTTATTTAAAAGTCAAGATTTTTTACAGAAATATCAAAGAAAACCTATATCTTATAAAAAATGGTGTAATAAAACAATGAATGATATTTTTTATTTAATTTGATATCAAACAACAGATTATCTTGACATTTATAACTTTTAATGTTATATATTTTGGTAGATAGGATGACTATAAAATACATTAAGCGTTTTCACGCAGGAGTTTCTCTGGTTGTATTTGCTGTCATCCTTTATCGTTTTAAAATTCCGAGATTTTTCCCTTTTAAATATTTCTCATTGAAAGAATCTATCTTTCTTAATTCTTTCAGTAACTTAGGGGCATTCAAATCTCCAACCATACGGTATATTAGATTATGCACCTTTTCAGGTCTATTCTCTTCCGCAACAATAAGTAAAGAACCGTAGTGAAATATCTTATTGCGATACATCCGAATTCTGTTTAATTTATTAAAAATTCTTGATAGCACACTAATATCTTTACAACCATCAAAAATCTCTTGCAATACCTGCGGATGTTTTTTCCATATAGCATCATTGTATGCAGGCAAGAACAAATATACCCAAAAACCTAAACTTAATTCAGATATGATGTGATTTTTATCGGTAGGATTCTTTTTAGTATCCTTAATATGAGCAAGAGCATTTTTCATATTATCCTGATTTCTGCCTATGATATACTCATCCTTGAAAATCCAGTCCTCTCCCAAATACTTAGAAAATACCTTATCTATCTTATTACGCAAAATAATTTCAAAATATGATAATGAGGAATAAAAAGATTCCGCCAATTCACAATTAAACAGATGACAAGCAATGGCATTTTCTTTGCTGATGCCTTTATATTTAGCTAATCGCTTTTCTGATAATAAATCGGTTATTTCATCCATTTTATCGAATCCCTCTGCAAATTTTTTATATAATAAATGGTTTTATTTAAAATCTGATGAATCATCAATTAAATTATTTGCTATGGTAACAATAAAGCATACCTTAACGTTCCCATAAAAAGACGCCACAAAAAGTAATATTAAGGTAATATTTGCATTGACTTTGTAAAAGTAATGTGTATATTAAGACTATAATATTACTTAGATGGAGTTTTAACAATGAAATTCTTATACGCACGAGTTTCTTCCAATGATGGCAGCCAACATATTGACCGTCAAACCACAGAAATGGAAAAATATGATGATGTGTTCATTGATTACGCTAGTGGCGGTTCAACAAACCGCCCAAAATTACAAGAAATGCTGAAATGGATTAGAAAAGGCGATATGGTGGAAGTGCATTCTATCGACCGTTTGGCGAGAAATATTAACGACCTTTTGCAAATTGTTAGAATCGTCACCGAAGAACGCCACGCTGAGATTTTTTTCATCAAAGAAAATCTGCGTTTTACAGATGACGAAACCAATCCATTTAACAAATTGATGCTCCATTTACTTGGTTCTATTGCCGAATTTGAAAGAAATATGATTAAAATGCGGCAAAAAGAAGGAATTGCTATTGCAAAGCAAAAGGGCGTTTATTCAAAAGAAAGATGTAAAAAGCTTTCCCTTCCTAAAATTGAAGAGCTGAAAAAAGATATTGCCGATAAAGTTAAAATTTCTGATATTTGTAAAAAATATGGCATTACTAAACCAACTTTTTACAGATATAAAGAAAATTATGGATTATAGTAAATAAATTTCACCCCAGAGTTTTAAGCTCTGGGGCGTTACTCATTTCATCTCAGGTACTTTATTAGGTAATGGGTCTGATGTAATATCTTTTCCCATCCATTTTTTACACGCATCAAATGCTTTTTGGCAGGATGCTACATTTTTCCTACAATTGTAAACAATTTCTGTAATTTTATTTTGTATTTTTCCACTTGTTTTTCGCATATTCTTATCAAATATATTTTGATATGATGTTTCTAAATTAGTTAAATAACCAAAACCTTTTTCCATTTTCATTTTTCTAGAAGCAGAAGGAGTACCATATGTAGTATAACTAAAAGCATCTGTCATACTATCAATAATAAAAATTCCACAAAACATATACTGTTGTTCGGTATCTGTGAATCCCGAGGCTTTTCTAATTGTTTCATCTCTGCTTTCACAAGCCGTTAGAATACTAACCAGAATAAACATTGTTCCTATAATTTTTTTCATTACCATCTCCTATTCCAAATATTTGAAGCATTATAATTTTCAAGAATTTTAATAATTTCTGGATTAAATCTTGCTCCATTAGATAAATACATTGCCCATCCTAACGCTGTATTTCCCTGACTATCGGTCTTATTAACATCAGCATTATTTTTCAGAAGAAGCTCAACAACATCTGCTCTGTTTTCTCTTACAGCAATAATTAACGGTGTTGCAAGATAATCCGAGCTATTATATGATGTGCGTTTATCAACATCTGCATTATGCTTTATCAGCAATTCGACAATTGATGTCTTTTGCCTTCCAACTGCCGCACCAAGTGGAGTGGTCGGAAAATCTCCCTTACTTCCGATATTAGTATCAGCCCCTTTATCAAGCAAAATTTCTACTATCTGTTCAAAATTATCATTAAAGGAATAGCTTTGTTCTGCCAATAATGCCAATAAAGCAGTAAAACCTCTGCTATCTATGGCATTAATATCTGCACCGTTTTCTAATAATACTTTTAATATTTTTGTATTTCTTAGAGCAATGATTAGTGGTAAACGCCCAGCATCCTCGTTAACCTCAGCACCGTGTTTCAACAGCATTTTTACAATTTCTGGTCTATTTTCATTTATTGCAATACTTAGAGCTGTTTCTCTACCATTACCCCAATTAATATCAGCATCATTTTTAATTAGAAATTCTACTAAATCATCATTTGTTGATATGGCATACATCAAGGGAGTCATTCCTCGCCAAACTTCATTAACATCTGCACCTTTATTGACCAGATATTCAACCACATCAAAATTTTGGCAATTATTATAGAAAAAACTTATCAATGGCGTTGGCGATTTATCATCTTTTTTAAAATTAACATCAGCCCCATTTTCAACTAGTAGCTTGATTATCTCAGCATCTTTACATCTATCAATAGCCATATTTAACGGAGATTCGCCATACTTATCCTTAAAATTGACATCTGCCTTATTATCGATTTCTTTTTTTAGCATTTCTGTTGTGGCTGATTTCCACCAAGATGCATTTGATATATTAACTGAACGTATTCTAATTTCTTCTGCTGATAAGGGTTCTTCACAGCCAGATAAAAATATTGCTAGAATTAATCCGTACACTAAATTAAATTTCTTCATTACTATAACTTCCTATCAATTATTTCATTTTGCTATAATCAAATTTGCCATCTTTTTTTCTGGCCAAGAAAATTTGATTGCCGCCATCTGAATAGCCGCCTTCATACCGCTGGCTAACAACAACACCGTATTTTGTAAAATACCTTCTTTCATATCCATCACGTAAACCATTTTTATATGATTCTTCACGAATGACATTGCCTTCTTCGTCAAAAGTACGAATTATTCCATTCAATCTATTATTTTTGAAAGATTCTTCTTTAACTACGTATTTACTGATAGTGTCATAAATTTTGATTGTACCATCTGCGATGCCATTCTTATAGTTTCCTTTTAAAATATAACGAGTAGGATTTGAATTGCTGTAACCATAACGACTGTTTACCTGTAAAGTTATCGGTTCTCCATATCTTTCACAATAACCGTTTGGTTTTCCTTTCAAATAATTACATTCCATAAGCTGATTACCATAATTATCTGTCGTAACAACTTTACCTGTAATAACTTTGCCCTCCATATCAATGGCTATACCGTTAGGAATTTGTATATTTCTTGCGTTATAAGTTGTTTCAGCCAAAGACGGAGTAGAACAAAATAAAGTGGCTATAAATAAAAATTTATCTAAATTTCTCATTGTATTGCTCCTTCAAAATTATAGGCATCTGATTCTATGATAGATGGAACATCTACTGTATATCCCAATGTTAGAGTACAAATTTCTTGTAATTCAGAGTCTCCTATTCCGTGACATTCTGCTATATTTTGAGTTATTTTAGAGCGACAATAAGCACTCAAATTTGGCTTTTGAATTTGATTACAATAATTCAGATTAAAATTTAATACCGCCAAACATAATTTTTGCTTATCTGAATTTTGTATTGTCTTACAACATTCTTCTGTGTTGTATTTTTCACAATTTGCGTATGCAATAGATATTATCTGTAAAAAGCAAAACGCTATTAAAAATATTTTTCTCATATAATTAAACTTCCTTCTTTTTTAATTGCAATTAAAAGAAAACCACCTGTTTAGAGGTGGTCGGAGAGTTCATCAATCATATTGCTGTAAATGATTCTTCTAGCCTTTAAAGTCAAAAAACTTCTGAACATACGCCAAAAGCTCCCCGACCATAGCTAACTATGAATCGGGGATATATTTATTGCTCGCTGCGATGAACAGCTAACAATATGACGATGTTATATCCAACACCGACAGCAATAAGAGCCGATGAAAGCCCCGCACCACAGGGTGCTAAATATAGAGTAATCCCTATATCTGCTTCGAGAGTATTAACTGTTGGTCCGAGAGTCAAGACAAAAATATAATTTATGGAGAGAGTACCATAATATCAGAAAAGCCATAGTTTTTGCTATGACTTAATTATTTAAGGCTGCCCAATTGGTTCTTCTATGTTTCCGACAAACACACCGCCATTCAAAAATTCGCCATAAATCAGAGCTTCTGGGTTATCTACCTCCGTATGCGTATACCTACCTCGAAAAGGTTCTAAACCAGTTTGCATTCTAGATACGGAAGTAGAAAGCTCTTTTGGGTCATCAGTATCCTGCGAAATATAGGCTTTCAAGATTACTCCACTGTCAGTTTTGTTTAGAACACCCTGCATATATAGGATTTTATTTGGATGAGCCAAATTATATTGCCTTAGCTGGAAATCAAGCTGCAATTTCAGATGTTCAATATCAATGCCGTGGAAGCTTATCTCGTAAAATCTTTTATTTTTGTTATGTTTCAATAAGTTGCTGATATTGCAAACCATACAAAATTCTTTAAGTGATTTTTCATAAATGTATTTTTTAACATCTTCTATCTGAAACTTTTCAAAATCAAATGAAACATACTCAGAAATATATGAAAGAAAATCAAACGCCGTTGTTATAGCTGCATCATTTGCTATTTCAAATTCATCACCACAAATACTGAAATTGGCTTCGATTATAACATCATTACTGTCGTCAGGCATATAAATGACTGCTAAAACCCCTAATTTATTTTTTGAAACATAACCATTAAATGAATATAAATTTTCCAAAAACATCATTCTTGTCGAAAGAATATCTCCTGTTTTCAGAATTATTCTGAAAATGCTGTTATTCTGAAATTTAAACGAATTACAAAATTTGTGAAAATCAAATTTATCCTTATAATAGAGATAAGAATTTAGCTCTTTCTCTGCTTCTTTTTCTCTTTTCAGACTCATATCAGCACATCCTTTCTGCGGTATTGTGCAGCAATTCTGCCGAAAATATGATTTTGAAAATGCTTCCAAATATTGCTCAAAATGCCTTCTTCACGGATTTTTTGATATAATGTTATGAGCGAAGCAATGGATGGTTTGATGTTCAAATCATACAAGAGGACATTCATATAATTACTATTTTTACCTAGATATTGCTCGCTAAATTCACGGAAACTGCGGATTTTACCTTGTTTATATAATAAATTTGCAACTTCAATTAAAAATCTAACCTCATCATTAGTAGGATAATCTATGTTTTCACCTATTTTTCTCATAAATACTCCTCATTTTAATATAATATATTTATCAATTTTTCAGGAAATATCCCTCTGGAAAATAAAGAAAATGATTGTCATCCAACTCTTTTGTGAAGTAATCACACAGATTTTTGAAATGATATTTGTCAGCAATAAATTTGGTTTCTACATCTCCATTTTTTACCACTTTTTTAATTGCTCTGGTAAAAATAGCATTGATATTGAAGCGAATATATTCATCGCATAACTGTTTTGAAAATTCGTTTTCTTTTCCTAAAACTGCTAGATTATTTGTTTTCAGATTTGAAAGGGTTATAAAATTTTTAGCATATTCGAGAAGATTATCTGTTGAATAGAAATCACCTAAATGATTATGTATGATATGGAAATGAGTTGTTTTACCTAATTTTCCATATTCTAATATAGCAAGATGTTTAAATTGCGGCTTATCATTTATGGAAATATGTTTTCCATAATACTCCTGATAAATATTGGTAAGAAAATGATGGAATATTTTCTCTGCCGATTCTTCGGAAAAATATTGCTGATTAAGCTTGATTGTTGAATGATATTGACATTCTGAATAATTATCTCGAATGAGTTTTATTAGAGCTTCTTTACTTTTTGATGACAGAGATTGTTGAATATTGTTGTTTAATTTGCGTTTATATTCTTTATCTAAAATGTCTTTAATTAATGTTAATGTTTTGAAGTCTATTTTTGAAAATGTTTCTTTAATGTTTTCATAATTCATTTTTTATTCCTTTTTAATAATAAGATATAAAAATATTAATGTCCGTTTTGCTTCTGCAAATGAACATTCGTTTTGCGGTTCAGATGAATGTGAGATACTCAACTTTTCATCCATAACAGAGATAATGACATTGCCACATATTCTGCTAAACCAACTTTATTTATCTGAATTTGATATAATTTTATTATCAATATCTCTTTCTGACGAATTTAAAATATCCCAAAATCTCGAATCTGACAAAATAAATTTTTGCTGTTTAGCTAAAAAATAATATTGACAAAGCTTAATTTTCTTCTTCCTCATACTTAGCACAAATGGCAACGACTTTTTGAACTTTTTTATTCATTTTTTCCATTATCTTATCAAGTTTCTTTTTTTGTTTCGCTAATTCTTTTTGTATTTTTTTATCTTCTTCAAAATCCTGCTGCGAGGAATTTGGTGAATTTTGGATTAATTCCTTGGTCTTTTGAGTTGCAAAAATATGTGAATAATGGTTTTCAATTTGTTTAACAGATGTCCCCATATTCTGTGCCAAGTCATAAACTTGCACACCATCTGATAATCTCTGTGTTGCGTAGTAATGACGTAGCGAGTATGGCGGGCGTGGCTTTCCATCACCACTTAGATATAATCCTAACTCAACTAGCTTTGTTTTATACGTTTTTGAAATATTTTTCATCCAACTGCCATCTTCATAGTTGGAAAAAAAGTAATCATTATCTTTGGTATATTTTGAAAATGATTTGATTTTTTCATAACAAGTATAAGCTTCTGGCAAACTCACAACCGTTCTTTTCCCTGTCTTCGAATCATCAGGAACATTAATATAGAGAAGCTTTATGCCATTTTGGTTATGAACCATTATATCTTTCCATTTTATTTTATAAAACTCATTTGGTCTGATACCAGTATTTGCCATAAACACCACAAAATTGTAGAGCATTTTTCGTTGATATACCACATCGGCTCTTGCATTTTTCTCACTCCATAAGAACAATTCAAAAATAAGTTTTTCATATTCTGCTTTTGAAAAAGTATCTCTATTTTCAGTTTTAGCTCTTGGTTTAAATCTAATTTGTGGAATGACACGAATATAACCTCGACGTTGAGCAAATTCCAGCACTTCTTTAATAGCAGTTTTTTCCATCTTCAATGATTGTGCTGATGGTGTCTTAGCAATGTTTCCATTAACTTTTTCTGGGTGCTCCTGATAATAATTTTTTCGCCACGGCCAGTAATCATCAATGATACTTTCATTTATTTCTTCAATCTTATAATCGCCAAAATATGGAAACAAATATAGTTTTGCACGGCTGGTATAAAAATCCTGACGATATTTAGATTTGTCCGCTTGTTTGAACCAATCAGCAAAAATCTGCCTGAAAGTTTTAGTTTTCAAAGGAAGATTGTTTAATTTTTTAAAACGTAAATTATCATATAAATCTTCGGCAAATTTTAATGCCTTTCCTTGATTTGGTGTATCACAAGATTTGATAATATACCCCTTAATACCCTCCACACGCAATCGGCACTGAAAATTTTGAGAATTTGGACGTTTGTAGATAAGTATCCGTCCTTCTCTGTATGTGTATGTTTCTGAATAAAAATTACCGTCCATTTTGCCCTCAAATTTGCTTAAAACTGTGAATGATTTGTGAAAATGGTAAATTGGTAATTAAGGATTGTCAAGGGATATGTAAATATTATGTGAATACGAAAAATGGGCTGCAATTTCTTGCAACCCATTGAAAATAAAATATATTTTCCTGATACCAATTAACGTTTGGAGAACTGATAAGAACGGCGAGCTTTGGCGCGGCCATATTTCTTACGCTCAACAACACGGTCATCACGTGTCAGGAAACCTGCCTGTTTCAAAACAGAACGCAGTTCCGGCTCATATTCGTTCAGAGCCTTGGAGATACCATGTTTAATAGCTCCAGCCTGACCGGACAAACCACCGCCCTGCACTGTGCAAACGACGTCAAATTCGTTTTCACGATTGGTGATTTCAAACGGCTGATTGATAATCATCTTCAAAACCGGACGGGCAAAATATGTGTCAACTGGCTTTTCATTGATGGTGATATTGCCTTTACCCGGCATAATCCATACGCGGGCAACAGCATTCTTTCTCTTACCTGTTGCATAAGAGCGCCCCTGCTTATCGCGCGAGGGTTTGCGTTTTGTTTCAGCAACAGCAGAGGTCGCTGCAACAGCTTCTTTAATTTCGGTTAAAGATTCAATTTTTTTATTAGCCATTACAGTTCACTCCTTTTGTTCTTTTCGTTCATTGATGCAATATCAAAAACTTCAGGATTTTGAGCAGTATGCGGATGATTTTCACCGGCATATACTTTCAATTTTGTCATCTGCTGACGTCCCATCGGATTACGGGAAATCATGCGTTCTACAGCTTTCTCGACAACTCTTTCAGGGAAACGTCCGTTCAAAATTTTGCCTGCGGTCGTTTCTTTGATACCGCCAATCCAGCCAGTATGCTTATAATATTTTTTATCAGTCAATTTTTTGCCGGTCAGCTTTACTTTATCGGCGTTAATAACAACAACGTAATCGCCACAATCCAAATTCGGCGTGAAATAAGGCTTATGCTTGCCGCGCAGCAATTTTGCGACCTGAGCGGCCAGACGGCCCAATACGACGTCAGTTGCGTCAACAACGTACCATTTTCTTGTAATATCAGACGGCTTGGTTGCGTATGTATTCATCTTATTGGTCTCTTTTCTAAAAATTCAGGTTAAATTCGGTGTTTAATATAGAGATAAATATGCATTTGTCAACACAAAAATTTATCATATTTTCAACATGTTAGTTTAAGGTACAATATTACCGTTTTTTAACGCATTGTTTTTAATTATTTTTGTATTTAAACAAAATTTAATCATATCGGTTTTATTATAGCAGTCCAGGAGGAGTGCTGATGATAAAAAGGTTATCGTTGCTTATTTTTTCCGTGATATTTTGCCTGACTACTTTCTGTTGCCATGCCGCCGATGTCAGGAGATATACCTCTGCACAAATAAAAAGCTATGTGGACAACACGCCGCGCAATGTTGAAAATAATATAGCCCCGCTGGTTCGCTACCTGACCAAACCCTTTAACGATGATTATGACAAGGCCAAAGCCATTGCCTACTGGATTGCCAGCCGAATATATTACGACGATTTCCTTTACAGCGGAACAGACAACAAAGACACATATCTGCGCAAAGGATATCAGAAACAGACGCCGGCAAAGCTGTTGCGTTCCCGCACCGGAATTTGTATAGACTACGCCAACCTGTTTACGGCGATGTGCCGGAAAGCCGGAATAACCGCGCGGGTTATTTACGGCTATGCTTATCCGGCACAAACTGCTTTTTCTCCGGCTGTCCGCAAAAATAACACCCATGCATGGAATTACTTTTATTATAAAGGCTCCAAAATATATGTCGACCCGACTTTTATGGCAGGCGGAACGCTCGGAGCAGACGCCTACCCCAATTCGGCAAAACGCAACCGGGCATTGCGACAGCTTCGAAAGGACAATAAAACTCAAAGCATGAAGTCCAGTGTCAACGATTATTATTTTGACTTTTCTTATCAGGACGAAAAGCGTACACACGGGCAAGTTCACAGGGAGCGGTAAAAAACAACCTGTATAGTCTGGCAATAATTTTTTATGTCTTTAAACAGAAAGGATTTTTAGTATGAAAAAATTTGCTAAAACAAGTATGGCTGTTTTGTTGTATATTGCATCATATACTTCAGTTTTCCCTGCTCATGCACTGGATGAGATTTTTGCTCAGGAACAGAATATTCATAATACATCTGTGGATGACGAGGAAATTAAAAATATTTTGCTAAACGAACCACCCCAACGGCTAAAGGAACTTTTGAGCAAAAACATAGATCCGAATATTGATTATGGATGCTCCACATTGCTGAACAAAGCTATACAGAGCCTTATAGCCAGCCAAGACCCGGCGGCAACCCCGGAAGATACATTAGAAAAAATAAGCATACTTATTGATGCTGGCGCCGATGTGAATTTGGCAACCTGCGGATTAACGCCTCTGGCAATATTGACAGGCATTCCCTATATGGCACGGAAAATGGAAAAAGCTTATATGGAAACAATAACGCTGAATATAGATTATTCTACAGATATGTGTCATGTTAACGGAGTGGCTAAAATATGCAAAGATACATCCCCCGAGGAAAGAGAACAAATGAAAGCCGAAATTCGCCAGATTTTTCAAGAAGAAATGAAGAAAATTGAACCCTATTATATAAAAATTGCCGATATATTGCTGCAACATGGTGCTGACATTAATAAAAAATCCAACGAAGTTGCGCCGCTGCACTTTGCGGCACAGGTTCCTCAAAATGAAAAACCGATATTGTTAAAATATTTTTTGGAAAAAGGGGCCAATCCAAATATCCGCGATTTTCAAGGAAATACACCGTTATTTGTAGCCAATTTTGCCTGCAACAGAGAAGCAATAGATTTATTGCTAAAATTTGGTGCTGACCCGAACATCCGTAATAATGCAGGAATTTTATACAAGGATTTTAAAACCGGGGAACTATATACGTTCAATTAAAAGACATGATTTTTCATCTATTGTGGCAGAAAAACTTTAGAAGGCAGAAAAATTTTTCCGCCTTCTACTTTTATACACCTTTATAAAACCAGATGCTTTTTAAAATGCCTTTGCAGCCCGGTTATATTGTTTTCCCAAAAATAAAATCTTTTACTTCATCTGCCAGAGTTTCTGCCGTCAGGCCGAAATGCCCATACAATTCTCCTGCCGGACCGGACGCGCCAAAGGAATCCAGCCCAATCGTTTTTTGAGCAAAACGGTTCCACCCGAAAGTTGTTCCGGCTTCAAAGCTAATGACCGGAGCTCTTCCCAAAACTTCCAGCTGATAATTCAGGCTCTGTTCCTCAAATAATTCCATACAGGGCATAGAGACGACCGCAATATCAATCCCTTCGCCGGCGAGCAATTTCTGTGCCTCCACCGCTATTGACACTTCGGAACCGGTTGCTATCACTGTAGCCTGCCGCGTTCCGACAGCCGGAGAAATCACATAAGCACCTTTAGCCGTTAAGTTTTTATCCGCAGAGGTTCGCAACAGGGGCAATCCTTGGCGCGACAGAGCCAGAATACTCGGACGGCGCTCTTCTGTCAGCGCTGTCTGCCAAGCTTCGGCCGTTTCAACAACATCACAAGGACGGAAAGTCAGAATATTCGGCATAGCCCGGTATGAAGCCAGATGTTCAACCGGCTGGTGCGTCGGCCCGTCTTCTCCGACGCCGATAGAATCGTGCGTCAAAACATATATCACGCGAATTCCCATCAGAGCCGCCAAACGCATGGACGGACGCATATAGTCCGAGAAGACGAAAAAAGTTCCGCCATACGGGATTACGCCGCCATGCAGCGCCATGCCATTCATTACCGCGCCCATAGCATGCTCGCGAATCCCGTACATAATATTATTGCCGCAATAATCGTTTCCGGTTACGGTTTTCAGCCCTTCAACAAACGTAAGATTAGAGGCTGCCAAATCAGCCGACCCGCCGACGATTTCCGGAACATGCGGCACAATCGCTTTCAGACACATTTCCGAAGCCTTGCGCGTGGCAACTTTTGTCTTTTCGGCGATTGCCTGTTCTTTTAGGGCATTAAGAGCCGTATCCCAGCCGCGCGGCAGACGATTGGCGATAAAATCGCGGAATTCGGAACCGGCTGCAGAGGCTTTTTCCACCCACCGGTTATATGCAGGCAAGCTGCGCCTCTGTGTCTGACGCCAATTATCCAGTATTTCCGCCGGGATTTCAAACGGTTTCCACTTCCAGCCCAAAGCATTGCGCATTGCTGCGGTTTCCTCGGCGCCGAGCGGCGAGCCGTGGCATTTGGACGTTCCGCATTTGGACGGCGCGCCAAAGCCGATGGTTGTTTTGCAAGCTATCAGTGTCGGTTTGTCCGACTGCTGTGCTTTGGCTATCGCCTGTCTGATAGCGACATAATCATGCCCGTCAATGCTAATGGTATTCCAGCCCATTGCCTGAAAACGCAACAGCTGGTCAGTGGAGCTGGACTTATCTACCGTACCGTCGATGGTGATGTTATTGTTATCCCAGAAAACAATTAGCCTATTCAGCCGCAAATGTCCGGCAAGCGATGCGGCTTCTTCGGAGATTCCTTCCATCAGGCAGCCATCTCCGGCAATGACGTAGGTATAATGGCAGCATAAATCGTCTCCGAAGCGGGCATTAATCATCCTTTCGGCAAGAGCCATACCGACAGCCGAAGATATCCCCTGCCCCAACGGCCCGGTGGTCATATCAATCCCGTCCAGATGCCCGTATTCGGGATGTCCTGCGGTTTTGGAACCAAACTGGCGGAAATTTTTGATATCCTCAAGCGAAATATCTTTATATCCCGTCAACCACAGCAGAGAATACAGCAGCATAGACCCATGCCCGGCGGACAGGACAAAACGGTCGCGGTCAAACCATTTCGGCGCCTCCGGATTCAGTTTGATATATTCCGCAAACAAGACCGTCGCCACATCAGACATTCCCAAGGGCATTCCCGGATGCCCCGAATTGGCTTGGTTTATGGCATCTGCCGACAAAAAGCGGATAGCATTGGCCATATTGTGCAGGGTTGAGGTTTCCATCATGTTTTCACTCCTTCGTGTTTTCGAGGTTAATTTTACTTGCAGGATTTAATATAAACAGGGCAACCAGCTCCTGATGCCCGGAGTAGACAAACTGGTCGATGAGCTTTACCCGCTCAAATACATAACCGGCATTAATCAGCACTTCCGCATCATAAACAAAAGTTTTAGGATTGCAGGAAACAAAAACGATTTTTTCCGGACGCCGACACTGCGGCAATGCGGCAATTGCACGGCACTGCTCATGGGCTCCCGCGCGCGGCGGATCCATAACCACGACCTTCACACCATCCAAATCTTCCGCCTCAAACGGAGACTTGAACAAATTGCGGCTGATTATCCGGACATTGTGGATTTGATTACGGTTCAAAGCATTTTGCAGCCCTTTAAGGGCAGCCGGGGCAGAATCGGCCGAAATTATTTCTTCAGCCCGGTTCTTTGCCAGCGGATAGGTAAAGGTTCCCAACCCGCAAAACAGGTCGGCGGCTTTTCCTCCGGCGTTCCCTGCATAGCCTGTTACCGCAGCTATCATGGCATTTTCCGCCGCTTTGGAGGCTTGTAAAAACACGCCCGGCGGGACGGCAACCGCACAGCCGGAAATATAAAGCTCGGGCACCTGCTTTTCAACAACGGTTTCCGGCATTCCTCCGCCTATACACCATGACAGGCGCAGCAGTCCGGACACAGCATTAACAAAATCTGCTGCAGCCAATCTGTGTTCCAATCCCGGCTCCGCCGGCAAATCCAAGACGACATCCATTCCGTTGTCTGCCTGCAACATTCGAACCGAACCGCAACGCAGGCTTACGGTTTGCATTTTCTTCCTTTTGGCTTTGACCGTTACGGAAATCTGACAGAATTCCAGCAAAAACCGGCGCAGCTCCGGCAGAAAGGCATTTAATCCGGGCGTCAGCATCGGACAATTCCGCACATCTACCAGATTATGGGTTCCGGCTTGATTAAACCCAAGTTTCAGCATTTTTCCGCTTAGGACAAAAGCCATATCGGCACGACGACGGCAGCCATCGCCGATAAACACCGGTTCGTCAAACAAAGGAGCCGCATTTCTGACCATAGCCAGCGTCCTTGCGAAATTGTCAGCCTTATTCCGGCGATATTCATTCTCCGCCATTGAGCGAAGCGGGCAGCCGCCGCACCGGGTACATGCGTCTTCCATTATTTTATTGTCAGCCATTATTGCTCCTTTTTTGCCTGTTTAGCAAAAAAAAATCATAAACACAAGCAAGTTTTAAACATTTCTGCGGCGAAAGTTTAAAAAAGAGATGAATATTTATTTTAATGATATATAATGAGAGTTAAGTTCAATTTTACGCGGAGATTTTGATGTTAATTCACGTTCCAGACCATTTCAGTTCAAAATTCGCTTTTGATTTGGCGAAACTGCCGTCTGCCAAGACTGACCGCTCATCCCTGCTGCTGGCCGTTTCCGGTTGGATATGCGGCACTTTGCTGCTCTGCCTGGGAATTTTTGAACTTTTCAGCTTCATTACGGCAGAAAAGGGAAGCGGGCAGTCTTTTCTGGCAGTAGAGATTTTTGCTTTTATCATTGTTTTGATTGCGCTGGGAATTGTCATCGGCTCAACGCTTTCCATTATCCGCTATAAAAAGTTTTATTTTGACGGCGAAACTTTCACTATAACCTACCGGCCGGCCATCGGCGTTACGCACCGCTTTACGGAGCCTCTGCAAAACTATGCCGGCGTCAGACTGAGAGTTTTGTTCACACAGTCGGGTCTGTTTAACCGCAGCCGCTACATTATAGATTTATATCATAAAGATCCTAACAAAATCATACCGCTTTACATTTCAACCCAAAACAAAAACATACGCAAAATCTGGGAAGATTATGCCCGGCGCTTTAATCTTCCTGCGCTAAGCATCGGCGACCGCGGGCTTATACAAAGGGACTGCGCCGACTTGGACAAATCATTAAAAACGCTCGCCGCCGAGCAAAAGCTCCCATTTATCGCCAGCGGCAAACTGCCGGCGCCGGAATCCCTTTCCGTTGAAGAACAGCGCACATCTACGGTCGTCGAACCTTCAGGCATCTACTGGGATATTTTCAGCACGCTGTTTTTACTGATTGCAATAGCCGCCGTTCTGTTGTTAACGGCCGGCGGCGTATACCTGACGATTATCGGTACGACACTTCCTTTGAAATACTGGGCATTCGGTGCAATTCTACTGCTGGCCGTCCTATATTTTTCCACAAAACTGTTTAATTCTTACCGGCTTATTCTCGGCCGCGACTCGGTTTCCGTCATAAAAACGCTGTTCGGCACCCCTCTAAATGAAGAGAACATTGCTGCCGACAAAATCGAGAACGTAGAGCTCAGCTACAACCCCACTATTGACCGTTACAGCCTGGCGATTATCAGCGACGAAAAGGTTATTACGCTTGGAGGCCGCCTTCCGGTCAACGACCTATTGTGGCTTAAAGATTTCGTCATTCGCAAATTAATTGGTAATTAATGACAGATTTTCATTGCGAAAGCGCAAGGGATTTCGTATTTTAAGGATAAACCGTTTATTTTTAACTGAAGGATTGAGTTATGGCAAAAGAAATCAAACGCGGCGGAGCCGGAGAAAGGAAGTCGGAAAACGGGAGCAATCCGTATTTTAACCTGGATGCGGAAAAAGCTTTTTTTGACGAGGTCGATGAAGAGGTAAGAAACGAAAAATTCAAAGAACTCGTCAACAAATACGGCGGTTTTATTCTGGCCGTAGTCATTGCAGGACTTGCTTTTGCCGTAGGTTATGAAAAAGTAGGAGAATGGCGCGTCAGCAAAGCTGAACAGAGCAACATCCGCTATGTACAGGCGGTAACACCGGGAACGGATTATGAAAACAACATAGCCGAACTCGAAAGTATCGTCAATACCGAGAGCGGTCTGTATAAGGACATTGCCAGACTCCAAATTGCCAATATTCTGTTGGATAATAACCAGACAACCAAAGCTCTGGACGTGTTGAGCAAAATTTATCAGGATAACACGGTGAGTGAGAAAATCAGGGAGATTGCAGCAGTTAAGCTGGCCACCTATAAAATCGACTCTGCTTCTTATGCCGAAATTGAATCTATGTTAGGCCCGATTGTCCGCAAAGGCGGCGCATGGGCGCCAATGGCTAAAGAGCTTCTGGCGATGTCGGCAATTCAAAACAAAGATATGGCAAAGGCAAAAGCCCTTTATGAGGAACTGCTGGCCGGCGGAAATATCTCAGAAGAATTCCGAGCAAGAATTAACGATATGCTGGCATCTATCAATGAAGCGCAGCAGGACAGGAATAAAAATTAACTAATAAAAAGAACCGGCGGTTTTCCTTTTGGCGTTTTGCTTGTTTGGGTGTTTGTCGTCTTCAGCTGTTTTGAATTCTGTGAAAACAGATTATATAAGAGCCGGACAAAGTTAGCGTAAAGAGCATTGACCAAAAGTATTGGCCGGGGCTTGCAGATAATTTAACCGGGTGTGAAAATATTAATTTACCGAAGGAGAGGAATATGCATTGGCTGGGTAGAGGACTTTGTATATGCGGAATAGCGCTTTGCGTAGCGTCTTGCGCACAGGATAAGAAATTGCCGGAAGGCGTTCGTGTTTCGGTTTTGGATGACGAAACGCCGGCACTGGCAGCCGAGCACAAAAAACTTGTCAGACTTCCGCAGCCAAGTATTAATGCTTCATGGGCGCAGGCCGGCGTTAACCCCCGACATATCATTGGTAACCTGAAAGCAGGATTTGCCCTTAAAGAACAATGGGCTGAAAATTTCGGAGCAGGAATAAACAAGCGCGATTTGATGCTGGCGGCTCCGGTTTCCGGCAAAAACGCTGTTTTTGTCATGGATACGCACGGAAAGGTCAGCGCATTTAACCTGCAGACCGGCAAGAGGCTCTGGGAAAACAGCCTGACGGCCAATATCGGCGGATTTAAGGATACCAAAAGCCGGGCATCAGGATTGGCTTTTGACGATAATACGCTGTTTGCAACAACAGGGTTCGGAGGCGTGTTTGCGATGAATGCAGAGACCGGCGCGCCCAAATGGCGCAAAATTATGGAATCCCCTATCCGCATTGCCCCGACAGTAACAGCTAATATGTTGCTGATTCAGACCGTAGACAACAGGCTTTATGCCTTAGACAAGAGCAACGGCCAGGAATTATGGCGTTTCGGCGTGGCGCATGAAGACACGGTTATTGCCGGCGGTGCGTCCCCTGCTTATGATGCGGAAGACAATGTTGTCGTTGCCGGATTTTCCAACGGCGAAATTGTCGTTTTGAACGCGGCAGTCGGGACACCGTTGTGGTCGCAAATGCTGGTTTCCAACAAGCAGGCGCGGTCGACAACGGAGATTAATACAATCGGTGCATATCCGATTGTCGAGGACGGTATTATCTATGCCATCAGCAACAGCGATATGACCGTAGCGCTGGATATGCGCACCGGTGACAAGTTGTGGGAGAAAGAAATCGGCTCCACACAGAATATGCTGCTTTCCGGCGACTATCTGTTTATTATTTCCAACAAAAACATTTTATACGCCGTTGAGAAATATACCGGCGAGATTTTGTGGTCTTTAGATATCAGGGAATATCTTAACGACGAAGATGAAAAAGCTGCTGTTTATGCCGCGCCTCCGCTGATGCTGAACGGTAACATTCTGCTGGCTTTCTCGAACGGCAAAATTTTGAAGATTGACGCTGCCAACGGCATTGTCAGCGCGAAGACGGAGCTTGAACTTGACATCAGCAACGGTTTGATTGCAGTGCAGCAGAAAGTCGTTGCCGTTTCTGACGACGCTGATGTGATTGTGTTTGAATAGGTTATTTTACGGAGTCTGTTATGGTAAGAATTGTTGAAGCCGATGCCGAAATTTACCCGCTGGAAAAAAAAGAAGATATTTGTACCCATATTGAGAGATGCGGCCGGACATGTTACAAGTCGGAAAATATGATAACAAATGAAACAGCGGTTCCGTTTATCAACGGGATTTTAAAAAGCGGTCACGAATCGGTTATTGAACACGCCAATGTTATTTTTACCATGCCGAACATATCAGAGAATCGCCGGATTTTGACGATGCGGGACATTCGCGGGCTGAACATATCCGTGGAACGGGACAGCCTGACGGGAGAAGACGCGATTGTCGTTTCGGGCAATATGCGCGCATTTCGCGATTTGGCGCGAAAATATGATATTCAGGATTTTCTGCTGCTTATAGGCAATCCGTTGTTTTTCATAAAACAAGATGCCTCACGGGCATTTGACGGAATTAAGCTGGAAAGCGTACAAACGTCCCGTTTCTCCGAACTGCATAATTATATCACGACCCATTCGGTATGCGATTTGGGAGCATATAAGGACATTACGCGGCACAGGCTTGCTTCATTTTCCATAGAATCGACCCGCTATTGCAATTATGCAAAAGGGAAATTCGGCAGTGAACTGACCATGATAGAGCCGTGCAATATTGAAAAAGGGACGGAGATGTATGCCGAATGGCTGAAATGCATGAATATGATTGAAGAATCGTATATGAAAATGGCAGCATTGGGCGGAAAAGGCGACCAGCTGCGAATGTTGCTGCCTCATTCCATCAAAGCAGATATGATTATGTCGGCAAACATTACCGAATGGAAACACATTTTTTCGCTCAGGTGCCATCAGGCTGCACATCCTTCGGTTCGACTGATTATGAAAAAAATGCTGAATGCATTTTATCGGCAATGGCCGGACTTTTTTGCCGAACAATATCGGGAATTTATCGGACAGCAATAGCGAAGCAATGAGTCGGGCTGCAGCGCAAGCCATGACCTAAGCACCGGCGATGAGTCGGGCAGCAACGCAAGCCATGACCTAAGCACCGGCGAAAGCGATGAAACGGGCGGCAGCGCAAGCCATGACCTAAGCACCGGCGAAAGCGATGAAACGGGCGGCAGCGGCGATGTTAGAGCGGCCATTTTAAGGCTTGAAAAATTTAAGCCTTTATGTTATATGCAAGACCAATAGTTTATTTTTACAGCATAAAGGGAATAAAATGGCTTTGAAAGCAGCAATCGTTGGACGGCCGAATGTCGGCAAGTCGACTTTGTTTAATCGTCTGGCCGGCAAGAAGCTGGCATTGGTTCACGACCTGCCCGGCGTTACCAGAGACCGCAAGGAAGTTACAACAAAGCTGAAAGATTTGGAATTGACCGTTATAGATACGGCCGGTTATGAAGAGGCGCCCGCCGGACAGATGGAAGAACGGATGTGGCAGCAAACCAGGCGCGCGATTGAAGAATCGGACGCCGTGTTGTTTTTGTTCGATGCACGAGCCGGAATGCAGGCTTATGACGAACATTTTGCCGATTTGGTACGCCGCAGCAAAAAGCCGGTATTTCTGTTGGCCAATAAATGCGAAGGCCGAACCCAAGAGCAAGGAATTTACGAGGCCTATAAATTGGGACTGGGTGATCCGATTATTTTTTCTGCCGAACATAACATCGGTTTTGACGAACTGTATCTGGGACTGAAAGAACTGGAGGAAAAACTGGCTGCGGACGCCGATAAGTCGGCGGGAAGAGCCGGATATATAGTTGCAGAAGCCGGTAAGTCGGCGGGAAGAGCCGGATATATAGCTGCGGAAGCCGGTGAGTCGGCGGGAAGAGCCGGATATATAGCTGCGGAAGCCGGTGAGTCGGCGGGAAGAGCCGAAGAACCAACGGAGGAGCGCGTGCCGGCAGGGAAAGCCGGAGAAGAGAATGAAAGAGATATGGACGAAGACAAAACCCAAAGTCTGAAAAAACGCCCCATTCAAGTGGCAATTGTCGGGCGACCGAATGTCGGAAAGTCAACGCTTGTCAATGCGCTTCTGGGCGACGAGCGGATGCTGACCGGCCCGGAGGCAGGGCTGACGCGCGACGCCATATCTTCTCGCTGGGAATGGAAAGGCTGGACAATCAATCTGGTTGATACGGCCGGACTGCGTAAGCAAGCACGCGTTTCCGGCGCGATTGAAAAGATGTCGGTGGAAAGCACAATGTATGCCGCAAATATGGCACAGGTTGTCATTTTGGTTCTGGATGCAGACGGCGTTTTGGACAAGCAGGATTTGACAATTGCCCGTAAGGTTCTGGACGAAGGACGAGCATTGGTTATCGCCGTCAATAAATGGGATATCGCAGATAAAAAAGAAGCTTTGCAAAAACTTAACGACAAGTTGGAAACATCTCTGACACAAGCGGAGGGGGTTCCGACGGTTACGATTTCCGCACTCAGAAAAAAAGGGCTGGACAAGCTTTTCAGCGCGGTTATCAAGGTTTACCAGCGCTGGAATGTCCGCATCCCGACTGCTCCTTTGAACAAATGGTTCCGCGATGTGCAGGAGATGAATCCGGCACCGCTCGGCAAAAACAAAAGGCGGATTAAACTGCGCTACATAACTCAGGCAAAAACCCGTCCGCCGTCATTTTATATATTTTCCAGCAATCCCGAGGGACTTCCTGATTCTTATTTGCGTTTTTTGACAAACCAGCTGCGGGAGACTTTTGACCTCAAAGGGATACCGCTGAGGATTACGGTAAGGAAATCTGACAATCCGTACGCAGATTAGGTGAAATGGCGCCATTTGATGTAGGAACCGGCGTATAAACGGGGGTGTTGCTTGTGCGCGGATTAGGTGAAGAAGAGCCATTCGGTGTCGTATCAGTGTATAAGTAAGTGTGTTCCTTGTGCGCGGATTAGGTGAAATGGCGGTTTCCAGCGCCCGGTTTTCGGCGTCCGGTACTCGTGGCTGTACAGTGCGATATAAGCAAAGGGAAAGCTGCGGCAGTTACGCAGCATCATAGAAAGAAAGATACAGCACAAATAAAAAGAGACGCCTTAAAGACGCCTCTTTTTACGCTATAAAGTGCGATTTTATTATTGGAACTTCCAAACGACACCGTTCAAATCACCGCATGCCATTTCAGCATTAGCGATTGACAAAGGCGTAGTAGTGTCAGATCCCGGAACAGCGATAACGTTACCAGCAGCAGCCGATGTGCCACTTGTATCAATATCAGCATTTAAACCCGTTAAGCTATCTGCTGTTTCATCAGCACCCAATGTTTTAATTTGCATGGCGACCAAACCGGAGCCGGAATCCCCGCCCCAGTCAGTGGTGGCGATAGAAACGCAAGCGGTTTTCGGTAAAGCGTCAACAGCAATTACATACGCGTTGTCAGTACCGGTTCCCTGATTTACTGAATGAATATAGAGGTTACCACCGAAAGCGTTTGTAACTTCAACATCAGAACCAGAAGCACTCTTATTGCTTGCCGCATACATTTCACTCGGAATTAATGCCATTCTGATAGCCGTACCGTTGTTCAAACCACCATAGTTTCTCTGCGAAGAATACAGGGTTCTAACGTTTGTGGAAATCGTGTTAATCTGGTCAATAACTTTATTGGTTTTAAATTTGGCCATTGCTTTTGAATAACCGGCGATACCACCAACGGACAGAACGCCCACGATAGCCAAAACGCCGAGCATTTCAATCATCGAACGACCTTGTTCATTAACTCTCATATTAATTCTCCTAAATATAAGTACCTTAAACAGTGTTTACTTTACATCAAAAATGCCTTTTACTCAATTATGTAAATAGTCATATATCTAACGAAAGTTATAGCTAAGGCTGATTACCTAAAAGTTTATTACGTCGAAACAGTACTAAACTTGGTTGTTATAGTAAGCGAAAAAAATTAATATTTTCCTAATGGCCGGCAAATATTTTCAACGCTACAGGGAAACGAAGCCACAGGCGGGAATCCGAATGCCGGGTTACAAACGAATGAAGCAAGGGCGTTCGGGAGTTTTTAGCCAAAAGCCTTTCCGTTACAAGCCGTTTGAGCCGCAGGAGAATCCACCAGGGCAATATTAATATTCCGTTCTTCGGCAATTTCCAAATGCGCAGCAAGAAATGCTGTCAGTTCGCCAATAAAGGCATCCTTGCCGCCCAGCCCGATGGACTTCAATTCCGCCAAAGCCCCCTTGGCCGCCGCACTGCCGCCAAACGCCATATTCGGATTATATATAAAATTGGCAACGACATAGCCGACGGGTTTTCCTAAAACGCGGGCTGTCAACTCTGAGGCTTCCTCAGCAAGGGCGGCACCATTTTTGAACTCAACATTCGTATATACAGTTAAATAAGGCATTTTCTTTCCTTTCAAATATCAGGTTGATTTGACTGCTGCCAATCTCAAACAGGACGCGAACCGGCGCGAACGAAACCGAACATCGCAAGTATGTACTGAGATGCAGGGAACGTGTGCAGAAACGCAGAGAGCGGTGCAGAACTCCGCATTTTCATCAATGCAGCTGCGTGTGGTACAACGATGCGTAAATGCCGTTCGGCCTGTCTATCAATTCCTCATGCGTGCCGATTTCTGCAATTTTTCCATAATTGACCACAACGATTTTATCCGCATTACGCACAGTCGAAAGCCGATGAGCAATGATAAACACCGTACGGTCTGCCATAAGGTTTTCTATCGCCTGCTGCACGATTGCTTCCGACTTGTTATCCAGCGCGGAAGTCGCCTCGTCCAAAATAACTATCGGCGCATTTTTGATGAAAGCACGGGCAATCGCAATCCGCTGTTTCTGCCCGCCGGAAAGCAGGACGCCGCGTTCGCCGATTTCCGTATCCAGACCTTTGTCCAGCGTATTGATAAACTCATCAAGGCAGGCGCATTTTACGGCATTGGCAATCTCTTCGCCCGAAGCATCTTCCTTGCCGAGAAGGATATTATCGCGAATCGTGCCGCCGAAAAGGAAATTATCCTGAAAGACGATGGCAATTTTATCCCGCAGAGAATCGATATCCAGCTCGCGAATGTCTACGCCGTCTATCATTACCTTGCCGCCGGTTACGTCATAGAATCGGGGCAACAGATTGACCAGCGTGGTTTTACCGCCGCCGGAATTGCCGACAAAAGCAATGGTCTCGCCGATTTTTATTTTCAGGTTAATGTGGTCGAGCACGGTTTTGCCTTTGACATACGAGAAGCAGACATCTTTGTATTCGATGCAGTCTTTCGGGGTCGGCAGCAATTTCGGAGCCTCGCAATTAACGATTTCCGGCGTCCGTTCCAAAACGCCGAACACGCGTTCCATCGCCATCAACGCCATTTGGACGCTGTTAAAGTTGTTGCCGATACTCTTTATCGGATTATACAGCATAATCAGCGCGGCAATAAAAGAAACGAAACTGCCGGCCGTTATCTGGTGCGTTACAATCAGGTACGACCCGAGCCAGATAACTGCGGCGATGCCGAACGATACGATAAAGTGCATTAACGGCGACAACATTCCGGTGCGCTGAATCATTTTCATTCCGATTTTAAACACGCTGTCCAGCGTCGTACAAAAACGGGCATTCTGATATTCATACAAATTATAAGAGGAGATAATGCGGTTGCCGCTGTATGTCTCATTAAAATGCGTCATGACTGCCGAACCGGAAAACACAGACTTGTCCATCAGCGACTTAATCCTTTTGCGTACGCGGGTCAGCGGGAACAGAGCTCCGAGCAGCACAACCGTTGCCACAATCGCCAGCTGCCAGGAATTATAAAACAGGACGGCTATTAAGGACAGCGACGAAAAAAGGCGGGTCGTGAAAAGTTTCATATTATTCAACAGACCGCTGCAGGCGGCATCCACGTCATTGTTAAAACGAAAGATGATGTCTCCGGACGTGTTTTTATCAAAGAAAGAGGCATTGTAGTGCATCAGCTTGTAAAACAACTTCTTTTTAACATCCATGGCAATACGCTGGCCGACCCAGGTATTTAAATATGTCGCGCTGTACGTCAGCAGGCTCTGGAGCAGGCTGAATACAATTATCAACAGCGGTATCAAAAACGTTGAAGAGCCCATTGTATTTTTTTCAACCATAACAACATCCATATATGGTTTAAGCGCCCAGGCAATCACCGCATCCATCGACCCAATCGGAATCGTTATCAGTACGGCCGTCAGCGCCCGCCCCCAATACGGTTTGACATACGGTAAAATCTTGCGGTAATTGACAATGAGGTTCAAATTTAAAAATTTTGCTTTCAGCTTTTGAAACATAAGTCTTCCTAACAGATAATTTTTGCGCCTGCCGCTTATAAAACCAATACCAGCTTGCGATGCCAGTTTACGATGCCTATTTTCCGGCAGGCAATACTACATATCTTATCTGCCGCCGGATGCAGCAGAACCGATATCAGTTTTTGGATTTTTAGCAAAGTTTTTACGAGATGTAAACAGAAATCTGCCAGATATTACAAATGCGACAAGCAATACGGCGGCTAATGCGGCAAAAGTACCGACGGGCAGAGCTTCAATACGGCAAAAAGATGCCCCGCGAGCAGATGATGCGACCGGGCAACCCCACAAATGAATATGGCAAGGTAATGCTACAGGCGATACGATACGTCGAACGGGCAAAAACGAAAAGGCTCCCTAATATCAGACGTTCGCAGCCTTTCATACGGATATAAAAAAAGTCGCCCTGCAAAGGACGGCTTTTTGAAAACGGCTCTTGCCAACGATTACAATATTTCGATGGCGCCGGCTGCCGTACGGCCGCGGTCATCATAAATTTCATAGCTGACGCGCTGTCCTTCGTACAGCTTACGCAAACCTTTTTCTTCCAGTTTCGTAATATGGACAAATACATCCTTGCCGCCGTTTTCAGGTTGAATAAAGCCATAACCTTTACGTGAATTAAACCATTTAACAGTTCCTGTTGTCATATTATCTCCTATCTTCAATAGTTACACCTACTCCGTCAGGATTTTATTCCTGACAAACCATATTTATAATACCATTAATTTTATAGTCAATAGGCAATATTCATTTATAAGTTGTTTTTTGATAAAATATTTTGCACCTGCAGCTTTAAATATTCACGAAATTCGGGATTAATACCTTTTTCGGCAATTTTGGTCTCAAGAATTTCCACAATAGCCCGCTGGTATTTGGGCTTGTTTTCTGCAATTTTGGCCAGATACCAGGCCGTGCCTTCAAATATCTGCTTTTCTTCGCTGTCCAAACCGGACACCATACTTTCGTAACTCGGAGAAAAGCGTTTTTTTACCTCCGTATGCGCCAGTGCATACGACGCTTTTTGAATCTTGTGCGCTTCTGCCGGCGTTATATCTCCGGCTTTTCTGCCGATTAAAAAATCTTTCAGTTTTTTAAACATTGATGCGCTAACACCATCAGACATGGTTACCTCCTTTTGCTGCTACGACATCCCTGCGGATTTTGCGGCTTGTATATTATGTTTTTTCAAAATAAGCGGCGTTTTTCTTTTTTGCAATCAGATTTTGAGGAAAATTATAAGAAAAAGTATTGACACTTAAAATAAAGCGTATTATGAATGGGTCGTTGCTTGAGATTGCTTCATCGTCTAATGGTAGGACAGCGGACTCTGACTCCGTTAATCTTGGTTCGAATCCAGGTGAAGCAGCCAACTTTAAAGATGTACGGCAGAGAGTATGTTTTCTGTCGTTTTTTTATTTT
>OCPV01000434.1_pt1 | contig 32535 bp, 27 predicted proteins | sample 1538511 | NCBI WGS metagenome assembly OCPV01 (sample SAMN04571704, study PRJEB22368) | human gut metagenome | biome: human gut; material: stool | host: Homo sapiens | place: Luxembourg | collected 2012-08-30 | reverse complement strand
TTCCCATTCGCCGGCCCGCTCTCTTTTTAATGACATTTGGGCTATTGCATTGGATAGAGTTATTATTATGATATGAAGGTCAAAAGGTATTTTGCCCCTCATTTATGATTAATCAGATTACTACATGCTACGCATTCCCGTAATCTGACTCCACCTCGAAATCCGCTAATTTCCTGCGTCCCCGCAGCAAATTGCTACTTTCTCGGTGTAGTGCGGGTCACTAAGGTATACATCGAATTGCATGCAAGCATGCATCGATGATACCTTTTGACCCTTTAATCATAAAATGGTAAAGGAAGAAAGCACTTTGATAAATATAGCGATATGTGATGATGATTTAGTTTTTGCGTCAAAAATAGAAGCAATGCTTTTGCAGATATCAAAAAAAGCAGATGACAAAAATGAATATAGAAGTTTTTTCTGACGGAAGTGAGCTATGGGACGATATAGCATCCGGGAAAAATAAGGATGGAGCCGGTAAATTCTATGGAAAGCTCAATAATATTGAGAAATAATTAGTAGATAGTAAAATTCCTTTCCTGAGAATTCATCAGTCATATCTGGTAAATTACAGATTTATATGTAAGATAATTTTCTCTCATGTTACTTATCTTTAAAAGTGGAGCTTATGGTCTCCATTTGTTTGATAGAATCATGAAAATATAAATAACAGGCTATATTTTTGAGCTGTTTTGTGGAGCTGTTTTGTGGATTTCAGCGGTTTCAGCTACTTTTTTATGGATTTTTCCGGCTGTTTCGCTGTGGTTAGGGGAGCTGTTTTGTGGATTTCGGCGGTTTCAGCTACTTTTTTGGAGATTTTTCCGGCTGTTTCGCTGGGTTAGGGGAGCTGTTTTAGGAATTTCAGCGGTTTCAGCTACTTTTTTTCAGAATTTTTCCAGCTTTTGGGCTGGATTGGGGAGCTGTTTTAGAAGCTTTATGGATTACAGCTACCCAAGCCCTGCATGCTATCAACCTATGGCTATGTACATTAAGCTAATTTAATGTGGGAAATATTATGCTAAAGAATAAAAATGATGGTTCATATTGGATTTGCGGAGAGGGTATTGGAACAAAACAAAAAACGGTTTCAGGGGAAGCAGATTATACGGTTACATGCAGCAGTGAATTTGTACCTTGAAAACTTCACATAAATGAGGATTTTATCAGCCAAAAGTGGTATTTATATATGCAGAAGAAAGCGAGGGAAACCACTTTTGTCTTTTAAATCAAATGATAGTCAGCAGATTACATTAAATGATGCTTTATTCGGTCCTACAGACCGTGAAAAACGCATGCTTGAAAAATCATTGGCTAAACCATTCGCAGAGAAAATATTTCCTAAGATTGATGAAAGTCTTTTTGCCTGTCTGTACAGTGATAAAACGCTGAGCCACTTTCGTAAGCGCTGTTACACTTACGAACTTGCCACAGGTACTGCTCTTATCTATGAAACCATTATCGGGCTTTCAGGTGAAATGGCAAAAATCATGAAAATAAATTGACAAATCCAGCATATGGATTCCCTCATGGTCGCTTCCAATATCAAGCGTTTGAGCCGGATGGAAATGGAAGGTGACAGAAAGGAGTTGTTGAAATCTATGTGTAATCTCAGTCAAGGAATAAAAGAACAAGGAATCGAACAAGGACGAAGAGAAGAGCGAATTTCTACATTGGTGACCTTCTTCAAAAATGATGGTACTGTAGCTGCAGCAAAACAAATGCTTAATTCGTCAGATGAAGACATTAAGATTGCTAAGGAACGTCTTTCGATGATTGAAGAGTAAAGATGCAAGAAAACACCTCTATTGCAGTGCAATGGAGGTGTTTTTTTGCTAATGTTTAATCAGAAAGAATATAAAAAAAATTCGCAGATTATTACAATCTGCGAAATCCAACCTCCCTTATGTATAAAATAAGCATTTTATATAAATATGACCATTTTTCTGACCATTTATGGGATAACTATAGAATTGATTGCGGAGCGCTTGGTCTCCAGATTTGGATGCACATAGCGATTCAATGTAATATTTACATTGGAATGTCCAAGAATCTCACTTACACTCTTAGCGTCAGCCCCACTGCTGATACAGTTTGTAGCAAAGGTGTGGCGCAATGCATGAAAGTGAGTATTCCCGATACCTGCTTCTCTTATATAGATATGAAATCTATTCTGATAAGTGCGGGGATCCATAGGCTGATTTTTCTTTAGAAAATAAGAGTCACCTTTCATTGAAGTGTTATAATAATCTAACAGCTTGTCATATATAAAGTCCGGGATAGGAATCTCACGAAGTGAATTTGAAGTCTTTGGTGAATCTATATATAAAGAAGTCTTTCTCGTGGCTGTGTGGTTATTTTGTGATGAATCGGATGTGTGTACCATATCTACCGGAAGTCTCTGCACTGTGCGATTGACATGCAGAGTGCGACTAATCATGTCGATATCTTCCCATTTCAAGGCACAAATTTCTCCTAAACGCAGCCCCATAAAAAGGCACAATAAAATACCGAGCTTATAGATATCAAGCTCGGTTAGAAGATACTCGGTTAGCTTTTGCTGGTCTGTTGTATTGATTGTATTTATGTTGTTTGAGGGTGTGACGGATGAACGTTTTGCTCTGTACGACAGATGAATTTCTCCGGTGCCATATGTGGCAGTTCCATATGCAAGGATAGAATTGAATATACAAAGTATGCTCTTTATAACGCTCTCACCGGCTGTCTCAGGCAGTAGCTTGAGTATTTCATTTTGATTTAACTGATCTATGACACTTTCTCCCCAGTTTGGTTTGATATATTTATTGTATATAGTAGAATATTTTTGAATGGTAGAGCACTTCCGGCTGGATGCTATACTTTTAAGCCATTTCTCAGCGACTTCTTTTACGGTGATAGCGGACTGCTTGTGGGCTGCTGTTTGATTAAGTGAAGCTGCTTTCGCTGTAAGCAGCCTTTCTGTTACTTCCTTATAGCTGTGGCCGTATACCGATTTGCACTTTTTACTGCCAGCTGTGTCTACTATGTAGTAGCGCCCCTCCCAGCGTCCGTCGGCTCTCTTTCTGATGTTGGTTCCTCTTCTTGACATGTCTGTTTCCTCCTTAAAAATATATATGTATATATAATTTATAGGAAGAAGAATATTAACTCCATATAATATCTTCTGTTTTATTTCTGACCACAATTTTGACCATCTAAAACAAAAAAATATATAAAATACAACCTAATATTTTATTAAAATTGTAAAAAGATACAAAAAAAGATACAATAGTTGACATAAAACGACTCAAGTTTTATTATATATCTAGTGTTTTTTAACAGAGGTGGATTTCGCAGATTGTAATAATCTGCGAAATCCAACCTCCCTTTTAATGTAGTGTTTCACCCGGAGGCAGCAAATGAGCATACATCTTTACAAGCACAACGAAGATGCATACAGAGCAGTCGAGACCATGCTGGAGGAAAAGCAGATGGCAGCTGTCATCCATCCGACCGGCACGGGCAAGTCGATGATAGCCTTCAAGCTCGTGGAGCAGCATCCGCACAAGCACTTTCTATGGCTATCGCCAAGTGAGTACATCTACAAGACACAGCTTGAAAACATAGACACACAGTTCTCAAACATAGAATACATGTCATACAGTAGGCTCATGAAGCATGAGGACAGCATAGACACCCTGCACCCTGACTATATCATACTCGATGAGTTCCACCGCTGTGGAGCCGCAGAGTGGGGCAAGAGTGTGAGAAAGCTTCTGGAAGCATATCCGAAGGCAAAGCGCCTGGGACTCTCAGCGACAAACATACGCTATCTGGACAACCAGCGCAATATGGCAGAGGAGCTCTTTGAGGGCAACATAGCCTCAGAGATGACACTCGGAGAAGCAATCGTGAGAGAAATACTTCCGGAGCCTAAATATGTCATAGCCATATATTCATACAAGAAAGAGCTTGAACAACTGAAAAAGCGAATCGAAGGCTTATCAAACCCGGGACTTGTATCGGAAAACGAAAAGCTCCTAGAACAGCTAAAGCGTGCACTCGAGCAGGCAGACGGCCTCACAGAGGTCTTTGCCAGACAGATGACAAAGCCTGATGGCAAATACATAGTATTCTGCTCGGGCAGAGAGCATATGGATGAGATGAAGGCGCAGGCAGGTGACTGGTTTAGCAAGGTGGACAAAAAGCCACACATATACACAGCGTACTACAACGATGCGTCGACCAGCAAAGCCTTTGCCGAATTCAAAAAGGACACAGGAAGCCACTTAAAGCTCCTCTACTGCATAGACATGCTGAACGAGGGCATACATGTGGACGATGTGGACGGAGTAATACTGCTTCGCCCTACGGTGTCACCAATCATCTATCTGCAGCAGATAGGCAGAGCACTGTCAGCGGGAAGCAAAAACCAGCCGGTCATATTTGACCTGGTCAATAACTTCGACAGTCTATACTGCATAGACTGCCTGAAAAATGAAATGCAGGAAGCATTTTTGCTGTATCCGGACACTCATTCGCCAAGAGAGCACTTTGACGACAGGTTCCGCATCATAGATGAGACAAAGGACAGCAGGGAGATATTCATGCGCTTGCAGGAAAATCTGGGAAATGCCTGGGACACATACTATGAGGCAGCAAAGCAGTGGTATGAGGAAAATGGAAATCTCAAGATACCAAAGAGCTATGTCACTGGGGCAGGCCTCACACTGGGAGCATGGATAAACACCCAGAGGCGTGTGAAGTCAGGCAATATATCCGGAAACCTCACCTGGGAAAAGATACAAAAGCTAAACGACATAGGCATGATATGGGATGTCACGGACTCAAGCTGGCAGGAGGTACTGGAAGAGCTTAAAAGCTACCGCAATACCTACGGCAATTTGGACATCAAGGCCAAATACGTATCGCCTACAGGCTTTAGGCTCGGCTCATGGATCAACAACATGCGCTTCAAGGTAAAAAAGTACGGCATAGAGCAGGCACTCACCGATGAGCAGAGAAAAGAACTTGAGGAGCTTGGCATGATATGGGATCACAACAAGCAGAAGTGGGAAGAGTACTACAGCGCAGCCAAGGTCTACTACAAGGAGCATGGAAACCTCGAAGTACCTGCAAAGTACGTCACAGCAGACGGCATACCGCTTGGACGGTGGCTATCCAACCAGACCAATAGTAGCTCAATGACAGACGAGCAGCTAAAGCGCTTGCAGAGCATAGGCTACAGGTCAGAAAGTAAGACTGCCATACAGTGGAACAGAAAGTTTGAGCTTGCAAAAAAATATTACGAGGAAAACGGCAATTTGGACGTGCCGGTATCATATTCCACAGACGGAGTGAAGCTGGGACGCTGGATATCAAATATCAGATGTAAAAGAAAAAACCCGAAGGCCAGCGGCATGGTGCTCGACACAGAGCGCATAGCAAGGCTTGACAGCATAGGGATGAACTGGAAATAGGGTAATCAAGAAATACAGGGAGACACAAAAAATGTACAGAAAGAAAGGAAGAAGCTGGACAAAGCATATAGATTTCATGCTATTAGATGTCCTGTGCATGCAGATAGCATTCATAGTCTCATATATATGTCGCTTTGGACTTAACAATCCATACATAGATAAAGACTACAGGATACTGGCAGTAGCATTCCTGCTCATAGATTTCTTCGTTGAAATAGTATCCGATGCCTTCAAAAATGTATTGAAGCGCGGTTATCTCGATGAGTTCATAGTTACATGTAAGCATGTGGCACTTGTGGAAATAATAACAACCTTCTTCCTGTTTACCACACAGATGGGTGAGATATATTCGCGTATGTCTTACTACATCATGATTCCAATATATATTCTCGTGTCGTACTTAGGAAGAATGGTGTTAAAGAAAATAATTAAAAAAAGAGGCTTTGCTTCATCAAAAGAATCACTCTTTGTCATAGCACCGGAAAAGCTCCTTAGGGAGACGCTTCAGGGACTAAAGGAAAATGGCTTTGGATATACACAGATAGTGGCAGCGGCAACAGATGCCGACCTGAATGGCAAAACAATATGTGAAATACCAATAGTTGCAAACCATGACGGGATAGTGGACTACGCTTGTGAGGAATGGGTGGACGAGGTGCTTATCCCACCGTGTGCGGAGAGCGAATATCCCTACGAAATGGCAGACATATTCCTGGAGATGGGAATAGCTGTTCACAGAGGCATCACCAAAAACAAGGTCATGGCAGGCAGTTTTAATCAGATAGAAAAAATAGGTGACTACACAGTCATCACAGCCAGCTTGAACTATGCGAGAACCACACAGCTTCTTGCCAAAAGAGGCATGGACATACTCGGAGGGCTGGTCGGATGCATCATCACCTTGATAGTGACGATATTTGTGGGACCAGCAATCTATATAGCATCACCGGGACCGATCTTCTTCGCACAGGAGCGAATCGGCAGAAACGGAAGAAAGTTCAAGATGTACAAATTCAGAAGCATGTACATGGATGCCGAGGAGCGAAAGAAGGAGCTCATGGCACAAAACAAGGTGAGCGACGGAATGATGTTTAAGATGGACTTCGACCCAAGAATCATAGGCAATAAGATACTGCCGGATGGAACAAAGAAAACCGGCATAGGACAGTTTATCAGGAAGACATCAATAGATGAGCTGCCGCAGTTTTGGAACATCCTCAAAGGAGATATGAGTCTGGTAGGAACACGACCACCGACACTCGATGAGTGGGAGAAGTATGAACCACACCACAGAGCCAGAATGTCATTCAGACCGGGATTAACCGGGCTGTGGCAGGTGAGTGGCAGGAGCAATATCACGGACTTTGAAGAAGTTGTGAGATTGGATACCCAGTATATTGGGGAGTGGAGTGTGAAGAATGATATAAGAATTATTTTTCAAACTATTATAAGAGTGATGAAGAATGAGGGAGCAGTATAAGAAAACACTTAGCCGTGTGAGCGGTAAGAGGAAAAAGAAATACCATCCAATGAGGATGTGTAGATAGATGAAAATCTGGGAATTAACCAACGGAGGAATATAAATGAGCACAGTTATTTTAGATAATAAAACGATTTTAGTCACAGGTGCAGCCGGTTTCATAGGCTCCAACCTTGTGAAACGAATTTATCAGGAAGCTCCTTCTGCTACGGTTATCGGCATCGACAACATGAATGCTTACTACGACGTGGCACTCAAAGAGTTCCGCCTGAATGAGCTGGCCAAGTATCCCACATTTACTTTTGTCAAAGGCAACATCGCTGACAAGGCGCTGATCACTGAACTGTTCGAGAAGTACAAGCCATCTGTGGTCGTTAACCTTGCAGCACAGGCTGGTGTGCGTTACTCCATCACCAACCCGGATGCTTATGTGGAATCTAACTTGGTCGGCTTTTTCAATATCCTTGAAGCATGCCGCCATTGCGAGAGTCTGGAGCATCTGGTGTATGCTTCTTCTTCCAGCGTTTATGGTTCCAATAAAAAGGTTCCGTATAGCACGGATGATAAGGTGGATAATCCTGTTTCCCTTTATGCAGCTACCAAGAAATCCAATGAGCTGATGGCACACGCCTACTCCAAGCTCTACAATATTCCGTCCACTGGACTGCGCTTCTTCACCGTGTATGGTCCTGCAGGTCGCCCAGACATGGCCTACTTCGGATTCACCAACAAGCTGGTGAAGGGTGAAACCATCAAGATCTTCAATTACGGCAACTGCAAGCGTGACTTTACTTACGTGGATGACATCGTTGAGGGTGTTGTCCGTGTGATGAAGAAAGCACCTGACAAGAAGAATGGCGAGGATGGTCTGCCGATTCCGCCGTATGCTGTTTACAACATTGGCAATCAGAATCCGGAGAATCTGCTGGACTTCGTGCAGATTCTGAGTGAGGAGCTGGTTCGTGCAAAGGTACTGCCGGAAGATTATGACTTTGAAGCACACAAGGAACTTGTTCCGATGCAGCCGGGTGATGTGCCTGTGACCTATGCAGATACCAGTGCATTGGAGCGGGACTTCGGATACAAGCCGAGCACCAGCCTGAGAACTGGTCTGAGGAACTTCGCTGAGTGGTACGCTGAGTTTTATAAATAAAAGAATTAGAGGGTTAGAAAAATGAGAGAGTTTAAGAATTTAAAGATTGCTGTTGCTGGAACGGGATATGTTGGTCTTTCCATTGCTACGTTGTTATCTCAGCACCACAAGGTGACTGCTGTAGATATCATCCCTGATAAAGTGGAACTGATTAATAACAAGAAGTCACCGATTCAGGACGAATACATTGAAAAGTATCTGGCAGAGAAAGAACTGGATTTGACCGCAACTCTGGATGCAAAGGAAGCATACAGTGATGCTGATTTTATAGTCATCGCAGCACCGACAAATTACGATAGCAAGAAGAATTTCTTTGACACCAGTGCTGTGGAAGCAGTCATCAAGCTGGTCATTGAATACAATCCGGAAGCCATTATGGTCATTAAGTCTACAATTCCGGTTGGCTATACGGCTTCTGTGCGTGAGAAGTTCCACTGCGACAACATTATCTTCAGCCCGGAGTTCTTGCGTGAGAGCAAGGCATTGTACGACAACCTTTATCCTTCCCGTATCATTGTTGGTACTGATGTGGATAATGCTCGTTTGGTAAAGGCGGCACACACTTTTGCAGAACTCCTGCAGGAAGGCGCCATCAAGGAGAATATCGACACTCTGTTTATGGGCTTCACTGAGGCTGAGGCAGTCAAGCTGTTTGCAAACACCTACCTAGCACTGCGTGTCAGCTACTTTAACGAACTGGATACTTATGCTGAAATGAAGGGGCTGAATACACAACAGATTATCAACGGTGTTTGCCTTGATCCGCGTATCGGCACTCATTATAACAACCCGTCCTTTGGTTATGGTGGATATTGCTTGCCGAAAGATACCAAGCAGCTGCTGGCGAACTACGCTGACGTACCGGAGAATCTGATTGAAGCTATCGTTGAGAGCAATAGAACCCGTAAAGACTTCATCGCCGACCGTGTGCTTGAAATTGCTGGTGCTTATGAAGCAAACGACAGCTGGGATGAGAGCAAAGAAAAAGAGGTTGTAGTTGGCGTTTATCGACTGACAATGAAGAGCAATAGTGATAACTTCCGTCAGAGTTCTATCCAGGGAGTCATGAAGCGCATCAAGGCAAAAGGTGCAACTGTCATCATTTATGAGCCGACGCTGAAAGATGGCGAGAAGTTCTTCGGTAGTGTTGTGGTCAATGATTTGGACGAGTTTAAGAAAAAGAGCCAGGCTATTATCGCGAACAGATATGATAAGTGTTTGGATGATGTGAAAGAGAAAGTATATACGAGAGATATTTTCCAGCGTGACTAAGCAGGGCTAAGGGGCAAGAGGATGGAAGAAAGAAAAAAAAGAATACTGCATGTAGCACAGGCTGCAGGTGGCGTAGATCGCTACATCCGAATGCTTCTCAAGTATTTGGATAAAGATAAGTTTGAAAATGTATTGGTTTGCTCACAGGATTTCCATGAGGAAGATTACAAAGGACTGGTTATTTGTTTTGAACAGATTGAGATGACAAGAGCTATTGGAGGCAATGACTTAAAGTCAATAAAAGAGGTTAGAGCAATGATCAAGAAGTATAACCCTGATATTGTTTATGCTCACTCCAGTAAGGCCGGAGCCATTGTCCGTGCTGCTGATATCGGCTTGAAAAATCGCTGTATATATAACCCACACGGATGGGCGTTTAACATGCGTTGTTCTGCAAAGAAAAAAGCAATGTATACAGCAATTGAAAAGGTAGCTGCGCCATTCTGTGATAAGATTATCTGCATTTCAGATGCGGAGAAGCAGTCTGCCCTGGATAAGAAAATTTGTAAAGATGATAAATTGCAGGTCATTTTTAATGGCGTGGACATCGAATCCTATGAAAGTGGAGCGCATGGCGCTGTTAAGAGAAAAGACCTGAACATACCGGAAGATGCATTTGTTGTCGGCATGGTTGGACGAATGAGCCCACAGAAAGCACCGGATGTCTTTGTTAAGATGGCCAAGAAGGTGAAGGATAAAGTTTCAAATGCGCACTTCATTATCGTTGGCAATGGAAACCAAGAAGCCGAAATTAGAAAGTATGCGGAGGACAATGGTTTCTCGGACAGTTTACATATCACAGGTTGGGTTGATAATCCCATGAGCTATGTAGAACTATTTGATGTTGCGTGCTTGTTGAGCCGCTGGGAGGGATTTGGATTGGCTCTTCCTGAATACATGATGGCGAGTAAACCGATTGTAGCAAGCAGTGTGGACGCTATTCCGAATATAATCCGGGATGGAGAAAACGGTTTGCTTGTTAAAGTGGATGATGCCATTGGAGCAAGTAAAGCGGTGCTGCGAATCTATCAGGAAGATGGATTAAAAGATAGATTGGTGGCACAGGGGCTGGAAGATGTACATGAGAAATTTAATGCTAGGAGAGTTTCTGAGGAACACGAGGAACTATTTGAGAAGATAGTTAAGTGATTAAGAATAGTTTGGAGAGTAGAGAAATGAAAAAAACAGCAATTGTGTCATGCTATTTCCAGCATAATTATGGAAGTATGCTTCAGGCATATGCCACACAGATGGCGTTAGATAAACTGGGATATGAAAACGAAACCATAGATATTTCTGGTTTTAATGGAGAAATTAAAAAGGCAAAATTGCTGTATTTTGCTAAGGCAAGTTTAACTTCAGATATTTTGCTGTCTAAACTCGGTATGGCAAAGAATGTATTGATTAAGAAATTTTCTAAAAATCAGTATGCTCAATTGTCTAAGATTCGTGCAGAAAAATTTGATGCATTTAGCCGAAAGCAGTTTAGACTTTCTCCGAAATGCAATTCGAAAGCAGAACTTGGAAATAAGTGCAAGGATAACTATTCAAGTGTACTTGTAGGAAGTGATCAGTTATGGCTTCCTGGAAATATTGCAGCGGATTATTACACACTCAATTTTGTGCCAGAGACGGTTAATTCGATTGCCTATGCAACGAGTTTTGGCCAGTCAAGTTTGCCGAAAGATTCTACCAAAAAGGCAGAGGCGTTTTTAAAGAAAATAAAGCACATTGGTGTAAGAGAAGAATCGGGTCAAAAACTGGTGAAAGAAATTGCTGACCGCAACGTTCCAGTAGTTTGTGATCCGACATTACTGTTTACAGGCGATGAATGGATGGCAATTCAAAAAGAAAAGCCTATAGTCGAAGGTAAATATATTCTCTGCTATTTTTTGGGAAACAATTCTCCTCATAGAGAATTTGCTAAACGATTAAAGGAAGCTACAGGCTGCAAGATTATAGCGCTGACACATTTGGATGAATTTGTAAAGAGTGATGAAGGTTATGCGGATGAAACGCCGTATGACATTGATCCAGCAGATTTTCTGAATTTGATTCGGAATGCAGAATATGTTTGCACGGATTCGTTCCACTGCTCTGTATTTTCAATTCTTTATAAGCGGAAGTTTTTTACATTCCGTCGTTATAATAGAAATACGAAACAGTCAACAAACAGTCGGTTAGATACGCTATTCCACATGGCAGGTATCACTGGCAGATTACTGACGGGAGAAGAAAATATAGCTAACTGTTTGAAGATAGAGACAGACTTTGAAAGTGTTCATAAAAAGTTAGAAGAAATTCGGCAGAAGTCATATGAGTATCTTCTTACCGCATTAAGAGATGAAGGGAGTACAGATTTGTGATTGAGATAAAGAAAGAATCAGACTGCTGTGGATGTACTGCTTGTGCAAATGCGTGCCCTAAGAGTTGTATTGAAATGATAGAAGACTCAGAGGGATTTCTATATCCTGTTGTGCATGAAGATAAGTGCATCAAGTGCAATGCTTGTGAAAAAGTTTGTCCAATTATAAATCATGTAGAAAGAAAGGAAAATAGAGGCCAGACGGCAGCTATTGTTCAAAATAAAAATAAAGATGTATGCCTCCAAAGTACAGCAGGTGGTGCTTTTACAGCTATTGCGGAATATGTACTTGAACATGATGGAATTGTATTTGGGGTAGAATTGCAAGCAGATTATTCCGTAAAACATATTGCAGTGGAAAGCAAGACAGAGCTATCGAAATTTAGAAATTCCAAATATGTACAAAGTGAACTTGGAAGTACTTATGCAGAGGTGAAGCAGCAGCTTAAAACAGGAAGATTAGTTTGCTTCAGTGGAACGCCATGTCAGATTGAAGGCCTACGTTGTTTTTTGAGAAGAGATTATGAGAATCTTGTTTTGGTTGATGTTGTGTGCCGCGCTGTGCCTTCACCAGGGGTGTGGAAAAAATATATTGAAATGGAAACATGTGAGCATGGAACCATGCAATCAATCCGGTTTAGAGATAAGGCATTGGGATATCAGTACTCTACAATGGAATTAGTGGATTCACAGGGAAATATTTATAGAGGTGGAATAGAATCCCAACCTTGGCTCAGAATGTTCTTTTCTGGAATGATTATTAGACCATCATGTACGGAATGTAAATTTAGAAGCAGATATCGTAATAGCGATTTTACTATTTGGGATTGCTTTAATGTATACAGTTTTTCCAAAGAGTTTGATGAAGATATTGGAACAACAAGAGTGTTGATTCACACAGAAAAGGGAAAAAAAATTTTTCATCAGATAGAAGAAAAAATAAAATATAAAAGTATTAATGCTGATATAGTTGTTGAAGGGGTTCGTGAAATGTTAGAATCTCCTAAAATGCATCCACAAAGACAATATTTTTATTCAGACCTAAAGGGGCTTCCATTTGGTGAATTGATAAATAAATATTATCCACTAACAATAAAGATCAAAATAAAACGAAATATTCGATTGGCATTGAACAAGTTTGGATTAGATAAAAAGCTAAAACACATCTTGAAAAAAGGAAAATGATTAAGGAAAAGCATATATGCTTGGAGGAACTATGAGACTATTATTTATCCAAGGTGGGACTCGCCTTAAGCAAGATACAGAGGGAAATTGGTATACGGATGGTAATTTTAATGATTCAGTGTGGAAACGATACACATCTGTGTGTGATCAGTTGACGGTTTTGTTAAGAAAAGAAGATTGTGTATACAAGATAGAAGATGCAAAAAAAAGGTTTAATCGATTTGATACCCAAAACATCAATCTTGTGCCACTTGTAGATATCTATAGACCGGTAAAGAGATTTTTTAATCCGGTGCTAAAAAAACAAGTGTGTGAGAAAATAAAAAGTGAAATAGAAAAAGTTGATTGTGTAATAATTCGTTCTGTAATTACTTTTTATACAACAACGGCATTGGATATTTGTAAAGAATTGAATAAGCCCTATTTAATTGAAGTAACTGGCGTAGCATGGGATGCAAACTGGTATCACAGTATAAGAGGTAAATTAACTGCGTATACAACTGAGCAAGGTGTAAAGAAAAGATTGAAAGATGCTCCATATGCACTGTATGTTACCCAACAAGAGTTACAAGAAAGGTATCCGTGTGCAGGAAAAACGGTTGGATGCTCAAATGTGGAATTGGATTCAATTGATAAATTTGCATTAGAACATAGACGGAATAAGATTAAGGAAAAGAACGAAAAAACCATTTTAGGTACCATTGGTGGCTATGGTTTGAAAACTAAAGGTCAAATTTTAGTGATAAAGGCTCTGGGAGAATTAAAGAAAAAAGGAATTACAAACATAGAATATCAGTTGGTCGGTGGCGGTGACGCGTCGGAATTGGAGACTGAGGCAAAAAAGCAAGGTGTTTTAGAACAGATTAATTTTTTAGGTTCAATGCCGCATGATAAAATTTTTGAGTGGTTAGATAAAATAGATATTTATATTCAACCAAGCTATCAAGAAGGTTTGTGTCGTTCTGTAGTGGAGGCCATGAGTAGAGCTTGTCCAGTTATTTGCTCAGATGCTTGTGGGGAAAGAGAGCTTGCAAATGAAAAATTTATTTTTAAGCGTGGGGATTGGAAGAGGCTCGCTGATAAAATAAATGACATGAACAATACTAAAACGATGCTAAGAGAAGCTGAACGAGGATATAATAAGTCGTTTGACTATAAAAAGGAAACATTAGATAAAAGACGACGGGAATTCTATATGGACTTTATAGCATCGAGCAATTTTTGATAAAATAGAAAGGCTATTTATGGGAATTGTGAAAAAAATTGGTTATAAAGTTTCCTTTTTAATTAAAATAATGGAATATAAAATTTCATATGGTAATAGATTTCAAATTGGAAATAATCTGGCGTTTAGAAAACGATTTTCTGTGAATATATCTAAAAATGGAAATCTAAAAATAGGAAATGATGTTTTTTTTAATGATGATTGCTCGTTGAATTGCAAGTTGGACATTAATGTTGGGGATGATTGTATTTTTGGGCAGAATGTTAAAATATATGATCATAATCATTCGTTTTCTGATTATTTAAAACCAATTCGCAAACAGGGGTATAGTTTAAAGCCTGTTAAGATTGGAGACAACTGTTGGATTGGCAGTAATGTTGTTATACTGCCTGGTACAATAATCGGTTCAAATTCGATTATAGGAGCAGGAAGTGTGATTTCAGGTGAAATTCCGGAAGGTGTGGTCGTTACATCTGAGAGAGAACTCCAATTTGTTCGTAGGAGAGTAAACAGTAATGAATAAAGATAATATACTTGTGAGCGTTATTATGCCAGTGTATAATTCACAACAATATTTACACGATGCTATTAATAGCGTTCTGGCTCAAACATATATAAATCTCGAACTCATATTGGTAGATGACGGATCAAAAGATGAAAGTCCGCAAATATGTGATGACTTTGTTAAAATTGATGAGAGAGTCCGAGTGTTTCATAAAAAAAACGGCGGTGTTTGTAGTGCACGAAATTTGGGACTGAAAGAAGCAAATGGTGAATATGTTACATTTATTGACAATGATGATTTATACGATAGTCGTTTGTTGGAAGTCCTAATTAAACAGATTAATTTAAACAAAACAGATATTATTAAATGTGGAAGAAAAAATACGAGTGTTGATCGTGATGGCAAAACAATAGAATCGCGAGTGTCCGCATGGAACAGAACTCAAGTTTTTGATAAAAATCAGCTGCTAGAAAAATATTACGAATTAAAAAGAACCGGATTATTGAGTTCTGTTTGGAATGGGCTGTATAGAAAAAAATTCTTGGAAGAAAATGGTATTAACTTCAATGAAAGATTTAGACATGGAAATGAAGATGTCTATTTTAATATTGTATGCTTTTTGAAGTGCGAGCAATTGACGGTTGTAAAGGAAGTCTTATACGAACATTTTTATAGGAATGCTCATAGTACAAGTTTGAAATATCATCCTGATCAAATAGCAGATAGACTTGAAACCATAAAATTAGAAGAGAGATTTATAGAGCCACTAAAAAACTCAAGAGTGTATGAGTTGATTGTTATGGGAAATATTAGGGTGTGTTTTAAATTGCTAAGTGTTTCCGATGATAAGGAACAGAGAAAAGATGGTATAAAGAGCATCGAAAGCTGTATGCCATTAGAACAATTCAAAAGCTTTAGGGTATTAAAATCTGCTGATCTCGGAAACATAGAAAAACTGGAGTTGATTTTATTGAAACATCATTTATATGATATATATTTTATGTTACAAGCCGTGAAGCAGAAACGATGAAATTGATGGAGGCAGTATGCAGGAAAAAATAAAATCTTATATAACGAAAATGCAGAATGCATCGGCTCCTGTCAAAGCAGCTTTTTGGTTTACCGTTTGTAGCATTATTAATAAGTGTATTCAGTTAATTACCGTTCCAATTTTTACTCGAATTTTGACAACAACTGAATATGGACAATACAGTATATTTGTTTCATGGCAGAGTATTCTGTTAATTATCGCAACATTAAACATATATTCCAATGTATTTAATAATGGTATGATAAAATATCCGCAGGAACAAGATAAATTTCTGTCATCCATGCAGGGATTGACGACATCAATTACCTTAGTGTTGATGCTTGTTTTTCTGTGTTTCAGAAAGCAGCTTTCTGAATTTATAGGTTTACCAGTTTTTTTGATTTTAATACTTCTTGTGGAAATTATGCTTACACCTGGGTATGAACTATGGGCTGCAAAACAGCGTTTTGATTTTAAATACAAAAAAGTCGTTGCTTCAACAATTGCATTGGTGGTTCTTAACCCATTAGTAGGTTTACTTTTTGTTTGGGTTGCAAGAGAAAAAGGATATGCAAGAATCTTGTCAGTTCTTGTTGTACAGATTGGAATTTATGGAGCTATTTATCTAAATAATTTTAAAAAGAACAAAACATTTTATAACAAGAATTTTTGGAAATATGCGCTATGTTTGGCAATTCCGCTGGTACCGCATTATTTGTCTCAAACATTATTGAATCAGATGGATCGAATTATGATTTCCAATCTATGTGGAACTGATAAAGCAGGTATCTATAGTGTTGCATATTCTAGTGCAATGATACTTCAAATAGTTGGAAAATCTATTCAGAGTGCATTTACACCTTGGATTTATAAAAAGATAAATGCAGGACAAACAAAAGAGATTAAAGGCGTAGTTAATGGCTTGATATTGTTAGTTGGTGCGATGAACTTTATGCTTATTTGTTTGGCACCAGAAGTTATAGCTGTCCTAGCAGGATCCAAGTATGCGAAGGCAATATATGTAATTCCACCGGTGACATGCAGTGCATATTTGATTTTTGTGTATAGTATGTTTTGCACGATTGAGTTTTATTATGAGCAGACAAAAGCAATGATGATTGTTTCTGTTGCAGGAGCGGCGATTAATTATATTACAAATGACATTTTTATAAAAATGTATGGATATTATGCTGCGGGTTATACAACGCTGTTTTGCTATTTGTTGTTTACAATTGCTCATTCTTTTGTAATGGGGCGAGCATTAAAAAAACAGGGATATAGTAATCATATTTATGACATGAGTTTTATTTTACTCTTCTCTGGTGCCTTTATAGTATTTGGGGTGTTGATGTCTGCTGTATATGCACATATTGTTATTAGGTATAGTATATTAGCAATTATGGGACTATGCATAATCATAAACCGAGATAAACTTCATGATGGGTTGAAAATATCTTAAATAAGAAAAATGCTTAATTCAGGATAACTGATTGCCTGAATATAATTAAAGGAAGTGAGCTTATGATAGAAATTATAATTTGTAGCATTCTTTTGTTGGTTTTTATTTATATGCTGAGAAGAGAGTTCCTTTCACCAACGTTTGCGGTGGCGTTGTGTTTTCTTGTTGCAGCTTCTTTTTGCTTGATTTATAAAGAGGAATGGGCAATTAATCTACAAAGTAAAACGGTGAATATTATTTTGATTGGATTGATTAGTTGCTTCTTTGGAGAAATTACTGCCGCGACGTTAGAACAACGAAAGGAAAGAAACTTTTTAAATAGCATAGAAGAATTCAATGAGGCACAGGAATTCTATATAGATAGGTATAAGATTGTGCTATTTATTTTAATGCAAATCATAGTACTTTATTTCTACTACAAAGAAGTTTCTAGAATTGCGGGTTCATTTACATCATTTGCAGTTATGATGAATTCATATAAAAGTGCAATATATGAATCGACGGATATTGCTGACAATGTTAATATTATAGTCAAACAGTTAGCTAAAATATCTTATGCAGGAACAACAATCTGCTTGGGAGTATTTATAAATAACTGTGTAACAACAAAGAAAATTAAAAATAATATTATTTATATTATTCCTGCTATTTTGTATGTAGCTTTGACTGTTTTACAAAGTTCAAGAGCGAGTATGTTACAGGTTGGAATGGCTGCTCTTGTGATGTTTTATGCTTTTTGGAAAGGTGAATCGGACTGGAAACAAAGAATTAGCATAAAAGTAATCTTTGGTGCATTGGGAGTGCTAGCTTTAATTTTAGCATTGTTTTGGTTTTTGAAAGAGGCAGTTGGAAGAACTAGTCAAAAAGAGTTTTTAGAATATATAGGTTTTTATTTCGGAGGAGGAATCCCTTTCTTTGATAAATACATCTCTTCTCCAAGCAGTAAATTTACTGGATTAGTAGGTGCTGAAACCTTTACAAGTTTATGGGGATTTTTAAGTAAATTCACGAAATATAATGTTGTAGGACATTTGGAATTTAGGCATTCTGGAGGCATTCATGGAAATACATATACAGCTTATAGGGAATACTATAACGATTTTGGCATAACCGGTGTGATTATTCTAGAGTTCATATTTGCTTTTTTTTATACGAAACTCTTTGCAAAATTAAAAAGGTTAGTAATTGAAAAAAAAGATAAGTACTTGCTGAAAGTGATTATTATTGCAGCTTTTTCGTATCCTATTTTTTATGAGACAATTGCAGCTCAGCTATATCGCTCTATTCTTTCAGTTGGAACAGTGACGTATATAATGATGATATACTTTATGAATTGGTTTTTCTTTAAATTACGCATAAAAATTTGATAGTTTAATGATTTGACAAAGTTTTTGGAGAGGTACATAATTTTGAGAGCAGAGCAGAGCAGAGCAGAGCAGAGCAGAGCAGAGCAGAGCAGAGCAGAGCAGAGCGTTTATCATGGCTTGATGTATTAAAAGGAATAGGTATTATCCTTGTTGTAATAGGACATGTCTATTCCAATCGCATAGTCTTTAATTGGCTATACTCATTCCATATGCCACTTTTCTTTTTGGCAGCAGGTTGGGTGTATAAAGAAAAATCAGTTTTAATAGATATAAAGAGGAGAATCCAGACCATAGTTGTTCCGTATTTCTCGTTCGGTTTGCTGGTACTTTTATACTGGCAAGTGATAGAGAGAAGATTCCGGAATTCGGATATGAGCTTCATGGATTCTCTCCTAGGACTATTTTCTGGTTGCTATGGCAATTTGGACTTCAACGTTCATCTGTGGTTTTTGCCGTGTTTCTTTGTAACGGTAGCTCTTTTCAATATACTGGTCAATCTGGGCGGCAGAAAATTTGCTTATCTTGCAGTTGTTCTGATGAGCTTAGTTTATGTGGTTATTCCGATGCCAGAACTTCCTTGGGGATTTAACCGCGTGTTCAAGTATATAGGATTCTATGCTGTAGGATTTTTTAGTGCAGGGAGAGAAACAAAGATTGTCGATAGAAATGTAGGAACTGGAGTGATTGCGGTAGTTTTGCTTACCGTAAATTTCTTCTTATCTCTCTACAACTTAACCACAGGGCCCATGTGGTTTGTGACAGCACTTATTGGTGTTACTGCTATGATTCTGATTTCTCAGTTCATCAATGAAAGCAAAATCTTGCAATACTTTGGTCGAATCTCTCTGATTGTTCTCTGCATCCACGGCCCCGTATATCGGATTATGGTGAAGATTGTATCAATATCGTTGCACATGGGAACAGATGCTGTGAGAGAGAACATTCTGCTTGCGATGATTGTAGTAGCCATCACGATGATTATTTGTAGTGTGACTTATGAGGTTGTCGTACGAACTGCACCGTGGATGATTGGTAAGAAAAGATGAGTTAATAGAAAGAGGTGGTTGGTAATCAAGTGGTACATAAAATTAATAATTCAAGATTTCAGGCAACCCATGTCATACTTGATTCCAGCCATCTTCTTCAGTGGATGCATTGTATTTGCTGTTAGCTGGTTATGTGGAAAGAAGAGTACAATAAAACATAGAATTCCATTTGCCTTTTTCTTAGCGTACATTCTCGTTATTTTTCGCATAGCTTTCTTATGCAGGGAACCTGGGAGTAGAAAGGCTATTAGCTTGGTCTTGTTTGAAACATGGGGACATACCTTTCATATGCACGCTATGTTTGTTGAAAACATTATTATGTTTATTCCGTTTGGTGTACTGTTACCGATATTGTTCAGAAAATTTAGAAGTGGATGGGCATGTGTGCTGACTGGATTTATTTGTTCTTGTAGCATAGAGATATTGCAGCATATTACTCAAACAGGATATTTACAATTGGATGATGTGGTGACAAATACAACGGGTACGCTGTTGGGATGGTTTATATGGCGTGCATGGAAAGTGGACAGAAAAATATGAACACGATGGGACTCAATTGCCAATGTATCAAGGTATGTCCGATAAAAGCAGCACGAGCACAGTAAGCAGATGATTACTATGGCAAGGAAGGTTTCAAGGCTGTCCACGAGTATATGGTGAATGGCGGAAAGTCTTGTATGGCTGGTTTTGTGCTGAAGAACACGCTATCTGATAATGGCGGTGTGACTCGCGGTATCTGCAAGAGGGATGAGAATGGAAACTTGACTGAGGTTGTGGAAACCAAGAAAACGCACATTGGGGTCAGGCAACATTAGATTTTTTGAAGCAGCAATCAGCAAGAACAGACAACAGTATGACCAACTGACGAAGGCTCAAATTGATGACAAAAACTTCCAGAGATAGCAAAAAGGCACTATATAAATTTTAGCTGCAAAATCTCTGGAAGTTCACATTTAAATCAATTGTATTTTAAAGATGAATCCGCTATACTAGATATTAGATAATATCGAAAATATGTTTGGTATAGAGGTGAGCTGGATGATTAGTGTTTTTACAAAAATTATTGATTCAATATTTTCAAATACAAGGTATTATATTCCAATACTGTTATTTATGTTAGCAGTAATGGGAACTTATAAATGCTATAAAGTGTATAAATTACCGAAGTATATTTTATATTCTATGATCTGTATATGTGTTGATGTATTTGTCACTTATGTACTTTACAATGTGATAAAAAGCAGGATAATACTCTTTGTGATGGCTATCATATTAGTTGGTACAATACTATATGCAATAGGGCATTACATCAGTATTTCACATACCTTAAGGCGAGTAATAAATTTTTCTGACGAGGAGAGATTTGATGCGAACTTTGTCGAGGCATGGAATTTGACATACGATTTGAAGACATCTGTTATGACTAAAAAGCAGTTGGATAAATACAACAGGTACAGGATTTTTTTACGTGCTAAATTAGGCTGTTTTCATGCTAATGAGCAGGAATTACAAATTTACGAAAATGGGGACAGGTGTCAAAAGGCATTTTATCATTTTATTCGTTTTATTCAATATTTGGCAATGGGAGAAGTACAGAAAGCATATGACAATATTAAAGACGCGGAAGCATTATCCAACGGTGATATAGATAAGGTGCTTAGAAGTCAGATATTGATTAATCGTGGAGTGGCATATGTGCAACTTGGTATGTATCAGGATGCGGATGATGCATTTATTCGTGCAATTAGCTATTGTCAAAAGCATAATATAAAGAGTTCGTATTTATGGAATATTCTTTATAGCGATTATATTTTTAACAAAACACGTCTGAATCTGGATATTTCGATGGAAGAGATGGATGAAATTTTAGAACAATATGAAGAGTATATTGATTGTAAAAATATAGTTGAGTATATAAATTTATTCAATATAAGGCTTGAATTGCTTCGACAAATGAAAGCTGATAGGAAAAAATTGAATGATGTAGTTCACAGTGTGTTTGATTACGTACAGAACAGTAACATTCCAAAGTTAAATAGATGTGTATTTGAAGCAACGACAGCAAGGATTATTTGGGCGTCAGCGTTAAATCCGACATATATTCTTGAGGCATTATCTAGAGATGTTGATTTACTTCCTAAACTACCAATGCCTGTCAGATATGATAGCTATAAGAATATAGAGCTGTTATTTAAGGATTTACATGGTAACATTGTGGAAAGATATACCTCCCTAAAGGACAGAGCCGTGGAATATATGCAAAATGAGGCTGAAAGAGATTTAGAGGAATATCGAAGGTCGTTGCCAGCAGAGGCTGTTTATCAACGATATTTTTGCTTTTACGAACTGGCTGGTATTCAAAAAAGAAACAAGCAAAACTATAAGTGGTCTGTTGTTGAAGAGTACTTAAAAAATGCAAGTGCTCTTTATCATGAGAATGGTTTACTTATAGATGAAATCATGACAAAACTTGCTTTGGTTGACGAGGCATCAGATGTTATAAATTGTGACGAGCATTTGCAATTTACCAGAAAAGACGAGATGTTTCGGACACTTGATGAGGTTGAGGCTATGTTGCCTAAGCTCGAGCAACATCCAGTAATCAATGAAATCGCCCTCAGAATCAGTTTTTATAGTGTTGCTTTGAACGATTATTTGCGCTGTAAGAATTATTATGAACTGTATAGGAAGTCATCTGATCAGGTGTCAATTGATCATTATGCTCCTTGGGTACATAAATACCATATGGATGTTATATTCTGTGTCAGAATTCTCTACATAGTTGATAGTATCAACAAAATAATTGATCATATTGATGATTTTGATTTAAGCCCTTTAGCCAGAGAGTGGTTTGGTGGATTTGGCAAAATAGGTGGTGCTGTAATTCATCTTGTGATTGGCTTACTTATTGGATTTGACAATGCTGTTCCGTTAAAAGAATGCTTACTGTTGGATGAAGCAAACAGAATTGCAGATAATTTTGGGTGGATGAATTTTCCAGAGTTTGGTCTGGAAATCGATGTTCAAAATACTGATGTTATATTTTTCCATCCTGGTCAGCACCCATTAGAAAATGAAAAAGTTAAGAAGTGCATTTTTGAGACGGTTATTGAGCTGGATAAATTTAGCGTTGAACAGCAGAGCGCATTGCAGGAGGTTTGCAAAATTATTACAGAGAATATGGTTTCAGAGTCTCCTACGATTGATGAACTGAAAGTAGCATTTAATAGTGTAATGCTTCCTAAGACCATAATTTAGGACATTATAAGAGCTGTGATGTATACAATAGCTGACACTTGACGCTCTTTTTAAGATAGGATATACTTGATTTGACAAATTTGAAAATATCTGATATAATACAACACTTTGGAGAAAAAATTATGGCAAAAAAGAAAGTTTATGCAGTGAGAAAAGGGAAAAAAAGTGGGATATTTTTTTCTTGGAATGAATGCGAATCAGTGGTGTTAGGATATCCAGGAGCTGAATACAAAGGATTTGCTACAGAAACTGAAGCTAATGCGTATTTAATTGATGAGCAAGAAACAATTGGAGATTATAATACTAAAGAGATAACAGATAAAAAACTACATGCATATGTGGATGGTAGTTTTGATGAATCAATTGGAAAATATGCTTTTGGGTGTATTATTATTACTCCAAATGGAGATACTGTTAAAGAGTATGGAAATGGTGATAATCCTGAATCAATGGCAATACGTAATGTGGCAGGAGAAATGCTAGGTGCAATGTATGCTATAAAATGGGCTATAAAAAATGGTTATAACAGCATAGAGTTGCATTATGATTATGAGGGTATAGAAAAGTGGGCTGTTGGTGAATGGAAAGCTAAAAATGTACTCACTCAGAAATATGCTGCTTTTATGCAAAACCAAAAATCAATCATTCAAATTAGTTTCAAAAAAGTTAAAGCGCATTCTGGTGATTTATATAATGAAGAAGCAGACAAATTAGCAAAATTTGCACTGACAGAGGGAAAAGGAATTCCTAAAATTAAACAGGGTGATTTTTGGTTTACAGTAGACGGTATTTCAGAGGATGATTTTATAGCGATTGTTGATTTAACTGTAGAGGAAATCGGAGTAGAAAAGGTTGAAAAAAAAGAGAGAAATATTGCTTATGGAAAATCAGTTTCTCTGATGCAAACGGGGGTAAAAGACAAGGTAGTTATTAACCATTATGCGAAAAACGATAAATTGGTTATGCAAGGGAAACCCGGACAAATATTTTCTGTAGTTGTGGGATATGTAACTGAATTAGTAGATGTCGAAAAGATTCCACAGATTTTTAATAATACATATAACCTGAAGATTGATAAAGATGAAGTTCGTTCTGAATTTCAGTTTTATTTGCCAAATTCATATAATAAGCTACCACCTAAAATTTCAAAGAGCTTACATCAGGCAGTGTACAATTTGAAATTGAATGGAGATATGTTTGATGGGACATTTTTAGCACAGCCAGTGTTAAGGGTTTTAGAGGCGCATTTAAAGATGGTTTTGAAGGAAAACGACATTATTCCAGATTATAGATATATTAAAGATAATGGATTTGATATGTTTGATAAAGCTGGGGCAAAATACAAATTAAAAACAGAGCGTTATGGTAGTGCAAAAGCTGAACTTGTTAAGTACATTGGAAATGTTTACACATTTTATCACGAGAACAGAAATCCTTTGTCACATTGGGATAATCCAACAGGGACAGATACCACGAAAATATTGGATGTTCACAGAGCACATGATTTAATTAAACGAACCTTGGCAGTTATTGATGAGTATTATAAGATAATATAATATATTTTTGATGGAAAGGAGTGTAGCAAATGAATAATTTTGAAATTACATTTTTGAAAGAAGAAAATATTTTGATTTTTATGAAAACAAGCGAGGCTCCTTTTGATTTTTTGGGAGAAATGGAGATGGCATTGACAGATATCCATTACAGAGGAAGTGTTGTGATTGATGAGTTGTTGCATAGTGGTAATAATGATGAGCGCTTTATCATAGGATATTTTGATGGAGGAAGGTTTAAAGATGAAGAATTTCATTTTAAATCTGTAATGAAAAAAAGCGAGTTAAGGGAACCCGTGTGTCGATTTTTACAAAAGGATAAGGAATTTCTTTTGCTTACAGGATTAACAGTAAAACAACAAAAACTAATTGAAAAAGGCTGCATAATTTAAATTCGTGGTAAGTATCAGAAATAAATGTCCATATTTATTTAGGGAAAATTAATTAACCACAAGGAACAAGAAGGAGAGAGTATTTGAAGAACACAGGTCTATTGTTGTCAAGTAACGATTATTACTCACATAACTATAAAGTGATTAATGGTTGGATAGTTATAAATGTTGGGATAACGACTTTTAATAGTACAGCAATCAAAAGAATTATAGCTATAGTGAATGATATTCACAGACGTTATGGAAACAAGAATGTTCCGCTAAGATTTATGCTTGGCAAAGTAAGATTTATGGACAAGCTTACATATGTTACGTTGGAGTGCATCATGTATCAGCTGATGGCAGAATATAAGCATGATATTTCGCTTAGCTTTTATCCAGATATTGGGATAGATATTGAGGGAATTCAGTCATCACCACTACTACTTCTGATGAGCTCAAAGAGAGAAAGACGTTTACAGTTTATTGAAAAATTTGAGCTGGATATTTATAAGAATCATTTTCGTAGGATTGTCAATCGAAATAATATTGGTATTTTGGATGATTTGAATTATTTTCTCAATAATATGTTTGAGATTGACAGTGAGAGCAGAGAAGAAGTTTGTGAGGTGATTTCTGAACTGATTAGTAACAGTACAGAGCATGGCGATGGTGAATGTCTTGTTGATATAGATGTTACAAATATGTATAGTAAAGTAGACAGCCACAGTGATTATTATGGAATAAATATTGTGGTATTGAATTTGTCTGATGTACTACTTGGAACCCAGATTAAATCCAGAATGCTTAGTGAGAAATTTAAAACCGATAGGTATAAAAGTCTAAAAAAAGCATACGATTATCATAAGCAATTTTTTAATGATTTATATTTGGAAGAAGACTTTTTTAATATTTGTCCATTCCAAAATAAGATATCTGGAAGGTCCGAGGAAGAATTGACAGGTGGAACTGGGTTGACTATGCTGATAGAATCATTGGAACAGAAATCAGATAATAATATGTGTTATGTTTTAAGTGGGCACAGGGTTATATTTTTTGAACAGAAATATATGCATTATAACAATGACTGGATTGGATTTAATGAATCTAATAATTTTTTAACAGACCTCCCTAATATTAATATTATTCGTTATTGCGATATTTATTTTCCGGGAACGGCATACAATTTACATTTTATTATGGAGCGGGCAAATGACAGAAATTAATATTTATTTAGAATTTCCACAGACATTAACAAGGTTGACAGATAATCCGTATGGCAGACAGATATTTACAGATCAGGTTGAGGACAAGATTGATTATGCACAGATGAATATCATTCATTTTCCGGACAGAATTGTTAGAATTACTTCATCGTTTGTACAAGGATTTTTTACAGAAATAGTCAATCATCTTGGTTATGATGAACTAAAAAATCATATTAAGATTGATGGAGTTGATGAAAAAATCGAAGAGTCAGTATGGAATAATTTGTTTTAGTGGAGGAGATGAGGTAATTGAAAAGTACGGATATTATAGCTATTGTAGCGATAGTAGTATCTTTTTGTAGCGTTTTGTTTCAGATTATATTAGAGAATATGAGAAAAAAACATGATGCTAAAACTGTATTATATAAAGAAGCGTATAAAGAGGTATTCTTGGATGATATTCCTCGGGCTATGATGAGAATACGGTATGTAAATGATATTTGGACAGGCTCAGATGAACTTGTAGATTGTCTTTCTGTAATCAGAAAGAGATCATATTTCTTTAATTATGTTGATAAGGATTTTGGAGAAAAGGTCAAGGAAAATTGTCAGGAGATAGAAGATTTTTTGGCATGTATTGATCAGACAGAGTTGACAAATGAAAAGTATCGCAAATCATATACAGAGTTGGAGAATAAAATACAAAAAATATATGATTTAGTTACAAAGAGATTTTACTAAATGATTTTTTATGATGTAGAACACCTTTAAAACTGCAAAATACTGTAAATTAATATTAAAACTTAAAAAATAATATTTGCTTATAGTAATGTTAGAACAATTTGGTTCAGGATTAATAAAAGCAGATATAAATTTCTGTATTTATGATTACAGAATTATTTTGCTGACGTCTCGTGGGATAATAGATTTTGTGCTTACGATATAATCTTTATAAGCAATAAACTCTAAATTGTATTTTATATAGAGAAATCCTCTATACCAAAGTCTGGTATAGAGGAGCATTTTTTACGAATTCTATAGTAGAGCAGCTTGCGGATATAGTCATCCGATGCATTTCCGGGAGATACGATTTCTATTATGAAATCCGGGGAGCCATTACAGCGCTTGCCATCCAGCTTGCTTTTATCACAGATTATCATCAGATTGGGTTGGCCGTTGAATAAATTGTGCAGACAATGCAATGATTTGAATTGTATTTTACATGGCATTCCGCTATACTAGTATTAAGTATAGCGGATTATTTTTTGGAGGCTTTTATGGCAAGTACTTTGAAGTTACCGGTTGGAATTGAAAATTTTGAGGAAATTCGTAAACTGGGTTTCTATTATATTGACAAGACAAGGCTTATAGAGCAGCTCTTACAGGGCTGGGGTAAGGTGACTCTTTTTAACCGCCCTCGCCGTTTTGGCAAGACTCTCAATATGAGCATGTTAAAAAGCTTCTTTGAGATAGGCACAGATAAGACTTTGTTTGATGGCTTATATATTTCCGGCAATAAAGCGCTGTGTGATGAGCATATGGGTGAGTACCCGGTTATTTTTCTTTCACTCAAGGGCGTGGATGAATTAGATTTTTCGTCAGCAAAAAGAATGCTATGTACTATTATAGACCGTGGGATGTGATTAATTTTGCCAAGAAGCTTGTTTCAGATCCGTCAGCCAGATCGAATGCTTTCTGGATTAACAGCAGTGGTAATGACATGGTGAAGCGCTTTGTGGACAAGGCTGATTAGACCACGAGGGATGAGATTGAAAAGCTAGTGGCAGGCGGATTTGTAGATAAGCAGCTTCGCCTTGATCTGACATATGATGAGATTGACAATACTATTGACAATCTGTGGAGTGTGCTTTTTACTACAGGCTATCTCACCAAAATCGGTGAGGTCAAGCCGCCTGACAGTGTGACGTAAAAGCTATGAGAGCACCAAGAGTACCAGTTGAAGAACAATACCGCCTGATCATGGAATGTCGCAAAAGCGGACTGTCTGATTATCAGTGGTGTTTAAAAAATGACATTAATCCAGGCACCTTTTACAACTGGGTTAAGCGTCTCCGCAAGAATGGCTGCGGAGATATTCCTGAGAAAAATCAGCTGTCAACTTATGAACAGTCTCATCAGGAAGTTGTAAAAATTGAGATGAATTCCATTTCGGTTCCTACTGACATAAATAAAAATACTGATACAGCCGCAATGGAGTTAATGATTGGAAACATGAATCTGCGTATTTCAAACGAAACGGATCCACTGCTTCTTGCCAAAACAATCCAGATACTTGCGGAGCTTTCATGCTGGGCGCTTACGAAAATGTAAAATGATATACTGAAGACAAGGTAGAATCGGTGTGGAAAATGTTATAGGAGGTGCCGGAATGCCGAAGAAGAAAAAAATACAGAGAAAAAGTATAGATAAAACCAAGACAATTCCGAAGCCAAAAGCGAGTATTGAGGAATTACAGGAGGCAAGAAATGGCGGTCAGATTGCATTGAGGGGATATTCTTACCAGTTCTTGTATTCATGCTATTTGATGCTGTCATGTAAAGATGAGAATACAGTCTTTAATTTGGAAGGTATTGAAGATATTGACAAAATTGTGAGTACGAGTGATGAACAGAAGACAATGCATATTCAATTGAAATATTCTGAGAATAAGCAGGATGCTTCTTTTATGAAAAGTGTGTTGAAAAATTTTTTAGAAGCCTATTTACTTGATAAAAATAGAGCATTCAAATTAGTGTATGATTTTTCAGTTGCAAAAGGGCATCTGAGTAAGCTAGTGAATAATATATTGGATTCAGACGAATTACAATATTGGAAAGCCACAGTTGATGAGATAAAAAATGAAAATCCTCAGTGGAATTGGAATCAGCTTGATTTTGATGATTTCATTTCGAAGATATCGTATGAAAACATAAAAAAAGCAGTATTGGCAGAACGTGTTGAGATGGCTTTGATTGAAAATTATGATATTACAACAGACAATATCAAACTGTTTGCCAATAGCATCAAAATGTTTTGTTTTGAGAAGATGGAGACAAGAAGTGCCGTATCATTAAATGATTTAAAACATCAAATTGAACTGGTTAAATTCGATATAAGTAAGGGAGCAGAAAATCCGGCTCATGGCTGGATAGAAAAAGTGAATTTTAATGAATTAACTGATCAAAAATCCAGTTATTATGAGGGTAAAAAAGCGACACCGATGGATATTGTGAAGGGGCTGCCTGTATCACGAGTTTTACTTGAAAAGGATATACGAACATCAGTAAACAACTATATGGTGACGGTTATAAAGTCGTCAAGCGGCCAGGGAAAAACAACCTTAGCATTGAAAACACAATATGGCCTGCAAAAGGAATACACACCGTATCAGCTTATTAATTGCAGTGATAGAGGAACGCTGAGACATATTGTGGAATATTTTCATGCCAGGATCAGACTGGGTGAAAAACCATTGATTTTAATAGATAATCTGGATGCGCATTTGAGTGAGTGGAATCAATTGGTTCAGTTAATGCAATCTGATGTGAAATATAATTATAAAATTCTTATTACTTCACGAGAAAACGACTGGTATAATTATGCAGGTGATTTAAGTAATATACATTCCATGAATATCATAAAGCCAATGCTTTCTAAAGAAGAAGCGGCTGCTATTTTTAACACCTTGCAGAAGGCAGGACATATACATCCAAAGATAAAGGATTGGAAACATGCCTGGAACCAGATAGCGGATAAGAAACTGCTGATAGAATATGTGTATCTGTTAACGCATGGTGAAATGATTGCCGAACGTATTTCATCACAAATGTATGAAATAGGAAGAAATGAGACCGGAAGCATTAAGTTCGAATTATTAAGACAGGTTTGTTTTGCGGATGTATGCGGTATTCGATTATCGACAAAAAAGCTGTTGCGAAGTTTAGCTCCGAGAACGGTTTATGATATTGGACAAATCTTAAAAAGTATGGCAGATGAATTTTTGGTTCATATAAGCCGAGATGGGGATTATATTGAAGGATTACATCCGGTTCGCTCACGGCATATTGTAGAATATTTACATGAGTATTATCCATTGGAGGAAACGGCTTACAACATTACAAAGCTGGCCGATTTACAGGACTTTTCTGTACTTTTTTCTCATTATCCTGAATTTGCGTTTGATAAGGAAAGTTTTTATTCGGATGTGGTTAATGAATGGTGGAACCTTGAAGATTTAAAATGTTTTGTGTCAGCAATCAGGGGAACTTTTTCAGGCTGTGTTATGCAGTATTTTAGAAATAATGAAGAATTATTCAATGAAGCGAATAATCAAGGTGGTTTATTTGTAATTGCCACAGAAGTGTGTCCATTTGCTCAGTTTCGGGAAATAGATGAGTCAGTCCAGACTTTGGAACAAATGAGAGAAATAATGCCGAAAAATGAGAATATCCAATATTTGTTAAATCTGAAAGATAGTATTCCTGCAATTGATATGACGCAAACGGATATATATATTTTAAGTATGCGATTGTTTAAGCGGTTAAAGGACGTGAATACGAAAAATGTGTCCGACCTGGACGCATATGCAATGATAGCAGATTGGCTGTATAATATGGATGCTTCTATGAATTTGGCTTCGAATATCAATCTGACAGATTTGTGGACACGTATAGAGAACTATTCGATAGATACAATTTCTTTATTAATGTATACAGCTTATTGCGGAGACAGGGATATATATAGCTTATTTGTATCCGAAAATCTTGAAATGATTTTGAGCTATCTTAAGCGAACCACGTTTTCACATAAATTATATGTAGATGAAACCGAAACGGCTATTCACGTTGAATATGTATTGAGAGCAAGTGAATTGCAGAATGGAAATCAGGAAAGTGTTTCACGATTAAATTATATTTGCAGGACATTGCCGATTTATGAGACCTATTGCTCGGACGCAATTATGCCGAAATATGACATGCTACAGCCATATAGGATGCCGGATGATGCACATAAAGAAATGCCGCGAAGAAATTTGGTAATAGCTTTTCATAAAGAATTTACGTCTTTATGGATAAAAACAATTCAGAGTAATTATGAATTTGATTCAGTTTCGGAATGGATTGAATATTGGTTTCAGGTTCGAAAATGTATGTATGAGTGCCTGGATAAAATAGGGGTATACATGTATAAAGCTTTGGCGGGAAAGAGGACCGGCAGTACCGGAACTGAATTTGACAAAACAAGAAAAAAGATGGATAGGATGTTGTGCAGTACGTTATCATATCCAAAAGAACATCGACCATTCGAAGAAGAAGTAGAGGTGCCGAAAAAGTTTTTAGAAGTTAAACAAGCTTATTTTAATAGCATGCAGAATTTTCTGAGACAGGTTGCCGGTTTGATTCAAAGAGATGAAAATGATGTTAGATTGGCTTTGTATAATTTGAAACAAGCTAAGGCAGGACTGCCAAAGATGCATAAGTTTTTTGATGGTATGGAGTTAGACGAAGAGATGGCTTCGAAACATACAAATCTATGCAGGCAGGAGTCTCAAAAAATATTGGAAATTTATATGTGTTGTCAGTACTTTTTGCAGCATGACGCTTCTCCATTATTTGACAAGTATCAAATAAGAAATTGGTATAGGGATGTCTGCACAAAAGAAATTGAAGATGTGAATGTCGCATTGGATGCAATGCAGCAGGAGTATGACGCTGTTTTTCCTGATCAAGCCTATGAAGAGGCGGTATTTAAACATTATCCGATAATTCTTAGGTCATTTGATATGACAAGTGAAGAGGTTATGCAGGATTTTGTGTTAAGAACGATAGCATTTGCTGAGACGTCATTTGATTACATGTTGGTTTTGCAATGTGATGAAAATGGAGCCATTCTTCAACATGCGATTAAGTTTCCAAAACGATTTTTTAAGGCGATACAAGAAGCACTTGTTTCTGGTGAGGAGATTACAGATACTTCACTCTTGACACCATATCCGATAGACGTAACTGAAAATATGCTTGAATGTTTTAGTGGAGATTGGAAAATCAAACGTCAGACGGATAATCCATATGTTCACTATCTAGGGGATATAGCAGAAGAATTATGGGTGTATTCCAAGCTTCGTGAACTGTTGTGTACAGAAGAAGATAGAGAATATTGCATATGTGAATTAAAGAAAGTTGCGGAAAAAATTGCAATAATGAAAAAAGAAATTCATCTTCATTTGGATGAAGAAGTTGCGAACCAAATAGATGAGATGTGTAATCATGTATATGAAGGAAATTGCTTTGATAACATAAGGCTTAATGAATTTGTTCAAAATCTTCAATATATATTGGTATAAATTTTTCTAGTGTAAATGTCAATATAAAAATGTTCAAAAAATGGAAAATAAAGAACATCAGTGTCTGATTGAAAAAGAAGCCATAGGGGACGGGGATTGAGTGATAATTAATTTGTTGCAATCCGTCGAATTATTTTGCGCTTACGTTACAAGAGAAGAATTAAATTGTATTTTACCTGGCAATCCGCTATACTAGTATTTAGTGGATAATCAAAGTTCTTTAGGGTTTGCCAATCTATTTTAGGGTTTGTCGATAGGG
>OCPV01000422.1_pt1 | contig 33035 bp, 31 predicted proteins | sample 1538511 | NCBI WGS metagenome assembly OCPV01 (sample SAMN04571704, study PRJEB22368) | human gut metagenome | biome: human gut; material: stool | host: Homo sapiens | place: Luxembourg | collected 2012-08-30 | reverse complement strand
TAAAAATATATAAAATATCTTCCTTTTCAAATTATTTCCTCCTATTGCTCTATTTCTTTTAGTTCTAGGATGTGTCTTTGTATTAATAGTAAATCAACAGATGTTGGTTTTTTACCGTTTTTATTTATATTTCCTGCTTTTCTAAATATATCATCTATTTTTTCTATTTCTAATATATGCCTCTGTAAAACTAATAAATCTATACTGTTTATTTTTCCATCTCCATTTATATCTCCATAAAGAAGAACTTGATACTCTGCTAAGATTTCACTTGTATCTTCTTTTATTATCTTTATTTTAGATCCAGTTCCTGTTAAGTTTTTATCTTGTAATATTTCTCCTTTATAGTTTTCAATTTGAATTTTATAGTTTGTTGTTATATATTTTTTTATGTTTTCTACTGACATATTTTTATAGTCAAAACCACTTATTATATTTCCATTGATTATTAAATTTTCATCAAATTTAAGTTCACTTTCATCTAATTTTCTTTTCACTGTTACTTCTACTAATCTTTCAATACCACTATCTTCTGATTTTGCCAAAATTTCAGTTTTTCCTTCTTTTACTCCTGTAATTTTCCCTTCTTTTGTAACTTTAGCTATATCACTATTTTTAGAAGAAAAACTAATATTTTTATTACTTGCATCATCTGGATAAATACTTACTTTTAAGTCATAACTATCATTTTTAAATAAAGATATTTTATCTATGTCTAATTCCATATTTTCTACTTTAGAATATACTTCTAAAGTAATAGTTTCAGTTACTCCATTTGGAGCTTTCGCTGTTATTGTAGCTTTTCCTCCTTTTAAAGCAAATATATTTCCTTCATTATCTACTTTAATTATATTAGGATTACTTGATATTAATGTTATTCCTTCTTTATTTGCATCTTGTGGTTTAATTTCTATATTCAATTTTGCCGTTTCATTTTTATTTATTGTAGTTTTTTCAGTAGATAAATTAATACTTTCAATTTCTACTTCTGGAACTTCTTTTAAATAGTTTTGAAATGCATAACCTACTATTCCATTTTCTAATACAACTCTATCCCAAAGATCTCCATTTTGAACACCTTTTTCTATCCTTGTCATTTTTTCATTTCTATCTACTTGAGTTATACTTTCATAAGATGTTCCAGGACCTGACCTTATATTTAAAGTAGTTGTAACATCTGCATATACTTTTGTATTGTCAGAAACAAAGTCAGAATCCAAAATACTTGGTCTTTTGCAAGGAAGACTTGGCATATTATTATATATTGGAATTACAAAATTAATTTCACTATTTAATAAATTACTATTTGAATACCCTTTATATATGATATTTGATTCACTATATGGTGCTAAAACATTTGTCATATATTGATGCCAAAAAAGTTCTTTGTTGTTTTTGTCATACACATGAAATTTTTGCAAGTAAATTGTATCTTGTCCAATGTTTATATAGCTAGAACCTATAAATATCCCTCCACCTGTAATTGCTCTTTCTTTTGTATTCCATGGGATTTGATATTTTGCTTTTGTCTCAGTACTTGCACCTTTTCCATCTCTTGCATATTTTAGTCCATTTATTATTGCTCCCATTGGCTCAGAAGAACTTGTAGCACCAATGTTATAGAAATTGTATAAAGCCTCATAACCGTGGAACTGTTCCACTAATAGATGAATGAGATAAAAAAGGCCCCACTTCTTGCTTTATCCTAGATGCTAAGTGATATGAACTTACTTTTGATGTTTTTGCAGCTTTTAAAATTAAATCTGAGTATTTTTCTGTCATATTAACAGTAGTTCCTGATGAGTTTATATAACTTACCTTTTGGTTATAAAATTCTGTACCATAAAGTATTTTTTCAATTGTGCTAAGCTGATTTACACTTTCTGCATAAGATAAACCTTCAAATTGAAAAATTCTTACTTCATTTAAAAAGTTTCTTGGGTCTATTGCGTATTCTACTGCTTTCCTAGAAGAATCTACCCAACCGGCTATCTACCTCTACATTATATTCCCCAGGTTTTGTATTTTTCCATTCATCAGAATATGATTTAGGTACTAAGTTTTTTCCAAATATATTTTCATTATCTATTACATAATTCCAATCTAATTCTGTATATAAAGCAGTAAAATTCCAATTAGGATATCTTTCTTTTAGTACTTCTAGATATGGTTTATAACTTTCTGGAAAGTTTTCTATTCCTTCTTTTAAGTATGCAGATTGAACTTTGTAATTAAATATTAATATTAGAAAAAACATAAAAAATACTATGCTTAATTTTTTTATTGTTTTCATAATAACTCCTTGTTTTTGTTATTCTTCATATTCTCTTGCTTTTACAATAATTCTTTTTTCTGAGTCTAATGTACATGTAATTAATGTTAATTCTACATTTCCATTTGTTTTTTGTGATAAACACTTTGTGTCATTTGGATACACTTTAAATATGTCATATATGTCATATTCTTTTTTTATTCCATTTTTACTTGTAAGATATATCTTGTCTCCTATTTCTAATTCTTTTAGATTTTGAAACATATTATCTGGTCCATAATTATGTCCTGCTATACAATAGTTCCCAGGTTTATTTGCTTCTTTTCCATAATATTTTGTAATTGATGCAAGTAGAGATTTAGTACTAAATTCTTCTAAAACATAAGAATTTAAATTTATTTTTGGTATTTCAAGTCTTGAATCAATTTTATATCCTTTGTATTCTTCTTCTAATTTCTCTAATTCTTGGTAATCTTTATTTGCATGAGTGTCTATTGTACTTACTTCATATTTTTCTTTAATATTTTCTTCCGCTTCTTTTTCTCCAAAGCTAATTATAAAAAATATTAGAACAAAAAATATTAATGTTATTACAATAAACTTAAATCTTTTCATTTTATTCATGCTTTTTCTCCTCTTATGTAATATGTATTTAAGGAGCTAAGTTTATTTAGCTCCTTAAACTTATTTCTTTTTTACTATATAAGTTATTATTCCTATTCCTACTATTAATATAATTATTGGGACAAATATATTTCTACCTGTTTTTGGTAAAGTTTCTGGTAAGTTTTCTTCTGCATTTTGTACTTGATTGTTATTTATTTCATTTTGTACTGTATTTTGATTTCCACTTATTTCATTACCAATAGTATTTCCTTCTTGATTTGTATTATCACCTGTATTTGTTCCACTTTTTTCTACTACGTTAATATCAAAGCTTTTTGTAGCTATTTCCATATCAGATGAATCTCTATCTATTAATTTTATAGTTACTGTATATTTTCCAGCTTTAGTAAAATTACCTTTTAGATTTAAAACTTTTGATACATTTGCTCCTCCAATTTTTTCACCTTGGGCATCTCCCCATCCACTTTGTATAATGTCATGTTCTAAACTTTGTTCATCTATTCCTTTTAATGTTACTTGTCCTCCATCAGGTGTTATTGCTTCTGCTATAATTCTTGCATGTTCATAATATCTTCCCATACTTGAAGATATTGCTAATGTCATATCTTTTTCTTCATTTTGAACCACATCACCTGTATATGATAAGTTGATTTGATAGTCTTGATATACTGGCTCTACAGTAATATTTTTAACAATTGGAGTTGTAATATCATCATATTGCTCTGATGCATCATTATTTGCTAGCCCTTCTGCTGTAACTGACAATTCAGTAGGATTAGATGTTGTTATTCCAGTCTTTGCTCTAAATGTAATTTTCATATTGCTTCTTGGATTTGTTCCTCCTGTAGAATCATAAAATGCGACTCTTACTCTTGTCCCATTATCACTTGGTGTTCCACCTTCTACACTTACATATTCTAAAAGGTTATTATCATATGCAATATCAAATGTATATGAACCTAAATCCTTTCCAAAGTTTATGTTTAATGTTACTTCTTGTCCAGGATTTACAATTTCTTTATTAGTATTAAGTGTTACTGTATCAAGACTTACTGCTTGAACATTACTTGAAAATCCTGCAAAAAGTATAATTATAGATAGAAAAATTACAGAAATAATTTTTTTCATTCCGTTTCCTCCTTTTTTTATTTATATATTTATTATGTGAAATTTTTTTATTTTTATTTATTTTTTTATAATATTATTTTTATTTTTTTCATATATTTTTATGGGGTGTTATTTCGTGCTGATTAAAACTTTTAAAATTAACAAAAAATCTATCTTTTTCTTTATTTTTCTTGTTTTATCTTTTATATTTATTTTTGTTTTTTATTCTTTTGCAGATAATGATGAAGAGAATAATCAAGAAAATACAGAGAAAAAAGATTATATAAAATGGGTTGATTTCGAAGTAACTTCTGAAGCAATGAAACAAACTGCAAAATTGGATATTTCTTCACACGTAAATGACGAAGAAATAAAATACAACTGGATTGAACTTCTTTCCTATCTTGCTTGTAAAAATGGTGGTAATTTCAAAAATTTTAAAACATCACAATTAAATACTTTAATAGAAGAATTGCAATCTGGTAAAAGTATGGAAGATTTAACCCAAAATCTGAAATTTTATGATTATTATTATGAAAGCTATTTAGCTGTGCTTTCTGGATTTATAGGGAATTATTCTATCCAAACAGCAAATGAAAATGGAGACAAAATTTTTGAAAATAAATATGGAATAAAAGCTTTTCTTCCTATTGCCAAAAACTATTCTTTTGAACATTATAAGGACTTTGGCGCATCTCGTGATTATGGATTTAAAAGAACTCATCTCGGAAATGACCTAATGGGAAGTATTGGAACACCAATAATTGCTGTAGAATCAGGAGTTGTAGAACATTTAGGTTGGAACCAATATGGTGGTTGGAGAATTGGAATCAGAAGTTTCGATGGAAAAAGATATTACTATTATGCTCACTTACGAAAAAATCATCCTTATGTAGAAGGATTAGAAGAAGGAAGTACAGTAAAAGCCGGAGATGTAATAGGATATCTTGGCATGACTGGATATAGTACAAAAGAAAATGTAAATAATATAAACGTTCCGCATTTACACTTTGGTATGCAACTTATCTTTGACGAATCTCAAATTGATAGTCCAAACGAAATTTGGATTGATGTTTATGAAATAATCGAATTTTTAAAACAAAATCGTTCAGAAGTTTATATGGAAAATGAAGAAACAAAAGACTATGGAAGAAGATATGACTTTTTAGAAGATAGTATAACAGAGTGAGACAAAGGGGGACGGAGCATTTTTGTCTCACTTTTCTTTCTTGAAAAATGAGACAAAATTGCTCCGTCCCCAAAATTCTCATTTTTTTCCTAGAGTTAGTTTTATTTCTCTATTTATCTTTCCTCTTACAATTTTAAGTGTTACTTCGTCATTTGGTTTTTTTGTATAAATATATTCTCTTAAGTCATTTACTGTATTTAAATCTTTTCCGTCTATACTTTCTATAATATCCCCTTCTTTTAATTCTGTATTACTTGCTGGACCATTTTTTATAATTTGTGCAACATATATTCCTTTATCAAAATTCGCATTAAAACTAGAATTTAAGTATGGTATTACTTCTTTATCATAAGCATATATTCCAACTGTTGCTTCTTCAAATTTTCCTGTATTTTTAAAACTTTCTATTATTGGTTTTACAATATTTATCGGTACTGCAAATCCAATTCCTTCTGCTGAAGAAATTTTAACAGTATTTATTCCAATTACTTGTCCAGATGGTGTAATTAAAGGTCCTCCGCTATTTCCTGGGTTAATTGTTGCATCTGTTTGAATTAAGTCTGTCATATATGACTCTTTATCTTCTTCTTCTATTTTTATTGTCCTATTTTTTGCACTTATTATTCCTGATGTAACAGTTCTTCTAAATTCATATCCTATTGGATTTCCAATTGCATAAACGGTTTCTCCAACTCTTACTTCATCTGAATCACCAAGTTCTACATATTCTAGATTTTTTGCATTTATTTTTGTTATTGATAAATCTAAATCTGTATCACTCCATACTACTGTTCCATCATATTTATTTCCATTTTCTAAAGTTATATAGCAAATACTATATTTTTCTCCTGTTACATGACTATTACTTAAAATATATCCATTATCTGTTACTATTATTCCTGTACCCAATCCCAATTCTGTTTCATCACTTTTGGATAAAATACTACTTCCTGTATTTTTTAGTTTTGATATTCCAACAACTTTGCTTGTTGTTTCTTCAATAATATCTGCAACTTTTTTGCTTTCTTCTTCTACTTTTTCCACAGTTTGTACCTCTGTTGTGGATTCTGTTTTCTTGGCAGTATAACTTGATTCATTTATCTCTATGTTTTGATATGTAGTATATAAATAAAAACCAAATATCCATAAAAGTGATAATAAGATAAATGTAAAAACTACTTTTTTAAGGTTATTTTTCTTTTTTCTTTTTCTCAAAATAAACACCTCAAAAATATTTTTAACAATTTTTGAAGTGTTTAGTCATTTTTTATTTTATTTTCTTTAATTCTTCATATCTTTTTACTTTTTGCGTTGTTGTTTTTATTAGCTCTTCTGTTGTTATTTGAATATTTTTTATATGTTTAAATACAGGTAATGTTTGATTTATTTTTTTAATTTCTTCCCATATTATTTTTTGATATTCTTCTTTTGTTTTGTCTCCTAATATTTCTCTTATTATTTCTTCGTCATATACTATTTTTGCACATAACATTGTATCTGTTTTGCTTTGTTCTCTTTGATAAACTAAACTTTCTTTTACATATGGTAATTTATTTATTAATAATTCTATTTCTTCTGGATAAACATTTTTACCATTTTTTAAAACTATTATGTCTTTTTTTCTTCCTGTAACATATAAAAATTCGTCTTTATCCAAGTATCCATAGTCTCCTGTTTTAAACCATCCATCTTTTGTAAATGCTTCTTTTGTTGCTTTTTCATTTTTGTAGTAACCGAAGCATTACATTTGGACCTTTAACTAGTATCTCTCCTACCCCTTCTTTATCAGGATTTTCTATTTTTACTTCTGTATCATCAAACATTAATCCTACAGAACCTGGTCTTTTTTCTTTATCTGTTTCTGCTGATACAACTGGAGATGTTTCTGTTAGTCCATATCCTTGTACTAAATCTATTCCAAAATGATTAAATGCAACTATTGTTTCTTTATTCATTGGTGCAGCTCCATAAAGGACCATTCTTAAGTTTCCTCCAAAATTATCTAATATTTGTTTAAATAATTTTCTTCTTACATCAATATGTAATTTTAACAATATATCTGATAATTTTTTAACTTTCTCAATAAGCTTTGTTTTTCCTTGTTTGCCAATTTCTTTTTCAATCTTTTTATACATAGTTTCTAATACTAAAGGAACTGCAACTAAAATTGATATTTTATATTCTTTCATATTTTTTTGAATATGTTTTAGACCATCACAAAATGCTACTGTTGCTCCACTATACATTCCATAAAGAAATGTTATTGTACATTCAAATGTATGATGTATTGGTAAAAATGATAATAAAGTATCTTGTGGATATATTTTTACCCATGTTGAAAAGTTTGATACTTGTGAACATATATTTTTTTGTGACAACATTACACCTTTGGGCATACTTGTTGTACCTGATGTGAATAATAGAACTGACATTTTATTTTCGTCTATTTTTACTTCATCATATTTTGTACTTCCGTTTTCTAGCAAGCTATGTCCTGTTTTTAATAGTTCACTATATTTTTCTATTCCCTCTATTTCTTCATCATCCATGCAAAATAGGGTATTTACTTTACAGTTTTTATCTTTTTTTAACTTTAACATTACATCATTGTATTTTTTATCAAAAACAACAATTTCTGCATCACTTCTTGTGACTAAATTTTCAATTTCATTATCAGGCAATGCTTTATCTAAAGGAACAATTACCATACCACCTGAAGCTACTGCCATATATATTGTACACCATTCATATCTATTGTTTCCAATAACAACAATCTTCTTTTCTTTATAGCCTAGTTCTAACATTCCTGTTGCTAATGCTTTTACATCCTCTACATACTGATGATATGTTTTTTCTATATATTCTGGATTTTTTTGTGCTGGATCTTTTTTATATTTATATGCAATATTATTTGCATATTTTCCGTCTACCATCTTTAGTAATTCTTTAAAGTTTTTTACTTCGTACATTTCATATACTCTTCTACTTTTTGTACCTTTCATTTTATCAACTTCCTTTCCGGCTTTTTTCAAAGTCATTCTAACTCATTTTCCGTAAGTTTACAACATTTTTTGACACTTTTTTATTTTTTTACATAAAATATTTGATTTTTTTTTCATTTCAAGATATAATTTTGTTAGTAAAATTTGTCTTAAGGTGATGTTTTATGGAAAAAGAAGTTTTTAGTTTAACAAATGCACAAAAAAGCATTTGGAACACAGAACTATTTTTTAATGGTTCTAACATAAATAACATTTGTGGAACTATTAATTTATTTGAACCTCTTGATTTTAACATTTTAAAAAAAGCATTAGATTTAATTGTTGAGGAAAACGACAATTTTCATGCAAGATTTTTTATAAAAGAGGGCTCTGTTTATCAAACATTTGAAAAAGAAGTAAATTACGACATTGAAGTCGTAGATATTAACACAAAAGATGATTTAAAAAATTTAGAGGAACAAATGATGTCAAAAGTTTTTGACGTTTTAAATTCTTCTTTATTTGAAATTAAGATTTTTAAATATAAAAATCAAACAGGTGGAGTTATTGTTAATATCCATCATCTTATTTCTGACTCTTGGACTTTGGGCTTAATTGCCAAAAGCATTGTTAGCAATTATTATGCACTTAGTCATGGCTTAGTGCGCTCACAAAAACCAAATTCATATATTGATTATATTAATTCTGAAAAAAAATATATTAGCAGTTCAAAATTCGAAAAAGACAAAGAGTTCTGGCAGGAATATTTAAAATCGCGCCCAGATTCTATTTCTATCCCCAACTTTAATGATAATAACGCAAAACAAGATTTTTCTTATAGAGCCAAAAGAAAACTTTTTGATATTGATTCAAAACTTGTAAAAAAATTAAATGCTTATTGTAAAGAACAAAATGTTTCTTTATATAATTTTTTGATGGCAATTTATTCTATTTATATTGGTAGAGTTAATAATTCTTCTGATTTTATAATTGGGACTCCAATATTAAATAGAACATCTAGTGTGCAAAAAAATACTATGGGGATGTTTATTAATACTGTTCCAGTTAGAATGAAACTAGAAGATAATATGACTTTTTCTGATTTTATAAATAATATTGCAGTTGGTTTTACATCTATTTATAGACATCAGAAATATTCATATCAATATATATTAGAAGATTTAAGAAAAGAAGATTCAAGTGTTCCTAATTTATATAATATCCTTCTTTCATATCAAATAACAAAAATTAAAACAGATGATGATATGAAATATGTATCAGATTGGAACTTTAATGGTTCAATTGCAGATGACATGGATATTCATTTCTTTGATTTAAACGATACTCGGTGATTTAAATATTGCTTATGATTATAAATGTTCAATATATAATGAGGAAGATATTACAGACATTCATAACAGAATTTTATATATGATTAAACAAGTATTAGAAAATTCTAATATTCTATTAAAAGACGTTTTAATTACAACTCCCCAAGAACTAGAAAAAATATTAGCATTTTCTAAAGAAAATGATTGTAATTATCCTGATAAAAAAACAATTCATGAATTATTTGAAGAGCAAGTTAAATTAACGCCAAAAAATGTAGCAATAAAATTTAAAGATTCTTCTATGACATATGAAGAATTAAATAAAAAAGCTAATCAAGTTGCTAATTTTCTAAGAGGTTTAGGTATAAAACCAAATGATGTTGTTGCTATCAGACTAAATAAATCTTTAGAAATGGTGGTTGGCATTTTAGGAATTTTAAAAGCTGGTGGATGTTATCTTCCAATTGATTTGTCATATCCACAAACAAGAGTGTCTTATATGTTAAAAGATAGCAATAGTAAGCTATTTTTGACAAATAAACTTCATAAAGATGATTTAGAAATTCCAATTGATATTTATCTATTAGATATAGACAATGATAATGAGATATATAATAATGATACTGAAAACTTAAAAAATGTAAATAACCCAGATGATTTAATATATATCATATATACTTCTGGTTCTACTGGTACACCTAAAGGTGTTATGCTAAAACATAGAAATGTTGTACGTTTAATTAAAAATGATAAATTTCAATTTGATTTTAATGATAAAGATGTTTGGACAATGTTCCATTCAGTTGCTTTTGACTTTTCTGTTTGGGAACTATATGGTTCTCTACTTTATGGAAGTAAATTAATCTTAGTTCCAGAAACAACTGCAAAAGACCCTAATAAATTTTTACAATTATTAAGAGATGAAAAAGTAACTGTTTTAAACCAAACTCCGACATATTTCTACAATTTACTAGATAGAGAATTATTAAATAAAGACTCTTCATTAGTTGTAAGATATATAATTTATGGTGGAGAAGCATTAAAACCAAATCTAGTAAAACCATGGAAAGAAAAATATCCATTTACTAAAATAATTAATATGTATGGAATTACAGAAACTACAGTTCATGTAACTTTTAAAGAATTAGATGGACCTGACTTAGATTCAGCAAACTCAAATATTGGAAAACCTATTCCAACTTTAAAGGTTTATATAATGGATAAAAATCTAAACATTTTACCTTTTGGCGTAGAAGGTGAAATGTGTGTAAGTGGTTTAGGTGTATGCAAAGGCTACCTAAATCGTCCAGAATTAAATGAAACTAGATTTGTAAAAAATCCATACAATGAAAACGAAATAATATATCATTCTGCCGATGATGCATATCTTACAAAAGATGGTGATTTACATTATTTAGGTAGAATTGATAATCAAGTAAAAATAAGAGGATTCCGTGTTGAAATTGGAGAAATCGAGACAAAACTTTTAAGACATCCAAATATAAATAAATGTGTTGTATTACCTAAGAAAAATGGTGATTTAGACTCATATTTGGTAGCTTATGTTATTATGGATAAAAAACTTCCAGTAAGTGACTTAAAAGATTATATTTCTAAACTAGTTCCAGCATACATGGTTCCAAACTATTTTGTATTTTTGGATGAATTTCCTTTAACCAGCAATGGAAAAGTTGATAGAAAAAAACTTTTAAAAATGGAAGTTAAAGTTGAAAAGAAAAAGAAATATGCAGCTCCAAGAAATAATTTTGAAAAAGCTTTCCAAGAAGCAGTTCAAAAAGTACTTGGAATGGACAATATTGGTATAGATGATAATATATTAGACTTAGGTGCTGATTCTTTAACTTTAATGCAAATCACAATAGAACTTTTAGAGAAAAATTATGTAGTAAACATTCAAGATATTTATGAACATAAAACTATACGAGAAATTGCTGAAAACTTCTCTTCTGATAAACCAAAAAAAGAAGAAAAAATGGCAAGTAATGTTTATTATAAATTTAATGAAGATTTCTCTGAACAAAAAATATCTGAAAAAAATGTGTTACTTACAGGTTCTACAGGATATTTAGGTATTCATATTTTATATGAATTACTTAAAAAGACTGATGCAAATGTATATTGTATTATTCGTAAGAAGAATGGTGAACCTGTAACAGAAAGATTAAAAGAAAAATTATCTTTCTACTTTGGCGATGAACTTTTAAAATACCTAGGAAATCGTATTCAGGTTGTAGAAGGTGATATCGCACTTCCTAAATTCGGATTAGAAGATTCTGAATATGAAAATTTAGGAAAAACAGTTAATGTAGTAATTCATTCAGCAGCAATTGTTGACCACTATGGAAATAAAGATTTATTTGAGTCAATTAATGTAACTGGAACAAATAATGTACTTGAATTTTGCAAAGAATTTAATGTTTACTTAAACCACATATCAACAACTTCTGTTTCAGCTTCAAAACCTAATGCAGACAAACCTACTTTGTTTAATGAACATGCTCTTTATGTTGGACAAAATTATTCTGACAATATTTATATAAAAACAAAGTTTGAAGCTGAATATAATGTTATGCAAGCACTTTCTAATTCTGAAGTAAAAGCATCAATTTATCGTTTAGGAAATATTAGTGCTAGATATTCAGATGGAAAGTTCCAAGAAAATGATAATAAAAATGCATTTTTGAATAGAGTTGTAACACTTGCAAAACTTGACAAAATACCAAAATCATTTTCAAAGTTTAAAGTTGATTTAAGTCCTGTTGATTATTGTGCACAAACTATAGTATCTCTTTCAATGCTTGAAAGTAGCTACTCTAAAGTATTTCATATTTATAATAATAATGAAGTAAACTTTATAGACTTAGTAAATCAATTAAAACCTCAAGATAAAAAAATAGAAGAAGTTTCAGATGATGAATTTTATAGTTATGTTAAAAATAAATCTGATATTTATGGTATAATAAATGACATCACAAGTAATGGGGCTCAATATAACTCAAATATAGAAATGAATAATAATTTCACAATTGATTATATGAAAAAAGATGGCTTAGCTTGGCCAGAAATCAATGAAAATTATATACATAAATTTTTTGGAAAATATTTAAACGAAGGAGAATAACAAATGAGAAAAAAACTTAACTCTTGTATTGTAAGAATTATCGCTTTATATTTAGGCATACCGGCTTTAATTGCCCTATGCCTATATCCATTTTTACCTGTAATTCTTCAATATCCACCAAATAGTATAGATAATCAATTTCAAGTGGCTTTTGATGGAATAACATATACTCAGCAATATATTTTATTAATAGGGCTTATTGTTGCTTGTAGCTTAATTGTACTTTTTATAAGAGCTTATAGGATTCATAGTTATTTGTCAAAACTAGATGACAAAAATGTTAATCTTTCTAGGGAAGGAACTGTATCTATTTTATATAAGGTAAGAGCTTTATGTTATAGTACACCTTATTTATTATATTTCTTAGAAATATTGTTACCATTTATATTTTTGCCAGTTACTTTTATTTTAATAGATGCATATCCTATAACAATATTAAAAATATGTTTAGTTTACCTATCATTCTTTACACTTGCTTCAGTTACAAGCTTTGTATTTTCAAAGAATGAATTTGGTTCAATTTTAACTCTATTGAACAATCTTTATCCTGATATTATGGAAAAAATAGAGTTAGAATATTCAAATAAAAAAAGGTCTAGACTAAAATCACTTTCAGTTAAACTAATATTACAATTCCTACCTTTGGTAGTTGTATCTTTAGTATTCATTTCTCTTGTAGGATATGAACAGGCCTCTCAAAAGACTGGAAATATTTATTATACCTCATACTTAACTATGATAGGAGATTCTTTTAATAAAACATTTTCTTCTAAAGAAGAAGTTATTGAAAAGTTAAATTCAGTTACTTTACTAGATAATTCTCATCAACATTTTATAATAAATAGCGATGGTACTTCAGAAGTTTCTAATGGTGACCAATTGGAACCTTTCTTTATAAAATATGTGTTAGAAAATTCCGAAGACCAAGGACGGACGTGCTTATGATTATTTCTGTTTAGATAGTGAAGGACTTGCTTTAAAATGCAATTTAGAAAATGGAGATTATTGTTATGTAGGTGTTAGATATAGTACAAGTCAGCCTCAATTTTTAAAATTCATTTTGATATGTGACATTATTCTATTTTTATTAATATTTGCAATATTAGTATATGTATCACATTCTCTTGCAAAAGAAATAAATACTGTTGCTAAGAAATTAAAAGAAATTGCTTCTTCTAATGAAAAAGATATAAATTTAAATAAAAAACTTATTGTAACTTCTGAAGATGAGTTAGCAGACCTATCACTTGCATTTAACCAAACACAGGCATTTACTAGAAATAATATAAAACAAATCAGAGCTAACCAATCAATGCTTATGGAAAGAGAAAGACTTGCATCTTTAGGACAATTAATTGGAGGAATTGCACATAACTTAAAAACTCCTATAATGTCTATTTCAGGTGCTGCAGAGGCTTTAGATGATTTAGCAAAAGAATATGATTCATCAATTGATGATCCAGAAGTAAACAGCAAAGACCACCATGATATTGCAAAAGATATGGAATCTTGGGTTTCAAAAATAAGAAGTTATACTGAATATATGTCTGATATTATCACAGCAGTTAAAGGGCAGGCTGTTACTTTATCAGAAGTAGATAATGTATCTTTTGATGTTGAAGAATTGATTAAAAGAGTAGATATTTTAATGAAACATGAATTAAAAAATGCTATAATTTATTTAAATGTTTCATTAAAAGTTCCAGAAAAATTAAAATTACATGGAGATATTAATAGCTTAGTACAAGTAATTAATAATATGATTTCAAATTCAATTCAAAGCTATAATGGAAAAACTGAACAAAATATTGATTTAATTGTTGAACAAAAAGATGCTAATTTAATAATATCAGTTAAAGATTATGGATGTGGATTACCTGAAAAAGTAAAAGACAAATTATTTAATGAGATGATAACAACAAAAGGAAAAAACGGAACAGGACTTGGTTTATATATGTCATATTCTACAATAAAGGCTCATTTTAATGGTAATATTACATTTGAATCTGAAGAAGGAAAAGGAACAACTTTCCATATCATTATACCACTAGACTAATATAAAATTATTTAAATATTATGAGATGTTTTTTAAAAAGCATCTCTTTTTATTTTTCTTATTTTCAGCCTTTAGGTGTAGTATTTGTTTGAATTTTTCTTGAAATTACTATATTTTCTACATTTTTCTCAAAAACTCTTGCTTTTTCGCAATCTTATTTATATAATATCCATAGAATTTAATAGATGGGGGTTTTATTATGAGAAAAGGATTGCAAAACCTAGAAAACTCAGAAAATTCTAATTATAGAATTATTGCAGTAGATGATGAAGAAGGAATAGTTGACTCTTTATCTATATTCTTAAAAAGAACCGGTTATGATTTTACTGGTGTAACAGATCCTCAAAAAGCTATTGAATTAGTCAAAACTGAGCACTTTGACTTAATGATATTAGACTTTATAATGACTCCTATTCATGGAGACCAAGTAGTTGAGGAAATAAGAAAGTTTAATAAAGATTTATATATTTTATTACTTACAGGACATAAAGATTTAGCTCCACCATTAGAAACAATAAGAAGATTAGACATTCAAGGATATTGCGAAAAAAGTGATAAATTTGACCAGTTACTTTTACTTATAGAATCTGGTATAAAATCTATTAAGCAAATGAATCAGATAAAAAAGATAAATGAAGAATTATCTGATACTTTTGAAAAATTAGAACAAGCCTACTTAGAAAGTATCCAAACTTTACGTTATACAGTTGAGGCAAAAGATACATATACAAGAGGTCATTCTGATAGAGTATCTGAATTTTCCGTTCTAATTCGGAAAATACTTGCATTTACCTGATGCTGATTTAGACACTTTAAGAATAGGTGGATTATTCCATGATATTGGAAAAATTGGAGTACCTGACTCAATTCTTCAAAAAGAAGCAAAACTAACTGATGACGAATATTCACAAATAAAACAACATCCAAATATTGGTGTTCATATATTGTCACATGCTACAATATTCCAAAATATTTTGCCTATAGTAGAATATCATCATGAAAAATATGATGGAACAGGATATCCTAAAAAATTAGCAGGAGAAAACATTCCATATTTAGCAAGAATTACAGCTATTGCTGATAGTTTTGATGCAATGAGTTCTAAAAGGTCATATCGTAACTCATTACCTTTAGATGTAATAAAAGAAGAATTTAGGAAGAATAAAGGAACACAATTTGACCCTAAACTTGCAGATTTATTTTTAGATATCTTAGAAAATCACTATGACGAGATAAAAGAAATTCAAGAAAAATACACAGGTATTGAAGATGAAGATTATTTAAGTGAATAAAAACATAAAAAGAAGTGGTAAAAAACCGCTTCTTTTTGTTTTACTCTCACTTTTATACTTTCATAGAAAGTCCTACTTTTTGCCTTTCTTTATCTATTTTTATTACTTTAACTTTTACAATATCTCCAACAGATACAATATCTGATGGATTTTTTATATATTTATCACTCATTTCTGAAATATGCACTAATCCATCATGTTTAACACCTATGTCCACAAAAGCCCCAAAATCTATTACATTTCTTACTGTACCTGAAAGTACCATTCCTTCTTTTAAATCTTCTAATTTTAGAACGTCACTTCTTAGAATAGGTTTTGGCATATCTTCACGTGGGTCTCTTCCTGGTCTTGATAATTCTTCTATTATATCTCCTAATGTCATTTCTCCAATGTCTAGTTCTTTAGCCATTTTCGCAACATTTACACCTTTTAATTTATTTCTTAACTGTTCTAATTTTTCTTTATCTCTTAAGTCTTTTTTATCAAACCCAATTTTTGAAAGTAATTTTTCTGTGGCTTCATAGCTTTCTGGGTGAACTGCTGTTACTTCTAGTGGATTATCCCCATCAAAAACTCTTAAAAAACCTGCACATTGTTCAAATGCAACTTTACCAAGCTTTGGAACTTTTAATAACTCTTTTCTGTTTTTTAATTTACCATTTTCATCTCTATATTTAACAATATTTTTAGCAATTGTATTGTTAATTCCTGATACATATGATAAAAGTGAAGGTGTTGCTGTGTTTACATCCACTCCTACTTTATTTACACTATCTTCTACAACCGCTGTTAAACTTTCTGATAATTTCTTTTGATTTACATCATGTTGATATTGTCCAACTCCTATTGCTTTTGGGTCTATTTTAACTAACTCTGCTAATGGGTCTTGTAATCTTCTTGCAATTGAAATTGCTCCTCTTATTGATACATTTATATCTGGATATTCTTCAGTAGCAAGCTTAGATGCTGAATATACAGATGCACCTGCCTCACTTACAATTACATAATGAACATCTCTTGAAGTTTCTTTTATCATATCTGCTACAAACATTTCAGATTCTCTTGATGCTGTTCCATTTCCTATTGCTATCATGTCTACTTTGTCTTTTTCTATTAGGTTTAATAATTCTTTTTTTGCACCTTCTACATCATTTTGTGGTTCTGTTGGATAAACTGTTGTATAATCTAAAACTTTACCTGTTTCGTCAATAACTGCTATTTTACATCCAGTTCTATATGCTGGGTCAAATCCCATAACAGTTTTTCCTTTTATTGGAGCACCAAGTAATAATTGTTTTGAATTTTTACCAAATACTTTAATTGCTTTTTCTTCTGCTTTTTCTGTTAAATCAGAACGAATTTCTCTGTCAATTGATGGCTCAATTAACCTTTTAAAACTATCTAAAATAGTTTCTTTTAGCATAGTTGTAAATTGAGTTTCACCCTTTATTATATCTCTTTCTATATAATTTAAAATTTTATCTTCTGGTTTTTCTATTTTTACTTTTAGAAATCCTTCTTTTTCTCCCCTATTTATTGCTAAAATTCTATGACTTGGAATATATTTTATACCTTCACTATAATCATAATACATCTCATAATTAGATTTTTCATCTTTGGCTCCTTTTGTTTCAATTAAAGCCTCTCTATAGCAGAATCCTTTTATTTTCTTTCTGTATTTTGGTTCATCAGATATCATCTCTGCAATTATATCTAATGCTCCTGCAATTGCCTCTTCTGCACTTTTAACTACTTTATCTTTATTTTTCTTATCTTCTTCTGATAATTTATCTATATTTATATATTCTTTTGCTATTTCATTAATATCTTTTGTCTCTTTTTGTTCTAATATTATATTCGCTAAAGGTTCTAATCCTTTTGCTTTTGCAATAGTTGCTCTTGTTTTTTTCTTTTGTTTATATGGTCTATATATATCTTCTACCTCTGCTAAAGTTTTAGCTATTGCAACTGCTTGCAATATTTCATCTGTTAATTTTCCTTGTTCATCTATAGATTTTATAACTTCTTCTTTTCTTTGTTCTAAATTTCTTAAATATGTTAGCCTTTCTCCTAAATCCCTAAGAATTTCATCACTTAATCCTCCTGTTACCTCTTTTCTATAACGTGCAATAAATGGAATTGTATTTCCTTCATCTATTAATTTTATTGCATTTTCAACTTGTTTTTCTTTAATATTTAATTCATCTGCAATTGTTTTTATAACTTTATCCATTTTTAACTTCCTTTCTTTATGTATATATAAAAACCTGACCCGACATAGCAATCAAAGATTGTAGCCCTAGTACCCTAGAACCTTGTTATCTAAGACAATAAAATAGAACTGCTTTTATTAACAGTCCTATTATAACAATCCGTAAGATTTAAGTCAAATGTTTCTATCATTATTTTTCCGTTAAAATTCCGTTTGAATTATGTCAATTTTTATGATATAATTGCCATGTAAATTGATGAAAAGGAGATGAATACATGGATAAAATTTCAATTATAGTACCAATTTACAATGTGGAGAAATATTTATCTTCTGCATTAGATTCTGTTGTAAATCAAACTTATAAAAACTTAGAGGTACTTTTAATAGATGATGGTTCAACAGATAATTCAAGTGAAATAGCAGAAAAATATGTAAAAAAAGACTCAAGATTTATTTTATTACATCAAAAAAACCAAGGTTTATCAGGAGCCAGAAACACAGGACTGGAAAAAGCTTCTGGAAAATATATAATGTTTCTTGATTCTGACGATTTCTTTGACCCAAATGCTTGTGAAAGTTTGTATAAATGCATTGAAAAAACAAATGCAGACTATGCAATAGGAAATTACACGAATACAGGTGAAGATGGAACTAAGTGGAAAGAACCTGTATTTGATAAGAATAAATTTAAATCATTTAGATTATCAATAAAAGATTACGAAAATTCATTTTTCATTATGAACTCCGGTGTTTGGAATAAAATTTTTAGAAAATCTTTCTTAGACAAATTAGGTGTTCGTTTCGTAGAAAAATTACCTGCAGAAGATGCAATTTTTACTACATATTGTTTTATTCATTCTGAGAGAGTTTTTTATACTCCAGATAATGTTTATAATTATAGATTAAGAAATTCAGACTCTATTTCAACCAATTGTTCAAGAAATTATTTTCTAGGAATAAATAAGGCATATAGAATAATATATGATAATTTCAGAACTTCAAATAACTTAGAATATTATCGTTATTATTATGCTAAAAGTATGAACTATATTTTATATAGATTTATAGATACAGATTTATTAACAAATGAAGAAAAAATAGAAATTTTAGTAAAAATGAAATGGTTTTATATGTTAAATAACGACTTAAAAATACCTACTATTATAAAATCAGTACAATATATTATAGAATCTATAGTAATGGGAGATTATGAGCAAGCTTTGAAATATTGTGATATCTTAAAACAAGTAAGAAAAATAATGTCAAAAGAAGAGAGGGAAAGAATGTCTAAACCAAATCCTAGTACATACAAAGAAATAGAAAATAAGGAAATGAATCCAGAAATAATAAATCTAAAAGAATCTCTATTAAAAGAAATGGAAAAAAGTAAAATTAAAATATTAAATATAGAAGATTCAATAAATAAAATTTTAGTAGAAAAAAAATCTATTGCACGTTTTGGTGATGGAGAGTTAGATTTAATACTTGGAAAAAATTTAGATTTTCAAATATATGATAAAAAATTATCTAGTAGACTAGAAGAAATCTTAAAAAGTAGCCAAAATTTTTGTTTGATAGGCATTCCTGATGTTATTAATGAATTTAATAATTTAACAGAAGAAAGTGAAATTTTCTGGATAAAAAATATGGCTAGAACCAGAAAAACCTGGCTTAAATATATTAATGAAGATATGGAATATGTAACATCAAATTTAACAAGGCTTTATATTAGATATAAAGATAGAAGTAACACAGGAAAATATTTCTCTATGCTAAAACAAATATGGAAAAATCGCGATGTTGTAATTTGTGAAGGGGCTCAAACTAGGGTTGGCGTAGGAAACGACCTACTTTCAAAATGTAAATCTGTAAGGAGAATTATTTGTCCTTCTGAAAATGCTTTTAGCAAATACGACGAAATCTTAACTAGGTTAAAACAAGAATCTAAAGATACATTAATTTTATTTGCTTTAGGTCCTACTGCAACAGTCCTTGCATATGACTTGGCAAAAGAGGGGTACCAAGCATTGGATATGGGACACTTTGATATTGAATATGAATGGTATAAGAGAAATGCAAAAAAACAAGAAAAAATAGCGAATAAATATACAAACGAAGTATTAAACGGCAATATAACCATAAATGTTTATGACAAAAAATATTTATCAGAAATTATAGATAACTTTGAATAGGATGTGAATTTATGGATATTATTCTTATGGGAACTCCTCATCATGCAAATATTGGGGATTTGGCAATAGCATATAGCGAAGAGAAAATGATAAAAAAACTTTTTCCAGATAAGAAGCTTTATATAATGCCAGAAGAAAAACTAGATATATGTGCAAAAAGGGTAAAAAACTATATAAAAAATGAAGATATAATTTTATTACATGGCGGTGGTAATATAGGAGATACTTATGTTACGCCAGAAAAAGGAAGAAGAGAAGTCATCTCTTGCTTTCCTAATAATAAAATCATTATTTTTCCACAAACAGCTTATTTTGAAAATGAAAAAGAATTAAATATTTCTAAAAAAATATATAATGCACATAATCATTTAATAATAATGGCAAGAGAAAAGATGTCTTATGATTTTATGAGTAAACATTTTTATAATGCCAAAGTTTACTTAACTCCTGACATTGTTATGAGTCTGAAGGAAGTATATAATAATATTAAAAGAAGCGATGTACTTTTAATGTTTAGAAGAGATAAAGAAAAGACATTAGGAGATGACTTAACCTCTTCTATAGAAAAATATGTAAAAGAACACTTTGATTCTTATAAAATAACTGATATGAATATCGGAACTACACCTGTGAATAACATTTCAGATAAATTAAGAAAAGAAATATTAGAAAATAAATTTAAGGAACTTCAAGGAGCAAAACTTGTCATAACAGATAGACTTCATGGTATGATATTTTCTGCAATTACTGAAACTCCTTGTGTTGTTTTTGATAGTCTTACACACAAAATAAAAGAATCATATTATTGGCTTAAAAACTTAGGATATATTGAAATGTGCAATGATATAAATAACTTAGACAAATGTATAAAAAAAGTAGTTAGTTATAACAATTGTATGTATAATAATGAATTTGCTATAAAGACCATATGTGATATCTTATTAAAAGAAATTGGAGATGAAAATTAATATGTTCAAATTAATTTATAACAAAACTTTGGATAATACTATTTTTACAAAATTAAATCTTACACCAGTTGTAGAAGATTATTATAAAATAAAAAATTTATCATTTTGTGTTGCAGATGGTGTGACAAGAGATAATACAAAAGGAGAGGCTGTACCATATCCTAAAAACAAAGAAGAAGCATTATATTGGATAGAAACTTATCCAAACCCTAGCGGTGCTTTTGATTCCGCAAGAATCGTATGTGATACCTTTATTTCTGAAATAGAAAAATATCAAGAAGATGAGATATCAGAAAATGTTATTATGGACATCGCAAAAAAATGTAACAAAGCATTAAAACCTTTAAATGCTAACAGAGATATAGATTATGTCAAAGAAGATTATTATTGTTGTGAAGCAGTAGGCGGAAAAATAATTGGCAACTATTTATATTGTTTTTCTTTAGGAGACTGTCATGTAACACTATTAGACAAAGATTACAATATAGTATTTACAACAATTAACAATCATAGACAATTTGAAGATTATATAAATAATGTTTACTCAAAAGAACATAAATTTAATTGGAACGACCCAAAAGATAGAATTTTGACAAGAAGAGATTATAGAAATAACCCATCTAAAAAATATAATGGAAAAGATGTCTCTTATGGGGCTTTTTCCGGTGAAGATACAGCAGAATACTATATAGATACATATAAGGTAAACTTATCAAATGTAGAATATATCTGTGCATATTCAGACGGATGTGAACCTTTTTTTGAAAATAAAAAAAATATTAAAAATTTATTGGAGAATTTAGATTCTTTAAAACATACTGGAAAAGAAAGAACTTTAGTTGTTTATCAGAGATTTGATAAGTAAAAAAGTATGCTTATTTGCATACTTTTTTACTCTTTTATTCTTCTATTCTAAACTTTAGAATCTTATCTATTTTCGGAACTGAAAAACTATAATAATAATTTTTCATTAATTCTTTAGTTTTAGTTGCATCTATTTCTTCTTCTCCTTTTATCATAATTTTATATTCTGCAACCAAATTAACTTCTAATTTTTCTACTATTTCAAATCCTAGTCTTTCATAAAATTTAATTCTTCTTTTTTGCAATTTTTCTTCTTCTTCATTTTTTGCATATTTAGGATTTTCTACTTCTATAACCATTCCTTTTTTATTTTTCATATTTTCTTCTAATTCTTTTATTGCTTTAGTTCCAATACCTTCTCCTCTATATTCTTCATATACAGCAAAAAATGAAATAAAAATATATCCACAATGTTCTTTTAATATGATATATGCTTTTTCTTGTTCCTCTTCTTCATATATATAAACACTTTCATTTTGTTTCAGAATTCTTTTCTTAAATCCCCAAAGACTTGGTCTTTCATTTGGTGGAAAGTCTTTTATAATATGATTTTTATATATTTTTTTAAATTCTTTAAAATCTATCTTTCTTAACATTTTTCTTTCTTCCTATTCAATTCCTAAATACTCATTATATGTTACTTCTCTATCTATAACTGTTCCATTATCTTTAATATCAATAATTCTATTTGCTACAGTTTCAGTTAATTCATGGTCATGTGAAGTAAATAAAATATTTCCTTTAAATTTTTTCATTCCTTCATTTAGTGCTGTTATACTTTCCATGTCTAAATGGTTTGTTGGCTCATCAAATATTAAAAAATTTGCTCCTGATAACATCATTTTAGATAATACACATCTTACTTTTTCTCCTCCAGATAATACTTTCACTTGTTTTAAAGCTTCATCTCCTGAAAATAGCATTCTTCCTAAAAAGCTTCTTACATAAGTTTCATCTGGGTCTTTTGAATATTTTCTAAGCCATTCTGTGACATTTTCATCTGTATTAAATAAGTAATTATTATCTTTTGGAAAATATGAGTTTGTTATAGTTGTTCCCCAAACAAGTTCTCCTTCATCAGGTTCTAATTCTCCTGCAATTATTTGGAATAATACAGTTTTAGCAAGTTCATTATCTGCTAAAAATGCAATTTTATTTCCCTCTTTTACATCAAATGATACATTATCTAGAAGTTTTACACCTTCTACTGTTTTTGAAATATTTTTTACCTGTAAAATTTCTTTTCCGGGTTCTCTATCTGGTTTAAAATCAATATATGGATATTTTCTATTAGATGGTCTAATTTCTTCTAATTGAATTTTTTCCAATGTTTTCTTTCTTGATGTAGCTTGTTTTGATTTAGAAGCATTTGCACTAAATCTTGCAATAAATTCTTGCAATTCTTTTATTTTTTCTTCTTTTTTCTTGTTTTGTTCTCTTGCTTGTTTTAATGCTAATTGACTTGATTCATACCAGAAATCATAGTTTCCTGGATATACTTTAATTTGTCCAAAATCTACATCTGCAATATGTGTACATACTTTATTTAAGAAATATCTATCATGTGATACAACAATAACAGTATTTTCAAAATTGATTAAAAATTCTTGTAGCCAGTTTATGCTTTTTACATCTAAGTCGTTTGTTGGTTCGTCTAATAATAATACGTCTGGATTACCAAATAAACTTTGTGCTAAAAGTACTTTAACTTTATCTTTTGCTTCAATTTCTTTCATATATTTATAGTGATTTTCTGGAATTATCCCTAAGTCATTTAAAAGAATTGATGCATCTGATTCTGCATTCCAGCCATCTAATTCTGCAAATCTTTCTTCTAGTTTTGCAGCTTTCATTCCATCTTCTTCTGAAAAATCTGGTTTTGCATATATTGCTTCTTTTTCTTTCATTATGTCATATAGCTCTTTATTTCCCATAATTACTGTATCTATTACTGTATAATCTTCATATGCGAAGTGGTCTTGTTTAAGCATTGATAATCTTTCGCCCTTATCTAGTGAAACCTCCCCTTTACTTGGTTCTATTTCTCCTGATAAGACTTTTAGAAATGTTGATTTACCTGCACCATTTGCCCCTATAATTCCATAACAATTTCCTTTTCCAAAACTGATATTTACATCTTCAAATAAAACTCTTTTTCCAAATCTAACTGTTACACTATTTGCATTTAACATATTTTTCCTCTCCTTTATTTAACTTTAAAGATTATACACTAAAAAGTGGGAAAACGCAAGTTCTTACGGGGGTTAAGTTTTTAGGAGTTATAGGAACAAATTAATATATTTTCTAAAATAAAAATACACCCTTTTAGATGTATTTTTATTTTAATTATTTAATTTTCAATTAATCATAATCTACAAATAACAATCTTATTCCCCATAGTCCTGATAAGCCAACTAGTCCATATACTATTCTACTTATAACTGACATTTCTCCAAATAAAGTTGCAACTAAATCAAAACCAAATAATCCAATTAATCCCCAGTTTAAAGCTCCTATTATAATTAGTACTAGAGCTATTTTATCTATAACCTTCATTTTGCCCTCCTTTTTATTTGTTTTTATTATTTTATGAAATTTTTTATAAATTATACATTTTGTTGAATTTTTTTCTTTTTTATGATAATTTGTAGTTAGAAATTTTTAATAGTAGGTGTTTTAATTTGAGAAGAAATGAAAGAAATATTAGAAATAGAAATAAATCTAGAAAAAGATATGAAAAAGATAATAATGATAAAAAAACAATTAGTATTTTATCAAAATCTGTCATTATTTTATTAATTGTTTTTATCATTGTTGCTGTTTTTTATGGAATTTATAATTATTTTACAAATAAAAATTTTATTGCTTCTTTAAGAAATGAAACTGTAGAAACCGCATCTGATAGTTCATCAGATGAAGTAAAAGAAGAAGAACCTACAGACATTACATTTTCATTAGGAGCGATTGGTGACATTATGTGTCACAATACTCAATACAAAGATGCATATAATAGTGAAACTGGAGAATATGATTTTTCTTATGTTTTTGATGATATAAACATTTATACTAAAGTTGCTGATCTATTTGTTGGAAATTTGGAAACAACCTTTGCAGGAGAAGACAGAGGATATAGCAGTTATCCTACTTTTAATACTCCTGATAGTTTGGCATATAACTTAAAAAAATTAGGGCTTGACGTTTTAACAACTGCCAACAACCATTCACTAGATACTGGTTTTTCTGGACTTAGTCGTACAATTGATATTTTAAATGATGCAGATATTCCACATCTTGGAACATACACATCACAAGAACAAAGAGATACAGTTTTTATAAAATATATTAAAGGAATAAAAATTGCATTTGTAAATTATACTTATGGAACAAACGGTATTCCTGTTCCATCTGATAAACCTTATGCGGTTAATTTAATTGATAAAGATTTAATTGCAAAAGACATTCAGTCAGCAAAAGACGAAGGTGCTGAAATTATTATTGCTTGTATGCACTGGGGAACAGAATATCAAACCTCTCCTAATTCAGAACAAGAAGAATTAGCAGATTTCTTATTTCAAAATGGAGTAAATATTATTTTAGGTGGACATCCTCATGTTTTACAACCAATGGAAAAAAGAACTGTAACTTTAGAAGATGGAACAACTAGAGATGGTTTTGTAATATATTCTTTAGGTAATTTTACGGCTGACCAAAATGCTAAAAATACCAGAAGCTCTATTATTTTAGATTTAACTATAACAAAACACGTAGATGGCTCAGTTACTATAGACCATGCAGAATACACTCCTATTTATATGTTAAAAGATATTTCAAAACAAACTCAGAAATTTAAAATATTAGATATTGAAAAATCAATAGCAGAATATGAATCTGACCCAGCTAATTCTTCAATATCTGCCTCTACTTATAATACAATAACTAAAGAATTAGAAAATATCAAAAAAATAGTCGGTGAAGAATTTTAAAAGTGAGACAAAGAGGGACGGAGCATTTTTGTCTCACTTTTCTTTTTTGAAAAATGAGACAAAATCGCTCCGTCCCTAAAATTCTCAATCAAGATTTATAACATATCTTTTCTATTTAGCCACCATGTAACAATTAATGTCATTAAAATTGAAATTGCAAGTATTATAATAAATCCATATTGATTATTTTGAAATGGTAATCCTACATTCATTCCCCATAGACTTGATATCATTGTTGGAACTGCAAGTATAATTGTAATAGATGTTAAAAATTTCATCACTCCATTTAGGTTATTTGAAATTATTGAGGCATATGCATCCATAGTTCCATTTAGAATGTTTGTATATATTTGTGCCATTTCAATTGCCTGTCTATTTTCTGTAATAGCATCTTCTAGTATTTCTTCGTCATCTTCATATAGTTTTATTATTTTTCCTCTTAGAGTTTTTTCCATGACTAATTCGTTTGATTTTATTGCTGTTGTAAAATATACTAGACCTTTTTCTATACTCAATAATTTTAAAAGTTCTTTATTTTTCATTGAATTTTTCAAAATATATTCTGCTATTTCTGTTTCTTTATTTATTTGTTTTAAGTATGTTAGATAATATGATGCATTTAAATACATTATTTGAAATATAAATCTTGTCTTTTTATATGTCTGAAAATTTTTTATTTTTTTCTTTTCAAAGTCTTCTATTACTTTTGTCTTTTCTAGTGATACTGTTATGAAAAAGTCATCTCTTACAACTATCATTCCTAATGGTATAGTATCATAAGTGTCACTTTCTTCTCCTTTTTCAACAGTAGGTACACTTATTACAAATAATGTTGTATTGTCATCTTCTTCTTGGTCAATTCTGGCTTTTTCCTCTTCGTCAAGAACTTCTCTTATGAAGTCTTCTTCTATCATTATATTTTCACATACTTTTTTGATTTCTCTCTCGGACGGATTTACTAAATTAATCCAGCTCCCTTTTTTAAATTCTTTAATTTCTCTAAATTCATTTGTTTCTAAATCAGTATTATATATTTTTAGCAAACCCATCACCCCTTTTTATTCAATATAAATATTTTATATGTTTTGCTTGATTTTGTCAACTTTTACAGTTTTTACATTTTAAGAAATTTTTATTTTCTAATACAAAAAATTGACCTAAATTGGTCAATTAAAATTTTGATTTTTATTTTGGTGCGCCATAGAGGGATCGAACCTCCGACCATCAGATTAAGAGTCTGCTGCTCTACCAACTGAGCTAATGGCGCATATGTTGTTAAAGCTTTTTTATTATATTACCTTTTTTTAAAAAAGTCAATCTTTTATTATCTCTTTATTTTTTTATTGCAACCAATAGCTCATTTGATTTAACTACTCTGTGTTCTCCATGATAGTCATATTCTTGATTTGTTAAATATACTCTATAGCCTATATTTTGTAATCTTATAGTTGACAAATTAAGAAAAACAGCTGTATCTTCTTTTGACAAATTGAATTTCACTCTTAAATCAAAAAATGATATAACAAAATATTCTTCTGAATCTCTTATCTTTTTATTTAAATAATCATCTATTAATTTTAGAGTCATTTTTTCTCCTCCTTTCAGACAATATATATGTTACCATAAAATAATTAATTTTTCAAGAAAAAGTCCCCAAGGATTTATTTTTCCTTGAGAACTTAGCTATTTAATTTGTTTTATTACTATTTGTTGTGTTTTTATTTTGTGTTTGTGTATTATTTGAATTTTTATTTGTTGTATTTGTTTGTGTTTTATTTTGTGAGTTTGATTGGTCTTTTGTTTCTTGAGTCTGAGTTTGAGTATTTGTTGTTACCTTTTTTGTCCCTCTTCTTACTATTCTTGCCATCGCATTATATGTGTCTGTTGAAAGTAAAGTTGTTGAAATCACTTTACCATCTAACATTTTTGTCATATATGTTTGTGTTTTTAGTCCATTTGTTCCTCTTTGTTGTACGACTTCTTTTCCTTCTTCTAATGAACTGTCATCAATATATTGAGTTGAATATGGTATTGTTGCAATTGTTTTTGTGCTAAAAGTAAATGTATATTCTGTGTCTTCTTTTATTCCATAAAATGTAACTGTTGCAACTCCATTTTGTGCACTTGCTACTATTCTTATTGGATATGCCCTAGTATTTTTAAATTTAAAATCTGTTGAACCATAAACTACTGTTGCATCTCTTCCTGCTGGTACATATGATGTGACAAATTGGTGATTTCTTCTTTCTACTATTTCCATATTTGCTTTTAGAGCTGTATTATATAATGTTGATGAAATTTGGCAAATTCCTCCACCTAATCCATCTACTACTTGACCTGCTTCATAGATTTTTGCATTTTTATACCCTGCAGCTACTGTTCTTGGACCTAATGTATCATTATATGAGAAAGTTTCTCCTGGAAGTACTACTGTACCATTTAATTTTTCACATGCTAATTTCAAATTTGTCGTCCTATCTGTATCACTTGCATCATATCTTGTTGTAAATGTTGCAAGTTCGTCTGGGAAAGCTTTTTCTCCTATGTCTTCTAAAGTCTTTTCTGGTTTTGTGATAATTAATGGAATTACATATTCTTCTTTATCCTCTTTTAGCATTTCTCTTGCAGATTCTAAATCAAAATCAATTCCTTCTACTTCTGGATATACTGCAAATGGTTCTTCTGTATAATATGCATCTTGTGGTTCAGTATGAACTTCTTCATAGATTTTATCTATATCTATTGATTCTGGTTCTTTTTCTAAAACTGGTATTATTATATTTTGATTTTCTGTATCTGTATTATTCAAAATTTCTTTTACCTGTTCTAATAATTTATCTGTATCAATTACAATTCCCGGTTCACCTTTTGTTATTATAAGCTCATCATCTTCAACAGAATAACTTGATTCTATTACTATACCTGGTAGATTAACTCCAATATCTTCAATTGATTGTCTAGTTACTTCTTCATTTAATGTCATTTCTATATTTATATTTTTCTTTTGAATTAAAGTCATTAATATTTGATAATTATTGACAAATATATTTTCTCCTCTACCTAAGTTATATGCTTCATCTACTGCTTTTTCTATATTATAGTTTACTTCCATTAAAGTAGGATTTAGAGTTGCTGTATAATCTTCATAAGAAAGATTTATATCTTTTTCCATTTTTTTATTATATATCTCATCTAATTTTGCTTTTGCTTCTTCATAAGAAAGTCCTGATACATCAATTCCTTGAATAGAGACACCATCTAAAATTCCCTCTTTATTTATATTTAAAAAAGCAAAAATTGTAGAAAATATTAATGCAATAACTGCAACTATTGCAATAACAATTACTGTTATTATTATATTTCTTTTTTTATTTTTTTTATTTTCTGTTTTTCCTTCGCTTTGCATTTTATTTATTTCTTTTTCTACTGTTTTTTTATCTTCTTTTGCTTGTTTAAATTTAGAAGTTTTTTTCGATTCTTTTGACTCTTCTTTTTCCTTTTTATCTTTTTCTTTTTCAGTAACACTTGTTTCTTTTTTCTTCTCTTTCTTGCCTTCTTTTGGATTATTTTTAGCCTCTTTTTCTACTTTTACTTCCTCTTGAATTTCTTTTTTCTTTTCTTCTTGCTGTTCTTTGTTTGTGTTTTTTTGTTCTTCTCTTTCTTTTACATTTTCCTTTTTCATTTTTCATCCTCCATAATATTATTGAGGTCCTTAAATTTATTTTTCCCCTTTTTATTTCTAAAATTATATTACCATAAACTTAATTTTTTTACAATATCTTTTATTTTTCTACATTACTTATTTTTCCCACTTTTTCCTATATTTAGATTGTATGTATAAATATTACAATTATTACAAATATTACAATTGTGTTAAATTTTGTTGAAAATACTTGAACATTGTAAAATTTAATATTATAATGTTAAAAGCAAAAGATAAAAGGAGATAAATTATGGAACTAAGTAAAAATATATTTTTTAATACTGATAAACTTGTAGAAAATAGTAAGGTAAAAATCTCATATACAGGTTCTTTATTTCAAGATGCTTCACAAGAAGTATTTATTCATTATGGATTTGGACATAATTGGGAAAATGTAAATGATGTTAAAATGGAAAAAACTGAGTTAGGTTTTCAAGCTGAAATTGAATTAACTGGAACTGAAACATTTAATTTCTGTTTTAGAAATGAAAACAATATATGGGATAATAATGAAGGACAAAATTATATATTTCCTATTGAAAAAATTCAAAATGAATTATTAGTTTTAGAAGATGAACCAGTTTCTTTAGGCTCTGCTAAGAAATTAAGGAGATCTTATTTATGGAGCAAAAAAATTCGTTTAGCAGTTTATAAATTAATTACTTATCTTCCTAAAATAATTTCTGGAAATTATAAAAGAAAATTGTCAAATAATGAACAAAATTAAGATATAAATAAAAATTAAACCTCTAAAAATAGAGGTTTTGTTTTTATTTTTAAATTTATGTAATTATCCATCCACCATTTACTGGAATTATTTGCCCTGTTGTATATGTATCTTCTATCAACCATTTTACACATCTTGCAACATCTTCTACTCTTCCTATTTTTTCTAATGGAATTTCGTTTTTTATTTCTTCTATCTCTTCTTCTTTTAAATTTTTATTCATAGCTGTATCAATTATCCCTGGTGCAATTGAATTTACTCTGATATTTGATGGTCCAAGCTCTTTAGATAATGCTTTTGTTAATCCGTCCATACCAGCTTTTGATACTGAATATATGACTTCAAGTGATGCCCCAACCATTCCCCAAGCTGATGATATATTTATAATACATCCATTTTTGTTAGATATCATATTTTTTGATACTTCTTGTGACATTGCAAAAGCTGAGTAAAGATTTGTATTTATTACTCTTTGCCAATCTTCATCTGTTTCATCTGTGAAAAGCTTATATTCTGAAATACCTGCATTATTTATCAATATATCTATTTTTTTATATTTATCTAATGTATATTCTACTAGCTTTTTTACCTCTTCTCTTTTTGATACATCTGCTTTAAATATATCTATATTGATATTTTCATTTTTTAACTCTTCTTGTAGTTCTTTAGCTGATTCATAAGATTTGTTATAATTTGCAACAACTTTTATTCCTTCTTGAGCTAGTTCTTTTGCAATTTCTCTTCCTATTCCTTTTGATGCTCCTGTTACAATCGCTACTTTTTCCATTTTATCATTCCTTTATTTTATTAAATACGCTTTCTATAATTTTATATCTTTCATTTATTATATATTTGTAAAAATTTTTTCTTTTATCTGATATAACATTGATATTATCAATAAAACTATTTATTTTATTTATATCAATTTTCTCAAAAACTCTTTCTATTGCAGAATTTACTTCTGAATTTTCCATACTTTTTATATATGACATATAATTAATCTTTTTTCATTTATAAATAAGAGTTTTTTTCTTTTCTGACCCCTTGTAATTATAAAATTCTTCTATTGCATTTGTAAAGTCTATCACATAAAATCTCCTAACATTGTTAAACTAGTAGAATTATACAATATTTTTACATTTTTGTCTATTATTTATTCTTTGCTTTAAAGCATAGTATAATCTTGTTAAATAGTAATTTGTCTAGGGGGTTAAAAATATATCTATAAATTTAATAAAATCTATAGACAAGATTAAAATAATATTGTAAAATGATTGACATAGGAAATGAGAATAAGCAGATGTGGTTTGCCTCCTACAAGGAGGTGAGGCGTATGGTAGAAATACAAGCATTAATTGCAACAATATACATATTATATTATTCATTAATAGGAGTAACTATCATTACGTTTGCCTTAATTATTGCTTTAGTAGTAATTATTAGCAAACAAAAATAACCAACAAAAAAACACATCTGTAATTTGACCGTTGTAGATGTGTTTTTTATATCACAATAGGCAAACCACGTTTGTGGTTTCTCCATTTCCTATATTTATTATAATCTACTTATAAGTAGAAAGTCAAGAAATATGATAAAGTTTTATAAAAAAGTCATAAAAATATAGTAGTAATTATCCCTACAACTTACAATTAGTCTAAATAAAATATTTGAGCATTTACTTGGATATTTAATGAAATAAATTAAAATTCCTTTTATGTTCGCTTGTCTTTTATTGTAAATTATTGTACTATAATAGCAACCTTTCGCTTGAAAAGGCCAGTCTTTTTCTCAAAGGCGGAAAGGGGGCTATAATTTGAATACTAGCGATTTAGTTTTGCATTTTGTTAATAAGTACATAGAAGAAAAAGAAAAAAACTTTTTCTTGCAACAACAGTTGGAACAACAAAAACAACAAATGCAAAATGACAACAAAGTTAAGACTAATTAGCTTGTATTTAGTCGTAGAGCGGATTCGTGGTCTGCTCTATTTTTTTAATAAAAAAGTATGTGCATTCGTGGTACACATACTACTATTCTTTGAATACTAGCGACATTCAAAGTTCATTTATTTTGTAATTAAATAATAACATATTATTAATTCTTTGTCAAATGAAATTTTAAAAAAGTCAATAATTAAGAGATACCTCAAAACTAATGACCTTTATTGGAGCCACTTCCCAGATTCGAACTGGGGACCCTCGCATTACAAGTGCGATGCTCTGGCCAGCTGAGCTAAAGTGGCATTATTTAATTGTTGGTGACCCGTACGGGAATCGAACCCATGTCTCCGCCGTGAAAGGGCGGTGTCTTAACCGCTTGACCAACGGGCCTTATATATAAAGAACTAAATAATTCTTTTGCAAATTATTTAGCTCTTTTGGTGAGCTAT
>OCPV01000415.1_pt1 | contig 33476 bp, 40 predicted proteins | sample 1538511 | NCBI WGS metagenome assembly OCPV01 (sample SAMN04571704, study PRJEB22368) | human gut metagenome | biome: human gut; material: stool | host: Homo sapiens | place: Luxembourg | collected 2012-08-30 | reverse complement strand
AGAAGAAATAACTGGCATTAAAAAAGAAATTGCAGACATCAAAGAAGAAATTGCAGACATCAAAGAAGAAATTGCAGACATCAAAGAAGAAATTGCAAGCATCAAAGAAAAAATAGCAGGACTAGAAGAAGAAATAACCGGCATTAAAGGAGAAATTGCAGGCATCAAAACAGAAATAACAGACATCAAAGGAAAAATGACGGGAATAGAAAGTCAACTAGAAGAGATTAAAGAACAAAGAAGAATAGACGCAATTAATTTAGCAAAAATTCTAGAAATGCAAACAGAACTTAGCATAAGACTAAATACTACTAAATTAAAAGCAATGTAGTAAATAAAAACTATTTGAAAAAGGAAGTAAGAACCTTAATTCAAATAGTTTTTTATTACGTAGGAAAAATCGCCAGATTTTTCTGGAGTAACAAGGTTAAGTTACCTATGTCTGTGCGATTGCGAAGCAATCTGTACATATGGTGAATCCACTTTTCTTATATATTAAGCACCAAAAACAAATATTTTTAAAGTAAAATTGCATATAAGTCTTTTAAAAAAACAAAAAATGTTATACAATAATAGAAAATTAAAATTAGGAGAGGAATATGAATAAAAGATGGGAAATATATGAAACAGATGAAGAGAAAATAAAAAAGCTACAAGAAAAATATAATATAAATAAATTGCTTGCTACAATTTTGTCAAATAGAAATATAATAGAAGAAAATAAATTAAGAAAATTTCTAGAACCCACAAGAAATGATTTCTATAACCCGTTTTTAATAAAAGATATGGATATTGCGGTAGATAGAATTGTACAAGCTATAAAAAACAATGAGAAAGTTGTAATCTATGGAGATTATGATGTTGATGGAATAACAAGTATAACTGTATTAAAAAGTTTTTTAAAAGACCAAGGGTTAGAATGCCGGAACATATATTCCAAATAGACTAGAAGAAGGATATGGTTTAAATAAAAATGCAATAGATAAAATTGTAGATGATGGATATAAACTAATGATTACAGTTGACTGTGGGATTTCAGGAATAGAAGAAATTGAATATGCAAATTCTAAAGGATTAGAAACAATAGTAACAGACCATCATGAAGCAGGAGAAGAAATTCCAAATGCAATAGCAGTAATAGATAATAAAATAAAGGATAGTACATATCCATTTAGAGAGCTTGCAGGAGTAGGAGTTGTATTTAAATTAATTCAAGGTCTTGGTATAAAACTAAATTTAAAAGAAGAATCATATCTTAAATATTTAGATATAGTATGCTTAGGAACAATATCTGATATAGTACCACTAGTTGATGAAAATAGAGTTATCACAAAATTGGGTTTAATGTTAGTTGAAAAAACCAGAAATATGGGATTAAAATCAATAATAAATTCTTCAGGATATAAGAAAGTAGATTCAAGCACAATATCATTTGGAGTAGCACCAAGAATTAATGCATGTGGAAGAATGGGAAAAGCTGAAGAAGCATTAGATTTGCTATTATCAAAAGATATATATCAAGTAAATGATTTAACAAAAAAACTAAATGAACATAACAAAGAAAGACAAGAGACTGAAAAAAATATTTTTAAAGAAGTTATAGAAAAAATAAATAAAAACCATTTAGATGAACATCCAGTAATAGTAGTTGCAGGAGAACATTGGCATCATGGAGTAATTGGAATAGTTTCATCAAAAGTAAGTGAAATGTATTTTAAACCAAGTATACTTTTAAGTATAGAAGAAGATGGAATAGGAAAAGGTTCAGGAAGAAGTATTCCTGGGTTTGACCTACATGATGCATTAATGAAATGTTCTAAAAAAGGTGTAATAGAAAAATTTGGCGGACATAGTATGGCAGTTGGAATAACTATAAAAAAGGAAAATATAGAAAAATTTGCGGAAGAATTTGAAAAAGTTGCAAAAGAAGCTAAAATAGATGAAATTATGCCAATAATAAATATAGATGCAAAAATAGATTTGAATGATATAAATAAGGAAATGGTAGAAAGTTTAAATAAACTAGAACCTTTTGGCGAAGGAAATGAAATGCCAATATTTGCATTTAAAAACTTAAAAATAGATTCAATAAGAGCTTTATCAGAAGGAAAACATATAAAAATGACTTTAAAAGACCGGAAACTCTATAATAAATGCAATAGGATTTAACCTAGGTCATTTAGCAGAAGAATACAGAATTGGTGACAAAATAGATGTTGTAGGAGTGTTAGAAATAAACTCATTTAATGGAGTAGATTCGATGCAAATAAACATAAAAGATGTTATGAAATCAATCTGAAAATAAAAGGAAGTGGATAATTATGAATGAGATGAAAGAAATAACAATCCAAGATGTGATATCAAAAAAGAAAGAACATTCAAGAAGAGTAGATACTAAGCTGATACTAAAGGCATATAACTATGCTTTAAAACATCATGGGAATCAACTTAGAAAATCTGGAGAACCATATATAATTCATCCACTTAATGTAGCATATATATTAGCTGATATTGGGATGGATGATAGTACAATTTCAGCAGCACTTTTACATGATGTTGTAGAAGATACAGATGTAACAAATGAAGATATAGTGCGTGAATTTGGACAAGAAATAGCAGATATGGTAGCAGGTGTAACTAAACTTGGAAATATTGCGTTTGCTTCAATAGAAGAACAACAAGTAGAAGATTATAGAAAAATGTTTTTAGCAATGGGAAAAGACATAAGAGTAATAATAATTAAATTAGCAGATAGACTCCATAATTTAAGAACATTAAAATATTTAAAAAGAGATAGACAAATAGCAAATGCAAAAGAGACAATGGAACTTTATGCACCACTTGCAAATAGACTTCGGACTATATTCTTTAAAATGGGAATTAGAAGATTTAGCATTTAAATATCTTTATCCAGAAGAATATCATGAATTAGTAGAAGGAATAAACAAAAAAAGAGAAGAAAGACTAAAATTTATAGAAAAAATAATGGCAGACATAAGAGTACAACTAAAAAAACAAAAAATAGATGCAGAAGTAACAGGAAGGGCAAAACATTTATATTCAATTTATCGTAAAATGAAAAGAGATAATAAAACCTTGGACCAAATTTACGACTTATTTGCCTTAAGAATTTTAGTAAATTCAGTAAAAGACTGTTATGCAGCACTTCGGAGTAGTACATGAAATGTATAGTCCAATGCCAGGAAGATTTAAAGACTATATAGCTGTTCCAAAACCTAATATGTATCAATCAATACATACAACACTTTTAGGTGAAAAAGGAACACCATTTGAAGTACAAATTCGTACATGGGATATGCATAGAATTGCAGAATATGGTATTGCTGCGCACTGGGCATATAAAGAGGCAAGCTATTTTGGAAAAAAACAATCTGTAAAAGTCACAGAAGATAAATTAGCTTGGCTTAGAGAAACTCTAGAATGGCAAAAAGAAATGCAAGACCCTCAAGAGTTTCTAGAAACCTTAAAAACAGAACTATTTGAAGATGAAGTTTATGTATTTACACCAAAAGGAAAAATAATAGTTCTTCCAAGAGATGCAACACCAATAGATTTTGCTTATAGTATACATCAAGAAATAGGAAACAAAATGACAGGATGTAAAATAAATAGTAAAATGATGCCAATAATTACACCACTAAAAAGTGGGGATATAGTAGAAATTATTACATCAGATAACTCAAAAGGACCAAGTAGAGATTGGCTTAAATTTGTAAAAAGTACAAGTGCGAAAAATAAAATAAAATCATGGTTTAAAAAAGCCCTAAAAGCTGAAAATATTGAAAAAGGAAAAGATTTAATTGAAAAAGAATTAAAAAGAATAGGAGTATCTCATACAGAACTATTTAAACCAGAATATTTAAATCCAATGCTTGAAAAATATAAATATAAAAATGTTGATGAAATGTACCAAGCAGTAGGATTTGGAGCGAACTCAGCAGGAAAAGTAATTGCAAGAATGCTTCAAGAATATAGAAAAGAACATGAAGAAGAAGATATAGAAGAAAAATTAAAAGAATTAGCTACAGCAAAACAGAAAAAGGCAAAACCATCAAGTTCTGGAGTAATAGTTAAAGGAATTGATAATTGTTTAGTGAAATTATCAAAATGTTGTAATCCACTTCCAGGAGATGAAATAGTAGGATATATTACAAAAGGAAGAGGAGTTTCAGTTCATAGAAAAGACTGCTATAATGTAAAAGACCTATTATCAGATGAAGATAGAATGATAGATGTAGAGTGGTATGAAGAAAACCCTTCTACATATCAAGTAAATATAGAGGTTGATGCAAATGATAGACCAGGACTTTTAGTAGATATTTTAAAAGAAATAGGAAAGACAAAAGCAAATTTACTTGCAGTAAATACAAAAACAACAAAAGAGAAAATAGCAATTATAGATATTACTTTAGAAGTACAAAACTTACAAGAATTAACAAAAGACTTAAAAGTGATAAGAAAAGTAGATGGAGTATATGAAGTAAGAAGAAAAAAATAATGTCAAATTAGTGACACATCTTAAAATAAGAAAGGATTAGAGCAATGATATTAAAAGAACTAAAGATTAGAACATGGATAGGAGATCCAACAAACTGTTATATCATATTAGATGAAGAATCAAAAGAAACGATGGTAATTGACCCAGCAGGTGATTGTGACAAGATAGTAGATATGTTAGAAATATTAAAAGCAAAGCTTAAATATATATATTTAACACATTGCCATGGAGACCATATAGGTGCAGTCACAGAATTAAAAAATAGATGTGGAGGAAGAATTTTAATTCATAGATTAGATAGTGAAGGACTAAATGATAAAACTATAAATCTATCAGGAGTAGTAGATTTACCAGAAATAGAACTAGAAGCAGATTCAAGAGTAGATGATGGAGATTTATTACATTTAGGAAATCTAGAATTTAAAGTAATTCATACACCAGGACATACGAAAGGTGGAAGCTCTTTATATTGTGAAAAAGAAAAATGTTTATTTTCAGGAGATACTTTATTTAGAGGAACTTGGGGAAGAACAGACCTTCCAACATCTAGTAGAGAAGAAATAATGGATTCAATAGTAAATAAATTAATGAAATTGCCAGATGAAACAATAGTATATCCAGGACATCGGATTAAGTACTAGAATAAAAGATGAAAAACCAATATATTTAGAATTAAAACCAAAGCTTATCTAAACTAGAAAAATAGGCATATTTATGGTATAATAAAAAGCGATAAATAAGAAGGGAATGAAAAATATGGCAAAAACTGAACCAAGAACATTATCAGGATTTATGGAATTATTACCAAATGAACAAATATTATTTAATGAAATGTTAAAAACAATAGAAGAAACATATCAAAAATTTGGTTTTTTACCATTAGATACTCCTATAATAGAATTATCAGAAGTTTTACTTGCAAAAGCAGGAGGAGAAACTGAAAAGCAAATATATAGATTTAATAAAGGAGATACAGATTTATCATTAAGATTTGATTTAACAGTTCCTTTATCAAAATATGTTGCAAAAAATTATGGGAATTTAAGTTTTCCATTTAGAAGATATCAAATAGGAAAAGTGTATCGTGGAGAAAGAACTCAAAAAGGAAGATTCCGTGAATTTTATCAATGTGATATAGATATTATAGGTGACCGGAGAATTAGATTTAATTAATGATGCTGAACTTCCAAGTGTTATTTATATGATTTTTACAAAATTAGGTTTTTCTAAATTTACAATAAGAATAAATAACAGAAAAATATTAAATGGATTATTTCAAAGTATAGGTCAAGAAGGACAATCAGTAGAGATTTTAAGAATCATTGATAAGATAGATAAGATTGGAAAAGAAGCGGTAATAGAAGAACTAGAAAAAATAAATGTAGAAAAAAATCAAATAAATAAAATAATAGAATTTCTAGAAATTGAAGGAACAAATGATGAAAAATTAGAAAAATTAAAAGAATTAAATATAGAAAATGAAATTTTTAATAAAGGATTAGAAGAACTTCAATTTGTAGTTAAAAATATGAGATTATTTGGAATACCAGAAAAAAATATAAAAGTAGATTTAAGTATAGCAAGAGGCTTAGACTATTACACAGGAACAGTATATGAAACATTTTTAGATGATTATAGAGAACTTCGGAAGTGTATGTTCAGGAGGAAGATATGAAAATTTAGCAGAATACTATACAGATAAAAAACTTCCTGGTGTAGGAATTTCAATTGGTTTAACAAGACTTTTCTATAAATTAAATGAATTAAATTTAATAAAAGCAGATAAAAAATCAATATCAGATGTATTAATTATTCCTATGATAGAAGATTTAAGTGTCCCAATTAGTTTAGCAACCAAATTAAGAAATAATGGAATAAATACAGAGATATATTTAAATAACAAGAAGTTAAAAGCTAAATTTAAATATGCAGATAAACTAGAAATTCCATATGTAATAATTATTGGAGAAGATGAAATTAATTCAAATAAATTCAAACTAAAAAATATGTCGACAGGTGATGAAAAAGAGATAGATTTTGCAGAAATAGATAATTTGAGATTTTAAATTAAAAGATAAAAGTGGATGAGTAAATTATCCACTTTTATTGTTTTAGACAACAAGAAAATTATAAAATTAACTTGTAAGCTAAAAAACTTGAAAATTCACATAAAATATAGTATAATTTGATAAGTCCAAGGAGGAAAAGTAGCATGAAGGCAAACAAGCATAATAAGATTGACATCTACGAACTCATCATTAATAATGATGAGAGAATCAAAAATTTGCTGGAGGAATTTAGTGCTATCTCTCCGGCACCCTGCCATGTGGCAGAATACATGCGAGACATGGAAAGGCTAGAACAGGGAATAACTCGCTATAATTCAATGATGGAAGATGAAGATGAAGATAGTGAGGGAAAAGACTTGGTCGACTTGGTCGCCAACCAAGAGTTTCTATTAGAAACTCTTGAACGGGATATTGAAAAATATACCAGGAAAGAGGAAGAACACTAAATCTTGTGTTCTTCCAGCTTATAAAAAAGGGGATAAAAATGGAAAAGAAACTAAGGATTATGAAATTAAGAACGATAAATGAAATTATAGATTGCCTTGATGAAGAGCCATCAAAAACAAATAGAGCATTTAATTTATTGTTAGATGTCTATGAGGGAATGGAAATTAATTGGAAAGATGGTTATAAAAATATAACACTAGGTGGAAAGCTATCAGGTAAAAGAAATAGATATATAAGAAAAAGGATTATTAACAATCCACCAGAAAGCCTGCAAGATATAAAAGAAAAAGAAGATGTAAATGAAGATATAGATACAGAAATAATAAATCTAGCAAGAATTATACAATTAGCAAATAAAACCGCACATAGTTATATGTTAGTAGCTAGAAAAAAATTAGAACGAAGTGGTATTTATCTAGGAGTATCAAAACTAAAAGGAATCTATTCTCCAATCACCGAAAAAGGAAGAAGGTGGGCTCTTGCAAATATAGATGAAGAAACTAAAAAGAAAATTACAGAGATGAGTGAGTCAGGAGAAGATGAGATAATAAAAAAATTGGCTATGGGAAATGTAAAACTTTTTGAGATAAAAAATATAGCACTAGACAAATTATTGGAAAGACTTCAAGAATTAGAAAATCCTCAAGAAAGATATTCATATGGATATAAAAGAGATAGTAGAAGAGAAGTACGCAACAAGGACTTATTTGTTTTTGACATACCAGGATATGGACAATTCAGTGTGCATATAGCAAATAAAAGGATAATAAAATCACTTCCAAGCTATAAGTATCCAATTTATGAAAAGAAAAATGTTTTGTTTTTTAAGGGATTAAATCAGCAAGCAAGAGAATTTTTAGAATTAGATGAACCTGAAACAACTAAAAAATCAGTAGTAAAAACTCTAAAAGAATCAGAACTTGGAGATTCAATAAGTCATCACTTGGCTGTTGGTCTTATGGGAAAAGAAAATGAAAATGGTATAAGACTAACAACCTCAGATTTAGATGACATAGAAGAAAGTTTCAAAAATAGGCGTGAAATCAATCGTTATAGTAGATATTAATAGGAGAAATAAATTTATGGGAGAATTGCTTAATAAAATTAAAGAAAATAAGTATTTGAATTATAAATTAAATGATATTATAAATATGTATAATACATATAAGCAAGAAGAAGCTCTTGAAGAATTAGAAAATTTAATTTATGAAATCAATTTAGCAACTATAAGGCAAAAGCTAAAAATTGATGTGCAAGAAGGAAATTATAATAATATTAGAAAAATATACAAAGAAAAAGATGAAGAATTATATCAATATTATATAAATATTTATGCACAATATGATGAAATATATGAAAAAGAAACTGAAAATGATAGTGATGACTTTTTATATTTATTACAATTAGTAGTTTCAATGTTAGACATTATATTTCAAAAATATGGCAATATAGAAGTACAAAATTAAATCGTTCTATTTTTAGTTAGAACGATTTTTATCGTCTTAGACAATAAGGTTCTTATTTATATAATAATGTAATTTTATGACCATTTTTTTCAATGAATCCTTCTTCTTTTAAACCCTTCATTTCTCTCATCATTGCACTTCTATCAATACTTAAATAATCTGCAAGGTCTGTTAAAGAAAAAGGAAGTGAAAAGGTTTTACTTAAGTTTTTTGTAGATAGTAAAGAAAAATAGCCAAGTAATTTATCACGAATAGATCTTTTAGTTAAAAGCTCAATTCTAGTATTTAAATCTGTTACTTTATTTAAGATTAATTCTGGAAGATAGTCAGACAAAATACTATGAAATTTGCAATTATTTTTACATTTATGATGAATATTGTCATAAATATATATTAAAACATCACAAGACTCTCTTGCTTCAACTAATAATTCATTATTTATTGTAATAGAATAAAATACTTCTCCGGAAAACATCATTTTTAGAAAAATGCTCAACAATTGTTCTATTACCATTTAGGTCGTATCTAACTAAATCAGCATTCCCATTTAAAAGAATACAAAACTGATTTCTTTTAGCAATATAACTTGTAATAACCTCATTTTTTGAAAAATGTTTTATTTGAACTTTTTGGCAAGAAGATTCGAAATCTTCGACAAATTGACTAAAATCAAAATTCAAGTTCATGAAAACACCTCCAAAAAATACTGTAACATTTATTATACACATAATTATATATTAAATATGTTGCAAGTGCAACAAAAATGAATAAAAATTATAAAAAAGTAAGAAATGATTTTACATAAAAAATTCGAATAATTGTTATCCCTTTGTAATGATAATGTAATATTTTTGTAATAAAACTGAAAAGCTTACAACAGACCTCAATTAAAAACAGCAAAAAATTTCCAATTTGATTTTGTTGCTTTTGCAACAGAAAAACTAAAAAGTTGAGATATAATAGATACAGATTTTAATCAAGGGGGAAATGTAAGATGAAAGTTATCAAAAGAGACGGAAGAGCTGTAGATTATGATAGAGCAAAAATCCAAATAGCTATCGAAAAAGCAAATAAGGAAGTAAAACAAAAGGAAAGAGCAACAAAAGAAGATATTAAAGAAATAATTAATTATATTGAAGAATTAGGTAAGAAAAGAATTCTTGTTGAAGATATTCAAGATATAATTGAAGAAAAGTTAATGGAAATAGGAAAGTATGAATTATCTAAAAAATATATTGTATATAGATATACAAGAGCATTAGTTAGAAAACAAAATACAACAGATGAATCAATTTTAGGCTTATTAAGAAATGAAAACAAAGAATTAGCAGAAGAAAATTCAAACAAAAATACAATGCTTGCTTCTACTCAAAGAGATTATATTGCAGGAGAAGTATCAAGAGATTTAACAAAAAGAATGTTATTACCAGAAAAAATTTCAAAAGCACATGAGGACGGAATTTTACATTTCCATGATGCTGATTATTTCGTTCAACCAATATTTAACTGCTGTTTAGTAAATATTTCAGATATGTTAGATAATGGAACAGTAATGAATGGAAAGATGATAGAAAGTCCAAAAAGTTTCCAAGTTGCATGTACTGTTACAACACAAATTATAGCAGCTGTTGCAAGTAACCAATATGGTGGACAATCAGTAGATTTAATCCACTTAGGAAAATACTTAAGAAAGAGCTATAATAAATTTAAAAAAGAAATAGAAGGCAAATATAAAAATAAAATTCCTGCTGATGTAATAGAAGGTATAGTACAAGATAGATTAAAAGCAGAATTAAAAGCAGGTGTTCAAACAATTCAATATCAAATAAATACTTTAATGACAACTAATGGACAATCACCTTTTGTAACATTATTCTTACACTTAGATAAAAATGACCCATATATCAAAGAAAATGCAATGATTATAGAAGAAGTATTAAGACAAAGATATGAAGGAATTAAAAATGAAGCAGGAGTTTATGTAACACCAGCATTCCCAAAACTTATATATGTTTTAGATGAATTTAACTGCTTAAAAGGTGGAGAATATGATTATTTAACAAGGCTTGCCGTAAAATGTTCTGCGAAAAGAATGTATCCAGATTATATTTCAGCTAAGAAAATGCGTGAAAATTATGAAGGAAACGTATTTAGCCCAATGGGATGTAGAAGCTTCTTATCACCATGGAAAGATGAAAACGGAAACTATAAATTTGAAGGAAGATTCAATCAAGGTGTTGTAAGTATTAACTTACCACAAATAGGAATAATAGCAGATGGTGATGAAGATAAATTCTGGAAATTATTTGATGAAAGACTAGAACTTTGCAAAGAAGCTCTAATGTGTAGACATTATGCATTACTAGGAACAAAATCAGATATAAGCCCAATTCACTGGCAATATGGTGCAGTATCACGTTTAGCTAAAGGTGAAAAAATAGATAAATTATTATATGGTGGATATTCAACAATCTCTCTTGGATATATTGGAATATATGAATTAACAAAATTAATGAAAGGTGTATCACATACAACGCCAGAAGGACACGATTTCGCAATAAAAGTTATGAAACATTTAAAAGAAACTGTTACTAGATGGAAAAAAGAAACAAATATAGGATTTGCTTTATATGGTACACCAGCAGAAAGCTTATGCTATAGATTTGCAAGAATAGACAAAGAAAAATTTGGAACAATTAAAGATGTAACTGATAAAGGATATTATACAAACTCATATCATGTTGATGTAAGAGAAAAAATAGATGCTTTTGAAAAATTAAAATTTGAAAGTGAATTCCAAGGAATTTCAACAGGTGGATGTATTTCATATATTGAAATACCAAATATGGCTAAAAATATAGATGCTTTAGAGTCAGTAGTACAATTTATCTATGATAACATCCAATATGCAGAATTTAATACAAAATCAGATTACTGCCATGTATGTGGATTTGATGGAGAAATCATTATAAATAAAGATAATGAATGGGAATGCCCAAACTGTGGAAACAAAGACCATAATAAAATGACAGTAGTAAGAAGAACATGTGGATACTTAGGAGAAAACTTCTGGAATGTTGGAAAAACAAAAGAAATTAAGCAAAGAGTAATGCATTTATAGAAAAGAAAAATAGAAACCTCATTTAAATGGGGTTTTTATTTATTTTCTATGAATTTTGTTGTAATTAGTGAAAAAAGAAGATATAATAACAAGGTATAAAACAAGGGAGGTAAAATAATGATTATTGATTTATCTGAAAAATTTATAATGTATGACGAGCGGGGTAGAAATAAACTAGCATGGGTAGAAGATGGAATATTAAAACTAAAAGTAGATGCATCATTTAGAAAAGCAATGTATGAATTAACATATGAATTAAAAGGAAGAAATGTTTGTGAATACTGTGGGAAAACCTTTTTGGATGAAGATATGACACTTGATCATATGATTCCACAAGAACGAGGAGGACCCACAATTACAAATAACTTAGTTCCAAGTTGTAGAGAATGTAATAGTAAGAAGTCAAATATGACAACTGAACAATATATTCATTATAAGGGGCTAAGAGAAAGTGAAAAAAAGCAATATTTGCAAAATTTTAAGTTATATGTTGAACGTATGAAAGAAAATGAATTGTTAGAACTTCAAGAAGACTGGATTTCAAAAAAAGAAGTGAGTGAAATTCTTGTGAGATTTGATTTTTCGCAAGAATATAAAAAAAGTAAATATAGAAAAGTAGAGAAATTTTATAAAGAATATGGACATCTTCCAAAACCTATTTTAGTAGATAGAAAGGGATTTTTATTAGATGGATTTATATCATTAATGTTTGCTAAAGACAATAACCTTCGGAATCTATCTGTTATGGTATTAGAAAACGTCGAGGTCATAATCTAATTGTAAAAACTGCAACTTTAATTAGTTGCAGTCTTTTTAACTATTATTACTATTTAAAAATCTATCAAGTAATTGTTTTCTACATAAGTTTTCAAAAGTATCATCTAAATCATCTAATACTATCTCTTCTTTATATTTTCTATCTAAACAATATTTTATAATATAATCTGTAAGTTCAGGGTTTTTAGAAAGAAGAGGACCGTGCAAATATGTAGCAATTACATTTTTTCTAAAATATCCTTCAAATTCATCAGAGAATTTATTTCCATTTCCAAATAAAACCTTTCCAAAAGGAGAAGAAATATCAAATGTTTGTCCACCATGATTTTCAAAACCGATTATTTTTGTGTTTTTTCCATTTAAAGTTGCATCTATTACAATATTTCCAATACATCTTTTTTTTCTATCATTAATAGCCTCTGTATAATAATCAAAAATTTCTAATCCAGGAATAATATTTCCTTCAACACCTTTATAATATTTTCCAAATAATTGATATGCTCCACAAATAAGTAAGAAAAATACACCATTATCAATTGCTTTTCTTATACTTTCTTTGTATTGAATTAAATCTTTAGATAAAATACTTTGTTCATTGTCTGCTCCTCCACCTGCAAACACTAAGTTATAATTAGTAAAGTCAGGAGTAGGAGAGCCTATAGAATAAGTATCAATAATAGCTTTAAAGCCTCTTTTTTCTAATCTATATTTTAATACTTGTATATTTCCAAAATCTCCATAAAGTTCTAACATATCTGGATATAAATACAATATTTTTAACTCTTTCATAAATAACTTCTCCTTTTTGAGAAAAATGGGGACGGGCCTTTTTTGTATCAAAATGTAAATAAATGTAAAAGTGAGACAAAATGCTCCGTCCCTAAATTTCTCAATTTTTATTTTAATTTTAAAATTTCATTTCTTGTTGGTTGCAGAGCAGTGTAATTTGCAATTACATATTTTTTGGTATCATTTTTATATAAAGCATTTACTGCTTCTTGTAAATTCAGATAAGGTTCTATTTTGCTTAAATCAAATCCTGAAGTTTTTATTCTAATTGCTATATCATAAGCTCGATTTCCTGATGTTATAATTCTAGAAACATTATTTAAATTATCAAAATTAATATCCCATATCCAAGAAACATCATGACCATCTGCTAAGTTATCATTTAAAACAAATAATAATTCTTTTTCATCTTTATCTTCATTTAAAATTCTAAGACTAACATTTGAACCAGTAGGGTTTTTAGCTAAGTTTATAATTGTTGGTGCATTTTTTATTACTAAATGTTCTAGTCTACCATTATTTAGAACAAATGTAGATAAAGCATCTTTTATTGTAGAAGTATCAATGTTATATAAAGAACAAACTGAAATAACTGCTGTAAAGTTATATATATTATATATACTGTTAAATTCTGTTTTATAAGTTATATCATCTATTTCAAAAGTTCTTTTTTCTAAGTCTACATTTTTTGCAATTTTATAAATTTCATTATCTCCAAAGTGGCAATTTGGACATATAAATTTTCCAATATGAGAATATTGATAATATTCATATTCAAGTCTTGTTTTACAAAATGGACAAAATTTTCCTTCACCAGCTTCTTTTATTTTATCAGTTGCATATTTATATTTTTCGACACTAAAGTAATACACATTTTTGTTATTAGGGTTTGCTTGTGCTAGTCTTGAAACATTTGGGTCATCACTATTTAATACTAGGTTATTTTCATAAGTTTTTAGAAAATCATTAATTTTTAAAATAAGTGATTCAACTTCTCCATTTCTATCTAATTGGTCACGGAAGAAGTTTAATATAACTAAAGTATCTAATTTTAAATATTTAAATACAACTGGAATATATCCTTCATCTACTTCAAATACCAAATAATCTGCTTTTATTTTCCCCAATATAGTACAGTTCTTAAGAAGAGTTGAAAGAATACCTGTTTCCATATTGTTTCCTTCTTTATTACTAATTACTTTTTTTTCTGTTTTTTCTAATGTATATGAAATAGCATTATTTGTCATTGTTTTACCATTTGTTGCAGTAACTGCAATAATTGGTGCATCTATCTTAAAATATTTAAAAATTTCAGGATTCCAGTCAAATGCAAGTTTTCCAAGTAGGTTTCCTCCATTTTTTCCCATAATTCTTAAAAATAAATATATAAATTTTGAGATTAAAACAATAAAAAAATTCTTCATAAAACAAATCTCCTTAAAAGATATTTTTGATTATGTTATTTTACAATATATTTATATAATATATATTTAGTAATATTTTTTCACATATTTTGTAACATTATATCATAAGCCTCAAAAAAATAAAAACAATTTAATTAAATAATTGACTTTTTTTAGTATTAAATATAGAATTTTAATGCAAATAGGAGGTAAATTTTATGAAATACATAAATGAAAAAAAGATAGAAAAGTTAGATATAAATAGTAATAATTTAGTAATTGCAATAGATTTTGATAAAACAATAACAGCAAAAACAAGTATGGATTCATGGGGAGCAAGTGGATTACTTCTAGGAAAAGAATTTAAAGAAAAATTAGAAAAGCTATATATAAAATATAGACCAGTTGAATTAGATTATGAAATTACAGCAGAAGAAAAAACAAAGAAGATGGAAGAATGGTATAAATCATGTATGGATCTATATGAAGAATATAATTTAAGTGTTTCAAAATTAGAAGAATCTGTTGAAAAAAGTAGATTAGTATTTAGGAAAGGTTCAAAAGAATTTTTAAACAATGCAATAAAAAAAGATATTCCAGTAATTATTTTATCTGCAGGAATTGGAAATGTAATAGAAATGTTTTTAAAGAAAAATGATTGCTTAGGTAAAAATTTTGAGATAATAAGTAATTTTTTGCAATTTGATGATTTAGGAAATATAAAGCCATTTGATGGAGAACTTATTCATACCACAAACAAAAATTTAAACAAAAAACATAAAAATAAAATAGAAGAAGAATTAGAGAAAAGAAAATATAGAATTTTAATAGGTGATATGATAGAAGATGAAAAAATGGTTCCTAAAGAGGATTGGAACAGAACAATAAAAGTAGCATTTTTAAATGCGAAAATAGAAGAAAATGTAGAATTATATAAAAAGAGTTTTGATATAGTTTTAACAAATGAGGATGCTAATTTCGACGAATTAAAAGAAATTTTTCCTGCTATTTAAAGCTTAAATACTAGACTTTTTGACAATTTGCAGATATAATATAAAAAGTAAAAATAAGATGTAGTATTTGGGGGAACAAAAAATGTATGAAAGAAGTGCAATAGTATTAGAAAGATATTTTGAAAAACTATTTGGTTTTGAGAAAGAAAATAACTTAAAATTAAATTTTAACAACTACAAAGACCTAATAGGAGAAATAAAAAAGTATCAAGAAGTTTTATCAGAAGAAGAAATAATAATAAAAGAATTTGAAAAAACTGCAAACATAATACAAGACTTGCAATCAAAACAAGAAAAATTGCACATTTCTAACGAAAAAAACGAAGATGAAAGAAATAAGATTTTTCATGATTTAGATATAGATGCAAAAACAGTCGAAGAATTAGTGGAAAGAATAGAAAACAACTTAGATGATAATAACAAAAAATTAAAGAAAATAAGAGAAGAATATGTAGAAGCTTTAGAAGATTTTAATACAAAACAAAAACAAAGGAAAGTATCTGCAAAAAAGAAGAGGTTAGCAGAAAAAGAGTATTTTGCCAAAATAGAGAGTATTAACAAAATATTTGAATCATTAAATTACAAAGATGTTCTAGATTTGCAAAATTTTATAGAAGCAGATAAGGAAGAAATAAAAAAAGAAATAGAAAACATAATGATAAAAAACGGAAAAAATGAAAAAGTAGGATTTAACAAAGAGGTTATTAAAAAAGCGGTAGAAGTAAGAACAGATATTGCGGTGAGAGAGGCAAATTGCTATATATCTGTATATGAAAAAAATAAAAGATTATTACAAGAAATAAGTAATGATAATGTGAAATTAAATAAATATGAAAAACTTTTAAGAGATGTAACAGTAAAATTACTTTTCTTAGATGCAGAAAAAGAATATATTGTATCATTTTTAGATAATGAAAGAATGACAGCAATAAATGGATTAAAAGCACATAGAGAATTAATGAAAGATGCTTGTATTAATTTTGATAATGATATTGCACAAATAAATAATCTATATGAATTACTATTAAGAGAAACAACAGGAAAATCGACAAAAAAAGCATATAGAGAATTATATAATAAAACATATTTAAAAGAGATAGAAGAAAAAGAGAAAAACTTTGAACAAGAAACAAATAAAATAAAGTTAAAGATGGGAGCAGTAATAAACTATAATTATTGGAGAATAGATGGAATAAAAAATATATATCATGTATTCCAAGATGAAATTACAGAGAAATTTGAAAAAGATTTATCAGAATTTCGCATAGAAGAGCCAGAAGATGAAAACATAGATAAAGAAATGGAAGAAATGACGAAAGAAATTGAAGAAACAGAAAATAAAGATGTTCAAGATGGATATATCATACAAGATGAATCTGATGAGTTTGAAGAAGAAATAGAGGAAGAAGAATTAAATAACCAAGATGAAGATTTAGAAGATTATGAAGAAGAAACAGAAGTTAAAATATATAAACTTCCAAAAAACAAAAAACAAAGAGAAAAGATAAAAAAACTTATTAAAAATAGCAGAAAGCAAACGGTAAATAAAAAAACAACTAAAAAAGAAGTTAAACAACAGACAAAACAAAATAAAAATGGTATTTTCAATAAATTCTTCAAAAAATAAAGGAGGATATTATGATTGAAATAAAAAATGTGAGTAAATCTTATGTTAAAAATAAAAAATCAGTTGATGATTTAAATTTAGAAATAAAAGATGGAGAAATATTTGGATTTCTAGGACCAAATGGTGCTGGTAAAACTACTACAATTAAAATGACAACAGGTATTCTACAAATAGACGAAGGTGATATATTAATAGATGGAAAAAGTATTACCAAAGAACCTGTAGAAGCAAAAAAGTTATTCGGATTTGTTCCAGATAGTCCAGATATGTTCTTGAAATTAAAAGGAATTGAATATCTAAACTTTATGGCAGATATTTATGAAGTGCCAAATAACATAAGAAAACAAAGAATAGAAGAACTTACTAAAAAATTTGAAATATATAATGATTTAAATAATGAAATAGAATCATATTCACATGGTATGAGACAAAAAATAGTTTTGTGTGGAGCCATTTTAAATAACCCTAAAAATTGGATTTTGGATGAGCCAATGACAGGCCTAGACCCACAATCTTCTTATGATTTAAAAGAAATGATGAGAGAGCACGCGAAAAATAATAATTGTGTATTTTTTTCTACACATATACTAGAAGTTGCAGAAAGATTATGTGATAGAGTTGGAATTATAAATAAAGGAAAATTAATATTTGTAGGTACACTAGAAGAAATGAGAGCTAAGCTACAAGAAAATAAATCATTAGAAGAATTATTTTTAGAAATTACAAAAAATGAGGATAATATTTAAAATAGTTATCTCTAAAAATTGCAGTTTATATTACAAAAAAGAAAGAGGGAGAAAATTTTGAGCATAAAAGTATTAACAATTATAAATCCGTCCTCTGGTAGAGGAGATATACTAGAAAAAGAAGAAGAAATAAAGAAAAATATGCAAGAACTAGGGCTGGAAGTTGATGTTAAACACACAACAAAAGAGTATAATGCCAAAAATATTATAGAAGATTATGACAAAGAAAAAGATTTAATATTAATATGTGGAGGAGATGGAACCTTAAATGAGGCAGTAACAGCTATAATGGAAAAAGGAGAACAAGACATCTCTTTGACATTTGTACCACTAGGAACAACTAATGATTATGCGAAAAGCTTAGATATTCCGGCAAAAAATATATCTATTACGAAAAACTTATTAAAAACAAGAGCAAGAAGAGTGGATATAGGAAGCTTTAATAAAGATAAATATTTTTGTTATGTTGCAGCTTTTGGAGTAATTACTGATGTGGCATATAAAACAACCCCTAAAGCTAAAAATAAATATGGAAGACTTGCGTATTATATAAATGCAATAAAAGAACTAAGAAAAATACCAACATATAAATTAAAATTAAGATATGATGATAAACATATTGAAGACGAATTTATTTATGGTGGTATTTCAAATTCAGAATCAATTGCTGGATTTAAGTGGTTTGAAAAAGGTGAAATCCAATTAGATGACGGTAAATTTGAGGGAATATTTATAAGAAAGCCAAAAAGTATATTTGGATATTTTAAAATATTAAGTTCATTTTTTAGAAAAGAATATAGTGAAAATGAATATATTTTATTTACTGAAGCAAGTCATTTAGAAATTATATCAGAAAAGAAAATGGCATGGACAATAGACGGAGAATTTGCAGGGGAGACGAATAATGTCATAATAGATAATCATAAAAAAGTTATTGAATTTGCAATATATGAAAGTGAAAAATAGAAGAGGTATATTATGCATAAAATATTAATTGTTGAAGATGATGAAAAGTTAAGAAATGAGTTAGAAGTATTCTTAAATAAAAATGGATATAAAGGAGAATCTATAAACAATTTTTCAAATACAATAGAAGATGTATTAAATAAAAAAGCAGATTTAATTTTACTAGATATTAATCTTCCAGGTTTTGACGGAGAATATATTTTAAAAGAAATAAGAAAAATATCTGATGTTCCAATTATAATTATAACAAGTAGGGATAATGAAATGGACGAACTACTTAGTATGAATTATGGAGCAGACTATTATGTGACAAAACCTTTTAATATTCAGATTTTACTTGCAAAAATAGCATCTGTTTTAAGAAGAAGTAAAGTATTAGAAACAGTAACAGATAAAATTGAGTGTAATGATTTTATTTTAAATTTATCAAAAAGCCAAATAGAAAAAGATGATAAAGCAATAGAACTAACAAAAAATGAATTGAAAATTCTTAAGTTTTTGATAGAAAGAAAAGGAAAAATTGTATCAAGAGAAGAAATTATGGAATATTTGTGGGATAGCGAGACTTTTATCGATGACAATACTTTAACAGTTAATATGACAAGATTAAGAAATAAATTAGACCAAATAGGATTAAAAGAATTGATAGAAACAAAACGTGGACAAGGATATATTTTAAAATAAAGAGGTAAAAATGAAATTTAGAAGTTTTTTAAAAGATAATATATTGAGTTTTATATTATTAATATTTGTAGTAATTTCAATAGAAACATTGCTTATGATTTATGATATTTCTATTTTTATTAGAATATATATAGCAGTTTCTATTTTATTTATATACATATTAGGCCTTTTCTTTTTATATTTCAAAAAGAAAAGGTTTTATGAAAAAACATTAAAAACATTAGACGAAATGGACAAAAAATATTTACTTCCAGAAATGATAGAAAAACCAGATTTTTTAGAAGGAAAAATCTTAAAAAGAATTCTAGAAGATATGGGAAAATCTATGACAGAACATGTAAACGAATTTAAATTTTTGACAGAGGATTATAAAGAATATATAGAACTTTGGATACATGAAATAAAAATACCAATAGCCACAAGTAAAATGATAATAGAAAACAATAAAAACGAAGCTACTAAAAGTATAGATGAAGAACTAGATAAAATTGATGATTATACAGAACAAGCTTTATTTTATGCAAGAAGTAATACTGTAGAAAAAGATTATATAATAAAAAAATCAAATTTAGAAAAAATAATAAATAATGTACTATTTAAAAACAAAAAAGAATTTATTCGGAAGAACAATATCTATAAACCTTCATGATTTAGATTTAGAAGTTGCAACAGATAGCAAATGGCTTATTTTTATTTTAAATCAAATAATACATAATAGTATAAAATATAAAAAACAAAATGAAAACTTACAAATTGAAATTTTTGCAAAAGAACAAAAAGAAAATACAATCCTTTATATAAAAGATAATGGGATTGGAATTAGTAAAAATGACATATCAAGAGTATTTGAAAAAGGTTTTACTGGAGAAAATGGAAGATTAACAGGTAAAAAGTCAACAGGAATAGGTCTATATTTATGTAAAAAACTTTGTGATAAACTTCGGTTTAGGAATTGAAATCATCTCTGAAGAAAATATAGGAACAGAAGTTAAAATAATTTTTCCAAAGAGTAGTTTTATTTCTATAAATTGAAAATGGAATAGTATTTGTATAATTAAAAAGAAACATCAACAGAAAATAAAAGAGTTGATGTTTTTAATATTAATTCTAAATAAATTCCAAATGAAATTAATGGTATTTTATAGAATTACCAAAGTTTAGGATGTCAAATCCAGATATGGAGGACAAACTAAATCAATGGTTAGCATTAATAGATAATGAAGATATGGGGATGATAAAAATGGCAGAGGAGAAAAACAAAACAATAATTTTAAATACATCTTAAATATGTGAATAAAATGCATATCTAAGATGTATTTTTTTCTTCTAAAATCTTGCAAAATTTAATCTAAAAAGATATACTATATTAGTATAAATAAAAACAAAATAAAAAATGAAGCAAAAAAGGAGCAAAAAAACGATGATAGACTTACATACTCATATATTACCAAATATTGATGATGGTTCAAGAAGTATAGATGAAACATTTAATTTAATTAAAGAAGCAAAAGAAGCAGGTTTCCAAAAAATAGTTTTAACTTCACATTATATGGAAAACTATTACGAAACAGAAATTGCGGAAAGAGAAGTTTGGGTAAAAGCAATTCAAGAAAATTTAAATGCAAAAGGAATAGAAATAGATTTATTCTTAGGAAATGAGATATATTTTACAGATAATATAATAAAATTATTAGAGGATGCAAAAGCATCGACATTAAATAATAGTAGCTATGTTTTATTTGAAATGCCATTAAATGCAGAACCACTAAATTTATATGATGTAATTTATGAAATGATACAATATAAACTAGTGCCAATTTTAGCACATCCAGAAAGATATAGTTTTATTCAAAGAGAACCAGAACTTGTATATGACTTAATAAAAAAAGGAGTGTTAATGCAAGCAAATTATGGTAGTATAATAGGGCAATATGGAGAAAAAGCAAAAATGATTGTAGAAAAATTCTTGCAAAATAATATGATACATTTCTTAGGAAGTGATGTACATAGACAAAATACAATATATACTAGAATGCCTGAAATATTATCAGAAATAGAAGAAATAATAGGAGAAGAAAAGCTAAGAGAATTAACAACAGTTAATCCAGAGTTGGCAATACACAATAAAAGAATTGATATTAGTGAACCAATTCCAGTAGAATTATCACTAAAAGAAAAAATAATGATGCGTTTCAAAAAATAAGAAAGGATTGTGATTTAGATGAGAAAATATTTTGGAACAGATGGAATTAGAAGAATAGCAAATACTGAGCTTACACCAGAACTTGTGTATAAAGTTGCAAAAGCAGGAGCATATGTTTTATCAAAACATGCAGAACATACACCAACAATTTTAATTGGAAGAGATACTCGTCTTTCAGGAACACTAATTGAAAGTGCAATGACAGCAGGTTTTTTAAGCTATGGTGCAAATGTAAAACTTTTAGGAGTAATACCAACACCAGGAGTTGCATATTTGACAAGAAAACTAAATGCTGATGCAAGTGTAGTTATCTCTGCATCACATAATACCTATGAATTTAATGGAATTAAATATTTTAGTAATAAAGGAACAAAAATACCAGATACATTAGAAGAAGAAATCGAAGAAGTAATGGAATCAGGAAAATTAGAAGAATTAACAGCAGAAAATGAAAAAATAGGAACATCAGAATATTGTCTAGATTTAGTTGATGAATATGTATATTTCTTTAGAAAGAACTTTGACGATGTTATTGAAAAATATAATAGAAAAGACTTTGTAGTAGGTATTGATACAGCAAATGGTGCAACATATAGTGTTGCAGAAAAAGTATTTAAAGCTTTAGGAATTAATTACAAAATAATATCAAATAATCCAGATGGAATAAACATTAACGAAAATTGTGGCTCAACACATCTAGAAAACTTGAAGAAATTTGTTTTGGAAAATAATTTAAGCCTAGGTGTTGCTTATGATGGTGATGGTGATAGATGTTTAGCAGTTGACGAAAATGGTGACGAAATAGATGGAGACAAATTACTTGCAATAATATCAAACCATTTAAGAAAAAAAGGTGCTCTTAAAAAAGACACAATAGTTGCAACAGTTATGAGTAACTTAGGATTAAATAAATATGCAAGAGATAATGGATTAGAGTTAATACAAACTAAAGTTGGAGATAGATATGTTCTAGAAGAAATGTTAAAAGATGGATTTAATTTAGGTGGAGAACAATCAGGCCATGTTATTTTATTAGACTATAATCCAACAGGAGATGGAATATTAACATCTTTAATGTTAATACTATCAATATTAGAAGAAAACAAAAAAGCATCAGAACTATCAAGTATTGTAAAACTATATCCTCAAATATTAGTTAATGCAAAAGTAGACTCAAATAAAAAATATGATTATAAAGAAGATGAAGAAATAAAAGAAGCAATCGAAAAATTAGAAAAAGAATTTGCAGGAAATGGAAGAGTGTTAATTAGACCATCAGGAACAGAACCTCTAGTTAGAGTTATGATAGAAGGAGAAGACCAAGAGTATATTACAAAAAAAGCAAAAGAAATAGCAGGTTTAATAGAAAGAAAATTGAAGTAATAAAGTTGTAACAAAAATGTTATTAAAATGTAACCAAAAAAATGATAAAAATAGTTGATAAAAAATAAGTTTAATGTTATTATTCAATTAGTAAATAAACAGAAGAAAAAATGGAGGGGAAGAGAAATGTTTATTTTTGATATATCAAACCCATTAACATTAATATTAATGCTTGCAGCAACAGTTTTATTAATATTTTTAGCACAAGAAGTTAAAAAAAGCTTTATAAGTGCAATAATATTATTTGTATATTTAGTTCTTCTAATAGTTCATGTAGCACAAATAGCTACAATTTCAGAAGAACATAGATATATGATATCAACTTTATCAAGATGTATAGCAATAGATTTTGTGTTTATTTTAATTACATTCTTATCTTATCTTTGGGTAGATGATATAGAAGCCAAAAAGACAGGAAAGAAAAGTATTGATAATAGCTTAGATTGGTTCTGGAAGAAAGTATAATATTAATTAAAACCGAATTTGCCAGAGTATTAAAATTTAGATTTTAATATTCTGGCAAATTTTATATATATTAACCTAATATTTTACTAATTTAAGTTCTAAAATATTTCTTTTTGAATATATATAGTTATATGGAGAAATTTAAATTAGGAGAAATATATGTTTAAAGTTACAATACTTAAATTAAAAGATGTAATAAAAATTGTAATAGGGATTGTAATTTTAATTTTCCTTGTTACAATAATATCTAAAATAATTAAAAAAGATGATATAGAAAATAAAGAAAATAATGTAATACAAAGTGGACTGTTACAATGCTTTAAAACAAGTATTCCTGTGGCAGAAAGTATAAATAATCCAGAAAAAGAAATAAGTAAAGAAAACACAAATAGTCTTTTACAATCAATTTTAGTTAGTCAAATTAGTACAATAAAAGGAATAGATGAAAAAAGTAGTAGCCAAAAAATGGCAGAGGAAGAAAAAACGGAAAAACTAGAAAATACTGAAGAAACTAATGGAGAAACACAAGAAGAAACTGGAGAAATCAAATTAGCAAAAGAAGGACTTACGACAGAAGTTGTAACTCCAAACCCAATAGCAGAAAGCTATAATGTTACATATAATAATGTAAAAATAAAAAATCAAACAGACTATGAATTAACTAATGAAATTCTTACACCAGATATTACAATAGAAAATAAAAATATAGTAATTTTCCATACACATAGTTGTGAAAGCTATACTTCAAGTCCAGCATATACATATACGCCAACGGGGAATTTTAGGACAACAGATTTAAACTTTACAGTAACAAGAGTAGGAACAGAACTAGAAACATATTTAAAACAATATGGATATAATGTAATACATAACACAGATTATCACGATTACCCATCATATAATGGGTCATATACAAAATCTTTACAAACAGTAGAAAATATTCTTCAAACTATTTCGTCTGATATAATAATAGACTTACATAGAGATGCAATAGGTTCAAGGTCAGACTATGCACCAACAGTAAAAATAGGAGACGAAGAAGCAGCACAAATAATGTTTGTTATAGGAACAAATGCAGGAGGGCTTTACCATCCAAATTGGCAACAAAACCTGAAATTTGCAATAAAAATACAAGAAAAAGCAGAAGAAATGTATCCAGGTCTATTTAAACCAATAATGCTAACAACATCTAGATATAACCAACACACTGGTAAATTTGCAAATATAATGGAAGTAGGAGCAACAGGAAATACCCTAGAACAATGTTTAACAAGTATGAAATATCTATCAAAAATAATGGCAGAAGTAATAAAATGAGACAAAGGGGGACGGAGCATTTTTGTCTCAAAATTATTGTAATTCATAAATAAAAATTCAAGCAAATGCTTGAATTTTTTTACATTAATATATATAATGTCAAAGGAAATCTAAAGAAAAGTGAGGTATAAATATGGCAGGAATAAAAATAAATTTTAAAAATACAGGTATTTCACAAAGAAATATTTTAGCTTACAAAGAAGAAGTAGAAAATATTCATAAAGACTTAAACAGAAGAGCAGAATTAGAAAACGATTTTGTTGGTTGGTTACATTTACCAACAAACTATGATAAAAAAGAATTTGCGAGAATAAAAAAAGCAGCGAAGAAAATAAAAAAAGAATCAGATATATTAGTAGTAATAGGAATAGGTGGATCATATTTAGGAGCAAGAGCTGTTATTGAAAGTTTAACTAGTACTTTTAATAATATGCTTACAACAAAAGAAAGAAAATATCCGCAAATTTTATTTGCAGGAAATAACTTGAGTCCAAACTATATAAATGAATTAATTGAATATATAGGAGATAAAGACTTTTCTGTAAATGTAATATCAAAATCTGGAACTACAACAGAACCAGCTATTGCGTTTAGGATTTTTAGAGAAATTCTAGAAAATAAATATGGAATAGATGAAGCAAGAAGCAGAATCTATGTAACAACAGATAAGAAAAAAGGAGCATTAAAAACTTTAGCAGATAGTGAAGGTTATGAAGAATTTGTAATACCAGATAATATAGGTGGAAGATTTTCGGTTTTAACAGCAGTAGGATTGCTTCCAATTGCAACAGCAGGAATTGATATTGACAAACTAATGGAAGGAGCAAAAAATGCTCAAGAAAGATTTGATGATCCAAATTTAAAATATAATATATGTTATCAATATGCTGTTGTAAGAAATATTTTATATAAATTATGCAAAACAACAGAAATTTTAGTAAATTATGAGCCAAAGATGCAATATTTTACTGAATGGTGGAAACAATTATATGGAGAAAGTGAAGGAAAAGATGAAAAAGGAATTTTCCCTGCAGGAGCCCTTTTCACAACAGATTTACATTCAATGGGGCAATATATACAAGATGGAAGAAGAACCTTATTTGAAACGGTTATAAGAATAAAAGAACCAAATTCAGATATAAAAATCAATTCAGATGATGATAATTTAGATGGATTGAATTATTTAGCTGGAAAAGGGTTAGACTATGTAAATAAAAAGGCAATGGAAGGAACAATTGAGGCACATGTATCAGGAGATGTTCCAAATATTGTAATAGAAATAGAAAAATTAGATGAAGAATCAATTGGAGAATTAATATATTTCTTTGAAAAAGCATGTGCTATATCAGGAAATATTTTAGGAGTAAATCCATTTGACCAACCAGGAGTTGAAAAATATAAAACAAATATGTTCAAATTATTAAAAAAACCAGGATATTAATCTTAAAAGGAGCAAGTAGATTATGATATATAAAGAAAACTTTAAAGTAGGCCTAAAAGATATATGGAAAGGAAATGAAGTCAGTAATAGCGCAATATTAGAGTACTTAGAAGATATTGCGGCATATCATTCAGATAGTGTTGGATATGGAATAAATACAACAAAAGACACAAATTTAAATTGGATTTTATTAGATTGGAGAGTAAAAGTAATAAAAAGACCAACATATGGTGAAAATTTAGAAGTACATACATGGTCAAGAGGAATAGAGAAATTTTGGGCATTTCGTGACTTTGAAATATATAATGATAAAAAGGAATTATGTGTAGTTGCAACATCTAAGTGGTTATTAGTAAGTAGCAAAACAGAAAAGATTGAAAGAGTAGACCCTAAAATGGCTGAAAAATATAAATCTGAAACAGAAAAGAAAGTATTTCTAGATGAAGAGCTAGGAAAATTAAAAGCTCCAGACCATTATGATAGCAAAATAGAATATACAGTAAGAAGAAAAGACATAGATGTAATAGGTCATATGCATAATATATATTATTTAGATTTAGCTTATGAGACTTTACCAGAAGAAGCATATCAAAAAAGACCTTTTAATAATGTAAGGATAATGTATAAAAAAGAAATGAAATTAGGTGAAACAGTTCATTGCTTATACACAAAAGAAGAAGAAAAAAATATAATAACAATAAAAGATAAAGATGAAAAAATAATTCATGCCATAATTGAAATACATTAAAAAAAGTGTCATAAAATGTCGAAAAAAAGATTGAAATTTCAAGAATAGCATGATATAATATCATATGGTTAATTTTAAGGGAGGAATAAGAAATGAAAACAAATTTAAGAAAAACAAAAATAGTTGGAACAATAGGACCAGCAAGTGAAACAGAAGAAATGCTTACAAAATTAGTAGAAGCAGGATTAAATGTTACAAGAATAAACTTTTCACATGGTGGATATGATGAAAACGGAGAAAAAATTGAAACAATAAAAAGAGTAAGAGAAAAACTAGGAAAACCAGTAGCTTTATTACTAGACACAAAAGGACCAGAAATTAGAACTGGTAAATTAGAAACAGGAAATGAAAAAGTTGTAATTGAAGAAGGACAAACATTTACATTTGTAAATGAAGATATAATTGGAAATAATGAAAAAACATCAGTAAGTTACAAAGATTTATATAAAGATGTTAAAGTTGGTTCTACATTATTAGTAGATGATGGAGCAATTGAATTTGAAATAACAGAAATCAAAGGAAAAGACATTATATGTAAAGCTTTAAACACAGGAAAATTAGGAAGCAGAAAAACAATGAATGTTCCTGGAGTAAAATTAGAATTGCCAGCACTAACACAAAAAGATATAGATGATATCACAGAAGGAATAAAAAGAGGATTTGATTATATAGCAGCATCATTTGTAAGAAAAGAAGCAGATGTTAAAGCAATAAGAGATTTATTAAATGCAAATGGTGGAGAAAGAGTAAAAATCATATCTAAAATAGAAAACCAAGAAGGAATTGACAATTTCGAAGAAATCTTAGCAGCATCAGATGGTATAATGGTAGCTCGTGGAGATATGGGTGTTGAAATACCAATGGAACAAGTTCCAATTGTACAAAAACACTTTATCAAAAGATGTAATCAAGTTGGAAAACCAGTAGTAACAGCAACACAAATGTTAGAATCAATGACACAAAACCCAAGACCAACAAGAGCAGAAGTAAGTGACGTTGCAAATGCTGTATATGACCAAACAGGAGCAATAATGCTTTCAGGAGAATGTGCAATGGGTAAATATCCAGTAGAATGTGTTGAAGCAATGGATAAAATTTCAAAAACAATTGAAAGTTCTATTAAATACTGGAAGAGATTTAATAAAAGACTAAACGAACATAAAGTTAATAATGATGTAGAAGAAGCATTAGCATTAACAACAGGAATAGCTGCAGAACACACAAAAGCAGATGCAATTGTAGCTTACACAAAAGAAGGAGAATCAATAAGAAAATTAGTAGGATTAGGACTTTCATGTCCAATACTTGCAATAACAGATGATGAAAAAACATATAATCAATTAGCAATATCTGCAAATGTTTATCCAGTACTTTGCAAAGAAGGAAAAACAGCAGAAGAAATAGTAAAAAACGGAGTTGAAATACTAAAAAAAGACGGAATATTAGAAGCAGGAGATATGGTAGTATTAGCTGGAGGAGCAAGTAGATTATCAGATGACGAAAAAGTAATAGGTGGATATTTAAAAGTATAAACTATTATGAATAATATCAATTACAAACCCAAAATAAAATTTAAATTTGGGTTTGTTTTTTTCTTTTAAAACATAATATTCTACTTGTTATTTTTTATCTAAATATGATATACTATATCTATCAAAATTAAGAAGAAAGGAAAAATAAAAATGGCAAAGCCAATAGTTGCAATAGTAGGAAAACCAAATGTAGGAAAATCAACATTTTTTAATTATCTAGCAGGTTCAAGAATTTCAATTGTGCAAGATACACCGGGAGTTACTAGAGATAGAGTATATGCGGAAACAAATTGGAGAGGAAGAAACTTTACATTAGTAGATACTCGGAGGAATCGAGCCAGAATCTCAAGATATAATATTATCACAAATGAGAGAGCAAGCAGAACTTGCAATTTCAATGGCAGATGTAATAATATTTTTAACAGATGTAAAACAAGGGGTAACCGGAGCTGACAGAGAAATATCTTTAATGCTTAAAAAATCAGGAAAACCAATTGTACTTGTATGTAATAAAGCAGATAATTTTGAAAAAGATAGAAACGAAATTTATGAATTTTATAACCTAGGATTAGGAGAACCATTTCCAATTTCAGCAACAAATGCAATAGGGATTGGTGATGTGTTAGACGAAATCTATGAAAAATTACCTAAACAAGAAGGAGAAGAAGATGATAGACAAGAAATAAAAGTTGCAGTAATAGGAAAGCCAAATGTAGGAAAATCATCTTTAATTAATAAAATATTAGGTGAAAATAGAGCAATAGTAAGTGATATTGCTGGAACAACTCGTGATGCAATAGACTCTAGTTTTGAAAACGAAAAAGGAAAATATATATTAATAGATACAGCTGGAATAAGAAGAAAAAGCAAAGTAAAAGAATCAATAGAAAAATTTAGTATTATGAGGACTCTTTTAGCAATAGAAAGAGCTGATGTGTGTTTAATGCTAATTGATGCTGTGGAAGGAGTAACAGACCAGGATGCAAAAATTGCAGGAGAAGCACATGAAGCTGGAAAAGGTGTAATAATTGTAGTCAACAAATGGGATGAAGTAGAAAAAACAACAGGTACATTAGAGAATTACGAAAAAGAAATACGTGAAAAATTAAAATATTTATCTTATGCACCAATTATATTTATCTCAGCCAAAACAGGGCAAAGAGTAAATAAATTATTTGATTTAATCAATTATGTTGCAGAGCAAAATGCATTAAGAATATCAACTTCAGTACTAAATCAAGTAATAAATGAAGCAATTGCAATGGTTCAACCACCAACAGATAAAGGAAAAAGACTAAAAATCTTTTATGGAACACAGGCTTCTACAAAACCACCAACATTTGTAATTTTTGTAAATGATAAAGAATTATTCCATTTTTCTTATGAGAGATATTTAGTAAATCAAATAAGAAAAGAATTTAGATTAGTGGGAACACCAGTAAGAATAATAGTAAGAGAAAAAAAGGATTTAGGGAATGGAGACTAAAATTCCTAAAAATGAGAATTTTTGCTCCGTCCCCAAAATTCTCAAAGGAGGAGAAAATATGGTAGTTTATATTATTATGGCATTAATTGCTTATTGTCTAGGAAGTATAAGTTTTTCGGTAATTATAAGCAAAAAAATGGCAGGATTTGATGTAAGAGAAAAAGGAAGTGGAAATGCAGGAAGTACAAATGTACTTCGTTCAGTAGGAAAAAAAGCAGCAGCTTTAACACTTATTCTAGATGTGTTAAAAGGAGTTGTAGCAGTAGTAATTGCAATAATCTTAGGAAATATTGTGCCAGATATAAATAGAGAATTATTAGTTCAAATAGCAGGAATTGCAGTTGTATTAGGACATACTTTTCCAGTATTTTTCGGATTCAAAGGTGGAAAAGGTGTTGCAACATCTCTTGGAATACTTTTAATTAGTAACTGGCAAATAGGACTTATTTGTTTAGTTTTTGGAATTGTTTTAATTGCTTTGACTAGAATGGTATCACTAGGTTCTTGTACAGCAGCTGTATTATTCCCTGTACTTACATTATTTATAAATGAACATTATACAGTTTTAACAGAAGGAAAATCAGGAAGTGTTTATTTTATATATAGTGTGATTTTAGCAGTAATAGTTTTATATAACCACAGAAGTAATATTAAAAGAATATTAAGTGGAACAGAAAACAAAATAAGTTTTAGTAAATAAAGAAGGGAATAGAAAATGAAAAATATAGCAATAATAGGAAGTGGAAGTTGGGGAGTGGCACTTGCTACTCACCTTTCAAGATGTGGAAATAAAATTAAAATATGGTCATTTTGTGATGAAGAAAAAGATTTAATAAATAATGAAAAAAGATGCAAATTTTTACCTGGTTTAGTTTTGCCAGAAAATATATATTGTTCAACAGATTTTGAAGAAGTAATAAAAGATGCAGACTTTATATTACATGTTACACCATCAAAATTTACTAGACAAACTTTTACTAAGTATAAACAATATGTCGGAAACAAGCCAGTTATAATCTGTTCAAAAGGTTTTGAAAAAGATAGCCTAAAAACTTTAGATGAAGTTATAAAAGATGAGTTACCAGGAGCAAGAGTTGGAGTTTTATCAGGACCTAGTCATGCAGAAGAAGTATCAATTGCAATTCCTACAGTTTTAGTAATAGCATCAAAAGATGAAGAGGTTTTAAAATTAATTCAAAATACTTTTATGTGTCCTGAAATGAGAATATATACGTCAAGTGATGTAAAAGGTGTAGAACTTCGGAGGAGCTTTGAAAAATATAATAGCTTTTTGTGCAGGTGTTTCAGCAGGAATAGGTTTAGGAGATAACACATTTGCAGCTTTAATTACAAGAGGATTAAATGAAATAACAAGATTAGGAGTAACTTTAGATGGAAATAAAGACACATTTTATGGTTTAAGTGGTTTAGGAGATTTAATTGTTACTTGTCTTAGTGAACATAGTAGAAACAGAAGAGCAGGAAAATTAATAGGTCAAGGAAGATCTTTAGAAGAAACTAAAAAAGAAGTAGGAATGGTAATAGAAAGTATAGATAATATTGAAGTTGCATATGAGTTATCTAAAATTCATAATGTGGAAATGCCAATTGTAGAAATGGTATATAAAGTAATTTATGAAAATTTAAATCCAAAAGAAGCAGTAAAAAAATTAATGACAAGAGATAAAAAAAGTGAATAATAATTACATAAAAATCAAATAATAATAAAAATTATTAAAGAAAAGAGGAATTATCATGGATTTTTTTGATAAACTTAGTAAAAAGGCAACAGAAGCATATAAAATAACGGCTGACAAAACTGGAAAATTTGCAAAAGATACAAAATTAAAAATAAAAATGAATGATTTAAAATCACAAATAGATGAGATTTATGAAGATATAGGAAAAAAAGTCTATGAAAAACATCTAAGAGAAGAAGATATATCAATAAAAAATGACTTAGAAGAGGAATGCACAAAAATAGATGTATTAAGTGACGAGATTGAAAATTTATTACATCAAAGTCTAGAGCTCAAAGATAAAAAACAATGCAACAAATGTCATACTCAAATAAATAAAGAAGACAAATATTGTCATGAATGTGGTGCAAAGCAAGAAGAAAATATGCTTTCTCAAACTGAAAGTCAAATAACAATAGAAGAAATAAAAGAAGATGAAGAAAAAAATAATTTAGAAAAAACAGTAGAGGTAGAATCCCATGTTTCACCTAGTATTAGTGAAAATGTAGATTTTACTGATGAGGGATATGACGAAGATAATGAAGATGAGATAGATGACGAGGAAAATTAGGATAATAAGGAAAGTGTAAGTAATGAAAATAGTAGTTCAAAGAGTAAAAAATGCAAAAGTAGAAGTAGATGAAAAAGTAGTAGGAAAAATAGAAAAAGGTTTTTTAGTATTACTTGGAGTATCAAGTGAAGATACTAAAGAAGAAGCGGATTATTTAGTAAAAAAACTTTGTAATTTAAGAGTATTTGAAGATGAAAACGAAAAAATGAATCTAAGTTTAAAAGATGTAAATGGGAAACTTTTAATTGTTTCTCAATTCACTTTATATGCTGATTGTTCAAAAGGAAATAGACCTTCATTTGTAAATGCTGCTAGACCAGAAAAAGCAGAAGAACTATATGAATATTTTTGTAAGCAATGTGAAGAAAAATATGAAATAGAAGTGGAAAAAGGGATATTTGGAGCAAATATGCAAGTTAGCCTTTTGAATGATGGACCAGTTACAATTATAATAGAAAAATAATATTGACAAAATAACAAGGTAAATGATATAACTAAAATATAAATTAAGAAAAAGCAAAAGAAAAAGAAATAATAAGGAGAAAAACAATGAAAAACAAAGTGGCTGTAAGCCTTGTGGGAGTACACACACACACACACACACACACACATTATGTTTAGTAAACAATAAAAGGCTAGAAGAAAAAGCTAAAAAACAAGAAAAATTAAACAAAATAAAGATATATAAACAGGAAAAGAACCTATTAAAAAGATAGGTTTTTCTTCCTGTTTTTTTGCGTTTTAAAATAAAAAATTCTAAGGAGGAAGAAAGAAATGTCAAGATTTTTAAAGGAAGAAAAAAGAAACCAAGAAAGAGGAATAACTTTAATAGCATTAATAACAACAATAATAGTATTGTTAATTCTAGCAGGAATAACAATAGGAGCAATAACAGGAAGTAATGGAATAATAGGGCAAGCACAAAGTGCAAAAGAAGAAACAGAAATATCACAAGAAAAGGAAA
>OCPV01000398.1_pt1 | contig 34329 bp, 23 predicted proteins | sample 1538511 | NCBI WGS metagenome assembly OCPV01 (sample SAMN04571704, study PRJEB22368) | human gut metagenome | biome: human gut; material: stool | host: Homo sapiens | place: Luxembourg | collected 2012-08-30 | reverse complement strand
AAAAATTATGTAGGCATTTTATATTTTGCCTACATTAATTTTACACTAACTTTTTTAGTCTTATAGCTTTATAAATAGTGTAATTCTTGATGAAAGTACTATATCTTCAATATATGGCCATGTTCCATTATTTTGTGGATATACATTATTCACTCTTGAACTAGGATTCGCACTATTTGCACCAGGTTCGTTATAGTATCCTCCTCTACCAAATCTATATCCATCTATTCCTGACAAATATGCTTCTAATGTCCACTCCAAATGTCCTCCACATAAATCATAAATATTTAAAAAGTTGTCAGTTGAACTTGAACCTGTAATTCCGAGTTGTATTTCTTTCATCAGCCCTACTAGTTCTTACATCTATATTTTGTTTTATCATCCAATTCATCATCGCATCATATTGACTTCCCCATATCATACTACTTACAACTGAACTGTTAGTATCATTTTCTTTTGCAAATTCCTTACATTTTTCATAAAGTCCATACCACGTTTTAGTTTCTTCATTTGTTGCATCTGTTGTTGTAACTCCTGTATTTGTAGAGGCATTTTTACTTACTGGATTTGTCCCCTCTAATCCTAGCTCATATCTTGCAACATAAAAACCTTTATAATATGATACACTTTCTATCATACTATTATAATCATCTTGCATACTACTTTTAGTAAATAGTCCATCATTATATTCTGTATTATCATCTTGCCCTTCATGAAATGCTGGTTCTCTATACCCTTCCTCTGTTGTAGTACAAGCATCTTTTACTGTTGAGCCTGAAGTTGTAAAATCATATAACAATCCTCTATAATCGCCATCTTGTTCAATTGCCATTGCTTTGTTTGTTGTTCCATCTGCTTCTGTTTCTGCTACTGCTGTTTCTACTGGTATCCATACAAATTGGTTACCTTTTGCAATGGTTGTTTCTCCATCTATTTCTGTATCTTCTTCATTATCAGAAATAACTAGACCTTCTGATATATTTTCTTTTCCAGGCACTACATAAAAGCCATTTGGAATATATGCAGTTTGCCCATTTTCATCATTATATTTTGCACAATATTCACTACTAAAATTATCAGTTGTTAAATTTTCATAAACTTGGTCTATATCATCTGCTGAATATTCATCTTGTATGCTCGAAATTGTTCTTTTTTGGTTATTAATACTATTTGCATAGTACACATATATTCCCACAGCTACGACAAGAAATAACAGCATTGCTGTAAGAACAAATATTGTTATTGACCCTTTTTCATCTTTAATTTTTCTCATATACAATTTTCTCCCTATCTTTAGTTTATCTATATTTTATATAACCAAAAAATAAAAATCAATAGAAATTTGTAAATTTAAAAAAATTATGATATATTTATCAAGTATTAAAAAAAGAAAAAAAGGAGGTAACAATGAACACACTAATTAATGCAATAAGAGGATTTTGTATGGCTTTAGCAGATAGTGTACCAGGAGTATCTGGGGGTACAATAGCTTTTATCTTAGGATTTTATGATAAATTTATAAATTCATTAGATGCTATGGTTTCTGGAACAAAAAAAGAAAGAATAGAAGCACTTAAATTTTTAGCAAAACTTCTTATAGGTTGGGTTATTGGTATGTGCCTTGCATCACTTGTATTATCTAGTATGTTTGAAAAACACATTTACCAAGTAAGTTCTCTATTTATGGGATTTATTGTTTTTGCAATTCCTTTAATTATTAGAGATGAGAAAAAAGAGATAAAAGGAAAATACAAATATTTAATTTTCCTAGTTATAGGAATAGCAGTAGTTGCTGCAATAACATATTTTAATCCAACATCTGGAGAATCTGGTATAAATGTAAGTGCAGGAAATTTAAATATAGGCTTATGTATTTATACATTTGTTGTTGCAATGGTTGCAATTTCTGCTATGATTTTACCAGGAATCTCAGGCTCAACACTACTTCTAATATTTGGTTTATATATGCCAATTATTAATGCTATAAAAGAATTCCTACATCTAAATATGGAATACTTACCTATTTTAATTATATTTGGATTTGGAATTTTAGCTGGAATTGCTTTAGTTATAAAACTTGTTAAAAAAGCTCTACAAAAATATAGAAGCCAAACAATCTATACAATCTTAGGTTTAATGATTGGTTCTCTATATGCAATAGTTATGGGACCAGCAACTTTAGAAACTCCTCAAGCACCATTATCATTTGATAATTTTAGTATATTATTCTTTATGATAGGTGGAGTTGTAGTATTTGGAATGGAATTACTAAAAAGATTTTTAGAGAAAAAACAAATTCTTGATGATGATAAAATCATAGAAGAAAGTGATGAAACGTCTTTGGAAAAATAAAAAGTTCTTAAATAATATTTATAAAAGAGAGAACAAATAAAATAATTATTTATTCTCTCTTCTAGTTTTTTATACTAAACCTTTTAGGTTTACTTTTCTTTCAAATATCTTTTTAATAAAAAAGTCAAGAAATATGGGAAAGTATAATGTTTTTAATACCTCCAATAATATCTCATCACATTTTTAGAAAGATTTCAACTATGTTTTTTCACATTTTTAGAAGAGTTTTAGTTGTGTATTTTCACATTTTCAGATTTCATTTTTTTCACAGCTAATTTATAATCAATATAATCCTCTGTTATAATCTTAATTACAGCAACTATTGGAACTGCTAGGAACATTCCTAAAATTCCAAAATAAGCTCCTCCTATTGTTATTGCAAATATTACAAGTAATGGACTGATTTTTAAATTATGACCTACTATTCTAGGATTGATAATGTTTGCATCAATTTGTTGTAATATGATTACTACAATTAACATCCATATTGTTTGATAAAGACCTCCTGTGATTAGTGTAATTAAGCCTGCGATAAATACAGCAATAATAGCACCAATATATGGTATCATATTAAATAATCCTATTAAAAATCCAAGTAGAGGAGCATATCTTACTCCCATTAAAGACATAGCTATTGTCGTCAAGATTCCAACTATAACTGCATCCATAAATTGACTTGCAATAAATTTAAAAAATATTGCATTTGAATGATTATAGTATTTGTCTATATTTTTATATGTTCTTTCTTTAAATATTGCTGACATTAGTTTTTTTACAAATGTTAATATTCTTGTTCTTTCTGATAATATATATATTGAAACAATTATAGCAACTACAACATCAAATATGCCAGTTACTGCACTAATTGCACTTACTACATATTCTAAAATTTTGTTTAAATCAATATAGTTTCTAATATCTATATGTTGTATATTTTGTATTGCTTCATTTACAACTCCAGATTTTAAAAATGAGTCTTCTGGAAGATTATTATATCTTTCCATTGTCATTTCGTAATAATATTGTATATTATTTATTAAATCTTTTACACTTTCAAACACTACTGGAAGTATTACATTTATTAATATTACTAGTATTAATAATATTATTAAATATACTATTAATATACTTAAGCCTCTAGCCCTTTTAGATATAAATTTAATTTTCGTTTTTGATATTGCTCTTTCGATTTTCATACATGGCATATACAATATATATGCTATAAATATACCTGCTAAAAATGGTGTAATTATATTGAAAAATGTTCCTACAACATCTGTTATTGGTGCAAAGTTTTCTACTGCTTTATAAACAAGAATTATTGCCACTCCTAGCGAAAACCAAAAAAGCCATTTTTTCCCATTTTCTTTAACTTTAACATTACTTTCTTTTTGTTTATTCATAATTATTTCCTTTCTTTAAATTTCTAATCCTATTGGACAATGATCACTACCTAGAACATCATCATAAATACTTGCTTCTTTTATTTTTTCTTTTATTCTATCTGAAACTATAAAATAGTCTATTCTCCAGCCTATGTTTTTTTCTCTTGATTTTCTCATATATGACCACCAAGTGTACTTCCCTTCTTTTTCAGGATATAGATATCTATATGAATCAGTAAATCCTGCATCTAAAAGTTCTGTCATTTTAGTTCTTTCTTCTATTGTGAAACCTGCATTTTGTGTATTTGTTTTTGGATTTGCTAAGTCTATCTCGTTATGTGCTACATTTAAATCTCCACACATAATTACTGGTTTTTTCTTATCCAATTTTAATAGATATTCTCTCATCTCATCTTCCCAAACTTGTCTATAATCTAATCTTTCTAATTCTCTTTTTGAATTTGGAGTATATACATTTACTAAATAAAAGTCCTCATATTCCATTGTGATTACTCTTCCTTCATGATCATGTTCTTCTATTCCTATTCCATATGTTACAGCTATAGGCTTTATTTTTGTAAATACCGCTGTTCCTGAATATCCTTTTTTCTCAGCACTATTCCAATAACTCATATATCCTTCATATTCTAGCCATTCTACTTGTTCTGGCCTACATTTTGTCTCTTGAATACAAAAAATATCTGCATCTGTACTTTTAAAAAATTCGTCAAACCCTTTATTCAGGCATGCTCTAATTCCATTTACATTCCATGATATTAGTTTCAAATATCTCATTCCTTTCGCAGGGATTTAGGGACGTTCCTTTTTTCCCTGTTTTAGAGATTTGGGAACACCCCTATTTTGTTTTCTATATTTTACTATAATAATTAGAAAATATCAATTGCTTATAAATAACTGTCTTTATACTATAATAATGATGTCATATATATTGGTAAATATGTTATTCCATCTTGTTGTTTTAAATCACCTGTATGAATAACATATGGAATATACAATTGTTCTTTATATTTTTTCATAAATTTTTTAAGAGATGATAATGTGTAATTTTTACCTGATTTTACTTCTATTGGCGAAATATTATGCCTATTACTTATTTTAGATTTTGCAATTAAAAAGTCTATTTCCATTCTACTAGATGCATCTTCTCTTGAAGAATTAGAATAGAAATACAATTTGTGTCCTGTTGCTACTAACATCTGAGCTACCATATTCTCAATTATCATACCCTCATTGAACTCTAATTTATCAAATAAAATTTTTTTATAAATCTCTTCAGTTACTATTCCATTTTCATCAAAAGAATGTGATATTAAAAGTCCTGTATCTGCCATGTAACATTTGAATGTTGTAAAATCCATATTCAATTTTAATCCTATGTTTGGTTCTGTTGAGTTATAGCATGTATTAATTATCATTGCATCCTTTAACCAGAATATGGCATCTTCATAATCCCTAAACCTTGCTTCTTTACTAATTGATGCTAATTTAAATTTTTTTTCATGTTTTTGCAACTGAGCTGGGATTTCATCAAAAATCCTTTCAACCTTTAAGTTATACCCCTCTGCATGTTTTCCAATGTCTTGTCTATACAATTCTAAAATATTTCTTTTAATTTGGTCCACTTTACTAAAATCTTTTGAATTTATATATTCTTCTACAGCTTGTGGCATTCCTCCAACTATCATATATTGTCTAAAATAATCCATTACTTTTCTGTGCATTGCCTGACCTAATGGTTTCTTTTCCTCATAACATTTTTCTATTAATGACATTATAGTATCATTTCCTATTGCCCATAAAAATTCTTCAAAATCCATCGGATGCATTTCAATGTGTTGTTCTTCTGAAGGTATCAATATATCTTTGACATTCTTTTTTATTGACATTAAGGAACCTGTTTCAATATAATCGTATCTTCCGTCTTCTACTAAGTATTTGATTGCTGACCTCGCTTTTGGATACAATTGCACTTCATCAAATATTATTAAACTTTCTCTTTTATATAATTTTATATTAAAATAATTTGATAAATATAAAAATAAATTATCTAAGTCGTTTAAATAGTATTCGAATAAGTTCTTTATATCATCAGAAACCTTATTAAAATCAATTACTATATAACTTTTATAATTCTCTTTTGCAAATTTCTCCACAATATAGCTTTTTCCTACACGTCGTGCACCATCAATTAGCAATGCTGTTTTGCCATTACTAGTATTTTTCCATTTAATTAATTTTTCATATACTTTTCTTTTCATAATCATGCATCTCCAAATATATTTTATGTTTTTAATTGTTTTTTATTCCTTGATTTTCACGTAATCAAGATTTTTGTTTTTGTTTGTTTTCACGAAATCAAGTTTTTTATAAGTTTATTTTAACACGTAATCAAGTTTTTTTCAATATTTTTTGTAATATAACATATATTTATACAAAAAATATATTAGTTTTATATTTATTAGTTCAAGATAAAAGAAAAGTGGCTTCGCCACATGTGCAAATTGCTTCACAATCACACGGACATAATAAAAACAAAGCAATTTACTAGATTTTACTCTAACAAATTGCTTTATATCTTTTAGATTATTTAGGTATGTTCCCTTTATTCTACTACACTTACTGTTAAGTATCTAACTCCCCATTGTAACGCTTCTTGGTGTGAACTTACAAATATATCTATTTTGTTGCCTTTTATTGCTCCACCTCTGTCCTCTACTGTGTAGATATGACCACCTATATTTAATTTTGTACCAAATGCAAAGTTTGATGGAGCTGCTACTGTTCTACCTGCTGTGGCTTTTGTTCCTGATGCTGTTCTTCCTGTTGATTTTCCACAACATTTAGCGCACGAACAATATGCAGTTATTTTATATGTTTTTCCACCTGTTCCTGATGTAGATGCAGTTGTAGTTGATGCTGATGTTGTTCTTGGTGCTGATGACCTTGATGTTTGTTTCTTTTGTACTTGAACAATTCTATCAACTGGTTCTTTAACAACAACCTCTGATAATACTATTTTTTCAATTTCTATATCATTTTGATATTTCACTTTATATGTTACTTCTTTTAATCCGTCTTGACCTTCTTGTAATACCTTATTTGTTGTATCTGTACCTTCTGCTGTAGTTTTTGTTACAGTTTCATAAGGTATTGTTACTTGTTCTACAACAATTTTTTCTGTAATTGGTGCATAATTATCTAATAATTGGTCTAATGTTGTTTGTACACCTTCTTCTGATATTGTTGCAACTTGAACTTCGTTATATGATTTATCAGCAATTTGAATACTTTGTCCTGATGTTACTTCTGCTTCTAAATCTGGTATTGTTTTTTGATTTTCTTCTAATACAATGTTATTTTCTTCTAATATGTCTTTAACTTTTGTCTTTGATGTTAATGCTGTCATTTCATATCCATTTTGTAATACTATTTTGACATCATTTAAATTTGTATTTACTGCCATAACACCTATTCCTGAAATTAAAATTAGGATAACTGTTATACAGATAATTTTCATTATAGAAATTGAAGCTTTTTCTTCGTTTTTCATAAAAATTAAATTACCTCCTTTTCGGCAACAAATTAATTATACTATTTTTTTCTATTTTTGTCAAATTTTGCTTGTCTTAATTTAATGTTCTGCTTATTCCCGTAAGCCTCTAGCTATTTTTATTATTAACTTTTTTGCTTATTTTTAAGTCCTTTTATATATTATATGTAGCTCAATTTCAAAATATTACTTTTTGTTTTTTCATTCTATCACAACTTTATTTTTTTTGCAAATTTTATTTTTTGCCAGTTTTTACGCAGTTTTTTCAGGTTTTTCACAAAAGTAACACATAAATATTGTATAAATTTAGCTAATATGTTATCATCTAGTTGTATATAATATAAAGTAAAAGGAGGAATAAAAATTATGGTTTGGATTATTTTAGCAGTTGTTGCAATTATTGTTATCATTGCTATAGTTCTATACAATGGATTAGTGCAAGCAAGAATAAAGGTTGACAATGCTTGGAGTCAAATAGATGTACAATTACAAAGAAGATTTGATTTAATCCCTAATTTTGTTGAAACAGTTAAAGGATATATGGCTCATGAGAGTGAAACATTTGAAAAAATTGCTGAATTAAGAACTTCTTGGGCAAATGCTGAAAGTGTTTCTGAAAAAGCTTCTTTAGATGGAGAATTATCTAATGCTTTAAAAACAATAATGGCTGTTTCTGAAAGTTATCCAGATTTAAAAGCTAATCAAAACTTTTCTGAACTTTCAGAAGAATTACGTAATACTGAAAATAAAATATCTTTTGCAAGACAATTTTATAATGATTCAGTAACTATTTATAACACAAAATTAGAAGTATTCCCTTCTAATCTAATTGCAAAAATGTTTAATTTTAAAGCTCGTGATTTATTTGAAGCAGAAAGCGCTGAAGCAAGAAAAAATGTTAAAGTGGATTTTAGTAAATAATTCATATATCAAGAGGGCGAAATTTGACTTTTGCCCTCATTTATATATAGCTTAATTAGAAAGGACAACTTAAAATGTTTGAAAGTATTAAAAAAAATAAATTAGAATCTGGAGTAATTGTTTGTATTTTTATTATTGTTATAACTTTAATTGTTTATTATATATGTCACGCACTTAATTTAGGTGTATTTTCAATAGTTATAGCCTTAATAATATCAATTGCTTCTGCATGGGGTTCTTATTATTATAGTGATAAAATAGTTTTATCTTTAAATAAAGCAAGACCTGCTACTAAAGAAGAAGACCAAAAATTAGTAAATATTTTAGATTCTCTTATGGTAGCATCCCGGACTTTCATCTAAGCCCAGACTTTATGTTGTAGATGATCCTCAGGCCAATGCATTTGCAACAGGAAGAAATCCGGAAAATGCAGTTATTTGTGTTACAACAGGTCTTTTAGAAAAATTAGATTATTATGAACTAGAAGGAGTTATAGCACATGAAATGAGTCATATAAAAAATTATGATATTCGTTTATCTTGTGTTGTTTCTGTTATGGTTGGATTTGTCGTTATGCTAGCTGACCTATTTTCGAGACTTCTTTTCTGGGGTGGAGTAAGAGATAATGATAGTGATAGTAAAGGAAATGGAATTTTAATGCTAATAGGATTAATATTTCTAATATTATCCCCAATTTTTGGTTCTTTAATGCAACTTGCTTTATCTAGAAAAAGAGAATTTTTAGCAGACGCAACAGCAGTCGAATTTACTAGAAACCCTGATGGATTAATTTCAGCTTTGGAAAAATTAGAAAACGACCCAAATCAACTTGAAACTGCAAATAGCGCAACAGCCAATATGTATATAGTAAATCCATTTAAGAAAAACACAAAAGAAGGTAAAAAGAAAACTTCTAGTATTTGGTCTACACACCCAAGTACTCAAGATAGGATTGAAGCTTTAAGAAATTTAAGATAACAGGGAAAATGGGAATAGACTATTTTTCCCTGTTTTAATTTAACAGAGATAGGTTGTGATAAAATGAATATAGAATTTTACGAAGTTAATGATTCCAATAAACCTGATATTGTAGTCATATGTGCTAAATATGAAGATAAATTTGTTATGTGTAGGCACAAGGGGCGTAAAACCTGGGAAATTCCAGGAGGACATATAGAAGAAGGCGAACTTCCTGAATTGGCAGCAAAAAGGGAGTTATATGAAGAAACAGGAGCTACAGAATTTTCTATAGTTCCAGAGTGTAAATATTCATTCGAAATAAATGGAAAAAAAGTCTTTTCAGTCATGTACAAAGGAACAATTACTAAAATGGAAAAACTACCAGATTTTGAGATAGAAGAAATTGCATTTTTCGACAAATTACCAAAGAATGTAACATATCCTGAGATATATGAAAAAATATTGAAGAAGTAAGATGATGAGAATAAAACAGGGAAAAATAGGTCCGTCCCCAAATTCCCTGTTTTAGTTTATTTCAAATATATTTTTTGCATTATTATATGTTATTTCTGCTACTTCTTCTAAATCTAACCCTTTAACATCTGCTATTTTTTTGGCTACATATTCTACGTTTCTTGGGTCATTTCTTTTGCCTCTAAATGGCTCTGGTGATAAGTATGGGCTATCTGTTTCTATTAATATTTTATCGTCCGGAACCATTGATATTATTTCATCTGCATTTTTTGAGTTTTTAAATGTTACAGGTCCTGCAAAGGAAATATAAAATCCTAGTTTTAGCCCTTCTTTTACTAGTTCTCTATTTAATGGACAACAGTGGAATATTCCTTTTTTATTTACACTATTTTTCTTTAAAATATCTAATGTGTCCATTACAGCTTCTCTTGTATGGATTACAATTGGAAGTTCTAATTTATTTGCTAATTTTATTTGTTCTATAAATGCCTTTTTTTGAAGTTCTCTTCTTTTTTCATCTTTTTCCCAATAATAGTCTAAACCAATTTCTCCAATTGCTCTTACTTTTGAATTTTCTTTAGCTAATTTCTCTATTTTATCTAATGTTTTCCACAATTCTTCTTCAGTTTGTGGAATATCGTTTGGAGAAATACCACAAGTTGCATAAATAAAATTATATTTTTTAGAAAGCTCTACTGCTTTTGTAGAACCTTCTAAACTATATCCTGCTGATATTAGCATTTTTACATTACTATTTTTTATTTTTTCTATTAGTTCTTCTCTATCTTCATCAAATTTCTCGTCATCTAAATGTGAATGATTATCAAATAATTTCATAAACTAAACTCCTATTTTATAAGTACAGTAACATTTGCAATTGCATAATTTCTACAATGTGATAAGCTTATATCAATACTTTCTACTTTTTCCATATCTATATTTTTAATATTTAAAGTAGGCCTTCCTTGTTTTTCGTTTACAACTTCTATATCTTTCCAAGAAACTTGATATTTATTCTCAAGATTATATGAAAGTGCTTTAAAGCCTGCTTCTTTTGCTGCAAATCTTACTGCATAATGTTCATATTTTTGTGCATTTTTACTTTCACAATATTCTATTTCCTTTTTAGTAAAAATTCTATCTAAAAATTTGTCTCCAAGTTCTTCAATAGAATCTTTTATTCTATCTATTTCAATAATGTCTGTACCACATTTTATTTCCACTAATGTAACATCCTTTCTTAGTCTAGTCTATAATAATTCATGTTTATATCTTTTCCATAATGCCATCTTCCAATAAAGTCGATTTGTAAATAATCATCTAAATTATATGTTGGTTCTTGTACTACTGCACCAGTTCTATCTATACTTCCCCATACACCGTCTTTTTTTATTCCTGCAAAACCAAAACTATTTTGTTCTGTTGCATCATCATACTGATAATCTACTACTACATTTCCGTCTTTATCAACAAATCCATATTTTCCATCTTGTTTACTTAAGAATAATGTTCTATTTTCATGAACATCTGCTTCTTTTTGTTCTTCAAATCTGAAATTGTAATATTTATAACTATCATCTTGTCTTAATTCTATATATCCGCCATCTTCGTTTAAATCTACTAATATTCCTGATTGTCTCACAGCATAAGTATTGTCTAAAATTTCATTATTGAAATTCTCATCTTCTGCGATATAAATATCTGCTCTTTCATTATATGTTATACTGTTATATTTAAATGGAACTAATTCTTGTCTTGATAAATCTATTACTCCGTATTTTCCGGTTTGTTTCAGCTATTAATATACCTGATTTTGCTTCTTTTAAAGAATCATATTCTGCTGGAATTACTATTTCTCCTGTTGTTTTCATAATTCCATATTTATTTCCTGTTATAAAAATTATCCCATTTTCTATATTTGTTAAAATTCCTGCTATTTCATCATACCCTGATTCTAAAATTCTAGTTTCTTCTCTATTTATTAATATGTCTTTTTCTCCTTGTTTTACGACATATAAATCACCACTATGTATGTTTTTTATTCCATCATAGTTTAGATTTAAGACCTTATTATTTAAATTATCTACTAAACCATATTTTCCTTCGCTATTTCTTACAATAAATCCTGTATTTTCATCTTCACCAAAATTTAATATTTCAGCATATTCAAAATTTACTATTTCTCTTCCTTCTTCATTTAAGACTCCATAATTACCATCTTTTCTAGCTAAAAACTTATCTTCCACATCTGGAATTGCTGTAATTTCTTCATAATTACATGGTGCTAATTCTTTTCCAGAAAAGTCTATTAATCCATATTTCCCGTTATTTTTTACTTTTAACACATTTGGATTATATGTCAAATTTTGCCCTTCATCTGTATTTCCTATTGCTTCTATTTCTTCATATCCTGTTAAAATATCTTCATTTTTACTATTTAACGCTTTTGTTTTGTATTCTCCTGTTTCATAATTCACATCATATGTACATAAAAATACATCTTTTTTACTATTTGGAATTACTATCATTTCAGCATATGATGGGTCTATTACTATATCTCCTTTAGAATTTATTACACCCCATTTATTGTTTTGATATGCTACAAAATAGTCCTCACTTGTTATATTTCCTTCATCTTCACCTGTAAATATTCCATTAAGCATTATTATTACCATTATTAAAACAACAAAAGCAATTGCTACTGCAAATACTTTTTTTAGGTTTAATTTCGGTTCTTCAAATCTTCTTCCTCTTGGCACTTTTTATTCCTCCTCTTTACTTGTAACAATATACCATAAATCTTGATTTCTTGCAATAGAAAAATGTCCAAGGAGAAGTGTCCCAGATTGGACAAAAATGTCCAAAAGGACCTGTCCCCAATTGGACATTATTTTTTTACAAATTTACAAACTATGATACTCATATCATCTTTTGCTGAACCAAATTGGTTATCTATTGCCTCGTTTAGTATTAGGTCTGCTATTTTTTGTGTATTTACTGTGTCCATATCTTCTAACATATATTTAAGCCATAATTCTTTATTTTTGTATTCTATGTTAGAATCTAAAATTCCATCTGAACACATAACTAATATATCTCCTGAGCTTAAGTCTCTATCAAATATTTGCATTTTTGCTTCATCTACAATCCCTGTTGGTAATGAGTTTGATTTTACTATTTGAACTTTTTTTCTATTTTTTATATATGTTGGACATGCTCCACTTTTTATCATCTCGATAGTTCCTAAATACAAGTCTACTACTGCAATATCTAATGTTGCAAAAAGTTCTTCATTTTGGTTCATAAGTGCTGTATTTATTAAGTCTATTGATATTTCTTTGTCAAATCCAGAAAGTAATAGGTTTTCTAATAACCTCAACACTTTTTCACTTGCTTCTTTTGCTTTTTTTCCGCTTCCCATTCCATCACTTATTGCAAGTAAATATTTCCCATCTTTTAGTCTTATATTTAAAATACTATCTCCTGATGAGTCACTTTTTAATTTTGTTGCTTTTGCCTCTCCTAGTGTCATTTTATATTTATCATCTGACATAAATGTTAGTTTTTTTCCTACGCTTGCTTCTGTATTTAAAACTATTTTTTCTTTTAAAATTTCAGTTAAGATTTTTTCTTGTTTTTCTAGTTTTGCTGTTTCAAAAGCTTCTTTTAGATATATCTCTATTATAAATCTACCTTTTTTGCGGATAACTATATCTTCTATTTCTATACCTTCATTTAAAAGTAAGTCCACAATTTTTCTTTTTTCGTTTTCATATTCTTTTTCTACTTTTATATCTTTTTCTAATCCTTGTGCCATATTTTTGATTGCTTTAGATACTTCGTTTAATTGTTTGCTTACATGTTTATTATTTTTTTCGATTTTCTTTTGCCAAATAAAATCACTTTTACTTACTTTATATGATATATTTATCGCTCTTATTATTTGAGTTATATTTTCTTCTAATTTTCGACTTATTTCTTTATCATCAAATCCTACTATATAGCTATTACAATCTGCAAATATTTTTAACAAGTCTTTTCTATCTATTTCTTGTTTATCTAATAAAGTATTAAAAATTTCGTCAAGTATTTTTCCGTTTATGTCTGATATATCATCATATAACATATTATCTTTGTATGGTTCTAAATTATTTAATAATTCTGTAATAAATATTTGTTTATTATTTTTTCTTTCTTCTCCTCTTGTATAACTTGTTGCTATTTCTTCAATTGCTGAAGATACATGATTCAAGTTTCTTGCCATTTCTTTGCTATTGTCTAATGCTCTTTCTGGCACTACTGGAAATAGTTTTGAGTTTCCCATAAATTCTTCTATATCTATTCTAAAGTTCTTTGGAACTAGCAATAGCCCTATTGATGCTACTAATATTTCTTTGAAGTGTATAAGTTCTACTGTATAACCATTTGAAACATATGCTAAAACTACATTTCCAAGTATAAATCCTACTATTACTCCTATTCTTCCAAATCTACTTAAGATTCCTGCTATCATTCCAGATATTGCATATGCTGCAATCATAATTGGCTCTGTTCCAGAAATTGTTCCTAGTGTTACTCCTATTGTTACACCTGCTGTTGTTCCTACTAATATGCCATTTTTCCATCCTAGTATCATTACAATTAATATACTTAAAATATTTCTTATTCCAAATCCATATATATTTAAGTCTCCAAATGCTGAAAGTGCAATTGATAAAATTAGACTTGCTCCTATTACTTCTTCTATTGAAAATGCTCTTTTTTTAAGGAAATCTTGTAATACTGTTATTGAGTTTACAAATATTTTATAAAATACTAGTGAAATTATTGCTAAAGTAATACTACTTAAAATATCATACATTGTAACTGTTTGCATAAAAATTGTTGCTAGTCCAACTATCAATGTTGAAATAAATATGTTTTTCCCTATTTTTAGTTTTTCATTTCTTTCTTTTTCATTATATCTTGGTTTTATTATGAACATTGTAGCTATTAGCAAAGCTGATGTAATAATATATCCGTACTAAGCCTGGGATTCCAAATTTTATTGCTGTTCCAACTATTGATGTTATAACTATCCCTAATACTGGAACAGATGTAGAAAGACATGCTCCTAGCATGCTTATACTAAATATAGAGAAATCTCCTCCAAGTCCAACAAAAGAAAGCATAAAAGAAACTATATATAACAAAATGTTATTTTTTGTAAATACATTTGCAAATATATTTACTTTCTCCTTTGCATCTTCTTTTTTGCTTTCCATATCTATTGTGTTTTCATTAATATTTTGAAACATCCTTATACCACCTCTTGTACTTTTTATAGGCTTATTTTACTACTTGTCTTTTGTGGTTTTTGTCTTTTTTAGTCTCCTAAACTAAAAAAGTTTTTTACAATTTATTTTCTTTATCTTTATATTTTTCTATAAAAAACGAAATTATCAGTTTTATTTTATTACAGAATATAAAAAAAAGCAATATAAAGGCGAAAAAAAGAAGTTCAAATCTGAACTTCTCTTTTGAATTATCTTATTACTACTTTTTATTATTGAATAAAATTATTATTCTTCTTTTTCATCTTTCGTTTTTTTACCTGTGTTTATAACTTTTGTTTTTATCAATACAACACCTGCAACTAATATTGCTAATGCTCCTATTCCTGTAATTATGTATGGTACAAAGTTTCTATTAGCACCTGTAGGTCCTGTTATTGTAACTATAATTTCGTCTTCGTCTGGCTCACTAGGTTCGCCCTCTACTGGGTCATAGTTACCTGGTATTGATGTGTCTGGTTTTTCTTTAGATACTACGTTTACCTCTACATCATTTGGGAATGTGAAGTCATCCTCATTATTTGATAGTACTCTTGTTAATACTAATTTAACTGAATTTTCTTGTCCTGGTGTCATATTATTAAAGCTTTCTGTCCATAGTATTTGGTTATAATTATTTGATTTTATAGCATTTGCAACATCTGGGTCAAATCTTCCTTGGTCGATTAAGCTTTGTAATCTAGTGCTGTCAACTACTTGCCATGTGGTTGTATCTGATTGATTTTCTAATTCATATTGTAATCCTTTATCAACATAATCAAATAATTCTTCTACTGTTGAGATACTCCATGAATTTGATGGGTCACTTACTAGTCCATGATAATAGTAATCTTCTTCATTATAGTCAATTTCACAATTTCTGTTATCTACTATTATTTCATATTCTATTCTAATAGTTGCACCTTGTATGATTTCACTATCTATTTCTAAGTGTAAGCTTCCATCTGGTAATACTCCAACATATTGTATGTTTTGACTTCTTGGGTCTCCACTTATTATTACTTGACCATTTGCAAGCCTTATTTCAATATTTGAAACTTCTTTTCTTATTTGTAAATCTTGTATTGGTCTTTCTATAATACCAAAGTCTACATTGTTAAATACAAATTTCAATTGTTCTTCAAATTCACTTATATTATCTAAGTCGTCAACATTTGTATCCATTGTTATTTCAAATGTTGGTGTATCTGCTGTAATTTCTGTTGTTCCTGTAGAATCTCCTTCATTTACATCTGAGTATGTAAAGTCTTTTTCTTCCATTCTGTCCTCTACTACTTCTTCATTGTCTCTTGCATCTGATAGTCTTACACCATTTTCATTTGTTGTCTCATCTTTATACCATTCAGGGTTAGTGTTGCTCTTATCTAATGCTGATGTATCTATTCCGTTTCCTGCACCTTCTTCTTCTGTTCTTGTTGTTCTAAATAGTGTTGATTTATAATTATCTACATCATCTATTGTTCCTACTTCATTTCCGTCCATATCATAAATTACACTACTATTTCCATAAGTATATCTAATTACATATCTTCCTGGTACTAAACCATCTAATACATATGAACCTGTTTGGTCTGTTGTAGAAGTTGCATTTTGTTCGTTTGCTTCGTCTCCTTCATAGACTACTGCTGGATTCATACTTCCGTCATCATATACTTCATATAAATCTACTTTTACATTACTTAATACATTTTCTATGTCTTGTTCATAAGTACCATTACCTACTCTTTCTTTGTCATATCCTTCTAATTCTAGCAATCTTTCTATTGCATTATCTTTAAATACTGTACCTGCTACTTGTCTACTATTTTCTGGTGTTAATAGAAGTGATGGTGCCTTATCTGTATCGTCTTCATAAGTATCTGTATTTGTTATATCTGCATTATCTGGTGCAGAGTCTTTATCTATACCAGCATAAACTGCTCCTGTACTATCTACTGTTGAGTATGAAATTATTTCTGATACTGATTCTAATGTCATTTGGTTACTTAATATACTTGCTATCGCTTCATCATTTAGCTTGTATTCAATATATACATAAGCTTGTGTTTCTGGTGGTATTTCTCTTGATACATCAATATTTATTTTATTGTATCCTTCTCCATCATAGTTTTGCTCTTCATATGTTAATGCATTTCCATTTTCATCTGTTATATTTTGTATTGTATATCTTTCATCATAGTAGTTTGAAATTTGTCTTATTGTTGATGTTAAAGTTGTAGCTTCATTTCTTAGGATTATTTGATATCTTATATATACTTCTAATGCATCTCCACCTGCTAATTCGTTATATCTTACATCAGATGGGTAAACAGCTCTTTCATATGTTTGGTTTTGACTATATTTAATACCAAAGTTTGCTGTTACATTGAAGTCTGGGTCTTGAAGTGCTTGATTTAATTCTTCTTCTTTTTGTCCGTAATTATATGTATGTTCTGTTGAATATGTATATTCTGTTCTATTTAACACTAATCTTGCATTATCAACGTCTTGAATTAATGTCAAGTCTGGCATTTCCCTTTCTAATAGTCCTAAGTTTATATTAGGTATTTCTTCTATTCCTTCTTGTCTTATTTGGTCTGGAGTAGTTATTGCATCTAAGTTTCTTCCTGAATAAGCATCTCTAGTATTTGCTGTTATTAGATATTGGTCATATACTCCATTTACTGGCTTAGTTGCTCCTTCATATCCATATACTGGATTTTCTCCTAATATTAAGCTACTTGCATGGTCTCCTCTTTCGTAACTTAAATCATATGTTTTCTCTTCATTAGAATTATTAGATTGTCCTTGTGTAATTATTGCATATTGTTCATTAAATGTAGGTCTTGCATCTCCTTCTAGTGCTTTTGAACCATTTGCTACATCTGTATGAACTGCTACTGTTGTATATGTCATACCATTATATCTAAATTGTACATATAGATTTGGTATATCATCTATTCTAACTTTGTTAAATTGATATTGTCCATCTGCGTTTGTTACAGCTGTATCTACAACTTCTCCTGTAGTACTATTAATTAATTCTACTGTAACTCCTTGTACTAGTTTATCACTATCATCATTTTCGTCGTTTTGATATAGGTCGTTCCTTTCTATCATCTTACCAGATATGATATCTTCCCATACATATCCTGAAATTCTTACATATTCTTTTTTGTTTGTTGCTTCAATTGGTACTGTTGTTCCTGCTTGTATTTCAAGATTACTATTTATTACTTTTGGTAAGTCCTCATAACCGAAATTTGGGTTTACTGTTTCGATTAATTCATATGTTCCTGGATATAGGTTTGCAATATTTAAAATTCCATTTGCATCTGTTACTATTGTTGCCGGTTCATCTACATAAACTGCATTTCCATTTTGAACTGAAACATATTTACCTTCTTTTACTCCTGATTTTGCTTGTAATGTAAATCCAACATTTGCTAGCATTTCTCCTGTTGTTTCATCTGTTTTTCTTAAGTTTAAGTTTCCAACTAATGGGATATCAATGTTAATATCTAAATCTATTTCTTCATCTCTTTCACCATTATCATACATCAAGATATGTTGTTTATTATCACCACTTCCACTTGTTTGTAAAAAAGTTAAAGTAGCAGTTTTTACTGTTTGTGATGCGGTTACTTCAATTCTATCAATACTAGTTAATCCATCATCTAATCTTACTATAATATAGAAATCTTGTCCTGTTTTTAGTCTTGCTACACTACATTCTTCAAATGTAGAGCCTGAATATCTACCAACTGTTGCATAACCTACTCTTTGACCATTATTTCCAATTACTCCTATATCAGTTAAATTTCCTGCAAATGTAAGGTTAAATGGTCCTATCTTTACATAGTCTCCGTTATCTTTTTCATAAGGTTCTACTGTTATTTTACTTTCATCTGTATTATTAGTAATTTGCATATCTTTTAGTTTTTTCGCATAAGCTTCTCCCTCGCTTACAGCTTTTTGTCCTAATTTTTTATCTTTTGCGTTAGTTGATGATGAGAATCCCTTTAATCCATAATCTTTTCCTACTTTATCTATCCATTCTTTTAAATATACCCATACACCATTTTGTACTTTTGATTTTGCATATGGAGCCATTTTATAATCACCATAAAAACCTGTGTCTCTACTTCCTTGTAAGATATATGCCAAAACTGCATTTGCATCATTTGTTTTAGCAGGCAACTTAGGTTTTGCCGCACTGGTAGACTCTTTTCCTATTATTGTAATAATATCTTTAACAGTATATTTAGACTTTGGCCATTCTCCCCCTAGATTTCCATTTTCATAATCTTCATAAGTTTCATACCATTTACTTGGATATATATATTGCGCTTCTTCTGCACAAAGTAAATTTCTTCCATAGTATATATTATCGGCATTTAGTTTTATACTATCTCCTACATCTAATGCTCGTTGAGTATATGCCTTATTAGGGTCTAATCCATATTTTTTTCCTAAGTCATCTGCTGAATATACAAGTGAAGTAGGTAGTATAATCCCTATTAATAAACTAATTATTAAAGTTATTTTTTTCAATTTACTCATCTTTTCCCCTCCTTTCCTTTCTATTTTTTATCTAAAACTTTCTTTTTAATAAAGTAAATTCCTACTGCTAATACTGCAACTACTGCAATTGTTAGTCCTATATATGTTACTGCTCTACCTGTTGAAATACTTAATATAAAGTCTGCATTATCTCTATTATCATTAGGTGTTGCATCTGCAGTTTCTCTTTCGTTATATGTTTCCACAATTTCTGCACTATTTGTGTAAACTGTTCCTACTGTGTTTTCTGAAAGTGGTTTTGTAAGTGTTAGAGTTACTTCTGCATAATCTCCAGGTGCTATTGAACTATTTGTTAAACTTTGATTATATAGAACTCCTCCTTGTTCATACCAATCTTTGTTTAATTCTGTACTAAATTCAAATCCTTCTGGGATATAATCTGCAATATTTCTTACATATCCTTGTAATTCTCCAACATTTGTAATTCTTATAGTATATTCAATAACTAGTGTTGCTCCTTGAATAGTTCTCCAGTTTACATCTACTCTTGCTAAACTTTCATTATTATATGTATATACATTTGTTCCTCTAGAGTTTTGTTCTACTATTCTTGTTATTGTTTTATCAAGTCTTAAATCAAATGTTGCTGCAACCATTAAACCAATATCAATATTTGCGATACTTCCATCTGTTATTGTGATATTATCTGTTACTCCATATATTTTTTCTCCGCTTCCAATATCAATTGATTTTGAAACTACATCTGAGTTTCTACCATCTGATACTCCTTGCTTTTTATATGTTGTTAAACTATATGCATTTGTGTCATATTCAAATAACACTATATATGTTCCTTCTGGTAAACCTGTAAGAGTATATTCTCCATTACTATCTGTTGTTTCAACTTTTATATTTCCATTACTATTTGTAACTAATTCATTTGTATTAACATCTAATACTGTTACTCTTACTCCTGACATTCCTTGTTCTTCATCTTGAAGCTCTCCATCTTTGTTTGCATCTATCCATGCTCTTCCTGAGATTCTATATCCTGTTTCCTCTGGATTGTTTGGATTGCTTGGATTATTTGGGTCGTCTGGATTATTTGGGTCATCTGGATTAACTGGTGGTCTTAGATTTCCTTCACTTTCTATAATATGTTTAATTTCTTTTTGTCCGAATATTTCTCCACCCATTTCCAAAATCGCACTTGTTATTACTTCCTCATCCTCATATCTAGCATCAGAATAATTTACTACTACGTCTATATCCACACTTAGTGTCTGTCCTGCTACTAAAAATTCAGAAAGTACTATTGAGTTATCATCAAATACAGTAATATCTTCTCCATTGCATTGTGCTTTTTCTACTGTAAATACTGTTGGTATGTTAATTGTTGTAGTTGATATATTAGTGTCTATTGCACTGTTATTAGTAATATCTAAGTCAAAATGTACCTTGTCATCTGTTTTTATATATTCGTTTTCATTTTCTGATGTAAAACTGAAATCAATATCATATCCATATATTACATCTGTATAAATATTAGACCTATATGAAACATTTTCAGAGTCTTTGGCAATAGCTGAATTTATCATGTTTCTTTCTATATCTGAGAAGTTCTTAATAGAAGCATTTACTCTTAAACATTTTTCTTCTCCTGGATTTATAGTTCCGATATTAATTTCGTTTCCTAATTCTTCTAAGTCTGTAATTTCATCATTATATAAAATTGACGCACCATCAACACTTAACAATTCATCTGATTTTAATTCTATTCTTACATCTTCTTGAGTTTCATCTGATATATTTTCTACTACAACTAAATATCTAACAGGATAAAGTGGTTGTAAAATATTTTCTAAATCTGAAACTCTTTTATATGTTACTCTTAATTTTGCTTTCTCAACTACATTTGTAAATTCCTCTGTTTCTGATAAAGCATCATTATATGTAATATCAGCTTTTGTTGTTAATGTACTTCCAGAAACAGTATCTATATTTACTCTTACTTCATATTCTATTGTTTTCGTTTCTCCAGGTAAAATTCTATCAAAAGTATCCTCTTGTGTCTCTTTCTCTATTTCTTGATAGTAATCAGTGCTATCATTATATATATAATCATCTAGAGGTTGTACATAAACTGCTCCTTCAGGAATATTTGCTCTTACTGTAATATTTGTTGCCTCTTCTGTTCCTGTATTTGTTACATCTATTTTATATCTAATTACTTCTCCTTTTTTTACAGAACTTCCATTTTCTATATTTTCTCCACCTACTGTTGCAGTTAAAGTTCCTTCTAAAACAGGTCCTCTTCCTGTATTTAACTCAATATCTGTTGCATCAGCAGTATTTTCTACTCCTGTTTGTTCTGGTGTATATATAACTGTATAATCTGTATAAGCTTGTTTATTATATTCAGCATTTTCAGGAATTGTTGCTGTATAATTAATACCTAAAGTTTCTGCTTTTTCCATCTCTGGTACTACAACTAAATATTTAGTCATTTCATTTAGGTTGCTTGGATTTTCTTGCCAACCATTTTGTGCATTTTCTAAATCATCTGTTGCTGAAGAATTTGAAGTATAATATATTTTAGCTTCTCTTCCTTCTACTGATATACCTCCATTTAGAGTTATACCTAAATTATTTACGATTGTTCTTTCATTTTGAGTTACTTCTTTGTCTACTGGCATATTTCCTAAGATTTTTACATTTTGTATTTTGCCTTGATTATTATTTATTACTTCTCCTCTTAATGTAATTTGTCTTGCTCCACCTCTTACATCTCTTGATACAGTTTCTTCTTCTCCTACTGTTTCAATTCCTAATTCATTTATATTATTTACTGTAATTACTTCTTTTGGAGAATATACTTCTACATCTCCTGATGCAGTTGATGTTTCATTATTACTTGTAACTTGCATTTCTATTTTTTCACTACTATTTGTTGCTGTTTTATTTAGTGAAATATTTGCTTTTAATACTATTGTTGCTCCTTCTATAGCTTCTTGATTATATTTTGTTTGATTCCCTTGTAAATTAACTATTATTTCTCTACCATTTGCACTATATCCTGCTATACTTAATTCATCATCATATAGTAGGTTTGCTTCTGTAATTATGATATTTTCTACTTGTTCTGGTAAAACTATTCTTATACTAGGGTTAGTATATAGTCTGTTTGAAAGTTTATTATTTATTAATGTAGCTTTTATTTCTACATCTGTGTTTTCTTCTAATGTTGATAGTGTTTTTTTACTAATTTCTAATTTAGAACTTAGTTCTGTATTTCTCATAGCCATTTGTAAAGTTTTATTTGAGTTATTTACTTTTATTGTTTCTTCTAAATAATTAAAACTTCTTATTTGTTCTAAAGTATAACCTGTATTTTTTCTTATTCCTTTTTCTATATTTATTCCTAGATTTCCAATAGCAACTGGTGTAGTTGTTTCTACTCTTAATAAAGATGTAGTATCATCTGGATATTCAAAACTAATTGTTCCATTTTCATCTGCTTCATCTTGAACACTTATTTCTTTTAGAATATTATCATTTGCATCTTTTATTATGATTTTTCCTTCTTCACCTAACATTCTTGTAATCTCATCTTTAGATACCCATATTCTTTTAAAATATGTACTATTTAATGCATCAGATTCTATTTTTTGAATATTATCCTCACTTTGTTCAATTGTTGTAAATACTTCTTTTTCGTTTGTAATCTCTAGTTTTTCTACATTTGTTAAGTCTGATATTTCTATACGATATGCTTCGTTATATAAAGTGTCACTATATCCAGTTTCCATATATCCCTTATAGATTTCATTTGTGATTACACCCTCTACTGACACATTTTCTCCAGTTTTAGAGATAGTAGCATTTACTGTATTTTCACTTGATTGTTCTTCATCTTCAAATTTTACAGTTACTCTTGAAGTTAATTCTACATTTTCTCCTGGATTTTCTTCTTCAGGGTTTGTTTCTTCAGAATTTACTTCTTCAGAATTTTCCACATTTTCTTCTATTAATATTTCAGGATATTTATATATTAATTTATATGTTTCTTCACTATTATTTCCCCAATTTGTTAATCCTAAATCTTTATTTATATTTATACTAACTAGATTGTTTTCATTATCATAAGTATATAAATCTTGTGATAATTCTACTCCATTTAGTAAAACTTTTACTTCTTCTGGTTTTATATTTTGAATTACAGGCACCAAAACTTCAAGGCTTTCATTTTCTTTTACAAACTCTTCTTTATGTGTATTTACTTTAACTGATTGTTGTAAAATAGCCTTATTCTCCTCAACTTCAAAATATTTTTCTACACTTTGTTCTAATTCAACTCCGTGTTTGTTCTGCATTTTCTGGTTCTTCTGCAGCTCTACTTACATTTATTCCAATTGTCAAAAAGTTTGCTGACATTAGAATAAATACTAAGGTTATTACAATTAATTTGTTCATGGTTTTTTTCATAATAATCCCCCTCATGAAAATATCCTTCTTATATACTATAAAACATTTATCAAGATAAAATCAATGGGATATTTTACCTAAAAAGAAATCCAGGTGATAACTAGCTACGGAAGGCATTTTTTAGTGTTTTGTTAAGAAAATTTGATAATTAGGTTACAATTTTGTTACATTTTAGCAATTTTTGTTTTATTTTCTTTTATTTTCCTTTTTTGCGTAAGGATTTAAGAAAAAAAAAAAGAATAAAGATTTTTTCTTTACTCTTTCTTTTTATTATTTTGCAAGCTTAAATTACTTTTTTAATACTTTTTTCTTTATTAGTATTACTCCTCCTGCTAAGATTAGTAATGCTATCAATCCTACCCCAATAGGTATTATGAAGTTTAAGTTTGCACCTGTGCTTGGTATTACTATTACTGTTTCTGCCATACCATCATCATTTTCTTGTTCACCTAAACCTGGTATATAGTTTCCTGGTGTTGATGGGATATCACTACCACCTGTTTTGTCTATTTCAATAATTTCTGTTTCATTGTCTAATGAAATGTCATCTGTTGTTGTTATAATTTTTGAAACATTTAACATTACTGAATTTGTTCCTGTTGGTTCTAATGGTGTAGCTAGACCTTCTGTATATAGTATTATTTTTTCATCTATTGTAGAGTTTTCATCATTATATACAACTTCTGCAACTAAGCCACTTAAATCTTCTTTGCTAATTACTTCCCAAGCTTCATTTTCTTCTGGTTCAAATCCCCACTCATTGTCTAAGTAATCTATTACTGCCGTAGGAGTTATTGTAACTACATCTCCTTCTACAATTCCATATTTATAGAAGTTTTCTGATAAGTAATCTAATTCACTATTGTTTGTAGCTTTTATTTCATATCCTACTTCAATTGTTGTTCCTTGGATTAATTCATTATCTAGCTCTAGTCTTATAAATCCATTTTGTGGCATTGAGTTTTGTGATGGTCCCATATATATTACATGGTTTGTATCTCCTGATAGATTTCCATTTTCGTCAATTGTTACATCACTTATTACTTGTCCATTTGCAAGTGTTGCTCTAAATGTTCTTACTCTTTTTGTTAATTCTATATCTTGTCTTGCTCTTTCTACAATACCAAAGTCTATATTTTGTATTCTATATACATATTTATCTCCTGTTGATGCTGTAGTTGTTGTATCATATTCTACTCCTATTCCCATTGTAGGTGTTGTAGAATCCATTTTTGTTCTTGTAAAGTTTTGGTCATTTTTAATATTTTGTATTTCTGCATCTATTTGTTCTCTTGAACCTTTTGGTGCATCTTGGTCTTGATTATAGTTATCAAGTGCATCTGTTTTTCTTACATCAACATATTGTTTGTACCATTCTTTATTTGTTTGGTCTCTTGATGCATCATATACTGTTCCTTTATAGTTTTGTACTGTATATGTTTCATCTCCCCATGTATATGTTAATGTATAATCACCTGGTATGAAGTCTGAAATATAGAAATCTCCATTTTCATCTGTATCTGTTTCATATACTTTTCCACTTCCTGTATTTTCTGTAAGTGTTATATGAACTCCAGAAATTCCTGTTTCTCCCTCTTCATATTGTCCGCTTCCTTGTCTTACTTCTCCTGTCATTAATTCTCCTGATGTTGAATCTAAGAACACTTTACCGGTTAATTCTCTTGCATCTGCTAATTCTAACTTAAATGCTGGGCTTTGGTCTGTATCATCTTCATATGTATTTGTCTCTCCTGGTACACTATTTCCTGGGTTAGAGTTTTTATCAACTCCTGCATATACTGCTCCATTTGAGTCAAATACTGAATATGAATTTATTTCTGTAACATTTTCTAATGTTTCTCCATCATTTAATAAACTTATTACTGCATCTCTATTTAATTCAAATTGTACATATAAGTCTTGAGTACTTTGTGGGTTTATTGATGAATTATTTTGAATTGTTAGCATATTATAGTTATCATTGTAGCTATTTTCATTATATTCGATACTTCCTGTTACATTTCCTACATCATCTAGTCCTGTTCCTACTGAAGTTACTTGATATCTGCTATCATAATAATCTACTATGCTATTTATTCTTGTTGTTAATGCAGTTGATTGGTTTCTTAATGATATTCTATATGTTACATATATTCTTAATTCTTTGCTTTGGTCATTTTCGTTTTGATATTCATAGTCTGCTCTATAGATTGCTCTTGTATATGACATATCACTATATTTCTCACCAAATTTTACACCTACATTGAATCCATCTCCATATTCACCTTGATTTACAAATCTTTGAGAATATAGATATGTATGCCAATAACCATTTACTCCAACTCTTACATTATCAAGGTCTTTTAGAATAGCCATATCTGGCATTTCTCTTTCATATAGTCCTAAATTTATATATTTTATCTCTTCTTGTCCATATGTAAAGTGGTCTATTATCATATATCCTGTTTCTTCTGTTGTTGCTGTTATTGTATATTGTCCATTATTTATAAGTGTTGCAGTATGTCCATTTTCATCTATATTATATGATAAATTATGTACTTGGTTACCATTTTCATCTCTTGTTATACCAGTATCTCTTGAAGTTCCTTCTACTACACTAAAGTTTTTATTAAATCTATCTCTAACTTCTGCATTTTCTGCTGATTTAGAACCATTATCTCTATCTATGTGTGGTATTACATTTGTATATGTCAATCCATCATATTCAAATTCTATATAATATTTATCTAAGTCTTCTATTAATACATCTGTAAATAGATATGCTCCACCATCTGAAGTTGTACCTTCTTTTACAGTTTCTCCTGTCTCTCTATTTTTTAGTCTTACTGTTATTCCATCTAGTAATATATCTGCATCATCTAAATCATTATCTTGGAACAAGTCATTTCTTGTTGATTGTTTTCCAGAAATTACATCTTCCCAAACATATCCTGATAGTTTTACATATATTTGTTTATTTTCTATTGTTTGCCAAGAATCATTGTCTGAATCTATTATTATTTCTACTCCCTCATCACTAAAGTCATATCCATAGTTTGGATTTTTAGTTTCATATGCTGTATATGTTCCAACTATTAGATTGTCAACTTCTAATCTTCCATTTGCATCTGTAATAAATTCTGTTGCTTCATCCATGCTATCTACATAAGATATATTACCATCTGCTGATTGATATACATATTTATTTAATTCATTATGTTTCAATTTAAATCCTACTCCTGCTAGAGCAACTTCATGATTATCTGCATTTACTTTTATTATTTTTAAGTTTCCAAGTGTTGGAATATCATATTTGAAGTCTTTGTTTATATCATCTTTTCCTGTAAAAGGTTCTGTATATATTAGGTTTTGCCATTGTCCATGTAATGAATCTAAAAACCAAATATTTACTCCTTTTACATCATATGATGTAGATGCACTTATTCCTGTTATACTTGTTACTCCTGATTCTACTGGAATTGAAATATAGAAGTCCTTTCCTGATTTTATTCCATCTACACCAAAGTAATTTTCAGTATTTCCACTAAAACTGCTATATAACACTCCAGAAATTGTATTTCCATTTTGGTCTTTTACATCTGCTTTTGTTATTGTTCCTGGGAATGTCCAATTAAATGGTCCAATTCTCATGTATTCTGTTCCATCTTTATCATATACTGTTACTTTAATTTTTGAATTATCAGTATTATCTGTCATATCTTGATTTTCTAAGCTATCTGCATAATCATTTGCTGATGAGTTTGCCCAACTTGAATTTCCTTTAGCAGAACTTGCAAATCCCTTATATAATCCAGCGTGTTGATATCCTACTTTATTCATCCAAGTGTACATATAGTTCCAGATTGCATTTTGAACTGGTCCTTCTTCTTTGTTATCTCCATTATCTTGTGATAATATATATGCTAATTTTGCATTTTCTTTACTTGTTACTTGTTTTCCAGTATGGTCAGTTGATACATTTCCTTCTATTCTTACATTTGATATAACTTTATAACTAACAGTTCCAGCTAAAAGTACATCTTTTTGCACACAGTATAGATTTTTACTTGCTAAAAACTGACTTGCTGAATATGTTACAATCTCTCCTACAGAATAATATGCACTTGATGTTGTTATCGCTCCAAATATTGCTATTATTCCTATTATAATACTTACTAAACTTTTCTTTAATTTACTCATTTTTTCTTACCTCCTTTCCTTAAAATTATTTATCACCTTTTTTATTTTTTAATCTTATAATTACAACTGCTATTACACTTAATATTGCAATTATTCCAATTACAATTCCTGTATAAACTATTGCACCTGTTCTAATACTTATAATTGCATCTGCTGAGCCTTGGTCATTTTCTCCTTTTGTGTTATTTCCTGGTGTTGAATTTGAATCTTGCAAGCCTTGTTCATTATAGCTTTCTGCAATTTCTGCTGTGTTTGGAACAAGTCCTGTATTATCTTCTGTCATTGCTTTTGTTAGTGTTAATGTTAATTCTTTTGATTCTCCTGGTAGTATTTCTTCATTTGCTAAACTTGAGCTATATAGATAATCTCCTTGAGAATACCAATCCTTATTTAGTTCTGAGCTAAAGCTTAAGTCTTTTGATACATAATCAACTATACTTCTTGCATAACCTGGTGTATCTCCAACATTCGTTACTACAATCTTATATTCTATTATTACAGTTGAACTACTTAAGTTTCTAGCATCTATTTCTACTTTTGCTGAGGTTTCATTATCATATTCTGTTTGTGTTGTTCCTCTATCATTTTGTACTATCATTTTTGTTACATATTTATCTAGTTTTAAATCAAAGTTCTTTAATTCTGTAAGTCCTATGTTTATTCCATCAACATTTTCTCCATTAATTGTTATAATATCTGTTGCTGGAACTTCTTCTTGTTCACTATTTACTGATAAATTACTCATTAATACATCTGAGTTTTCATCTTCTGATACTCCTTGTGCTTTATATGTTGTTAGATTATATATAGAAGTATCATAGTCAAATATAGCTATATATTGTCCTTGAGAAATATTATTTAATATATATACACCATTATCATTTGTTGCTACTTCTAAAACTTCTCCATTTTCATCTCTAACTAGGTTGTTAGTTGAAACATTTAATAACATTACATTTATTCCACTTAAAGTAGATTCGTTTTCATCTTTTCTACCATTTACATTTTCATCAAACCAAGCTATACCTGTTATGATGTTTTCTCCATTTGCAATGTCACTACCATTGTTTCCACTATTTCCACTGTTATTTCCATCATTTCCGTTATTGCCGGATTGTTCATCTGCTTCAATGATATGTGATACTTCTTGTGTATTTGCTATTCTTTCTCCAAATACTTCTGCATATGCTATATTTGTTATAGATTCAGCTTCTGTTCTTCCTGCTGAATAGTTTACAACAGTTTCTATTACTATTGTTGTTTCTCCATTTGCTTCTATGTTACAAGTCATTGTAAGGTTATTTCCATTTATTTCTCCCATATCTTGTCCATCTATTGTTACTCTATTTACTGTTAAAGCATCTGGAATACTATCTGTTATATTTATTCCTTCTAAATATGTATTTGTATTGTTTCTTACTGTTATTGTGTAATTTACTTGGTCTCCTGATTTTATATATCTACTTTCTGTATTTGAAGTCATTTCCATTGATACATCAAATTCTCTAACTGTATCTTCTAATGAATTTGAACGATATTCTTTTTCTGCATCTTTTGCTGTAACTGCAAATGTAATAATACTTTCTTCATTTTCTACATTATTTATTGACATATCATAGCTTAAAACCTTTGTTTCTCCTGGGTTTAATGTTCCAATATTTATTTCATCACTATATTCGATTTCTTCTGATACAAGGTTTTCTTCACTATTAGAGTTTTGAGATGTTTCTTCTAATCCTTCTATTTGTGATATTGATGATGGTGAAATTAATTCATCATCTGAAACCTCATTATGTTCCATTCCTGTAAATAATATTAATCTTTCTACATTTAAAATATCTGATTTATTTGTTCTTACTGTAACATTTTCTTGAGTATCATTAGAGATATTTTCTATTATTGCAAAATATTGTACTACACCTGTTTCGTAAAGGTTTGAATCTCTTCCTGTAACTTTTTTTACACTTACTCGTAAATTTCCACTTTCTGTTCTTGTTACAACTTCGTTTGTTTCTTGAACAGCTTCTTGGTAATTTACTCTAGCTTTTGTTCTCAATTCTGTACCTTCAGAAGTATCAGAATTTACTCTTACTTCATATTCTACAGATGTTGTTTCTCCTACTCTTAAGTTTTCTATTGTTTCACTATATGTTCTATCTTCTAATTCTTTATAGTATCCTGCTCCTGTATATTCATAGTTTTCCTCTGGTTCAACTAGAGTTGCCCCTTCTGGAACTTCTCCTTCAACTGTTATGTTAGATATATCTTCTGTTCCAGTATTTGAGATTTCTACTCTATATTTAATTACTTCTCCATTTTTAACTGTTCCTGTATCTTGGTTTCCAGCTACACTTGCAACTAAATTAGTATCAATTTTAGGTCCTACACCTGTTTGTAATTCAATTGTTGTCGCATTTATTTGATTTTCCATTCTAGTTAGGGTATTTCCATAATTTACAGTATATCCTAAACTTGCATTTTGGTTATATTCTAAGTTTTCTGGTATTGTAATTCCATAATTTGCAATTACACTTGATTGTCCTTGAACATTATCTATTATTATTAAATATTTTTTTGCTTCATTTAGGTTTAAATCTTGTTTCCATCCATTTTCACTATTTTCTAAATCATTAGTAGCATTTTCATTATTAGAATAATATACTGTTCCTTGGATTCCTTCTCCTAGAGTAATTCCACTATTTAAAGTAATTCCCATATTATTTTCATTATTGTTTGTTGGAAATGTTCCTAAAATTCTTACATTCTCAATTTCTTCTTGGTTGTTATTTATAACTTCAATATCTGCTGTTACATTTCTTACACCTTGTGCTTTTGGTAATGTAACTGTTGTGCTTTCTTCTTGTCCTAATGTTTCTATAGATAAATCACTAATACTATGTACTGCTGTCACATCTTTTGGTGCAACTATTTGTATTTGTGATGAAACTGTTCCTTGTTCATTACCATCTACATAACTTACTGCATTTTGATTATTATATCTTAATACAATATTTTCATTACTTGTTGCAGATTTTGGATTTACTTCTATAGTTGCATTTATTATTATGTTTGTACCATCTATTGCTCTATCTTTATATCCTGATTGTTTTCCTTCTAATGTAAGTATTATATTTCTTCCTTCTACTCTATAGTTTGCTATTTTTAAGTCTGTTTCATATAACATATCTATACTATTTATTGTTATATTTTGTACTTGTTCTGGTAATGTTATAACTAAATTTGGGTTTTGGTATAAGTCATGTTTTTCATCATTTGATTTAAGTACAATTTTCATTTCTAAGTCATTATCTACTATTGTTGATAATGTATTTTTGTTTAATTCAAAACTTGCTTCTGTTTGTGAATTTTTAAGTTCTGTTTTTGTTGTACTTTCTTTTAGAGTTCCTTTTGCAAATGTTACAGTATCTTGTTTATTATATTCTGCTGTTATTCTTGTTTCTAATGTATTTGCATTTCTTACTATATCTTGATTTGACTCTTTTATTGTTTTTTCGTTATTTATTTCTAATGTTCCTTCTGCTACTGGTTTTGATGTTACCATTCTAATATTTGCTGATTCATTTTCATTATAGTTTAGAACTATATTTCCGTTTTCGTCTGCTTCATTTGTTTGAGAAATCAATGCTATTCTATTTCCTTCTGCATTATATATTGTAATTGTTCCATTTTCCCCTAAAATATTTTTCATGTTTTCTTTATTTACACTTGTTTTATTTATTACGACATTTGCCGTATCTCTACTGTTATCACTAACAAAATTTGGCATTTCTTCTATTATTTCTACTTCTTGTACAGCATCTGCTAAATTAACATCTAGTTTTATATTATCACTATATGTTCTATCTATACCTGAATAGATTTTACCTTTATAAATTTCACTTTCACTATTTTCAGATGTTGTATTAATAATTTGGTCTAATTCTTCATTTGATAATGTTTTTCTTGCATTTCCGCTTATACTTGAATTATCATAAAATGTAATATTTTGTTCTATTGAAACTTCTCCTGCTCCAATTTCTGCACTTTTATCATAAATGGCTGTAACTATTATTTCTTCTGTTCCTTCACTTTTCCACATTACTTTTCCGTCTTCTGTTTCAGGATTTTTTAAATCTACTGTTACAACATTTTCATTTACTTCTATATTACTTTCAGTCATATTATTTAGTTTTGTAATTGTTTTAACTTCTGGAATCTCTTCATTAATAACTGGTAATTCCATTTTTCCAGTTGTTTCTTTTTCTGGATATGTATTTTCTTTTAAGCCCATTGTCCATAAAAATTGAACAACTCTTTTTTCTTCTCCATCTATTTTAGTGATTTTATTTGTTATCACTTGTACATCATTTTTTAAATTATCTTTATTTACATTTTGTGTCATTTTTAAGTTTATTGTTCTTGTTGCTCTTATATTTATATCTTTTTCTGTACTATCTCTATATATACCACTTATAGAAACTTGTGTGGCACGATTTAATAAACCTATTTCATATTCTTCATTTTGAATAGGTTCTATTTTTATTTTAATATCTGCTGTTGTTCCAGCATTTATTTGATTTAAGTAAATAGTATTTTCTTCTATCCTATTTACATAGCTACTTTCTGTTTCTTTTAATGTAAAATTACTATTTTCTATTGATATTTGTCCATTTAAATATCCTTCATTTTTTACATTAACTTGAAGCCATAAAGTCATTTCTTCTTGACTTTTTGCTGATTCAATGTTTTGTGTCAAATTTCCATTTTCATCTTCAAACCCTGCTCTAAATTCTACATTTTTATGGTTTGTAGATATATCTTCTGATGCATAAGACACAAAACTATTACCAATAGTAATAAAATTTACCATTGTTAAAGTCATAATTAATAATATGACAACACTTGTTTTTAATATCTTACTTTTCATAATAACCTCCTTGAAGTTAAAATAACTCTATAATATATTATAACTGCTTTTGATTGATTTTTCAATATTTTTTGAACTTTTTATGTTAATTTTTTCAAGATTTTTTAATTTTTGGAATTTCAGTAACTTTTTTTATCTTAATTCATATAATATTACATAGATATATCTTAGTAGCATATTATAAATTAAGAGGTGATTTTCTTGAATAATTTAAATAATATGAACATTGATGAAAATACTGTAAATAAACTAAAAGACATGATGAATAAAGGCGAGTTAAATGATGTAATTTCTAAAATTTCTCCAGAAATGATTGAAAATTTTTCTTCTATGATGTCAAACGGGAATAATAATAGCAATGAAAACTCTGAAAGCTCTAAGAATACTAACACTCAAAACAGTTCAAACTCTGGCGGTTTTGATTTCAATAATATTGATATGAATACTATTTTAAAAATGAAATCTATAATGGAAAAATTGAATAGTAAAGATGACCCAAGAAGCAATTTACTTTATTCTTTAAAGCCATATTTGAGAGAAAGTAAAAAAGAAAAACTAGACCAATATGCAAATTTGCTTAATATTGCTAAACTTTCTGAATTATTTAAAAATGATAATAAAGGGAGCTAAAGAAAATGTTTTACCCATATAATAGATATTATTATTATCCTTATTACAGAAAAAATAATTATATAAAAAAAGATGATGATATATCAAAATATGTTCAAAATTCTAACAATAAAATATATACTGAAACTGAAACCAATGAACAAAATTTAAATGATAAAAATAAATCATCTAGATTTAATTCAGATGAAGAGCCATTTTTGGACATTTTTGGCATCAAATTATATCTAGATGATTTAATTATACTATGTTTATTGTTTTTCCTATATCAAGAAGGAGTAAAAGATGAAATATTATTTATTTCATTAATTTTATTACTTCTTTCTTAAAATATATCTAAAAACTTTTTATTTTATTCAATTATTATTTTATCTTCATTTACAAACACATAAGCTTGTTTATGTAGAGGCTCTTCGTCTCTATCTATTTCTTTTACTATGTTTGCAATTCTAATTTGAACTGTATCTAAAAGACCTGCTGCAATAATTGCTTGTTTGTTTCCTTTTGCTCCAGCATGTGCTAATCCTCTTAAATTTCCTAGAACTACTATGTTATCTGAAGCAACAACTTCTGCACCTGAGTTTACATCAC
>OCPV01000384.1_pt1 | contig 35410 bp, 35 predicted proteins | sample 1538511 | NCBI WGS metagenome assembly OCPV01 (sample SAMN04571704, study PRJEB22368) | human gut metagenome | biome: human gut; material: stool | host: Homo sapiens | place: Luxembourg | collected 2012-08-30 | reverse complement strand
GGTTGGAGCGTTATGTTAATGAATATGTATTGAAAATGAGCTATTTATGACGTTTCTCTAAGTTTTGTTTGGAGTTCTTTTCGATGCGTTTTAGTCCATATGACATGCATGTGGAACGACTTGCCGCTGCCGGAAGGACCCAGACAGAAAAAATTACTGTTGTCGGTCAATTTCTCCGCGCCCTCTTTTCCTGTGATGTCGATAGCCACAGGCACGCCTTGCCTGTCCGTGTAATATATCTTCAAAGGAGTTTTCTCGCTATGCAGGATGCGTTCCTTGTACATCAGACAGGCTGCCGCATCACCCAAGGTAAGGAAACGGTCATAGTCGGGATTCATACCGTAACAGTTGCCCGGAAAGGAGTTGACGAACAGCTCCAACTGGTTGTAGGCTCTTTTGGAAATATGGATGCCCATCCTTGAAAACTGGTTTTCCAGATGGTTGGTGCATTTGTGAAGGTCGGTGTCCGCGGACATGGCTACTACAAGATTGTAGTGTGTATAGACCAGTTGCTTGCTTTCCCTTGCCACCACCTCCTGCACACGCTTGATGTCTTCTACCGCCATTTGATTACCGGGATTGGGCATACTCGCATGGCGGTTCTTCTTTTTGTCAAGCAAGGCCAGTTCTCTCTTTTGGTTGGGAATGAATATCATCTGGTTATACACCACCGCTTCGGTATTGGGAATGCCGGACACAACAGACACCAGATCCATCGGCATACTGCTGTTGTTGACTTCCACGTTGGTATAGGGACGAATGACAGACGGCAGGCTTACGTTATCCACATCCACAAGGCTATACACCTTGCACCGTTTGTCTCCCATGGAGATACATTCATCATTCACCTTGAAGTTAGTCATCGAGACTACCTTGTCACGGAAGTTCATGGCGAAATAGCGGTCAACATATTCATTGACTTCCTGCCTGTTCAGGAATCTCACCTGTACGCCGGCATCACGCAGCTGGTCGTGAACCTTGCGTATCTTTACAAGGAAGTCTCGCCACTTCTTGCCGTCAAAAGAAAACAGACGACTTTTCTTGACTTCCTGTGTGATAGTCAGGTAACATTCGCTGTCGGTATAAGGTCTTCCGTTGAAGTAACGGAAATAGGATGTGGAGAGAAATTCACGGTTCTCGTCGCTCTCTTCCGTGAACTTTTTCCGGATAAAAATATCCTGCTTGTGTATGGCATAGCCTTCTCCCAAAGTCTGGGCAATGGCGGTGAAAAGTTGCGTGAACTCATAGTAAGAGTCGATATTGGCGCAATATTTCTGTACCGGGTTCTCCAGTTTCAGCACGGCGGAATATTCTCCAGTCTTAGTATATATCACACCAATCCCGTTCGCTTCTTCCACGGAGAAATAGATGTCTTGAAAGATGCGTTTCCGCTTGCCGCCCGTTCCAAAGGCATAGACCGACACGGCCATGCCCACGCAAAGGGCAATGAAGACTATGAAAACATATATAATCATTCGGCTGTTTACAATTAAGGGCAGGCTGACCTATTGAAAGGTCAAGCCCACCCACGTTCAACATTCAATATATCCATTCATGGTCAAATGGTTTTCTGTTACATTTTCTTTGAGTAGGCATAGATGAACACCCCACGTTCCTGCCGTTTGCTGTGCAGTCCCTTGCGCTGCTTGAACAGAATCAGTCCCACACCGCTTGTCACGGTGACGGACAGGACAATCAGGGCAAGGACGAATCCTGCCATACAGTAGGCTATGATGAAGCCGACAATGGCGATGCCTATCGTGGCTGCCGCCCAATAGATGTAGCGACCCTGAATACCCATAAATTCAAGGGGACGTTGCAGCCCCTTGAACAATGGATAATCCGGATAGTGTTCCTCTTTCCCGTTCATGATACCTGCGGTTTAGGAGAGTCCGAAGAACAGAGGAAGTGCCTGGGCTGCCGCGATAAGGAAGATGCAGGCTCCGACCACCATCATGATCTTTTTCTTGAGAATCTGCTTCCGAATTGTAAAGTGCTGAATATCAACACTCCCAAAAAGCAAAAAGTACCAAAAGAAACAAACTGGAAACAAAAATTTCAAAAACCCCAAAATGAAAACATCTGCTTAACATATCTTAACACGGAAATGAACGGAAATTTTCATTTTCTATCATTTTGTGCTGCGTTCCTGAAGGTGCAAAATCAGGTATTGTGAACCTTATTGTCGTTTCAGCAATCAGGTTGAAAAAATGGCTTTAGTTGGAAAAATGTGCACGAAAAGTGGGCTTTTCAGGTGGCATTTTATAGTATTTTCTGCGAAAATACAGTTGTATGTTTAACTTTCTACGTATAAGTCTCTTTAGTCTCACGGAATTTTATTAACTTTGCACCAAAGTTTATTTTTATTGACTAATATGGCTAAGTTAAATCGTATAAAAGCTGTTCTTGCCGAGCAAGAGAAAACAAGCAAATGGTTGGCAGAGCAAGTTGGGAAGTCTGCGTGCACTGTTAGTAAATGGTGCGGAAATACAGTACAACCAGACCAAAAAACACTGGCTTTGATTGCCAAGTGTCTTAATGTGAAAGTTGCAGATTTGATTAAGGAGCCTAACGAAGAATTATGATCTACGGCAAAGAAAATCATATCCTGTCAACAAAGGATGTTGAAACATTTTTCCATCACCTGGTTTATGAACGCAAGGTGAATTTCCATCCTGATGATATGTTCGAGGATTATGTGTCATGCGAGGGCGGCATCAATACTTTTACGATTGATGAATGTGCTATTTACAATCGCTTGATGGACGAATGTTTCAGAGTATGTGATAATGAAGGAGTTGATATTTACTCCATCGGATTGAAGGAGCTTCAAACGGCTCTTGGTATAAATGTAGCATAAAATGGCAAAGAAAAAATACAAGGTGTTAGACCTATTTTGTGGTTGCGGAGGCATAAGCGAGGGCTATGCTCTTGCAGGCTTTGATATTGCAGGTGGCATTGATTTCAATGAATATGCAACCATTACCTTCCAACATAATTTCAAGAAGGCAAAAGTTCACAACATAGACATCACAACCTTCCCAGATAGTCAAATCGAAGAAGAGTATGGTGATGTTGATGTAATTGTTGGTGGACCTCCATGCCAAGGTTTTTCGTCAGCTAATCGTTGGCAGAAGGAGATGGAGGATCCACGAAACAAGTTGTTCTTTGAATATATTCGATTTGTTCAAAAGATACATCCTAAAGTAATCATGATCGAAAATGTAAGAGGACTTCTTACAAGAGATAATGGTTACGCTATTGAGCGTATCAAGGAGATATTAGGTGCTGAAGAGTATAACATAACTTATCAGGTACTCGATGCGTCCGAATACGGTGTCCCTCAAAATAGAAAGAGAGCAATTATTGTAGGAGTTCGTAAAGACTACAAAGATATTAAATTCGACTTCAGCAAAATAGAAAAGCAAGAAAAGACAACTGTAGAAGATGCAATTGGGGAATTGTATTGCTTTGAACAAAGTCCAGACGGAGTTAAGCAAATATCTACACCTGCAGATACACCACTGCGAAAATTCTTAAGAACAAAGGATAATTCTATTCTTGATCAAGATATTGTCTATCCTGCACAAAAGGTTCAAGACCGCATAAAGCATGTCCCACAGGGAGGTAATTGGCAAAATGTGCCAGCAGAATTGTGGCCGACTAATCGTCAAAACCGACATTCTTCTGCATACAAGAGACTTGATCCCAGAACTCAATCTTGTACTATTGATACAGGAAATGCACATAGCAATTATTTTCACCCACTGTTTCATAGAATCCCAACTATCAGAGAGTCTGCAAGACTACAATCTTTCCCTGATAGCTTTGAGTTTCAAGGACAAAGCGCAGAGATTCTTCGATAATGGTCGTAGAAATCGGAGTTTCTTCGATTGTTCTTCGACTTCTTACAGCAAACAAGGGGGTTCTTTCTGAAGGATTCGTTATATTTGCACCGATAAATTGCAATTTTATGGTCACTTATTTTGATGCATGTGAGATTCTTGAAATGCTGTCTGAAGCATCTGTAAAGGTGTTTCTGGACGGCGGTTGGGGTGTCGATGCACTTATAGGCAGAGAAACAAGAATACATAACGACATCGATCTGTTCGTAGAGAAGAAAGACTATGGTAAGGCCATATCCGTGATTACCTGGAAGGGATACAGAGAAGTTGTAATGGACTATACGACCGATAGCCATACTGTCTGGAAAGATGACAACGGAAGAATAATCGATCTGCATTGTTTCGAATATGTCGAAGATGGAATTCTATATGACGGATACACTTTCCCAAGCGAAACTTTCTCAGGTAAAGGAAATATCGGGAATATTGAGGTAACATGCATAAACCCGGAGGCACAGGTACAGTTCCATCTTGGATATGAATACGATGAAAATGATGTCCACGACGTCCTGTTATTATGCAGAACTTTCAATCTTGAGATACCGGAGCAATATAAAACTCACATCTGATTCAATATGCTATGATTACTGATAGTTATGATATTGAAACTGAACCAATGATCAATCTGTTTGATTTCTACGGCAGACGTGGAGATTTTGCAGATATATGCCTGATAATATTCTCGAAGGAGATTCATCGGCATTTACTTGATTCCTACGAATCTGAAATTATTGCAACTATGCCGGCTTGCAATGGCGATACGCATATCTATAAAACAACTTATAAAGGAGTTACGATAACTTTCTACCTGTCAGGAATAGGTTCAGCAGTAGCATCCTCTCAATGTCATCTTGCAAGCTGGCTAACTGGAGCATCAAAGTTCATTATGTTCGGTTCCTGTGGCAGTCTTGACCGTACAACCACACAAGGTAGATTTATCATACCGACACAAAGTTACAGAGGGGACGGGTGTTCATATTATTTTGCAGCACCATCCGACTATATTGATATAGCCGCAAGCAAGGAACTTTCCATAATTTTCGACAAATTATCTGTACCATATATTACAGGTAAAATATGGACGACAGATTCGATGATCAGAGAAACAAAAGGACTTGTACGCAAACGTATGGAAGAAGGGTGCATCGCTGTAGAAATGGAATTGGCTGGAGTTCAATCTGTGTGCGACTTCTACAATTTGAAGTTGTATGCTTTTTTTGAAACAGGTGACATTTTGGATACAAATGGATATGAAGCCAAAGGCTTGAACAATGCCAACCATAGTTTAAACAAACTTTATATTGCTTTAGAAACGGCAACCTACATCTGAAGTATATCAGAATTGTAAATTCCCATTTAGCGGACTATATAAAAAGTATTCCATAACCATCTATACGTGGTTTACGGAATGCTTACTTTATAACAATTAGGTTTACACTCGTTTATTTTGACGGTGCAAAGTTACTCATGCTATCTGGCTCCCACAACGGGCAATAGTGCACATTTTCAAGAAAATGACGTTTTCAAGAAAAAAAATATCCCTACAAACTTAGACTATGCCAAGTTTCGCAGGGATTTTGGAGGGTATAAACATTAGATTACTTCGTCCAGTGGTAGTGACTGTCGAGCATCAGGAAGATAGCCAAGCCGAAAATTACGAGTCCAAGGACAAAGAAGAACCAGAAGAAATACTGCACATAGTGTCCGAGGTAGGTTCCGTCGTACTCCTTGTACCTTTCCTGAACCCTTCTGCGTTCTTCATAAAACATTTGATTGACCTCACGGATATGCTTCTGCATCTGAGTGGTCATCCATTCATGTTGTTTGTCGAACATGTCCTGAATCTTCTTCCAGTCAACATCATCGACTCTGACTGAAACCTTCAACTTGGTTGGGGCATCCTTCAGAACATTGTCGATGTGGGTGTTGATGGTGTCAACCTTACCACTGATAGTGTCAACGGCATTACCAAGGGCAGTCTGAGCAGAATTGTACTTACGGATGGCAGACTCCAGTTGAAGAGTTGCATTGATCCAAGTGTTGGTCGCTTTGTCAATGTTCTCACTCAACTGCCTGAGTTCAGGCGCACGACTGACAACAGCATCCTCGGCATCATGCTCTTCAATCTCTTCCTGGACTTCGTTCATCATGTCATCGAAGTCAGGCTTCTGCTCGTCATCTTCGATGATTTCTTCTACATGTTTTGTTCTTCTCATTGATATGTGGGATTTGTCTAACGGTGGAATGAACGTCTTTTCTGCGGTGGCTTGCACATGGCATGAGCCATCTGGAGACAACGGCGAGCCCGCTCACGCTCGTCTTCGTCATCATCCTTACCCCAACCAGAGGAAGGAGCAGAACCACCACCGCCACAAGATTCGGACACGGTTGTTGCTGCATCAATCATATCAAGGAAGAGAAGCATACCTACATGAGAAATGTCCTCTCTTGATGCAGACATATCAGAATCAGGAACCTGAACCTCATTGAGGAAGATGTCCTTGACCGTGTTCGGAATATAGATTCTCTTCATTTCACCGCCAACATTGACATTGAAAGCAGTCTTGGTTGCAACTGGCAATGGCTTAGAATTGGACTGGGTAGGTTTCGTTGTCTGAGCAACAGGGCGAGCAGGGCGAGCCGGTGAAACGGAAGGTGAAGCAGGTCGCATCTTGACCTGAGTAGGCTTAGGATGCATCTTCTTCCATGTGGCTTCAAGCTGTGATACCATGAACTTTCGACCGATGGCAGAAGCCTTAAACACTGAGGCATTCTTGCCGATGGTGTAGCCAACCAGTTTGCCGTTAGTAGTGTTATACCTTGGATTTACCTCATAGCCCCTCATGCGAAGCATATCAAAGTAACGGTCAATGTCGAAACTATCTATCTTCTGAAGGGTATATTCGCAAAACTCCGCTATATATTGTTGGCGCATTTCACGAACCTCATGAGGTTGCTCCCAACCATGCCTTGCGTTGATAATTTCCGCAGCCCTCATTGCTCTGATGTGAACATCGTGAACATCGTTGGTCTTGCCGTCATTATCCACACGGCAACAGTCAAGATGCAGGTGAAGGGTTCCTGACTTGGAATCCCGATGCAAGGCAGCAACACTCATAGAATTGCGGAAATTGGTCTTGACCTTCTCCTTGAAACCCTTGGGTAAAAGTCCGACTGAATCCAAAGCTTCCAATCCTTCATCAGCGAGGTTTGCCCAGTCATCCAAGGTGTAGTTCTCAGACTCTTCTTTGGATGGGGAGAGTACAAACGTGGTCATGAAGCGTTCCAACTTTCGCCCAACAGTCCTGTCCTGTTGATGCAACTGGCAGTGATGCTTCATCCGATACCAGATTTCAGTGGCATCGAGATAGTCAGGCATGTGGTTTACCTTGACCACGGTTGCATTCTCCTTCTCCATTGCGTACCTTGCGGCATTGCCGCCATAGGCTACTGGTCTTGCGAGTATAATCATTCGTCTTCTTGAACTTTGGTCAGTACAGGAGAAGTAAGGTTGTCTTCAATGCTATACCAGTGTTTGATGAGACGTTCAACGGCTTCAATCCACCATTTCATGAACGTTGCAGATCTGAACATCTTCTGCTTTTCCTCGGGTGAAGCATCGTGCAACTTACTGCGGACTTTTATCAAGTCGGTACGTGCCTCAGTCAGAGAGTTAAGGGCTTTGCTCTCTTCTGGAGTGAGTCGCTGACGTGGGTGATGCTTCTTGCCTGTCTCAACGAGATACTTGCCTATGCTCATACCACATTCTTTGGCGAGTCTCTTCAACTCCTTCCAGTCCTTATCGGTACAGCGGAAGGAATGCACCCTTGTGGGTGTCTTCTTGATAATCTTCTTTTTCTTAGCCATATCTATGAATATGATTAAAGGGATGAATATAAATCAGTTAAAAAGAAGGACAAAGGTCTGCGAGCCTGCGAGTAGCCCGAGAAACTTTTAGGACTGCATAAATTTGGTCACAAATAATGTAGTACAAAAGGATTTCTCGAAAAGTACCTCTTAAAAATCGGTCCTTTTACCTGCTAAGTTCCCGTCAGGGCTTAGAAGGTCGTTTCGGCTTGCCGTATCGTCCTGTATCGGTAAACGTCCTTTGGGATGGTTTGGCGGTGCAGGTCGCATTCCTGAGTCCTCAGACGGCTATTTGTTGCCGTTCTGGTTGTAGTAGCCGTTAGGCTTCTGATAGCCGTTGAAAGGCGGTCTTTGATTGCCGTTAGGCTGTTGTGACTGCTGTCCTCCCTGTTGTGGTGGAGTCTGCTCATGCTGCTTCCCTTCATTCTGCTTGCCATCGGCTTCACCTTGGGGCGAAGGGCTGTCAGCAGACTGAGGGGAATTGTTTTCAGGAGGTGATGGTGACTTGTTGCCATCTGCTCCAGACTTACCCACATTGCCACTATCATTAGATTGTGGTGATTGGTGCGACACATTGCCAGATTCAGAAGGATGCTTGCCCTCGGCAGAGTCCTTGGATTTGTCATCGGCAGAAGCAGAACCTTCCTTGTCCTTCTTCTTGTCATCAGGATCCTCTGTGATGATGACCTTTGAGGCAGGAACTTCCGCATGGATGATTGCCGTGCTGTCATTGTTGCGCTTCAGGGCAAAGGTATTCGACACGAACTTGGCATCCACATACCAGCCTGAGAGACAATGAAGGGTGTAGATGCGGTTATCTTCCACTTCCTGTGAAGAGAAAATGCCCACAGCCTCCATAGCATCCAACAGCTTTGGAACCGTCTTGCGGTCTTTATCCCAGAGTTTGGCAAGTTGGGTATTGTCAACCATAACCTGACCTGCCAAGATTTCTACCTGCTTGGTCTTGCTGATTTGCACAAGTTTTGGAACTGGCTCTGCAAGATCCACAAGCGACATGAAGCATTCCATACGGTCAATCTTGTACTTCTTGCTTCGAAGATGCTTCAACTGGTCTTCTGAGAAGGTGAAGCAACGATGTAACTTTTTATCGTCCATAGTCTATGATATTTGAAAAATGAAACCGAATAAAGGGAAAAGGAATTTGCCATCAAAAAGAAGAGAATCACTGGATAAGTTCAACCAGGGATTTTTTCATGTCATCATCAATGACTCGGTATCGGGCAAAAGCAACGCTGCCTTTGGCATGACCTGACATAGAAGCAACCAAATCAGGGTCTTTAACCATGCGGTAAAGATTACCGATAAAAGTCCTTCGTGCAAGATGAGAGGTAGCCACATCTGAGATTGGCTTCTTCTCTTCAAGCCGTGTCTTAGGGTTAATCACAGTGACAACACGATTTACCTTGGCACGCTTCAAGATTCTACGGATAGCATCGTTGAACTTGGAGTTATAATGCTTGGGGAAGATTGGTTCATCATCACCATGGTCATGGCCATCAAGGATAGCCATAGCCTTGGGGATAAGAGGAACCCTTACAACGTTACCTGACTTGCCCTTGGTCTTGATGGGGATATATTCCAGAACACCGTCAATAATGTTCTTGGGGGTGAAGGTCACAAGATCACTATGACGGCAACCGACCATACACTGAAACACGAACATATCACGATACTCAGCAAGTTCTGCATCATCCGTTAGGTCTGCATCCAGAACTTGGTCACGCTCCTGAATGGTCAGGAAATATGGAGTGCCATAGAGAGCCTTGGGCATGTCATAGCCAAAGAAGGGGTCATTGTTTGTGACTCCCTGCTTTCGTACCCAGTTGCAGACGGTACGCATCAAGGTCATGTTAGTGACGATGGTATTAATAGATATGTCATAGTCAGAAGACAGGAAATCCGCAAACGCACGAAGATCATCGGCAGTCATGCTGTCAATGTTCATCGGGTGTTTGTGTTCATCCTCAAAGCGAGTAACCTTGTCAATCAGGCATCGGGTGTTACACTCCTGATGCTTGCCAAAATGCTTGTTCTGAAGGTATCTCTCTGCCCAGATGACAAAGGATTTGCTTACCGCCATGCCACTGCCCATGCAATAGGCATTGGGGTGGTGATAGGCAAATATCAGTCGTCTGAGCCAGTCGGAGTTTGCTCCGATATAATACTCCCTGGTTATGATACCTGTAATCTCCTTGACCTGTGCGTCAAAGAGGTTTCTGGTATCTTCATCCACAAGATTGACACGGCTCTTGTAGCCCTGTCGTTCTTGGCTCCAGTGATTGGGATTGATCTGAAGTTCGCTTGCGCACTTGACATCAAGCCCTTTGTCACGGACACGGAAGTACACCGAAGCACGGCTGTCGAGGTCGTTCTTCGATGTATCTTTCTGACGTATGTAAGCGGTGACTCTCATTGATATGTCTATGATATGACAAAAGGGAAAGAAGAAACTATCTGCGGAAATGCAGGTGACGATGCTCGGGATAGTCCGAAGCGATGTCCTTCAGCTGCTGTTCAAGTCGCTCGTTCTGGTACGGAGTGAGCGCATGGATAGCCTTGATGCAGACACTCTGCACAAGCAGGGTTCGTCTGCCGATAGTGTTCTCTTGGTCTATGCCCTTGTTGGCATGAGACAACTCGCACAGTTCATTGAAGGCATCCTTCATACTGTGATAGCCTGTGCCATCCTTGGCATAGGTAACGGCAAGGTTGGCTACCTGAGCCAGTTTGTCGTTGTACTGCTGTTGATTGAAATCCTGATTCATAATACTCATTGATTAGTGGTTGGCAAGTTCATTCAGCTTCTGGGCTGCTGCCTCCTTGGTCTCAGCCTCGGACATGTTGCGGTTCTGACGCATCCACTTCAGAAGTTCAGCCTTCTCAAAGTAGATGAGTTTGCCGTTAGGACGGAAGAAAGGAAGCTCATGACGATGGGTCATCTTGTAGAGACTGCTCTTTGATATGCCCATGAAAAGGGCTGCTTCTTCAAGTGTCAATACCTCCTTGGCTGCGCTGAGAGTGTTCTCCAGAACCTCGATGCGATGCTCAAATGACTCTACCTTCAAAAGAAGAGTCTCGTTGTCTATAGTCTTATTCATAATCTTGATATTTACTTGTTTACGTTATCCTGAATGCTTGGTTTTGAGATAGCAAGCCCCTAAAGGTAGCGGAAACCACTACCTTGAATCAGGGCACTGCTTTTGATGAAATGAAACTGGTTGTTATCCTGAATCGGCTCGTTAGCCGTTATTCGTTATCCTGTATATCTATGACCTTGCGAGGGTGCGTGTTGGTCGCTGCCGTTCGCTTGGTTCGTGGAATCTTCTTGTTCTCGGTGTGTGGCTTGCGACTCCTGAATACCGTCTTGGTATTGGAGATAGCCTTGACCTTTTCTTCAGTCAGCACGTCTGCATAGACTGCGGTTGATTTGAGCGACTTGTGACCCATGAGTTTCTTGGTGGTCTCGATGTCACCAGTAGCCGCTTGGATCAATGTGCCAAAGGTATGTCGGGAGGTATGGAAGGAGATTGTCTTCGTAATACCTACCTTCTTGGCTATTCTTTTGAGAGCTGCATCCACATTGGCATGGGCAGGAAGGTGGAAAACCTTGTCATCCTTCTTAGGTGGCATCCATGATTCTGCGGTTGAGCAGATTGGAACGGCATTGAGTTCCTTGGTCTTCTTCTGGACGATTACAAGTGTGTTCGTTGCCTCGTTCCTCATGATGTTTGACCATCGCAAAGCCCTTATGTCGCTGATGCGTAGTCCTGTAAGGCAAGCGAAGCCAAATGCCAACTGGGTTTCCCTGACTCCGTTAGTCTCTTCGGATGCCATGAAGAGTTTGAGTTCATCGGGTGTAAGGTACAGCTTGTGACCTGCCTTTGGCTTGGAGATAGTGTCTTCCTTCTCCAACTGATAGAAGGGGTTTGCCTTCAACTTGCCAGTCTTGACTGCCTTGTTGAATACTGCAACAATGCGTTGTTGGACGTTTCGCAAAGTGGCATTACTCAATGGCTTCGGCTTTACTCTCACATACTTCTGAGGAACATAGTCATTCTTCAGCCAAAGAAAGAATGCCTTGAACCATGTCTTATCAAACTTCATCAGAGTGATGTGCGGTCTGCGTTTGGCTTTCAGAAACTCCTTCATGCGTTCTTGAAGGTATTGAGTCTGCTCGACAGTCCTCTTGGAATATTCGGGATTGCCGTCCATCCACTCCATGTAGGTCTGGATCCAGTCAATGACCTCGGGAGAATCATCATCTGGAATGTCGGGTACGACCATCAAGTGACCTTTCTCGGGAATGGTCTCGGGATGAAGGATGCGCTCGGCACGAATCTCCTGCGCACGTTTCAAGGTAGCCTCGTTGCGTTCCTTTGTCTCTTGGTTAATCTCGGGGATTAGGTAGAGGGAAAGGAACTCAAACTTGCGCTTGCCATTCTCATAGATGTCAAGATACAGGCTCTTGTTGTCGTTTTCAAGGTCTTTTTGTCGAAGTGTGATGGTCATATCAATGAATTGTTATAATTGGTTATACCACTGGGGTAAAACACCACCCTGGTTTATCAAAGGGGGTGATTTCAAGCCACCTCCTTTACTTGAACATTCCATCAATGAGGTTGATGGCCTCCTCCTTCTTCTTATCTACGATTTTCGCATAGATTTCAGTGGTCTGAATGTTGGTGTGACCCATCAACTTGCTTGTGGTGAACAGGTCTGCGCCAAGTGTCAGCATCATAGTTCCGAAGGTGTGACGTGAACAGTGGAAACTGATGTGCTTCTCTACACCTGCTGCCTCTGCCCATTTGCGAAGGGCTCTGCCTATGACGGTCTGAGTAGTTGGTATATCAAAGAAGGGAGTTGTTATTCCCTTTGGTTTTGGTAACCAACGCTTTGCCTCTTCGGAGAGTGGGATGATGACAGGTTTCTCCGTCTTCTGCATTTCCATATCAATGTACTCGCCCTTGCCGTCAGGAGTCTTGAAGATGTGAATCGGTGCAAGTTTGTACATATCACTGAGTCGCAATCCTGTGAAACAAGCAAAGATGAAGGCTTGCTTGACCTCTGGGCGGTAACTGTCGGTTGCCATGAGGGCTTTAAGTTCCTCAATGGTAAGGTATTCCTTCTTGCCATCCTTTGGCTGAATGCGCTCTTTGGCATCCAGTTCCTTCATAGGATTGTTTCGGATGATACCTTGACGGACGGCATTGTTGAGAGTTGTCGAGAACATGCCGAGGTAACGGCTTGCCGTGTTCTGACTGATAGGTCTTGGCTCAATGTACTTACAGTGTGAGTTTGGGAAGGTGCGAAGGAACTTCACATACCCACGGCAGAAATCAGCATTGACCTCTTCAAGGGTGATGAAGGTCTGATTGGACTCTTCAAGATATTTCTCCACGGTGTGAAGCATTTCAACACGACAATGGAGGGTTGACTTCTTGGTGCTGACTCCACCTTCACAATACTTCTTGATCCATCCTGTCAAGAGTTGTGAACCCTGCTTGACGGTTTCCCAGTCCTGCACTCCGTGACCATGGAGAGCCTTGATGCGCTCTGCCTTGATGCGTTCTGCGAGTGCCATCGTTTCCTTGTTCTGCTCCTTGCAGAGTGGATTGACCTCAGGAATGATATAGAGTTTAAGATACTCATACTTCCTGACTCCCTTCCAGTAGATGTCAAGATAGATACTCTTGTTGCCATCTGCGAGGGATTTGAGACGAATCTTAATCGGCTCCTTCAGTTTGACTTGTTTCTTTGGTCTTGCCATGCTTGTATATTTTTTATTGGTAATTTACTCCCGAAAGAAGGGAAAATGAATTTTGCAGAGGGTCTGCGAGGTTTGGGCTTTTCGGATGCTGATATATCGTTTCTGCATCGTGATTATGCCCTTGAAAGCATGTGCAAAGATATGAAAATCAAGCCATATATGAGAAACAAATCAGAAACAAAAATCATTTTATTATATCTTTTTAAGAGTCGGTTGAGCAAGAATCGGAAAATTCAAAAATTCGCTTATTCGCTTGATACTAAGCACTTTATTTGTCACTTCCTTTCTTATCCTTTCCAACCAATTTTGGAGGACTAAGATATTCTTTACATCCTGCTCCTCGTTGTGTGGGCTAAGCACCCAGCGCCATACCCACCTTGCGGTGGGCGGTTTCCGAGTACTCGCCCCCAAACCGTACTTACATGTCTCCATGTATACGGCTTTCCATTAGTAACATTACTCTTTACCATAGTTCTGAATCATTGAGTTGCAGTCCTCGCAGACAACAAGTGTCTTGCGATGTCTTTGGAGCATCAGTTTCTCCCACTCATTATTGCCTTTCAGCTTGGTGAGTGTCCTCACATGGTGCATGACTACTTTCCCATCCTTACCACAAAGTTCACACCGTCCATCCTTCAACCTTTCCACAAGGCTCGGATATGGCACATACATGGTCTGTGGCAGTTTGTCATAGTCAACATCGAACTGCGCATTTCTCTTTTTGAAACCCTCATTGTAGAAGACTCTGTACTTCTGCTTTCCCTTGGCATCGTTGTACGGAATGACAAAGTCCTTGTCCTTCTGATACTTCTGGCGAACTTTCCTTGCGGAAGTGTTCAGTTTCCAGCCAAGTGTCTTGAACATACTCATCTTCATAATGAAGGCGAAAGATGCACATTCTTTGGACACGTTTGCGGCAAGTGAATAGTAGTTGTAAAGTCCTCTGATTTCCGCATTGTATTGGGCAAGAATATCTTCGGGCTTCATTGGAGTCATATATCTGCGAGGCTTTGACCACCAAATGTCTTTGCCGTCAATGTTTCTGACCTCCAAAGCGTTGTATTCAGTGAGCTTCTTTTGTATCACAGCCGAGTTAAGGGTTAGCACCACTGCGCCGTTGAAGTCTCTTTTGAGTACTCCGTCCCTGTTCCTTTTCACTGCATCTGACTTTCTGATGAAGATTTCATATCCAAGAAATTTCGCCTTGTCTTGTGCGTGTGTTATCAAAGTTTTCTCATCGGACAATTCAAGTTTGAGTTGTTCTCTCATGAATTGGGTGATGTCCGCTTTGATGGTCTCGCATTCAGACTTGCTTCCGATAACCGATATAAGGAAATCGTCCGCGTATCTTACATACTGCAATCTTCTAAAGTCCGCATCCATTGCATCCTTGTGAGGAGTGGACAGCATCTGTTTGCTCAGTTGGGCAATTTCATACAGATAGTTTTTCCGCATCTGCTCATCGGATGTTTTCTGCAACTTCTGTTTCAGCCTGTTCTTCTTATTGTTCAAACGCCAGTATTCGGGATTGATGCTGCGTCTGTCACCTTTGCGGAATTTGGCTGCGTACTCCTTGATATACTTGTCGAACTTGTCAAGGTAGATGTTAGCCAATATGGGGCTGATTATTCCACCTTGCGGAGTTCCTGAGTACGTCTTGTTGTACTTCCAGTCCTCCACATACCCTGCATTGAAGAATTTACGGATAAGTCTTAGGAAGCGTTCGTCTGATATGCGTTCACGAAGAATGCTAATCAGTACGTTGTGGTCTATGTTGTCAAAGAAGCCTTTGATGTCTCCCTCGATAAACCACTTTGCTCCCGCAAAAGACTTCTGTATCATACCCAATGCCGTGTGGCAGCTTCGGTGCGGTCGGAAACCATGTGAAGTGCCTTCAAAATGACCTTCATAAATGGCTTCAAGCAGCAGTCTAACTACCTCCTGCACCAATTTGTCCTCGAATGAGGGAATACCGAGCGGACGTTTCTTGCCGTTCTTCTTCGGTATGTACACTCTGCGTGCAGGGTGGGGTTGGTAACTTTCGTCCTTTAAGGACACAATCAATCTTTCAATCCTTTCAAGACTCATCTCATCGATGGTCTTGCCGTCAGTTCCGGGTGTCATGTTGCCTTGCTTCGCATAGATGCGTTGGTAGGCTACAGCGAACATCTCTTCACTGAACAGATACCGATACAGTCGCTCGTACTTATAATCCGAACTTTGACTGTGGTCACTTAGAGCTTTTAATACTCTTTCTGATTTTTCCATACGTCTTACACGTTTTCAAAATTTGTATTAAAACATTACTAACTGTTCCCCTTCGCCATGTACAAGGCATTACCTTGCTCGGACTACTATGGGAACTCCGTTACCATATTGGATATTCAAAGCCAAAGCTCATAGCCACTTTCATGGCTTTCCAACTTAGGTAATCTCCGTTTAGCTGCATGATAACTATTAGCACGACAGATTGTCGGATACGACTTCCGCCCTTTTCTCCGCTTACTGCGGTTGCGTTGTGGCTGGTTCTTTGCTATAACACCAATGACGTTGTCTAAGTGCCACAATGCGACGTTTGTAAAAGCCTTCCGTCGCAGCTACATCTTTTGTCGCTGGGCTATCGTTCAATCAGTATGGACTTTATCCTCATATCTGTCTTTCTCCCTCGCAATTCAGTCGCAGTCTGGCTTTTGACTGACTTATTGCTTTCCCAAAGTGCTATTTTCACCTTTAGGTTTCCCCTCGGGCTTATTTGGGTGGAAGTAGGTCACTTGAACCCTGACCTATCCTCTTGCTAAAGAGGTATTTATCATGCAACCATTACGGACGCACTCATCGCGATATATACCGAGATCGCACCTACTACGGCTACCACACCGGCAATGGCGTAACAGAGTTTCACCACGATAGGAACATACTTGGCGATTTCCTCGCTCACTTGGGTCAGTGCCGCTGTTCCGGCCGAGTAGTCTCCTGCGGTAGTCTGTGCCATCAAAGCGGTCACACCGCACACCATCATCAGGCAGGTCATCTGCGTTTTCTTTGAAGTCGCGATTTTCTTTGCGAATCGTTTTACTTTTTCAAACATACTTGTCTTGTTTTAATTGAACTTTATTGATTGTTTTACACTCGTGATTTTCTAAATTCGATAGCCGAAAAATGCCGGAAAGACTATTGTCGCACCGATGATGAAAAGGCAGGCTCCGACCAGCGTGAGTATATGCTTGGTGATTCCGTCCTCGCCTGTGTTCATCTTGATATATATCTGGAATGCGGCTATGACCGCAAAACCTCCTGCAACCGCGTAAATGATGTACTGGACATAGAGCATCATCGTCACCACATAGTCGTGCATGGAAGCCAGCGCGTCCGCTCCCCACGAGTAGTTCACACCGCCGCTTTTAGCGAAGACGGAACAAGGGAGCAGCGTACACAGTGCGCTTAGTATTCTTTTGCCATTGTGTCGGGTCATAGTTCATCAATTACGTTCTTGGTGGTTACACCTCCGTCCGGATGCAATTCTCCAATGCCATTTTGAATCATCAGCTTGTACAGCTCTGCGGAGTTATAAGGATTGGAGAAGGTAACCTGTGTCTCTTCCATGTTAGCCTTGACCTTGTTGTTCAGAGCCTCGATGACATCCTGTCTCGGCTTTTCGTCTGTGGGATTTGTTTCCTCCGACACATTCTGTGTCTCATCGATGTAGTGTGTCTCATACTCGTTATCTCCGATATTGAATCCCTTGTCGTTCTCCACCACGCTGACGCTTTCTTCCTCGTCAAAATCGCTCACGTCAAATTCTTCTTCTCCGGATTTTATCTTTTCCCCGTTTTTACCATAAAGGTCTCTTGCTATCATCACAGCGTAGTAGATGATGTATGCCACGGTCAGCGCAATGGCGAAGATGAAATATGCTTTCATATCTTATAGTCTGATTTTAGAATATGATTAAAATATGAACGCAAAGGAAGTGTAATAATTTCATACTACGAAATATCCTTGCGAAAAGCGGCTGAATATTAAACATTATTCTGAGAAAATCTAAAATCATACTCAATTATCATACTTTAAGCGCAATTTTGAACCGAAAAACGAGCCGGATTGAGACGAGGATGAAAGATGAACAGGTTGTCCGGTTTGCCCGGCTTAATGTCTTTACTTGTATTTTCCAAAGAAGATCAGATGAAAGTCTCTTATTCATCAATGACTATTAAACCAATCACCCGTTTCTTTGCTCAACTCGTGCAAAATCATTAACTTTGCAACAGATTTTCAAGGTGTTTGTGGTAATAAAAGACGAAAACGCAAAACTGCCATGTATATTTTGAAAGACGAACAGAGAACAATTACCATTAAGCGGATGAATAATTATGGCACTTGCTATCAACATAGACGACCTGCTGAACAAACAGAGGATAGAATCCAATCGGATTGAATTTAAGAAAGGTTGGAATCCGGTGAGCATATACCACAGCGTATGCGCTTTCGCAAATGATTTTGACGACCTTGGTGGCGGTTATATCGTGGTAGGCGTTGACACTGACGACAAGACCGGAGTTGCCATTCGGCCTGTTGAAGGAATACCCATTGAAGAGATTGATGACATCCTTCAGGATATGGTCGGCTATAATAACAAGATAGCCCCGTACTATATGCCTCGGACAAGCACGGAGGAAGTGGACGGCAAGACTGTACTCGTAATATGGTGCCCTGCCGGGATTAACCGTCCGTATTCTGTTCCGGAGAATGTAACGGCAAAGAACGGTTCCAAGGAATACTTCTATATCCGCAGTGGAACAAGCAGCATTATCGCCAAAGGTGAGGTGCTGGATGAGCTTCGCGAACTTGCCAGTCGTGTGCCATTTGATGAAAGGGGCAACCCTGACATTCGTTTGGAAGACATATCCACTTTGCTTTTGCGTGAATACCTGGTGAAAGTCGGAAGCAAACTGGCAAGCGAGATTAACATCAGACCACTGCAAGAGATTCTGGAGCAGATGGACTTGTTTGTCGGCCCGAAGGAAAACCGTATGCTGAGAAATGTGGCTGCCATGATGTTCTGTGAGAATCCAAGCAAATTTTTCAAGCGGACACAGGTGGAGATTGTCTATTTCCCTGAAGGAAGGCTGAATAATCCGAGTAACCTTTACGAAGGAGCAGTCATCACAGGTTCTGTTCCGCAGATTATAGACCGCACCTTGGAATACTTGAAGCGTATGCTCGTGATGCAGAGTATCATCAAACCGGAGAATGACTATCGCAGTAGGAAATTCTATACTTATCCTTATCAGGCATTAGAAGAAAGTGTCACGAACTCGCTTTATCATCGTGACTATCGGGAATGGGAACCTGTCGTAATAACAGTAGAGCCGGATAGTATTACCATTCAAAATGTGGGTGGCCCGGATCGAAGTATATCTGCCGCTGACATTTCCCGTTGTGAGATTCTTGTCTCAAAACGTTACCGCAACCGTCGCTTGGGTGAATATCTTAAAGAACTGGACATGACCGAAGGGCGTTCTACAGGTATTCCGACCATACAAAATGTGTTGGAGAATAATGGCTCTCCACGTGCAACCGTTGTCACGGATGAAGACCGCACATTCTTCCGCATCACGATTCCTTGCCACGAAGCTGCCGGAAATATAATAGCCGACATAGCCAACAAAGATGCTTCCGTGAAGGCATCAAGGCGAGGTGCACTCAAAACTGCACTCAAAACTGCACTACAAACTGCACCAGAAACTGCACTACAAATTTTGGAACAAATACAAATCAATCCCAAAGTAACCATGACAGACCTTGCTAATCTGACAGGTTATTCAAGAAGGTGGGTAGCCCAAACAATGAAGCAGCTTCAGGAATTGAATGTTATTAAGAGGGTAGGTTCTACTAAGACCGGCTATTGGGAGATTATAGCCAAATAGATAGTAGGAAAAATCCATAACCAGGTTTACTTACACACATATCCACGAAAATCCCTCCTGTGCGGAGAGCCTTTCGTGGATACTATATTTCTATCAAAGGGAATACAAAGACTAACGCCTTTTGCCTCTCAGATAGTCATTGAGGTCTTTGTAGTTATAATAACATTCCGAATGGTCAGTTACACGGTTGCCACAAAGTCCGGCAATGGTTTCGACTGTTTTTCGCCCGGCAAGGTCGTTATCCAGATAGCAATGGATGGCGATGTACCGTTCCAGTTCCACAAGACACTTTTTCAGATTACTGACTGAGTTCATCACAAGAAAATCGGTAGGACTGTCGATGCAGACATGATAGTCTCCTTTTCTATGAAGTTCTTGGTAAGACAAGAAGTCCATAAAGCCCTCGAACACGCAGACATGATTTTGGATTATATCCTTGTTATACCTGATGACGGATATGTCTTTCCCCTTTATACATCCTTTATAATAAGGATTGCGCACCTCGTAACCGCCGGTCTTGTTTTCAAAGGCTATGGCGAAATAGTGTCTTTTGCGTAGCTCATAATGAATTTCCTTGCAATAAAGCCTGCCGATATTCTCACTGATATACCTGGAACGGAGGTAAGACAACAGGGCATGGTGGCTCAGTTCTTTTACTTCCACGTTTTCCATTTCTTCCTCGATAGGACAGGGACGGACACTCCGGCTTTGTAATTGTTGAAAAGGTACGCCAATGGCATTCTCGCTGATGCGGAGCAATACCATACTTACATTGCCAGTACGATAAAGGTGTTTTCCCAGTTCTATGATGTCACCTCCGGCAGAAAGCCCAAAGTCGTACCATTCGTTCAAATTATCGTTGACCTTGAACGAGGGGGTACGTTCCTCTCGCAATGGGGAGAGGTACCAATACTGGCAGCCACGCGCATTGACCGGAGAATGTCCTATTATCCGCAGATATTCCACGAGCCGTATCTGTTTCGCTTCTTTTATATTCATTTTAGTATGGTTTACTTATATATACCCACAAACTAAACCATACTGCTTAGAGATGGAATGAACTATTATAGGAGTAGGTACGACCGTTTTTTGTAATGGCATGATTTTCCAACAGGAACTTACACAAGTTTACCAATGTGTTTCTTCCTCTTGAATACCCAATGCTCTCATATCCCTTTTTAAGAGCTTCAAGCAAAGATTGATAGCCATATTCCGCGCATTCTTCAAAGGTTACTTCCAAGGCGGTTCGGTGTTGCTGCTCGGTCATATCTATATAAGAAGCCAGTCTGTCCATTTTGTTCTTTTTGAATTGATGTTCTTTTACCAGGTGTGGGAGAGAGTCTTCTCCGATTTCAAATGCGAAAGGCGTAAATTCCCTGTCCCTTATGTGCATGGCTCTTACTTCGCTGATTTTTCCATTTTCATTGTTTTTTGATATTTGCAGGATAGTCTCGGCCTTATTGTTCAGTTCTGTTCCGATATGCCCTCTGGTATTGTCATCCCCTTTGTTTAGATGTAAGACGGTGTGGATATGCAGTTCGTAATAGCTTGACCATCTCATCAGTTCATTGATTATGTCAAGAGATTCACTGGGACTGTTTATGTCATGGATTAAATCACGGATGCCGTCAATGATTACGAGCCCGATGTTTTGCTCTTCGTGGAGTGCCCATCGTATAATATCTCTCCTTTGGTCGGGAGTGTATTCTCGCAGAACCAAGAATTGGATGTTGTCATTTTCCTGGTCAGTAGGCAATCCTGCCAGTTTGAGGATTCGATGAAGCACTTTGTGGCAATGGCACTTGCTTTGTTCTGTGTCGATGTATAGGATTCGATTCTTGCAAGATGGCAGTTCTGCTTTGTACTTTAGAATCTCCTTTCCGGAAAGAGCCGATGCGACAATAGCACTGACATTGAATGTCTTTTTGCTTTTGGGTTTGCCGGTGGAAGCACTGAAATTTCCGATTGTGGCAATGGTAACACCGTCTATTTGTACGATTTCCTGTGGAAACTCATATTTTTCGGTAACACTCAGCCGTATATATTTCAATAAAGACTTATATTTGGCTTCGTCTATCCGATAATTGTTGGGTTGTATCATATCAGGTTGCATTATTTTTTCCCTCCTTTTGTTGGTTTGTTCTTACTTTTTTGTCCCAATGTGTAAGCGATGATATTGGCTTGCCTTTCTATTTCTGTATTGGAGAAACAGGGGTTGCGCTTTATCCATCGGTTCAGGTCATCCCTGAGAATGAATATGTTTTTTCCATTCGGCTTATACACGGTAAGTTCTTTCTGCATGGTTAACTTATAGACATAGCCTTTGGACACTTGTAGATAGGCGGCTACCTCGTCTATATTGAGAAACTCTTTTGCGGCATAAGTTATCTTTTCCACATTTTCAAGATGGGATAGCAGTTCGGCCAAAGAACCGAATCGTTTCAGGTAATTTTCAACATTCAGGATTTCCTGCTGAAAATTTTCCAAGGAGTTGTTTTCGAGGAATGATTTCAATCCTTCGATACGGGAGAGTAGTAAGTCTATTTCTTTTCTATTCATAATTCTTCTCTTGTTATAGCAGCAGGTTGCCCTATTGTTTGTACTTGATTTCTCATTGCCCATTCGCAAAGTTCCTTTCTGTTGAAATACACCAATTTTCCGTTTGGCTTGTAGTGTGGTATTTGCTTGAGAGAAGTGAGTTTGTAGATATAACTCTCGGACAAACCGAGATAAGCAGAAGCTTCAGCGGTAGTCAGCACTTCCTTGACTGCCCAAATACGCTCTTTCAACTGTGCAATGTAATTCTCGATGGTCTGGATTTTATCCACTTCGTTGATCTTTTGTTCTAACGATTGGAGCCGTTCAAAAGGTTTCTCCGTTGCCATCATCGAAATCATGTTCTCCATTTTGGAGAGCATCTTATTTTCATTTGTCGTTCTTCGATGTCTCATTGATTGATGCTGTTAAATTAGACAATGGGAGGTATGCCCTCCGTGAGTAATCGATTACGGAGGGCAAAGGTAGATGAGTATATTCGCTTGATTATGTTGAGATTGTTGAGTATCAACACAATTCTCAATACAACTCTCAACAATTTGTTATTCCTTTGTTATACTTCTCTGTTTTTGATTAGAGTGATATACTTGTCTATGATTGCCAAAAACTGCTTATCTATGGCGTTGGGAGTGGTGTCTTTTATCCGATTGAGGGTTGATGACATATCGTGTTGGGTCAGTAATTTCTTCCTTGAAGAACTGATGACAAGATGTTTTTGGGCAATTACCGATTGCCAGTTATAGGTTATCACATCGTGTGAAGCCAGTTTGTCCAACAATAAAACCAATTTGCTGTTGTTTCTTGAAGTCACAGTCTGCAATGTGTCTGCCGCATAACAAATGGCAACATTGTCTGCATTCAAAACTTCCTTAAACAAACAGACCTCATTGGCAAGCTGCACAATGAGGTCCAGAGTATGTCTGTCAAGTAAAGGTTTGATGTTGGTATTCTGATTGGTCTGAATAGGATTCCCCGGACTGCTGTTGTCGGACTCGGTAGTGGATTCCGACAGATCAATGGCGTAAAATTCGTTCAGAAGTTTTATGATCCCATTTTCGTCCAATAGGTCATGGTCGAAATGTTTGCGAATCAAAATTTCATGCTTCCCCAGAAGCTCTATTACCGTGTGGTAATTCTTTAGATGTTCATTCTTGCTCCAGGCATCATTCGCATTGTGAAACCGATGTGAATGGGTAAAGTCAAGCACGTATCGCCTGTAACTTTTTTGCCGTGTGGTGACTTCGTCTTTGTAAGACCTTTGGGCTTGCTCAACCAACCGGAATAGCCCTTCTTTACCGGTCTGCGCAGGAGTCCATTGGAAACCTCGCATCGCTCTTTTCAAAAAGAGAGAGGTGCAAAGATAATTTCTTTGACATAAAACATTATTTTAAGTATTGTTGTTTGCCACCTTTGCGTTGATGACGTTTTTGTTTTGAGTGCTAAGATAGTTATCTGCAATGGTTTTTAGTTGAATATCGTATGTGTCAATCAATCCTTTTTTGACTATAAAACGAAAATTACTATCCATACTTTCTCTGTTAGGTACTTTATCACGTTGCAAGCGGAAACAGTTTACGCACTTTACCCATACATCATAGGGATTGTGTTGCTTAAAGGCCAAATGTACAAAGTACATAAGTGAAGTCTGTGTTTTCATCCATACTATAGGATGTTCAAATACCGTTTCATCGAAAATACCTTTGAATGCGGCAAATGTGGTGTCGGAGGAGATATATCCACCGTCAAGTAGGGCGGAGAACATGGAATGTATCTCATCTTCGCTATTCGGACTGTAAAATACAACTTTGCTCGTATGAATAAGCCGTTCATCAGAAGTTTCTTCATTGAACGTATTTTCAATGTGGTTGAACTTATCACAGATAGCCTTTAATCTAACATCATACCTATCCAACCATCCGGCTCGCTTAATCCAACTGTAACCTGATACAAAACAAGCTTTGTGCGGAGTGTGTCCGTTTATGCTGAAACAACATTCTCCTTTTACCCACAAATCCTTCTTGTTGAATTTGTAAAATGCCTGATATACGAAAAAGGACAACTGCCGTTGCGTTTTAATCCATTCTACCGGCTTGCTGAATGTCCTTTTATTGAAAATGCCGACAAATGTTTTCAAGCCAGTGTCAGGTGCGATGTATCCGTATTTCACTAAATCTCGATACAGCACTGCTATATCTTTTTCACTCTGTGGTGTGTAGAATGTCTCTGTCTGATGCGTTGGCTCAAATTCAGTAAAGTCAACTTCCGGGTAGAGGGCTTTGGTCGTTTCGTAAAGTCCCGTATTGTATCTCGGAACACGCCAAGTGCTGAATCGCTTTCCATTTTCCCTTTTCCATTGCTTTTCAAAAAGGATGTAGGTGCTGGGAAGTTTGCAGATGGTAGATACAGCATAGGCTATCACTTTCAGTTGCAGCGGCTTCGTTTGCGGCATCGGCTGATAGTGTTCATCCAAAAGACCTGCGCGTATGGCTCTTTGTAATAATGTAGCCACCTGTTCATTGGCTAAAGGCTCAATCAAATCTTTATATTCGCCTTTCACCTCTTCTTCTTGCCTTTCGCAAAGTGACAGCAACGCTTGCATATTGTTCGCATAACAGTCAATTACCTTGACGTATGCAGAATCAATTTCCTGCCTATGACTTTGTACATAGTTTACGACAGGAACGGTAAATTCGTTATTTGTTATAAGATTTGCCAAAAGAGGAGAGGGAGCTTGTTCCATATATAGACAAATCTCTTTCGCCCATTTCCCGATATTCATCCACGAAGAGTCAAGTGCTTCAAATTCGATTTCATCATCCAGATCCAATTGGCTTTTCATTTCACCGACGATTCGGGTAATCTTCGTTATCTTTATAACGGTTTCTTGCCTTGTCATAAACACGGGATTTAATCAATATCAGGAATCAATGATACGGCATTCTGCTTGTTTTTGTCAAGCACCTTTGCATAAATTTGTGTGGTCGCCAGTTCTTTATGCCCTAATAGTTTTGATACAGTGTAGATGTCCGCTCCCAAGTCAAGCATAAGCACAGCGAAGGTATGTCTCCCGCAGTGGAAGGTCAGATTCTTATTGATATTGGCCGCCATGCTCCAACGCTGTAATTCCAATGAAGTCCAAGCTCCGTATGTAAATCCTGTAAAGACGGGATCTTCCGGGTTGCCTCTTTCACCGAGGTATTTTTCTGCCTGTGAGGAAATGTCAAGATACTCTTGTCCGCCAGTCTTCTTTTGTTTGAAGACGATTCTCGTGTAATCTCCAAATTTTTGAACCTCGCTCCATGTGAGTTTCTGAATATCGCTTTTACGAAGTCCGGTCAGGCATGAAAAGAGGAAAGCTCTTTTTAGAATAGGATAGCGGCAAGGAGTAGCAGCCAACTGTTTTACCTCTTCCAAGGTCAGATAGTCACGCTTTACTTCTGCGGCTTTGAATCCCTCGATTCCACGCAAAGGATTTACAGGTATGATTCTTTCATCGTAAGCCTGGTTGATACAGGCGCGGAGCTTATTGAAATAAGAGACTTTTGAGTTTTGGGACAAGCCTTGAAACACATCCCTTTCCCTACGTGGACCGGTACGCTTGTGAGTGTCTTTTTCCACATTGTTCAAAAAATCCTTGAAGCCGTTTATAAACTCCGGAGTAATATCTTTGAATGTGGTTTTATCATCACAATAGATTTCGAGATAACGCAAGCAGCTTCTCCAGTTACCCCAGTTTCCGTCAGATTCAGGATTCTTGTGTCTTTCTTCAACCATCTTCCGATAGTATTCCAGAAAAGGAGTATCTTCTTTGAATTGGCGAGTGAAAGAATACTCTCCGTTCTGCATTTCAATGAGGCGTTTGGATTTTATAGCCTGGGCGGTTGCCAATGTCTGTCTGTTTTGCTCACGCTCCAGCGGAGTAGTGGCATCGATCAGATAAAGTTTCAAATACTCTTTCTGACGTTTCCCATTTCTGTAGATGTCGAGATACAAGCTCACGTTACCGTTTGCCAACTTCTTTTCCCGTAATTTTACGGGTTCTTTCTGGATTGTTGTTTTCTTAGTCATAGCCTGTTCCTATTTTAATGAGAGATGTGATTCATTGTCTTCGGGGGACAGATTTTTGTCCCTCGCATCCCTTTCGGGGGACAATATGGGGACAAAATTACGAAAAAAATATGAAAACAGGCAGAAAGTATGGAGAAAAAGAGAAAATATAAATTCTTATAAAATCATTGATTTATCGCATTTTACGGATTTATATTTTCTCTTTTTATGCTTTTCTTTTCTTTGTATCATTTGCCGATGCAAAAGTTTTGAAATATATTTTGCAATGTTTCTTCCGAGGTTATACCTCCTTCTGCAACAATCTCACTTAGTTCGTGGATACATTGTCTTAAATCCTCACTTACCAAATCTCCTGATAATTCCAATTGCAATCCTTCCTGTACTCTATGAATAGAATCCAATGCTCGTGTTAATGCTTCGTAATGGCGTACATTTGTAATGATAATATCGTTTTGGTTGATTTCTGGTAAGGCGGCTGCCTGTACTAACTTTTTTTCCAGGATCGTTATATTTTCCCTTTTCTTTGCTGAGATAAATAGTTTTTCCACTTTCATGTCAGCAAATATGGCTGACAACTCTTCTTTTTGTGTTGCTAGTAACAGATCTGACTTATTAAATAAAATAATCATCTTTTTCCCTTCGCAGTGTGGAAGAATTTCGGCTTTTAATTCTTCGAACCGTCTTTGGGCATCTGTAGAGTCTATCATCCATAAAATGACATATGCTTGGTCCATCTTTTGGAAAGTACGTTCTATCCCTAGATTTTCTATTGTATCGTTCGTTTGGCGGATTCCAGCTGTATCAATAAATCGGAATGTGACACCTTGTAAATTGATCGTATCCTCTATTACGTCACGGGTCGTTCCATGGATATCACTGACAATGGCTTTTTCCTCATTCAGCAACGCATTCAGTAAGGTGGATTTTCCAGCATTCGTCTCTCCGATAATTGCTACAGGAATGCCATTCTTGATTGCGTTTCCTACACTGAAAGAATGAGCTAGCCGGGCAATAACTTGTTCGATATGGGTAGCTAGACTGCTCAGTTCGTCACGATTGGCGAATTCTAGTTCTTCATGATCACTGAAATCCAGTTCTAATTCCATTAACGAAGTGAAATGAAGCAATTGGTTACGCAGGTTAGAAAGTTCTTTACTGAATCCTCCACGCATTTGGCTCATGGCTAGGCGATGGGTGGCGGCAGACGATGAGGCTATCAGATCGGCCACAGCTTCGGCTTGGCTCAAGTCCATTTTTCCGTTTAGAAAAGCACGTTGGGTGTATTCACCTGGTAGAGCGGCACGACATCCATTATAGATCAGGAGTTGTATAACTTGCTGCAGGATATAAGATGAACCGTGACACATGATTTCCGTACTGTCTTCACCGGTATAAGAATGGGGGGCGCGGAACAAGGAAATTAAAACTTCGTCAATTACTTCTTCTGCAGAAGAAGTAATTGACGAAGTTTTTTGTAACGTTTCACTTTTTTCTTGCGGAATTTCACTTGTTTGTTGGAAAAGTGTATTATTAATTTTTCGCTTTGGGGAACAAATCTTTCCGAAAGTAAGAGTATATGGTGCTCGTTCTGTCAGTGGCTTGCCTGTGGCGGGTGTAAATATGCGTGACGTTATTTCAATCGCTTTTGGGCCAGATACACGAATTATTCCGATGGCTCCTCCCTGGGCGGTGGCAATGGCACAGATTGTATCTTGGTTTATCATTTTCATTTGGTTAATAATATAATGTTTTAGCTACAATGGCTGTTACTTCTTCTAAATAACGGCGGTCTGTTTCATCAAAAAAGTTTAATAGATTACTGTCAATATCCAATACTCCCTTTACTTGTCCATTAGCAAGAATAGGAACAACAATTTCAGAGCGGGAAAGAGAACTGCAGGCTATATGTCCGGGGAATTGTTCTACATTGGGCACTATCAAGGTTCGGGCTTCTGCCCATGAGGTCCCACATACTCCCTTTCCTTTATGGATGCGATAACAGGCGGTGCTTCCCTGAAAAGGTCCTAAAATAAGTTGGTCGTCTTTAACCAGATAGAAACCTACCCAAAAAAAGCCGAAGGCTTCCCGAAGAGCAGCGGCAGTATTGGCCAAAACACTTATTTCTTCTTTTTCATCTGATATTAAAAGTTCAAACTGAGGGAGGAAAAGACGGTAACGTTCTACTTTATTACTAGTTGTTTGTTTGAAACTGGTTTCCATATTTTTATTTGTTTTATGAGGGGACATCTTGTTGTTTTTTTACAAAAAATGGTCTTCTATGAAGCGATGTCTCCTGTTAGGTAAAAAGAGTTGGCTTATTCTGTAAAAAATCTGTTTATGCCAATCTTCTTCTCGATGATAATAAGAATAAGTATTGATAGATGATCCGGTGAATTTTATCCATATTATATAGACAACTAAATTGGGAATTATATTCTTTCCAAGACTTTTTCTATCAAACCATCAATAGAGTTTTTATAGCCGGTATTGGCTTCCTTTATTAGTCGGTTGGCAATCACCATACATACAGTCATGGCTTTGTGTCCCATCAGGCGTGCTAATCCGGCAAGGGCGGAACTTTCCATTTCAAAGTTAGTGATGCGATAGTCATTGTATTCAAATTTCTCAATCTTTTCATTCTGTTTAGGATCGGCCAATGGGATACGGAGTTCTCGTCCTTGCGGACCAAAAAAACCTCCTGCGGCGATAGTTACGCCACGGACCATATCATTTTGCGCAATGCGGTCTATTAATTCCCGGTCGGCATCAATAACGTATGGGTGGGCGATGCATACATTACCTTCCCACCCCATGTAATCTATAAAAGCTTGTTCTAATTTCAGATCGCAAACCTCATTGCGTCCGGCGTAGAAATTAAGCAGTCCGTCAAAACCGATAGACTTTTCAGAACAAACATAGGTACCAACAGGAGTATAAGGCTGTAATCCGCCACATGTACCGATACGTACTAATTCCAATTGGCGCAAGTGGTCTTTTTCATAACGGGTATTGAAATCAATATTGGCCAAAGCATCTAATTCATTCATCACAATGTCTATATTGTCACAACCTATACCGGTGGAAACTACGGTGAGACGTTTCCCTTTATAAGTACCGGTAATGGTCTTGAATTCACGGCTTTCTATTTCACATTCTTTAGTTTCGAAATGAGAAGCTACTAATGCTACACGCCCAGGGTCACCTACTAGAATTATTTTATTTGCCAGCTGTTCCGGTTTGATATGAAGGTGAAAAATAGAGCCGTCGGGATTGATAATCAACTCAGATTCTGCATAATATTTTTTCATAATCTTTTTTTTGTGGTTAATGGTCTGTATAATTGATGTTATATTTCTTGTCTTTTTAATGGGTATACAAACAGATTATTTCTTAGATGTAGATGCCACGGATTTATAAACTTTCATTGATATTAGCATGATAAAGAGAAAAACAGTTTCATTCGCATCCAAGAAAAATACATTAATAGTTGAATACTAGTTTTATTTGCTTAATGGTTCATTACCGAAAGTTGTTTCGGGTTTTGCAATATTTTCACGCATGGAGGTATCTGCTTGTATATTCTTCATGCGGTAATAGTCCATAATGCCTAGGTTGCCACTACGAAATGCTTCCGCCATGGCCTTGGGCACTTCGGCCTCTGCCTGAATTACATTCGCACGGGCCTCTTCTGCTTTGGCTTTCATTTCCTGTTCCAAAGCGACGGCCATCGCACGGCGTTCTTCTGCTTTGGCTTGTGCAATATTCTTGTCGGCATTGGCCTGGTCTATTTGTAAAGCAGCTCCAATATTTCTGCCTATATCAATATCAGCTATATCAATAGACAGGATTTCGAAAGCCGTACCGGCATCTAAGCCCTTGCGGAGTACTAATTTAGAGATAGAATCAGGATTTTCCAATACGGATTTGTGATTTTCGGACGATCCGATAGAGGACACGATACCTTCACCAACACGTGCTAGAATCGTGTCTTCTCCAGCACCTCCTACTAATTGGCGGATATTGGCGCGTACGGTGACACGAGCTTTAGCTATAAGCTGTATGCCGTCTTTGGCTACAGCGGTAACGGGAGGGGTGTCAATAACCTTAGGGTTCACTGACATTTGCACGGCTTCGAATACGTCACGACCGGCTAGGTCAATACCAGTTGCCATTTGGAAAGACAGTTCGATATTGGCTTTGGACGCGGATACTAGTGCGTGCACTACTTTTTCCACATGCCCGCCTGCCATATAATGAGCTTCCAATTCATCTCGGGTTATGTTGCTTAAGCCGGCTTTGTGTGCTTCAATCATTGCCGGGACAATGACATAAGGAGGGACATTACGGATGCGCATTAAGAATAATTGCACCAATGAGATGCGTACCCCCGAAACTTTGGCAGACAGCCAGAGGAAAAATGGTACATAATGAAAGAATAGTACCACGAAAATAATTCCACCTCCTATAAGGATGAAAGGAAGATAGTTGGGTTCGATCATAATAATCAATTGTTTAAAAGTAAATATTTATATTTGAACAGCTCCACATCGAATCTCTGCTGTTTTCACTATTGTCTAAAATATACTTGAATGAGAATGTCAATCAAGAAATTTGATAAAATCGTATTTGTAAGTCATTTTTCTATCATAGGTTGAATTTGCGTACAATCACCGTTCCTTCAACCATTCTTTCTACATAAATGGGGGTATTCTCATCAATCAAGCCATCGGCAGAGCGCACTTCGATGATGTGTCCATTAAAGTTTGCATTGCCTATCAGTGCAAGGCGGGTTATTGCTATGCCTTTGTCTCCGATGCGGATATGGGTTCCTTTTAGGGGATCGATTTTATAATCCAGTGTTTTCTTCAAAGAAAGCTTGTCCATGGTTTTTGAGTGCATAAACCAAACGATAATGGCTATGCAACTTAGGACGGATGCTATCAAAGTAATGAATCCTGCTATCGGTCCTAATGTGTCGAAAGCGTAATAGTTGGCATATAGCAGGCAGATGGCCGATGCTATTCCGGCTATACTGATGCCGGGAATAAGGAAAACCTCTACAATAAAGAGAAGTACTCCTGCCAAGATGAGCGCTATGATAATAAATACTTCCATAAATATCTTTTTGTATTAGTGTTTCAACTTCTTTATTTCTTCGTTGCGGACGCTGATATCCAGTTGGGCCATTTCTTTCAGAAGTTGTTCAGTACGTTTTTCCAATTCCAAAATGGCGGGTGTCAAATTCTTCTTTCGTGCACTGTTCCCTTGGGCATATTGTTCGCGTTTGTCATCCAGATTTTTCTTCAGGTTGTCATAATCCTTCTGCTTTTGTATTCTTTGCTGATAAAGTTTACGTGCTTCGGCAGAGCGGAAGTCGTTCAATGTGTGGTAAACAGCAGAGTCATCTATTATCAAGGTGAAGTCTTTTTGTTGTTCTCCGGATTCTTTGGCATACATTATTGCCGCTAGGCGTTGCTTGCCGGTTCGTACTTTCTCTTCATCTTTCCAGGTGGTACGGATAGAATGTAGGCTGGCTGCATTTATAATGATCTGTTCGTCTGTACTTTCGTAATTGTATACTTCTTTTGAAGAGTTCGGTACAAACACATAGATACAGACTTTGTTATCAGGCTGATAGCGGTCTGAAGCAAACCAGCCAATATTGTTGAATTCATCAATGGCATACATATAGTCATTGGCGGGAGAGTTAAATGGCATTCCTATATTATCGGGACGAAGATAATTGCCATTTTCCGAATCATAGCGAGTTACAAAAATATCGTACCCCCCAAAAGAGCCTTCTCCATCCGATGCATAATATAAAGTAATGCCATCTGACATTAAGAAGGGATAGTTTACATTTCCCTGTTCATTAAGGGACGTGAGGGGTTCGGGCTCGCTCCAGCCGTCCAACAGACGGATACGGGAGTACAGTTGCATCTTGCCGTCTGTGCTTTGGTTTCCGTAGAGTACTTTATTGCCCATTTCGGTCTGATAGACAGTCCCGGATATCGCAGGATCGTGATAGAGTGCCCCCGACTCTCTACTGATTTTATATGCTTTTAGAAAATCATTTTTATCGACTACAAAGCTGTCTATTACAGTAATGTTTTCCACTCCTTTTATCATACGGGCTGCTTGCTTTATTTGTTCCAGCTCTGCTTCAGCCATTTCGGTAGGGCGTTTTTTCTTTTCCAACCATTCTATGTGTTGTTCGTAGTTATCTACGGCATCGTCAAACCGATAGATATCATAATATAGTTTCCCTAAATAGCGGTATGCGTCAATGACTTTGCGGGCGGCGCTTTTTTCAAGGTAGGGCTGTGCTTCTTTTTTTTCTCCTGTTTCATAACAACATGCGCCATACCAATAATTATAATTGGCATTAGAAGGGGCTTGCTTTACCAGCTTTCCAAAAGCTGGTTTGGCTTGTTCAAATTCTCCGTTCAGGAAAAGTTGTTTGGCTTGTGCCAAGCTTTGTGCCGCAGTGTTGCCTGCGCAGCATAAAGTAAATAAACCAATGATATATTTTTTGTACATAGTTAGTTTATAATCCGTATTATTTAGATTCAAAAATACAAATATTAATTGGAATTCTCATGCTTCACATAATTCTATTTTGTTAAATCTTCCATAAATCATTCTTTTCATGTACTTTTGTGCCCTATTTTTAAAGAAGATGTATGGCACAATTTACGGAAGACGAGAAAATAATGCGAAGGTTGGAGCAACGCTTTAACAAGGGGGTGGTAAAGTATCGCTTGATTGAGGATGGTGATAAAATTTTGATAGGTCTTTCTGGTGGGAAGGATTCTTTGGCTCTGTTGGAGCTATTGGCAAGGCGTTCACGTATTTTGAAACCGAAATTTACAGTGATAGCTGTGCATGTAGGCATGACAAATATTCCTTATCAATCTGATTTGGAATATCTGAAAGGCTACTCAGAGGATTTAGGGGTGCCGTTTGTGCATTATGAAACTTTTTTTGATCCGAGTACCGACACTCGGAAGTCTCCTTGTTTCCTTTGTTCTTGGAATCGGAGAAAAGCTTTGTTCACGGTGGCAAAGGAGCAGGGGTGCAATAAGATTGCTTTAGGACATCATATGGATGATATCTTGGAAACTTTGTTGATGAATATTACTTTTCAGGGAGCCTTCAGTACAATGCCTCCTAAATTAGTGATGCGTAAATTTGAGATGACAATTATTCGTCCGATGTGCTTGGTACATGAAGCGGATTTAATTGAAATGGCACGTATCCGCGGTTTTCGTAAACAGATCAAAGATTGTCCTTATGAAAGTTTGTCGAATCGTTCAAATATGAAAGAGGTTTTATATTCTCTAGAAAAAATGAATCCTGAAGCACGGTATAGTTTGTGGAAATGCATGACAAATATTCAGGAAGAATTGTTGCCTGGGATGAATGAACACGATTTATAGTGGATATGGTTGTTTTGTTATTAGGGGATATAACGAAACTGCTTATAGTTAGTTGTTTGTACTTGTGTGCAGCTTAACCAACTATCAATATTATTAATGTATTTAGATGAGGAAGAATGTTATAAAGTTATCCTTCCTGTTGTTTGTTGTGCCGGATACAAGGTGATGTACATGTCTGGTTTGTTGGGGAAAGTGTAGAAATATTCTACAATGAAAATGTGGATCTTTTTCTTTGAAAATAGCTTATTCTTAATGTATTTAATTGATAATCAAAGCCTGTCTTGTTTTGGCATAGGCTTTGTTTTCTCTTTGTCATAAGAATAACCATTTAAATATATTAGGATATGAGAAAGTTTTTTGTTGTGTTAGTATGGGTAATGGGATTAGGACTTGCAGCGTTGTTTGCAAAAGATATAGTACGTGGAGTGAAGAATGTGATTGCGATAAATCATTTTACCCCTGTTGAGGTGAATAATGCTCCAACAGGATGGCATCAAGACTTGTGTTGTTATCTTAATTAATTTGCCGTCATAGAGATTTTGTTCATAATTGAAATTGGAAACAACTGTTTTTTATGGCAGCTGTTTCCAATTTATTTGTATTCAGTTGTCCTTATACTCTTTTCGCCAAGTGATTTTTGTACACTAGCCTAGGACAAATGTAAAATAGTAAAGGGGATTGGATGAATAGTTATTAATGAATGTTTTTAATGTCATCCTGTACTATCTGATCCATTTCTTTCATTAGTTTTTTGGGATTCTTTTTAGGGGAGAGTCCTTTATCTTTTTCTTCATGCAAAAGATCTGTTTCAGTTATGTTCTCACTCCAGTCTTCGAACATATTTGTTGCCGGTTGTCCTGATAATGTTACATTCTCTTCTGCAATAGGGACATTTCTCTCAATAATTTTTTCCATAATCTAATCTATTTATTGTTTCCTAGATGACAAATACGGGTAGAAATGGTTTAATGATTTAATAAAGTTTGAAGTTTGTGATAAATAGAAAGTTCTTGAACAAGCTAGCAAGACTTTATTTGCGGGCAATGTTTTATTTCTTTTTTTAAATGACTTTGCCTTGTAAAGAGTGCTTCTCTGTCCTTTCAATTGAAAAACAAGTTTTTAAAAAGCGGTTTTTTCGGTCTGTTTGAGGTTCATCTGCAAAATCGTGGGGAAGGACTTTGGTTCTTGAAGGATTGTTTTGTTCTCTGATAGCTTTCAGAAATGTTCTTGACGTATCAGTTTTTCTCTTGAGGAAGTTCAGATGTTTATGCCCTCATGTCCTCACTGTCTGTATAACAGACTAATTATAAACAACTTATATGCATATAGTAAAAATATTTGTTCTCACTTATGCTCTCATGCTCTCATAGTGTTCTAAAATATGTTTTCGTGTAACATGCTTGTCCTCAGTTATATACATATATTGTGGGCTATTTCAGGCTTGATAGGGAGTAGGGTGTTTTCAGGCTTTTTTCTCGCAAGAAGTGTGCATAAGGGGGGGATTTCTATAGAATGACGGTTTACAAAGTTCCGGTAACGGTAAAAAAGATCAAGACGTTTTTAAAAAACGCCCTTGTCTTTGATATGGAATTTTATTTTGGACATATAATTATACATACATACGTCCGCACAAGTCTGTACGTATGTATAACTATATGGGAATATACGTGTACAAACATGTTTTCTGATGCGGGAAAAACATACTTTGGCATTCCCTATATTTTTGCAAGCAATCTTACTTTGGTTTTTGCCTTTTTCATTTTTAGCAGTGACACTTTTTTTGGGGGGGCTAACAAGGATAAAATAAAAGGCTATCTTCCCAGACAGCCAATCTTTTGTTAACCTTAAATCTAATACTAT
>OCPV01000372.1_pt1 | contig 36289 bp, 34 predicted proteins | sample 1538511 | NCBI WGS metagenome assembly OCPV01 (sample SAMN04571704, study PRJEB22368) | human gut metagenome | biome: human gut; material: stool | host: Homo sapiens | place: Luxembourg | collected 2012-08-30 | reverse complement strand
GTACTGCGATGACTGCGGCGAAATGAGCGCCAGCCGCACCGACCTTGAAAAATGCCCAAAATGCGGCAGCACGCATATCCATCAGGATGAGGACGCACTGGACACCTGGTTCAGTTCCGCCCTGTGGCCGTTCTCTACCATGGGCTGGCCGGACAACACCGAACTGCTTAAACAGTTCTATCCTACCAGCGTGCTGGTAACCGGTTACGATATTATTTTCTTCTGGGTTGCGCGTATGCTGATTATGGGCATGGAATTTATGAAGGAAATTCCGTTTGAAAAAGTATTCATCCACGGCCTTGTGCGCGACAGCCAGGGACGCAAGATGAGCAAATCGCTCGGCAACGGCATCGACCCGCTGGAAGTTATTGAAAAATACGGCGCCGATACCCTGCGCTTTATGCTTATTACCGGCAACACTCCGGGCAACGACATGCGTTTTTACTGGGAACGCGTGGAAGGCACCCGCAACTTTGCCAACAAGATTTGGAACGCATCGCGCTTTGCGCTGATGAATATGGAAGGCTATGACAAGGACGCAGAACTTGCGCCGTATACGCTGGCCGATAAATGGATTCTTTCGCGTTTGCAGGATACCGTTAAAGACGTTACCGGCCTGTTGCAACGCTTTGAGCTTGGCGAAGCAGGACGCGCCATTTACGATTTTATCTGGAGCGAAGTTTGCGACTGGTACATTGAAATTGCCAAACCGCGCCTTTACAACAAAGAGGCTGCGGCTGAACGCGCAACGGCGCAGCATGTACTGGCAACCGTGCTGGTATCTGCCATGAAGCTTTTGCATCCGTACATGCCGTTTATTACCGAGGAAATTTACCAGTGCCTGCCGCACGAAGCGGAAAGCATTATGATTTCCAAATGGCCTGTGGCTGACGAAAGCCTGGTTGACCCAGAAGCAGAACGCGGCATGAACGCCATTATGGACAGCATTAAGGCTATCCGCAATATGCGTGCCGAAGTTAATGCCAACCCGGGCAAAAAAATTCCGGCAATTATGCTTGTAAGCGAAGATTTGCGCGAGGTTGTTGCCCATAACGACAGCTACATTAAACTGCTGGGCGGCATTGATAACCTTGAACTGCGCCCGCTTAACGGCGAAAAACCGGAAAACGCCATGGCAGCCGTTGTAACCGGCATTGAAGTATACCTGCCTTTAGCCGGTTTGATTGATGTTGAAAAAGAAACCCAGCGCCTGAGCAAAGAACTTGCCGCAATGGAAAAAGATTTGCAGCGCGCTGGCGGAAAACTGAACAATGCAGGATTTTTGGCTAAAGCGCCGGAAGACGTTATTGCCAAAGAACGTGCTAAATATGAAGAATTAAGCGGTAAAATTGAAGCCGTGAAAAAACGTATGGCATATTTGGCAGAATTAAAGTAAAATTAAATAAAGGGTTGAAACGGCACGGCAGTTTTGGCCGTGCCGTTTTGCATATATTAATATAACCGGGAGAAAAGCAATGAATTATAATGAAAGTTTGGCTTATTTGGACAGCCTTGGAAAATTTGGCATTAAACTTGGCATGGAGCGCATTGAAGCGCTTTTAAAAGAACTTGACAATCCGCAGGATAAATTTAAAAGCGTGCATGTAACGGGAACCAACGGCAAAGGTTCCGTAAGCAGCATGATTACCAATATTCTTTTGGCAGGTAATTTGAAAACCGGCAAGTTTATTTCGCCGCATCTTGTAAAATATAATGAACGCATCAGCATTAACAATAACGATATTACGAACGAGGCTTTTGCGCTGGTTATAAGTGCCGTTAAGCAGGCGGCAGACAGCATTGTTGCCAAGGGCGTGTGCGAACAGCCCACTCAGTTTGAAGTTTTAACGGCGGCTGCTTTTTTGCATTTTGCTTTGGAAAAAGTTGATTATGCCGTTATAGAAGTAGGGCTTGGCGGCCTGTGGGACAGCACTAACGTAATTACGCCGGTGGTAAGCGTTATTACCAATGTAGCGCTTGACCACTGCGACAAGCTTGGCACTACCATAGAGCGCATTGCCATGCAGAAGGCGGGTATTATAAAAGAAAAAGTGCCTGTGGTTACTGCGGCTGCGGGCGATGACGCCATTGGGCCTATCCGCGCCGTAAGCATGTTTAAGCAGGCGCCGGTGTATATTTACGGGCGCGCTTTTTGGGGCGAAGAAAAAGAAAGCACGATGGCCGGGCAGACCTTTACCCTGCATGCAGGTGATGTTTACAGCAGTGATTACACTATTAAACTGGCGGGTGAGCATCAGATTGCCAATGCTTCGGTGGCGATAGTGGCGGCCAAACTTGTTTCCAAGCAGGATGAACGCATTAACGAACTTGCGCTGCATATCGGCGTTGCCAATACCTTTTGGCCCGGAAGGCTGGAGCGCATTGGAGAAAAGCCGGATGTTATTTTAGACGGCGCGCATAACCCCAACGGCGCGGAAGCTCTGCGCAAGGCGCTTGATAAATTTTATCCGAATCAGAAACGCGTTTTTGTTATCGGCATGATGGGCGATAAGGATATGCAGCATGTTTTGCACACCATTGTGCGCCAGATGGATTTGGTTTACACCGTACCGGCGGACGGCGGCGAACGTGCTGCAAAGCCGCAGGAGCTGGCAAATATTATCGGCGCTAACGCCGCGCCGCGCAGTGACGTTTATGAGGCGTACCTTGAAGCGGTTAACGAAGCCGGCAGCGGCGGCGTTGTAGTTATTTGCGGTTCGTTATATTTGGTAGGCACGTTTAAAACAAGATTAATGGAAGAAAAGGCAAGGTGCAATTAATGGGCGGCGTTGCCAAATACCACAGTGCAGAAAAATATGTATTTTTGCTGCTGCTTTTTACGGCGGCAGTAATACCGGTAAACCAGGTGTTTACGCTGCTGATGGTGGCGGTAACTTTTTTTGCGGGCCTGGCGGTGGCCGTTAAGTACCGCAAATTAAAGCGCGTGCCTGTGCTGCCGCGTGTGCAGCAGGGGCTTTTATACCTGTTTTTGGCAATTACCTGGTATTCGCTGCGCTTTTCGGCAGATAGTGCCGTTTCGGCCTATAATTTTGGCTATGTTGTAGGGCAGTACGTGCTTTTGGTATGGCTTGTGCTGCGCTACGGCGGCGACGGCAAACTTGATTTTAACTGGCAGAAACCCCGCGAATGGCCGCGCCCTTTGCAGCTTTTGGCCGTGCTTTTGCTGGCAGGCTTTGCCAACGGCCTGCTTGGCATTTACCAGCATTTTACCGGCGTTGTGCCTACCGACCCGTGGGTAGACCCTTCGCAGTTTCCGGAACTTAAAACACGCGTTGTCGGCACTTTAATTAACCCCAACATTTTTTCCGGCTATCTGGTGCTGCTTTTAAGCATAGCCGTGCCGTTTATAAAAATAACAACAGGTAAAATACGCGGCTTTTTACTGGTGCTGGCAGCAGTGCTTGGCATAAGCCTTGTTTATACTTTTTCGCGCGGCAACTGGGTGGCCTGCGCCTGCGCCATGATTTTTTACTTTTTGTTTTTCTGGCGCAAATGGCTCATTCCGCTGGCAGTTTGTGCGGCAGGCGGCGTATATTTTATGCACGGTGCGGTATGGCACAGGCTGATGTCTATTTTCGGCACGCAGGATACCTCCGTGGCGCTGCGGTTTGCCTACCTTAAAAGCACGCTTTTTATCATAGAAGAACACCCTTACGGCGTAGGCTGGTACGGGTTTCAGTATATTTACCCGGAATACGATTTTTATTTGAACAACCCCAATGTAATTATGTACCACTGCCATAACCTGATGCTTAATATTCTGGCAGAACTTGGCTGGCACGGGCTGGTTGTTTTTGTGCTGGTGCTTGCCGTTTTTGCCTGGCATGCCTTTAAGCTGGCAGTAAAAGGCGTGCGCCCGTGGCTGCGCGCCGTGGGGCAGGGGTATCTGGCGGCATTGGTTGGTATTTTGGCAGGCGGCCTTACCGACCATGTATACTTTAATATGGATATGGGACTTTTGTTCTGGTGCGTGTCGATGGTAATGATGCAATGCAGCCTTTTAAACAGGCTGAGCCGCAGCGGGCGGCAGAAAATTGCTTTACATACCGGGACAGACACGCTACAATAAAATCAGATTATTGTAATTTATAGATTTTAACTATTGGAAGCCGCATTATTACTGGAAGTTTAAATTAAGAAGTTAGTAAATGCGCAAAAATCAACGCAAAAATAATCGGAACTCAACACAATATAGTAAAACCTTATAAGAATAGCCAGTCATAACACTTAAAATCAGATGTTGTGACTGGCTACATTATTATATTTATAACCGTTAAATGTTTCTGTATTCACTAATAATACCGTTATGACTACAAATGGCAGAAGTTTTAAACTGTTAAATGCGCATAAACAGTAGTAGTGAAGCGGTTATAGCTAAAAAGTAAGTTCGTTTTTTAAAATCAGATAGAAAAATTAAAAAATTCGTAGAGGTAACTATTTAAAACATAAAATACTTTACGATTTTTCGGTTTTATGGTAATATTAGTAGTAAGTGCTAATAGTTGGTATTATATTGATAGTAAATATAATAATTATGCTATCATCTGCTTGTACGGATTTATAAGTGTAGAAACGCCATAATCCCTGCATTTATGAATTGGTATAAGATATGGTGCTATATCCATATTATTAAGTGTAGTTAAATTGCTATCAAATGTCTTAACAGTGCAAGTATTTGCTTTACGAGCTGTATTTACCGAATGTTTCTCTTGAATCATCTTTAAAAACTTTATTATCTTATTGGCTTGGCGTGGCGAAAGTTCGTCACGTATTTTTTTATTAGCGGCTGTACCTTTATAGAAATCACCAGTAGGAAGTATCAAATCCCAGTATTTTAATAGCATATCCATAGCAAAGTCACGCTTCAACAGCTCGGTGTTGTTTAGCTTGTACGTATCCTTCAAGTTAGTTATAGTTTTAGCTTTCCGGAGCCGTACTTCATACCGTAGCATACCACGAGCAGAGTCGGGAGAAGGACGGTTATTGTTTATAACTTCGGCGTGCTTATCATATATAACAACGGATATGCTTTTGTTATGCAGGTGAACGGAGTTATGTTTAAACTTCGTTGTTTTCTTTAATCTGTTTTTTTCAATTACAGACCCATTGAACTGATGTAGGTATAGTGGTACAAGAGCTTCGGGGACTTGGAAGTTGAAACTGTAATCAATCCGCCAAAGTCGGGCATTATTGAACTCGGTATAAAATTCTAACTCGTCCTTGGAACAGCAATCCAAAAACAGCGGAAACACAAGGTAGAAGAAATTTCTGCGGAATGTTTCCACGTGTTCATCTGTACCGTTAAACAGCTGATATGGGTTATTACTATTTCTCATATCAGACGGTATGAACCCATTAAAATGGAACGATAAGATAAAATATATATAGCCCGTCTTATCGCTGAACAATATCCGCATATTTTTCAGCACAAATGAGAAATAATGTTTATAGCCATAAATGTATTTTTTAACAGCTTTATCAATTTTTGAGTTAGTGTTACCGTAAGCGTGGTTTCGGCGTTTAGCGCAGATATAGCCATACGCCGCTTCCTCGGTTATATGGAAGTTCTTGCGCAGGAAGTTAACGAAAGTACCAGTATTAACTTCTAACGCAAGAGTTGCGGTATCGAGCATTGAGCAAGGTATACCCCCTTTCGTAAGATGTGGCTGTATTTAAGTATACAGATAATTTTAAAAAAAGTGGATAGGGAAGAAAAAAGAAAAACTGTACACTTCTCGAATACGCTCCGAAGCCGCACCAGCTCTGGCTTTAGCGCTTCTTCGCTTCTGCGAAATTACGCAGTTTTTCCATTTATCTTTAGTCAGATAATAAGCGTTATTTTAGCAATAATTAATGCTTAATCTGTATTAAAATATTATTGGCGTACTCGTTGCCGCCTAAAATAATAAGGGAATCTTCCAACAGATAATGAGCAAGTCTGCTGGGGGAGATGAACAGCAACCGTGCCGAAGTATCAAACTTATCTTTGTAATCAGTAATCGTAATTTCAGTGCCAGTGAAGTTACGGTAACGGTAAAACACACGGACTATGGCAGATGTAGACATAATTAGTGGTTCTCTATCTCCCCGACTAAAAACAAAGTATTCAGAGTTTGTAAATTCAGGGGGGAAAACATAATAATGAGTATCAGTATTGACGGTATAGGTGAAGCCTATGCCGTTTTTTTCTTTCCCGAACAGCTCCTTTACTTTGAAACATACATCATCTGTATCACTGGAACGTGATTTTAGTTGAAAATTGATATTATCGCCGCTGAAATTATCATCAGCTTTAACATCTATCTGCTGGAAGATGTCGGCATAAGTATTCAATGGTACGGAGCGGATATTGCTAACGGAGCTACCGAAGCGGTCAGATATTGCTTGTAGCTGTTTTGTTTTTACAGCTTCCGAAAAAGATAGTTTTACGGTATCGACCATAGCAATTACCCAAAAGTTATTTTGCGGACACGTTGGTTGTTAAGATAAACTTTATTTTTATGTATACGCAGTTCGTCACCGTTTTTTAGCTTCGCTCTGCCCGTACACAAGAGGGACTTACGCCAACCGCCAATGTAGTAGAAATCGCATAACTTTTCAAGTGTAGCCCTGGGAATGTTACAGCCGCCGTTTTCAATATCTTCAATGACTAACGGGTCAATATCTGCCATAGAGCCGACCTTTCGGTAATCGCCGAAGTGGTATTTAATACGGATAGAAGAAAATACGTTTGCAATACTTGAACAGATATACATATCAGCTAACCGCCTTAACGTATTCTGCCACAGTAAGACCGTAATAATCCGCCAGCTTCGCTAAAGTCTGATACCGAGGAAGCGTGCGACCGTTTTCTATCTTACTAATCGCTTGGCGAGTTAGACCAGTAGCACGGGCAATATCTATAATGGTTGCGCCGTTCTGTTTCCTGTACTGTCTGATGTTGTTGAGATTATTATAATTCATTTATAATTTTTCCTTTCTAAAGTGTTTCCATAAGTATTATTACCACAGCAGGTAAACTTAAATTTACGTTTGTTATTGGCAGTAATAGTAAATATAGATGAACAAACACAGAAGGGAATAATACATTAATGACCGCAAGTATCAAAACAGTTAGCAAATGGCTGTTAAATAACGTTGGTAACGATGCCGAAGCTGAAATATTCCAAAGCTTTCTAAAAACTAATAACATAAACGGCTGGGGAACGAAGAAGTTAGCCAGTGCTTATGATACTATGAAAGCCGAAATGGGGAAGCTCGACAGAATAAACGCAGCTCCTTTTAAAGACCTCGCAAGGGAACACGAAGCTGGGCGAAGAAGAATCTTCAACAAATACGCTGGAATAGCCGATATTCCCGACGAAGCGGTAAGAAACGAAGCATACGTAGCACGTGGGAAAGAGTTTGCGAAGCTGGAAGCAGACTTTAAACGGAAAATCGCCGTAAAATCAGAACCAAAGGAATATACGCCTAAACCGAAGCCAAATAGGCAACAGTTAAACACGGAATCTGTACAAACTGATATACCAGCGCAGAGTCAGAAACCAACGCATACAGCAACGGCAGAACCGACAAAGCCAGTAGAAGAAACAAAACCCGTAGCAGATACACCAAAGCCAGTGGAAGCAGCTCCCAACGTAGAAGCTAAACTAACGGCAACAGAAACCGTTAAACCCGTAGAAGCTCCAAAACAGCAAGTTACGCCTAAAGTAGCACCAGTACCCGAAGCTAAAACGGAAGCACCAGTAAAAGCACCAGTGAACCAAAAAACCGAAGCTGTTAAAGGGAAGCCGACCAATAGCGAATATCAAGGAGTTAAAACTGCGTTTAGTGACATTGCCAAATTTGACGGAAGTAAACCAACGCTTAATACAGTAAACTTGGATAAAGATAATATGGAGCTATTCCCGACGGATTATGCGGAGAAGAATCTCACAGAGAGCCTATACAAGCGCAAGGATAGGTTTAAACGCCGAACAATATATAACGTTAAGAACGCACCGAAAAACGCTTTAAAAGCAGTAGCAGGCTATGGCGCAACCACAATGTTAGTAGGCACGGGACTGTTATTAATGGACGGGACTTTTAACAGCACCCCCGCTGGCCCGAAAAGTAACTCGGAGCTATTCAATCCGTATCAATTTTCAGGTCAGCAATCGTATTAAACCAATGGAATCACATCCTTTCAGAGAAAAACAAAAACCGTTTCAATGGTGTTGGTAACAATGCTCCAGCCCGTATGGGAGCACGATTATAGTTCATTCCATTAAAACGGTATTTCTTCTTCATTATTAACTTGTCTAATCACATCAAAGATATAATAGCGTGGAAAATGCAAAAAGTCAAATGCTTATGAAGCATTAAAACGTAAAAACAAAGCAAAATATCTATACCGTGGTAACAAATGACCACGAATATGAACTAACGTAGAAATTATAAGCAAAAATACCGCTTGTATCAAATATGATATAGGCGGTATTGCTTTTATATATTGCAGTTGGTAAAATTATATCAGTAAATAAAATAAAGGACGGTATAATTATGGCTGGGAACAGTAATTTAGCTGATTCTGCGAGAAACAAGCAGGACGAGTTTTATACACAGCTTTCTTTAATTGAAAATGAGCTATCGCATTACAAGGAACATTTTAAAGATAAAGTTGTATTCTGTAACTGCGACGACCCATTTGAGAGCAACTTCTTTAAATATTTTGCGATGAATTTTAATGTTTTGGGATTAAAAAAGTTAATTGCTACCTGCTATGCAACATCACCAATTATATATACGCAGCTGTTTGGTATTGGGGAAGAAGTTGCCGCAAAGAGCCGCAGAAAAAAGAAGCCATATAAAGTAGTTGTTACGGAAGTTAAAGATGAAAATGGGGACGGACGTATTGACCTTGCAGATGTTGAATGTTTGTTAAAAAATAAATCCATAGTTGCATTATTGAAAGGGAACGGGGATTTTAGAAGCCCTGAATGTATTGAACTGTTAAAGGAAGCTGATATAGTTGTTACCAACCCGCCGTTTTCGCTGTTCAGAGAATATATGGCGCAGCTGATAGAATATAACAAACAGTTTTTAATTATTGGCAATCAAAATAATGTTTGTTATAGTGATATTTTTCCTTTAATACGAGATAACAAAGTATGGCTTGGGTACAATAATGGGCACTTTTGGTTTAAAGTACCAGATAGTTATGAAGAAAAGAAAACAGATTTTAAGATAGACGAGCACGGGCAAAAATGGCGCAGAATGGGTAATATCTGTTGGTTTACAAACTTGGATATTCAAAAGCGCCACGAGGATATGCCATTGTTTAGAAACTACACGCCTGAAGCATATCCAATTTATGATAACTATAATGCTATTGAGGTATCTAAAACTGCTGATATTCCTTGCGATTATTACGGGGTAATGGGCGTACCTATTACGTTTATGCAATATTATAATCCAAATCAATTTAAAATTTTAGGACAAACTCATAGTAGCGATATATCAGAGAATACGGAAAAATTAAGAACAGATTGTAAACATAAACATAGAGGAAGAATAAACGGCAAAGAAAAATATGCGCGAATCTTAATTCAACGAAAGCAAGGTGTTGATGATGAAGATTAAATTACATGAAGTGCCGGTACGGGATGTAGTTAATGGATATGTAGATAGTGCCGAAGCTGGCGTAGTTGGTTACAGTGGCAAGTTAAACATTCGTCCAGCGTTTCAACGTGAATTTATCTATAAACCCAAACAACGTGATGAAGTAGTGCATACTGTTATCCGCAATTTTCCATTAAACGTAATGTATTGGGTAAAAAGCGATGACGGTAACTTTGAAGTACTTGACGGGCAACAAAGGACTATAAGTATCTGCCAATATGTTAAAGGTGGCTTCTCGGTTGAAGTGGACGGTATGCCAAGGACATTTGAAAACTTAACCGAAACAGAAAAAAATCAGATTTTAGATTACCCGTTGATGATTTATATTTGCGAGGGTACAGATAAAGAAAAATTAGATTGGTTTAAAATTATAAACATTGCAGGTGAACAGTTGACCGCACAGGAACTTCGCAATGCTGTTTATGCTGGAGAATGGCTGACAGAAGCAAAAAAATATTTCAGTAAAACTCTATGCCCAGCTCATCAGATTGCCAGCAATTATATGAAAGGTTCATCTATCCGTCAGGAGTATCTTGAAGCTGCTATTAGGTGGATTGCTGAAAGGGACGGTATCAGTATTGAAGATTATATGTCGAAGCACCAGCACGATACAAACTGCAACGAGCTTTGGCTATATTTTCAGACTGTTATTAATTGGGTGAAGGTTGTGTTCCCCAAATACAGAAAAGAAATGAAAGGGCTGGAATGGGGTATATATTACAATAAGTACGGACAAATGAATTATGACCCCAAAAAACTTGAATCTCGTATAGTAGAACTAATGGAAGATGACGATGTTACAAAAGCGTCAGGTATCTATGAATATTTATTGGACGGTAACGAGAAACATCTTAATATACGAGCTTTTACACCTAAAATGGCAAGAGCGGCTTATGAGAAGCAGAAAGGTATCTGTAAGAAGTGTAAGAAGCACTTTGAAATTGAACAAATGGAAGCTGACCATATAACTCCATGGAGTCAGGGGGGAAAAACTACTCAAGATAACTGCCAAATGCTGTGTAAGGAATGTAACCGCCGAAAATCAGATAAATAAAATAGACCGCCTTGGACATAAACGTTCTTGGCGGTCTTGCTTTTATATCAATAGACGCTTATAATAAAAAGACAGGCACGGAGAATGGTTACGGTTACCCCTTTACAGGGGGGTGATACTATGACGGTCTACGAAGCATTATCTCTGATGATTGCTTTTGCAACCCTTGTAGTAATCATCATTTCATTTAGAAGATAAATGAAAAAAGCCGTATAACGGCTGCTACACGGCTTCCTTCTGAACTTAAAATTTTATAGGGGAGAACCGTGTGGGGCACCATTCTCCGTGTCTTATTATATAACTAAGTTATATAAAATGCAAGTTATAAAAAGATACCGTTCAGAACTTTATTAGTACTGGACGGTATTTATATTTAGAAACAGCTTATATATAGCGAATGCTATTATAAGTGTTAATATATATAGCTAATATTAGATAATTGATGTTATTTATTTTTGTTCTGACAGGGAAAATCATCAAAAAAATGAAGATTATCTAATTTAGTATTAATGGAATCGCTATTAGATATAGTATTATTGCTATCATTAGTTATAAAATCATCATCGAATCCTATATCAAATGGTATCTGTTTTTTTCTTAAAGTGGCTATCATACAAGCGGTGAGTACTGCACTATATGTAAATCCCATTTTCTCACAAGCTGTTTTAAAATCTTCGCATAATTGTTTAGGAACTCTAAAATTTATTTGTTTAGTATTTTTTGTTTTAGTTTTCGTCATAAATAATCACGCTCCTTTATAGCTATTGTATAGTAAGTGATATAAAAAATCTATATATAGATTCAAAAATTATAAAATTTTCGGGCAGCACCTATATTATTTTAGTAAGTTGTTAGTGAATAATATAGCCCCCGGTACGTTGACTTTAAGCCTCCGGCATAATCATAGCCGTTGGCTTTATTTATTTTAACCATAGTTTGAAGTTGTTGTTGATGTATACTGGAAAAAGGTGCGCTTCCTCGATAACAGATTGCCTTCGGCAAACTGTTTATATATCTCGGAAGCTAACGGCAATCATCTTCGTTAATACTTCGATGACTGCCTAATGAAAGTAAGCATAAAGAACGTTTCCTCGCTTTGCTCGGAAACCGTATTATTCGCCAGCGAGAACAGCTCTCGGCAAATAATACGAATAAAGAATTAAAGCTGAAAACGGTAAGCCCTCGAAGCCTAACGGACTTCTCGGAGCTTTCATTGTACCGCTTCGCTGATTCTGCTCACAAAGTTAACAACAACGGATATTTACATAATTTACATTATCGGTTCGTTCCGTTTTACTCCACACGTTAGCTTACGCTAACGTCAGCGATAATGTGAAATTATGCAAAATCCTTTACATAGATAGCACAGCCCCTCGAAACTAACAGCCAGTCAAGGATATATAAACGGCTATACGCCGCCCTTGACTTCGGCTGTTTTTTGTTTCTTCGGGACTGATTGAAGCTGAAAGGAGTGAGTTTTCGGAAGCCCATACGGGCGTTCCTCAAACTAAAACTATTTGTTTTTTTCTTGGCATAGCTTACCACACCTCGCTGGAACTCCGTCAAGGGTAAAATGAACGCTTCGCGCCCTTGACTTCGTGGCTCGGCGTGGTGCTTTGCCGCCGTAAAAAAACAAAACAATCAATCAGTTATTAAAAGAAAGGTGGAGTTTATATGTTTAGAATTTTTTTAACCAACCTCGGAAAATACAACGAAGGATTATTAATCGGCAAGTGGGTAGACCTACCGTGCGATAACCTCGAAGAAGAACTTAAAGCTATTGGCGTAGGAAAAGTACCGTATGAAGAATACTTCATCACGGACTATGAAAGCGACTTCGGTATTGAAGTAGGCGAATATGATAACATTGATGAACTGAACGAACTTGCCGAAGAACTCGAAGCACTGGACGAGTGCGAGCAAGAAGCCGTGAAAGCCTACATTGAGGTAGAGAGCAACGATATAAAAGAAGCTATGAACGCTGTAAATAAAGGACGTTGCGCATTTTACTCAAACACGGACTTGGACACACTGGCAGTAGAAGAAGTGGAAGCCTGGGACTTGCCCGATATAGCGTTACGGTACTTTGATTGGGAAGCGTACAAAAGGGACATGGAACTGAACGGCTATACCGAAATCAACGGCGGCGTATTTTACAAATCATAGCTATCAATTTATAGCAAATAACATACAAAAGCTAATGTAAATAATGTGAAAGGAATTGATATTAATGTTATGGATAATGGCTTTGATGTGGTTGTCTTTTATTCTTTCTTCACAATTAGCCTGTAAGCGTTTTAAAAGATACAGAGATAGAAAGATATTAGCAAGTGAGGAAAAACGCCGCAGAAGGGAATTTAAAAGGTTATATAGAGCAGCTTAAAAATTTATACGCCGTCAGTTCATGTGCTGGCGGCGTAAATTATATATAATGAAGGAGAGTTTAAAAATGTTGAACAAAAGAGAAATAGCAAAGAAGAAGAAGCTGGCAAGTCAATATAAAGGTATCAGTTATAGGGCTGATGATGATGTATTTGTAGTTAGAGTTAGGACAGGAACGGACTTGACGGGGAAGCCTATTTACTTTTTGCCAGTGAAAAGGTATACTGAATTTAATAAAGCATTAAAACGTTTTGATGAGGTGAAAGCGTTGATTAACAAGGGTATCGTGAAAGAGGACAAATTTACATTTGAAGAACTACACGATATTTTAAAAGAATATTTAGAAGAAACCGAAGGCGACCAACTACAACAAACAGTCGGGCAAGCCTTCAATACCATAAACGCTTATATTAAACCGCTGAATGTTATGGAAACAATCGCGCCGAACATATACGTTAAAAGCATTACAGAAGTGACCGAAGAAGAAATAATAGAATTTTTAACAAAGTGGTCACAAACTACATCCCCAAAGAAAAAAACTCCCCCAAAGAAAGAAAATGTAAATGGGCAGTTCGGAGGAATTTGGCGAGCGTTAACATCCAAAGCGTATAAAAAAATACAAGATGAATTAAAAAGTAAAAATATTGATGTAAAAGCTTTAGAACCAATATTAAAATGCAAACTTGAAATCGTTACAACAAGAAAAATTGATGATAACGAGGATGAGTTAATATATACTTACGAAGAAGTTAAACAATTATGGAAAGCAATAACAAATTTTACAGAGAAAGCTAATAGAAAAAATGCTAAACCAGTAGCAAGATTATGTTTTATGCTTCAGATACTCACGGGTACAAGAATTTCAGAAGTAATAGGACTGAAAAAATCAGACTTTATGCGAAAGCCAATAGAAGAAGGTAGGTATTGTATTAAAATTTCAAAACAGAAGAAAGGTAAAGGTGCTATAAAACTTACTAAAACTGATAGTTCAAAAAGAATTATTCCAATACCACGTGAGTTATATACACTGTTTATGACTTATGCTGACAGCAATAACATTAAAGATAATGACTATATTTTTTCTCGTTGGAACACGTTAAGAGGTTGTGTAGAGGACTATGACACACGTGCTTTAACTAAATATTTTGATGATTTTGAAGCAGAAGCTGGAATAAAGCATATTAGCCAACGAGCAAGTCACGGATTCAGACATACAGTTATAACATACTTCGGAAAATCGGGAGCAGGTGTAGACCGCCAAATTTTACAAAAGTTCTGCGGTCATAAAGATATGGACGAGGATAAGTCAACCGAAGCTAAAGTATATGAAAGCAAGAAACCTACTGCAATAGACTTCATACATTTTATGGCTGCTCAACGGGCTTATATGGAGTGCTTAACGAAAGATATGCCTTTAACGAAACTCCCGGGACGATACCAATATTATATAAAATTTATAAATGAAGAAATAAGAATAAAAAACGAAGAAGAAAATAATCTTGTAGAATTAGTTAATGAAGAAGGTGATTTAAGGGATAGCGCAAATTTAATGTTTTTACTGATTGATGAATTATATTCAAAATACTTAAAACAAAAATTCCTTAAAATGCCGAGAAAAGAAAGAGAAGAAATAAACATTAATCAATTTCTTAAAGCTGAATTAGATAAATTTGACGAAGCAAAATATGATTTTATTTATAAGTTTAAAACAATTCAAATAAAAAAATTATTAAATGGGCATTTTAAAGAAGTACCTATATGGTTAATGAACGAAGTTGCTGATTCAAAAGCATATAAAGAATTTTATTACAACAATGCTTTAAGTGAAGGCTATAAAGAAGGTAACTCTTTTGAAGATTTTTTAAATGACTTGAAAGAGGGACATATTTTAATCAGATTCGGTGCGTCTTTTGAGGAAAGGAATGATAAGAAATATATAATGGAATTTTGTAAAGAAATAGTTAAAAACCCTAAATTATTTGAACCTATTTTTTTAGAAAAATATGCTCAAAAATCAACGCAAATATAAGCAGAATTTTGCGTTGAAAATGATATTCGACATTGGAGAACCGCTTATAATGGGGACTTTCTAAAAAGTTACAATAAAATCAGAAAATTTTTAATTTTTATGGAGGGAAAAATGAATTTAAAGGATGTACAGAGGGTTTTAAAAGCAAAAATCCTTGTGGGAGAAGAATTGATGGAACGCCCCGTTGAAACCTGCTGCGGCAGCGACCTTATGAGTGATGTGCTGGCTTTTACCAAATGCAATACCCTTTTGTGTACAGGCCTTACAAATATGCAGGTTATCCGTACGGCGGGCATTACCGATTTGTGCGGCATTATTATAGTGCGCGGCAAGCTGCCCGGGCCTGATTTTCTGGACTTTGCGCGTGAAGCGCAGATGCCGGTGCTTTCAACAAACTGCACTCTGTTTGAAGCCTGCGGGCTGTTATATGTGGCCGGGCTGCGCGGATGTTCGCAGGAAAAAGGGGGCTGCGGGTTATGACGGAGGCTAAATCTGTAAAAATAAGCTATGATGTGGCAGGCGGCGATTTTGACCGTGCCGGGGAAGCCTCGAGCGGTATTAAGCGCATGCTGCAAAAAATTGGCATACCGGCAGATATTGTGCGCCGCATAGCCATCGGCACTTATGAGGCGGAAATGAACGTGCTTATTCACGCCGGCGGCGGCAAGGTTGCTGCGGAAATTTTTCAGGACCATACAGTAATAAATATTACCGACCACGGCCCAGGCATACCGGATATTAAGCTTGCCATGCAGGAGGGCTGGTCGACAGCACCGGATTATATCCGCCAGATGGGTTTTGGCGCCGGCATGGGCCTGCCCAACATGATGAAATGCAGTGATAAATTTGACATACAATCTAAAATAGGAGAAGGAACCTCCATCACAATGGAGTTTAAGCATATCAGCGAAGACTTGTAAAAGAGGTGAGCCCATTGGCAGAAGGCTATATTCATTCCGTCCGTTTTGTGCCTTCTAAATGCAAAGGCTGCGTAACCTGCGTTAAGGCGTGCCCTACCGATGCTATCAGGGTGCGCAACGGCAAGGCCGAACTTATCGCGGCGCGCTGCATAGACTGCGGCGAATGTATGCGCCGCTGTGCGTATCACGCGGTAGAAGCATATTCGGACAAACTGGAAGAAATACAAAAATACCAATATAATATCGTTTTGCCTCCTCCTTCGCTGTACGCGCAGTTTCCGGCCGATATTTCGGAGGAAACAATACGTGGGGGCTTAAGCAACCTTGGCTTTGATGAAATTTTTGATGTGGCTGTGGCTTCGGAATATATTTCCCTGGAAATTGCAGACTACATTAAAAACTATAATGGCGGGCGAAAGCCTTTAATTTCGTGTACCTGCCCGGCGGTGCTGCGCCTTATTCAGGTTAAGTTCCCGGAACTTATCAAACAGGTGGTGCCGGTGCTGCCGCCTGTGGAGGCTGCCGCAATTTATGTAAAAAAAGAAGCCATGGAACGGCTGGGGCTTGAAGAATCACAGATTGGCGTATGGTTTCTGGCTCCCTGCCCGTCGAAAGACGCTAATATCCGCCAGTCGGTAGACGTAGTGCATACGCAGCTCAGCGGCAGCATTGCCATTTCGGAAATTTACGGCAGGCTGATGCGTTCTATCGGCAGCGTTAAAGAAAGCAAAAAAATAACCGCGGCTTCTTCCTACGGCATGGGCTGGGGCTGTTACGGCGGCGAGCTTGCGGCCGTAGGCGTGGAAAAAGGGCTGGCGGTGCATGGCATAGAAAACGTATATGACGTGCTGGAGCAGATTTCCATGAATAAAATGCCGGATGTTGATTATGTGGAATGCAGCGCGTGCAGCGGCGGCTGTATCGGCGGGCCTCTGACGGCTGAAAATAAATTTGTGGCGGAAAAGAACCTTAAGCTGCGCCTTGCGCGGATGCGTGAACACGAACCGGCAGACAGGGTGGAGGCAATGAAGCAGAGCATGGTCTGCGAGGGCTTCCCTAAATCCGGCGCTTATGTAAAAAAACTGGTGCCGCGCCCGATGATGCAGCTTGACGACGATATTTTGGAAGCCATGAAAAAGTTTGAACAAATGGAAGAAGTGCTCAATTCCCTTCCGGGGCTGGACTGCGGTGCCTGCGGCGCACCAAACTGCCAGTGCCTTGCGGAAGACATTGTGCAGGGTAAGGCAACGGAAATAGACTGCATTTTTAAACTGCGTGCCAGCGTTAAAAAACTTGCGCACGGCATGCTGGAACTTGCACGGCAGATACCTATTGACAATAACGATTTTAACGATAACGGAGAAGAAAACAATGCAGATAAAGGAAGTAATTAACAGCTTGAATTTGCAGCTTTTAACGCATACCGGTGACATGCAGGCCGAGGTTACGGGCGGCTATGCTTCTGACCTTTTAAGCAATGTTATGGGGCAGGCCGAACCCGGCATGGTATGGGTAACAATGCAGGGGCATCAGAACGTGGCTGCAGTGGCATCTTTAATAGGCCTTGCGGCAGTGGTTGTGGCAGGCGGCGCTCCGGTAGAAGAAGAAACGCTGAAAAAAGCCGATGCCAACAATATAAATATTGCCGTTACTGATTTGCCTGCTTATGTTGTAGCCGGGCAGCTTTATGTCCTTGGCATTACCAACGGAAAATGAAAACCTTACTGGCTGATTTCCATATCCATACCCTGCTTTCGCCCTGCGCGGAAATAGAAATGACGCCGCACCATATTGTTATGCGGGCGGCGCAGTACGGCGTAGACGCGGTTGCCATTACGGACCATAACGCTTCCGCCAATGCTGCGGCGGCGGTTGAAGCAGCCAAAAACTACGGTGTTAAGGTTTTTCCGGGCATGGAAGTAGAATGCCGCGAAGAAGCGCACATAGTTGTGCTGTTTGATACGCTGGAGCAGCTGGCTGCGTGGCAGAAAATAGTTGATGCCAATATGAGCGGGCTTAAAAACAACGCAGAGCGTTTTGGCGCGCAGTTTATTGTTGATGATGACGATAACTTTATAGCCGAAGAAGAACGCATGCTGCTTGGGCCTTTAAAAATGCCTGCTGCGGAAGTTATACAAAAGGTAAATGCCCTGGGCGGCATGGCAATAGCAGCGCATGTAGACAGGCCTTCGTACAGCCTTTTGATGCAGCTTGGCTTTCTGCCTTCGGATATGGGGCTGGCAGCGGCTGAAATAAGCCCTGCCGGCATTAGGGAATTAAAAGAACAGAAGCTGAAACTGGCGCTCGGCGGCTTAAACTATGTTACCGACAGCGACGCACACATGATGGACAGCTTTATTAACGGCCCTAAAAATTTAATTACGGTTAAAAGTTTAACGGTGGCGGAGCTGAAACTGGCGCTTGCGGCAGAAGACGGACGCAGTTGGCAGCCGGGCTGTTTTTTGGAGAACCGTGATTATTAAAAATGATATAGTGTATACTAATCGAAGTATACATATTAATTAGTGTTGCATATAAGCCGGTGTTTTGTTATAGTAATATATGTACATTTAAATTTAACAGTAAGGAGAGAATGTACTATGAGCTTTGTGGAGAGAACATGCAGCTGCTGCGGCGGCGAAAATCCGGAAAAGACCCGCATTGACGCAATCCTTGCCAAATATGAAGGCGTTAAGGGCGCGCTTATTCCGATTTTACAGGAAGTACAATCCTTGTATAATTATCTGCCTAAAGACGCGCTGGAATATGTTGCCGCACAAACCGGCACCCCCATTGCGCAGATTTACGGCGTTGTAACTTTTTATTCGCAGTTCCATCTTAATCCGCGCGGGCGCAATATTATCCGCGTATGCCAGGGCACTGCCTGCCACGTACGCGGCGGCAAAACTATTCTGCAGGCGCTGGAAAAAGAACTTGACATTAAAGCAGGGCATACAACTGACGACCTGCGCTTTACGCTGGAAACGGTTGCCTGCATTGGTGCATGCGGCCTGGCCCCTGTTATGCAGGTTAACGAAGATACCCACGGCAGGCTGACGCCTGATAAATTAAAGGCTATTTTGGCAAAATACCAGTAATTATGAGAGAACTTTCACTGCATATACTTGATTTAGCGCAAAACTCGGTTGAGGCCGGTGCCCGTAATCTGCAAATTGACATTGATGAAAACGAAAACGGATATTTTACTTTTTCCATCAGTGACGACGGGCGAGGCATGACGGAAGAAATGGTTAAAAAAGTGCGCGACCCGTTTGTTACCACACGCCTTACGCGCAAAGTAGGCATGGGCATACCCTTTATGGATATGGTAACAAGCCAGTGCGGCGGCTATTTTGATATTAAATCGCAGCCGGGAGAGGGCACAGTTGTTAAAGCCGCTTTTAAGGCAGATAACATTGACCGTCCGCCCTTGGGCGATATTGCAGGCAGCATTGCCGTTTTGCTGGCAGGCGCGCCTGAGCTTAACCTTGTTTTTAACTATAAAGCGGCAAACGGCGCTTTTTGCTTTGACACGCGGCAAGTGCGTGATGTTTTGGGGCAAGACACCGATTTTGCGCATCCGGAAATTTACCGCTGGACTGAAGAATATCTGAGGCAGCAGCTTGGCGCGCTGCATGCCGGGCAGGAGGAATAAAATGAAAACTTTGGAGGATTTGAAGGCTTTAAGGGAAAAGCTGAAGAACGATATTAAAGTCCGTCAGAACAGCACTACCAAAATTATTATCGGCATGGGCACCTGCGGCATTGCTGCCGGTGCGCGCGAAGTAATGAAAGCAGTGCTTGACGAACTGGCTGTACGCCATCTGACGGATGTGCAGGTGCAGCAGACCGGCTGCATCGGCATGTGCGAAAAAGAAGTGCTGGTGGATGTTGTGCGGCCCGGAGAACCGCGCATTACCTACGGCAAAGTAAAACCGGCAGATGTTAAAAAAATTATTGCCGAACACGTAGTTAACGGCAGAGTAGTGCAGGAGCTTGTTGTAGGCAAGATAGAACAGGAATAAAATCGGGGAGGGTTTTTTATGCAGCATATAAGAGCACATGTCCTTGTCTGCGGCGGTACCGGCTGTAAATCTGCGGGCAGCAAAGAAGTGCAGCTGGAGTTTGCCAAACAGCTTGAACAAAAAGGGCTGAGCGACGAGGTTATGATTGTAGAAACTGGCTGCCACGGCTTTTGCGAGCATGGCCCGCTGGTAATTATTTACCCGGAAGGTACTTTTTACTGCCGCGTAAAACCGGAAGATGTGGAAGAAATTGTAGAAAGCCATCTGTTTAAAGGGCGCATTGTTGAACGCCTTTTATACCATGAACCGCTTACGCATGAACAGATTCCTTCCTATTCGGAAATTAATTTTTATAAAAAGCAAAAACGCCTGGTGCTTGAACACTGCGGCGCCATTAACCCGGAACAGATAGAAGAATATATTGCGGTAGGCGGCTATGAGGCGCTTGCCAAAGCCGTTACCACCATGACTCCGCAGGAGGTTATTGACGAAGTTAAAAAATCCGGCCTGCGCGGACGCGGCGGCGGCGGTTTCCCCACCGGTATGAAATGGCAGTTTGCCGCTAATTCCGTAAACGATAAAAAATATGTTATCTGTAACGCCGACGAGGGCGACCCCGGTGCTTTTATGGACCGCAGCGTGCTTGAAGGCGACCCGCATAAAGTGCTTGAAGGTATGGCAATCTGCGGTTATGCCATCGGTGCCGACGAAGGCTATATTTATGTGCGTGCGGAATATCCGCTGGCTATCAAGCGCCTGCGCATAGCTATTGACCAGGCCGAACAAATGGGCCTTTTGGGCAAGAGTATTTTCGGCAGCAAATTCAGTTTTAAAATTCATATAAAGGAAGGCGCCGGTGCCTTTGTATGCGGCGAAGAAACCGCGCTTATGGCATCTATCGAAGGACGCCGCGGTATGCCGCGCCCGCGCCCGCCGTTCCCGGCAGTATCGGGCCTGTGGGGCAAGCCTACCAATATTAACAACGTAGAAACTTTCGCCAACGTTGCATCTATTATTACCAACGGCGCAGACTGGTACTGCGGCTTCGGCACAGAAAAATCCAAAGGCACCAAAGTATTTGCCCTTACCGGCAAAATCAACAACACAGGCCTTGCCGAAGTGCCGATGGGCATTACCATGCGCGAAATTATTTTTGATATCGGCGGCGGCATTACCAATGGCAAAAAATTCAAAGCCGTACAGATTGGCGGCCCGTCCGGCGGCTGCCTGCCTGAATCCATGCTCGACCTTTCCGTTGATTACGATTCGCTGATTTCCGTCGGCGCAATGATGGGCAGCGGCGGCCTTGTAGTTATGGATGAAGACACCTGCATGGTTGACGTTGCCAAATTCTTCCTTAACTTTACCCAGTCCGAATCCTGCGGCAAATGCACTCCCTGCCGCGAAGGCACCAAACGTATGCTGGAAATTTTAACCCGCATTACGGAAGGGCAGGGGCGCGAAGGCGATATTGAACTTTTGGAAGAACTGGCCGGCAATATTAAAGAAACTGCACTCTGCGGCCTTGGGCAGACAGCACCTAACCCCGTACTCAGCACGCTTAAATATTTCCGCGATGAATACGAAGCGCATATTAAAGAAAAACGCTGCCCGGCAGGAGTATGCGAAAAACTTGCCAACTATCAGATTACGGATAAATGCAAAGGCTGCGGTCTCTGCGCACGCCAGTGCCCGGTTCAGGCCATCAGCGGCCAGCCGCGCAGCCAGCACGTTATTGATACCACTAAATGCATTAAATGCGGCGCCTGCATGGCAGCCTGCCCGTTTAAGGCAATAGTTAAGGGATAAGGGGGCAGAACAATGGAAATGGTTACCTTAACAATCAATGGGCAAACTGTACAGGCCCCTAAAAATGCAACGATTTTGGAAGCGGCACGCAGTGCCGGAATTTATATACCAACTCTGTGCTACCATCCGGAGCTTGCGCCGGAAGGCGCCTGCCGCCTGTGCGTGGTGGAAGCAAGCGGGGCAAGAAGCCTTGTTGCTTCCTGCGTATATCCGGTAGCGGAAGGCATGGTAGTTAAAACCAATACGCCTAAAGTAAGGGCAGCGCGCAAAATGGTTGTTGAACTGCTTTTGGCGAACCACCCCAAAGACTGCCTGTCCTGCCAGAAAAGCGGGGACTGCGAACTGCAAAAAATTGCCGCAGACCTTGGCCTGCGCAAAATCCGCTTTGAAGGCGGCGCACGCAAAGCCCATACTATTGATGGCAGCAACCCCTGCCTTGTGCGCGACCAGGAAAAATGTATTCTCTGCGGGCGCTGCATACGCGTTTGCCGCGATGTGCAGGGCATGAATGTTTACAGCTTTGCCAACCGCGGGTTTGATACCATCGTTTCAACTGCGTTTGAACAGGACCTCGGCAATGTGGCGTGCAGCTACTGCGGCCAGTGTGCCAGCGTTTGCCCGACAGGCGCCATTGTTGAACGTGACGACACCGAAAAAGTTTGGGACGCCATTAACGACCCCGATAAAATTGTTATTGTGCAGACCGCGCCTTCCGTTCGTGTTGCCATTGGCGAAGAACTGGGCATGGAACCCGGCAGCATTGTAACAGGCAAAATGGTTGCAGCACTGCGCCATCTTGGTTTTGATAAAGTTTTCGATACTGATTTTTCTGCCGACCTTACCATTATGGAAGAAGGCTATGAATTTTTAGACCGCCTGCAAAACGGCGGGCTGCTGCCGATGATTACTTCGTGCAGCCCGGGCTGGGTTAATATGATTGAGCTGAAATATCCTGAACTTTTGGACCATCTTTCCACAGCCAAATCGCCCCAGCAGATGTTCGGTGCAATCGCTAAAACCTATTATCCGGAAAAAGCCGGCATTGACCCTGCCAAAATAGTCAGCGTATCGGTTATGCCGTGCACGGCTAAAAAAGCAGAAGCCGCAAGGCCTGAAATGTGCGATTCCGGTTACCGCGACGTTGATATAGTAATTACCACGCGCGAACTTGGGCGCATGATACGCGAAGCAGGCATTGATTTTAAAAACCTGCCGGAAGAAAACTTTGATTCTCCGCTTGGCACGGGCAGCGGCGCGGGCGTAATTTTCGGCACAACCGGCGGCGTTATGGAAGCGGCGCTGAGAACAGTTGCCGATGTGCTTGCCGGTGAAAACCTGCCGCATGTGGATTATGAAGAAGTGCGCGGCATGGAACATACCCGCGAGGCGGAGCTTGAAATTGCCGGCAAAAAAATAAAAATTGCCGTTGTGCATACTCTTAAATCGGCAATGGAAATGCTGGAAAGAGTTAAAAACGGCACTGCCGATTATCAGTTCATTGAAGTAATGGCATGCCCGGGCGGATGTATCGGCGGCGGCGGGCAGCCTGTTCCGGTTAATGCCGAAATCAGGAAACTGCGCAGAAAGGGACTCTTTGATTGTGACAGAGCCAATGAGTTACGAAAATCGCACGAAAATCCTGAAATAATTGAACTTTATGATACTTGGCTGGGCAAACCGCTTGGAGAAAAAGCACACAATCTCCTGCACACGCACTATCGCCGGCAAATACGTTAAATATACTAATAAAATGCTATAAAATACCCTTCGGACTTTTGAGTCCGAAGGGTATTTCTTTAAAAAATGTAAACAAAAGGCTTGCCATGTTACAATTTTACTGTTATTATATTGTAAGGGTCAGAAAAGGGCCTGAGCTTGTTAAAAATTCAGAAAATATACTGATAAGTTATGTGCTATAATAACGTTAGATGAAAATCTGAATATTTAACGGCAATTTCATAAAAAATTTCAAAAAAATATCACAAATAGAGCTTCGGCAGAAGGAATTTTGCAGGTGGTGTCGAAGTATATAAAGAAACCAAAAGAAGGTATGTTCAGGCGTTGGCAGACAACAGGGTAGCGGAACCCTTACGGAAGCCTTACGCCGGCGGCTTGCAGTCCGGGCGTGCCCGCTCCGGAAAATGCGTGAGCTGGCACTTGGCGTTATTGAGTTTAATTATTAAATTTCGGGATAACACTAAAGTGCTCCTTTTTTATGTTATGGGTTTGCCTTATTTGGCGGACGGTATAGACAAACGCCTGGCGTTTGCAGAGTATTTTTCGCCGGATAAGTTAAGTGCCGAAAGGCAGAAACCATATATATTTAATTTCAAGGAGGAAGGAACATGATCGATATTAAAGATCGTATTTGCGATGCGGTTGCTGGCAAAGTAATGAGCGCAGAAGCCGCAACCGACTTTATTCACAATGGTGACAACTTGGGTGTCAGCGGCTTTACTCCGTCTGGCTATCCGAAAGCTGTACCTCTTGCCCTGTCTGAAAGATACAAAGGCACCGATTTCAAAGTTAACGTTTGGACCGGCGCTTCTGTAGGCCCTGAAATTGACCAGGCAATGGTAGAAGCTGGCATTATGGACCGCCGCCTGCCTTATCAGACCAACGGCACCCTCCGCAAAGCTATCAACGAAGGTAAAGTAAAATATGCTGACATTCACCTCAGCCACATGGCACAGATGGTTCGCTATGGCTTCATGGCTAACCGCAAAGGCGTAGACGTAGCAATCGTTGAAGTATGCAAAATCAACGACCTCGGCGACGGCAAAGTAGGCCTTATCCCGACCACTTCCATGGGCAACAGCTCCTCTTATGTAGCAGGCGCTAAAAAAGTTATCGTAGAAGTTAACACCAGCCAACCGGCAGGTTTGGAAGGTATGCATGACTCCTATGTGCCTCTTGATCCTCCGTACCGTAAACCGATTCCTATCGAAAGACCGGAAGACCGCATTGGTACTCCGTACATTCCTTGCGAACTTGACAAAATCGTTGCTGTTGTTCCTTGCGACATCACCGATAAAGTTCGTCCGCTCGGCGAAATCGACGAAGACGCTAAACACATGGGCGAAAACCTCGTAGCATTCTTCAAAAAAGAAGTTGCTGAAGGCCGCCTGCCGAAAAACCTGCTTCCGCTGCAGTCCGGCGTAGGCTCCGTTGCTAACGCTGTTATCAACGGCCTTGTAAACTCCGACTTCGAAGACCTCACCGTTTACACCGAAGTTATCCAAGACGGTATGTTCGACCTCATCGATGCCGGCAAACTCCGTGTTGCTTCCGGTACCGCTCTGACTCCGTCTCCGGAATGCCAGAAAAAATTCTATGAAAACCTTGACCATTACAAACCTTACCTGATTCTCCGCCCGCAGGAAATCTCCAACAGCCCTGAAGTTGCACGCCGCATTGGCGTTATCGCAATGAACACCGCTATTGAAGTTGATATTTACGGCAACGTAAACTCCACTCATATCTGCGGTACCAAATTGATGAACGGCGTTGGCGGTTCCGGCGACTTTGCCCGTAACGGTTACCTCACCGTATTCTTCACCAACTCCCTGGCAAAAGGCGGCAAAATCAGCTCCGTTGTTCCGTTCTGCAGCCATATCGACCATGCAACCCTCGACGTTGACGTTATCGTTTCCGAACGCGGCGTTGCTGACCTCCGTGGCCTGACTCCGAAAGAAAAAGCTCCGATCATCATTGATCAGATTGCTAACCCGAAATATCAGCCGATGCTGCTGGATTACTTCCACAGAGCTTGCGAAGCTTGCGGCAACAGCCAGACTCCGCATCTGCTTGAAGAAGCTTTCGATTTCCATAACCGCTTCAACAAAACCGGCAGCATGGAAAAATAATCCCAGTTTAATTGGGGCTTAAGCCTGTGCCGGCGGTAGCGAGTCCTCCGGCACAGCTTAAATAAATATGTTGACGAAGCCGCAAGGCTTTGCCATAGACCGTCTTTGACGGACACTCTCACCGTACTTGGGCAGTCCAACCCTTGTATGAAAACAAAAATTTTAAGGAGGATTTGAGAATGTCAAATGAAACTCTGAAAGCTGGCTTAGCTAAATACACTGAAGAAGTAGAAGCTAAACTGGTTAAAACCCCTGAACGCGCAAACCTGGAGCCTAACAGACTCTACACCCCGCTTGACATCGAAGGTTTCGACTATGAAAGAGACCTCGGTTTCCCTGGTGAATATCCTTTCACCCGTGGTGTACAACCTACCATGTACCGCGGCCGTTTCTGGACCATGCGTATGTATGCTGGTTTCTCCACTGCTGAAGAATCCAACAAACGTTATAAATACCTGCTGGCTAACGGCGGCAGCGGCCTGTCTTGCGCATTCGACCTCCCGACCCAGATCGGTTATGATTCCACTGACCCGATGTCCGAAGGCGAAGTTGGTAAAGTAGGCGTAGCTATCGACTCCCTGGCAGATATGGAAATCCTGTTCGACGGTATTCCTCTGGACAAAGTTTCCACTTCTATGACCATCAACGCTCCTGCTTCTGTACTGCTCTGCATGTACATCGCAGTTGCTGAAAAACAAGGCGTTTCCGCTGATAAACTCCGCGGCACCATTCAGAACGATATCCTGAAAGAATATGCTGCTCGCGGCACCTACATTTTCCCGCCGAAACCCTCCATGCGTCTTATCACCAACATTTTTGAATATTGCTCCAAAAATGTTCCGCTGTGGAACACCATCTCCATTTCCGGTTACCATATCCGTGAAGCTGGTTCCACCGCTTCTCAGGAAATCGCATTCACCATCGCTGACGGCATTGCTTATGTAGAAGCTGCTATCAAAGCTGGTATGGACGTTGACGCTTTCGCTGGCCGTCTGTCCTTCTTCTGGAATGCTCACAACAACGTACTCGAAGAAGTTGCTAAATTCCGCGCTTCCCGTCGTGTATGGGCTAAAGTTATGAAAGAAAGATTCGGCGCTAAAAAACCGAAATCCATGATGCTCCGCGTACATACCCAAACCGCTGGTTCCATGCTGACCGCTCAGCAGCCGAACAACAACATCGTTCGTGTTGCTCTGCAAACCGCAGCTGCAGTAATGGGTGGTACCCAGTCCCTGCACACCAACTCCAAAGACGAAGCTTTGGCTCTGCCGACCACTGAATCCGTAACCATCGCTCTGCGTACTCAGCAAATCGTTGCTTACGAATCCGGCCTGGCTGACACCATTGACCCGTTGGGCGGTTCCTACTATGTAGAAGCTTTGACCAATAAGATCGAAGCTGAAGCTTGGGAATACATTAAGAAAATTGACGAACTCGGCGGCGCTCCGGAAGCTATCGCTAAAGGCTACATCCAGAAAGAAATTCAGGATTCCGCTTACAAATGGCAGATGGATGTTGAAAAAGGCAACCGTATTATCGTTGGTGTTAACAAATTCCAGCAGGAAGAAGAACCCCCGAAAAACCTGCTGCGCGTAGACGGCTCTGTTGGCAAACTGCAGGCTGAAAAAATCGCTGCATTGAAAGCTCGCCGTGACAACGCTAAAGTTGAAGAAACCCTTGCTGCTCTTAAAGCAGGCTGCGCTGATGAAAGCGTTAACCTGATGCCTTTGATCCTCGAAGCTGTTAAAGCTTATGCAACCGAAGGCGAAATCTGCGGCGTAATGAGAGAAGTATTCGGCGAATACCAGGCTCATACCCAGCTGTAATTAACTTAGCCAACAATAATAGGGAGGTAAGTAGATAATGTCTAATATCAGAGTTTTAGTAGCAAAACCGGGTCTTGATGGACATGACCGCGGTGCTAAAGTTGTAGCTCGTGCATTGCGCGACGCTGGTTTTGAAGTAATTTATACCGGTATCCGTCTGACCCCGGAACAAATCGCTGAAGCTGCTCTGCAGGACGACGTTAAAGTTGTTGCTCTGAGCCTGCTCTCCGGCGCTCATAACACCCTTTTCCCGAAAGTTGTAGAACTTTTGAAAGAAAAAGGCCTGAACGATGTTCTGGTTATCGGCGGCGGCGTTATTCCTGACGCTGACATCCCGGGCCTGAAAGCTGCTGGCATTGCCGAAGTATTCACTCCTGGCACCCCGACCAGCAACATCGTTGACTTCATCAACGCAAACGTAAAATAATTAGGTCTTAAAAATTTGCAAGGCGGCTTGTCCGCCTTGCAACCTAAAATTTTTATCAGACCTCAACAAGGCGGTGTGAAATTTGAACATTGTTGAAGGCGTATTAAACCACAACCGTTTGGCACTGGCCAAAGCAATTACGGCCGTTGAAAACGAGTATGACAATGCTGTTGAAATTATGACAGCTTTATATCCCCACACCGGCAATGCTTATGTCATTGGTATAACCGGACCTCCGGGTGCTGGCAAAAGTACTTTGACCGATAAACTTGCCAAAGAATTCCGTAAACGCGGTAAAACTGTTGGCATTATTGCAGTAGACCCCACCAGTCCGTTCTCCGGCGGCGCTATCTTGGGCGACCGTATCAGAATGTTGGATTTGTCTTCGGATGAAGGCATTTTTGTCCGTTCTATGGCTACCAGAGGCAGCTTGGGCGGCTTATCGCAAAAAGCAGGCGATGCAGTCAAATTGATGGATGCTTTTGGCTTTGACATCATTATCATCGAAACCGTAGGCGTAGGACAATCTGAAGTTGATATCGTAAAAACTGCCGATACCACCATGGTTGTTGTAATCCCGGGCATGGGTGATGATATTCAGGCTATTAAAGCAGGTATACTTGAGATCGGTGATTTGTTCACGATTAACAAAGCTGATCGTGAAGGCACAGACAAGCTCAACATAGAGATTGAAATGATGTTGGAATTAAATCCCGAACATGTTGGCTGGCGTCCGCCGATCAACCGGACCATTGCCAGCAAGGGTGAAGGCATAGAAGCAGTTGTAGACTCCATTGAGGAGCACCAGAAATATCTGAATGATAGCGGTGAAATCGTTAAAATCCGCAAAGCCCGCATTAAAAACGAGGTTACTGCGATGCTTAATGATAAAGTAAACCGCTACATTGATAAAAATGTAGTAGCTACCGATGAATTTGATTCCTTGGTAGAAAAACTGCAGGGCCGCGAAATTGAACCGTACTCTGTAGTTGATGACATTGTTGGTAAAGTTTTGAAATAAAACCACCAAATTAATTCTTTAAGGAGGAATTAAAAATGTTCAAAGTAATTTGTGTTGACCATGTAGGTATTGCCTGCAAAGATTTGGATGTATCCAAAAAATTCTACACCGAAGTTCTCGGTCTGGAATGCACTGGTGAAGAACCGGTTCCCGAACAGGGCGTAAAAACCGTATTCATTCCTTGCGGCGAAACTCTGCTTGAGCTTCTTGTTGATATTACCGAAAACAATGATGGCCCGATCGGCAAATACATTGCTAAAAACGGCCAGGGCATCCAGCACATTGCTCTCCGTGTTGACGACATCGAAGCTGCTATCGCCGGCGTACAGGAAAAAGGCGGCATCATGATTGACAAAGCACCTCGCGGTGGTGCAGGCGGAATGGACATTGCTTTCGTTCATCCGAAATCTGTTGGCATTTTGCTCGAACTCTGCGCTCCTGCAAAAAAATAATTTCTGCCTGAACAGAAATTAAGCTGCTTGTGCAGCACACAAAAATCAGATACATAACAGACGGGCGCCTGATACTACGCCCGCCTGCATGTATAAATAAGTTCTCCCCAATTATATGGAGGTGTAAGATTTGTCTACTCAAGAAAGAATTGAGAAAATGCTCAAACTCTCCGAACACATTATCGCAGCTGGCGGCGAAAAGAAAGTAGCTAAACAGCATGAAAGCGGTAAACTGACTGCTCGTGAGAGAATCGCATTATTACTTGACGAAGGTAGCTTCGTTGAATTGGATCGTTTCGTAAGCCATCGTTGCACCAACTTCGGCCAGGACAAAAAAGAACTCCCGGGCGAAGGTGTAACCACCGGTTACGGCACTGTTGACGGCCGTCTGGTTTATGTATTTGCTCAGGACTTCACCGTTGAAGGCGGCTCCCTCGGCGAAATGCATGCTAACAAAATCGTTAAAGTACAGCGCCTTGCTCTCAAAATGGGTGCTCCGTGCGTTGGCCTGAACGATTCCGGCGGTGCTCGTATCCAAGAAGCTGTTGACGCTCTGGGCGGCTATGGCAAGATCTTCTTCGAAAACACCAGCGCATCCGGTGTTATTCCTCAGATCTCTGCTATCATGGGTCCTTCCGCAGGCGGCGCTGTATACAGCCCGGCTCTGACCGACTTCATCTACATGGTAAAGAACACTTCCAAAATGTTCATTACCGGCCCTGCAGTTGTTAAATCCGTTACCGGCGAAGAAGTTACCCAAGAAGAACTGGGCGGCGCTATGACCCACAACCAGACTTCCGGTGTAGCTCACTTTGCAGCTGAAAACGACGAAGACTGCATTAAACAAATCCGTTATCTGCTCAGCTTCCTTCCGTCCAACAACATGGAAGGCGCACCGATTATCGAAACCGGTGACTCCCCGACCAGAACCGACGAAGCACTGAACAGCATTATTCCTGATAATTCCAATCATCCTTATGATATGAAAGACATTATCAAGAGCATTGTTGATAACGGTGAATTCTATGAATCTCAGCAATACTACGCTCAGAACATCATTACCTGCTTCGCACGTATGGATGGCCAGACCGTAGGTATTATTGCTAACCAGCCGAAAGTTATGGCAGGTTGCCTTGATATCAATGCATCTGACAAATCTTCCCGCTTCATTCGCTTCTGCGACGCTTTCAACATTCCTCTGTTGAACCTGGTAGACGTTCCGGGCTTCCTGCCTGGCACCAACCAAGAATATGGCGGCATCATCCGTCATGGCGCTAAGATGCTCTATGCATACTCTGAAGCAACCGTACCTAAAATTACTTTGATTACCCGTAAAGCATACGGCGGTTCTTACCTCGCAATGTGCTCTCAGGAACTTGGTGCTGACCAGGTTATCGCTTGGCCGACTGCTGAAATCGCAGTTATGGGCCCTGCTGGTGCAGCTAACATCATCTTCCGTAAAGATCCTGATGTTGAAGCTAAAACTGCTGAATACATTGACAACTTTGCAACCCCGTATCAGGCTGCAAAACGTGGCATGGTTGATATCGTAATTCAACCGAAAGATTCCCGCCCGACCATTATCAATGCATTGCAAATGCTGGATTCCAAACGTGAAAGCCGTCCGGCTAAGAAACACGGTAACATTCCGCTTTAATGCATAGAAAGGGGAAATCGTAATGGGATTTTTTGGATTATTTGGCGGCAGCAAAAAGAAAAAAGAAGCTCCTAAAGCTGCAGCCCCGGCTCCGGTAGCAGCAGCTCCGGCTCCTGCGGTTCCCGCCGGCACTCCCCCCGAAGTAATTGCAGCTATCAGCGGTGCAATCAGCATGGTTATGAATGACGATGAAATGATTGCAGCAATGGCAGCAGCTATCCAGCATGCTGGTGGCGGCGTAGCTGTAGTACGTATTAAAAAACCGAGTACGCTTTGGGCTCAGACTGGCCGCTTGTCTTTGATGAACAAAAGACAAGAGTGCTACTAATTTTTAGTTTTGACTGCAGCAGATACCAGTTATCTGCTGCACGAAAATAAAATTTTTTTAAAAAGTGAAATGGAGGAATTTCAAATGAGAAAATTCAAAGTTAACGTTAATGGTGTAGCTTACACCGTTGAAGTTGCAGAAGAAGGCGTTGTAGCAGCAGCTCCGGTAGCAGCAGCTCCGGTTGCAGCTCCCGCTCCTGCTCCGGTAGCAGCTCCTGCTCCGGCAGCAGCTCCCGCTCCGGCTCCGGCTCCTGCTCCGGCAGCAGCTCCGGCTGTAGTTGCAGCTGGTGACACCCCGCTTACCGCTCCGATGCCTGGTAAAGTAAGCAAAATCGTTGCTAAAGCTGGCGACGTAGTTAAAAAAGGCGACGTAATTCTTATGCTCGAAGCTATGAAAATGCAGAACGAAATTGCTGCACCTGTTGACGGCACCGTTAAATCCATCAACGTAAACGTTAACGAAAACGTAAAACCTGGCCAGACCATGGCTGTTATTGGCTAATTTCCTTCAATTTTTTAATTAGCGCTGCCGGTTCTCCGGCAGCCGCTCTTAAAACATTTAGGAAAGCAAATGAATATTGGAGGTTAAATAATGGACGCATTAGTTGCTCAATACCCGTGGTTAAATGAATTGCTGATGGGTATACTTGATCTTCACTACACCCATGTTATCATGTGGTTAGTAGGCGCATTGCTGATTTTCTTAGCCGTTAAATACGACTATGAACCTGCACTGCTTCTCCCGATTGGTTTCGGTGCTATCTTGGCTAATATTCCGCATTCTTCCGCAGTTTCTACTGAAGAAGGTGCTGTTGGCTTCCTTATCACCCTGTACTATGCTGGTATCGCTAACGAACTGTTCCCTGTACTTATCTTTATCGCGGTAGGCGCAATGTGCGACTTCGCACCGTTGATTCGCCGCCCGTCCGTAATGTTGTTCGCAGCAGCTGCTCAGTTCGGTATTTTTGCTACCGCTATTGGTGCAACCCTCGTAGGTTTCTCCTTCCCGCATGCTGCTTCTATCGGCATTATCGGTGCTGCTGACGGCCCGACCACCATTTATGTAGCAAGCCGTTATGCAGTAGAACTGCTTGGACCTCTGTCCGTAGCTGCATACTGCTACATGTCTTTGGTTCCGGTTATTCAACCTCCTGTTGTAAAAGCTGTAACCACTGAAAACGAACGCAAAATCCGCATGGGTTTTGAAGGTGAAGAACCGGTTTCCGCTACTACCAAATTCTTGTTCCCGATCATGATCGTACTCGTAGCTGGTATCGTAGCTCCGATTTCCGTAGCTCTTATCGGCGCTTTGATGTTCGGTAACATCATTAAAGAATCCGGTGTAGTTGAAAACCTTTCCAACTGCGCTCAGAACGAACTGGCTAACTTGGTAACCCTTATGCTCGGCATCACCATCGGTGGTACCATGACTGCAGAAAAATTCCTCAAATTCGAAGTTCTTCTCATCATGTGCCTCGGTGCTGTTGCATTCGTATTTGATACCGTTGGCGGCATCCTGTTCGCTAAACTCCTCAATATGATGAGCTCCACCAAGATTAACCCGATGATCGGCGCTTGCGGCATTTCCGCATTCCCGATGTCTGGCCGTGTAATTGCAAAAATGGCTTTGAAAGAAGATCCGACCAACTTCATTATTCAACACGCTATCGGCGTAAACGTTGCTGGCCAGGTTGCATCTGTAGTAGCAGGTGGTCTGGTACTCGCTATGATTCCTGCCCTCGGTGGTATGTAATCTGTTTTTGATAGCTTAACTTTTCTGAATTATTTTTGGAGGTGTGAATAATGAACGATACAGAAAAAGCCATCCTTCTGATGTGCATTTCTTTACCGGTAATGTTCATCGTTATTGCTGCATTCGTTTTCTTAACAAAAACTCTTCACAAAGCATTCCCCGCTGAAGAAGAATAAGATTAATGTTAGTAATCACGAGAAGGTTTCTAATCAACTATTAATTTTAGTTTAAGTGCGATGATATTGGGCGGCTTAATCGCCGCCTGATATTAACGCTTAAGCCGCAAAGCAGGTAAATACTTTACGGCATGTTATTGTGTTTGGCCTAAATTTAGGCTAATTTATGAAGATTGGAGTGACGAAATTGGATATTTCACTTCCTGCTTTAATGTCCATCCTCGCGTTGGTTATTCTTGTAGGTATTTCCTGCGTTAATGAGGATTTAAACGTAGGCTTCCTCGGTATTGCGTTCGGTATTATCGTAGGCGGCGTCTTTGGCGGCACCCCTGCAACTAAAATTATGAATGCTTTCCCGCTTAGCCTGTTTATGATTCTGGTAGGTGTTACATTCCTTTTCGGTATGGCACAAACCAACGGCACCATGGAAAAACTCACTGCTTATTCCATTCGTGTCTGCAAAGGCAACACTGCTTTAATTCCTATCATTATTTTCTTACTTTCCGACTTCTTGACCACTATCGGCCCTGGCAACATCGCAGGCTGCGCACTTATGGCTCCGGTAGCTATGGCAATCGCCGGCCGTGTTAAAATGCCTGCATTCCTGATGACCCTGCTCGTAGTAGGTGCCTGCAACGCCGCTGCATTCTCTCCGTTTGCACCGACCGGCATCATCTCCAACGGCATCATCGCTAAAGTTGCTCCTGAACTCGGAATCCCTGCTGATGAACTCGATGCTATTGCATGGATGGTATACTTCAAATCCACTATTGCACAAGGCTTCGTAACCGTAGTAGGCTTTATGGTAATGGGCGGCGCTAAATGGCTGAAAGAACAGCGCGGTGCTTCTCTTGACATCGATGAACTGGCTCCGAAACCGGAACCGTTCAACGCTGCACAGACCACTACTTTGCTGATGGTTGCACTCCTCGTTCTTTTGGTAGTAGTTCCTGGGCTGCCTGGTATTAAAGGCACTCTGCCGAAAATGCTCACCAATATGCTTTCTAACGTAGGTTCTATTTCCTTCGTACTTTCTATTGTACTCATGCTCACCGGTTACGGCGATTCCAAAGCTGCTGTTAAAGTAATGCCTTGGTCCGTAATCATGATGGTTTGCGGCGTATCCGTATTGATCGACGTTATGGATAAATCCGGCGGCTTGAACTTCCTTGTTGAAATCATGTCCTCCGTTGCTGGCCCGACCACTATCTGCTTCTGGGCTTCCTTCGTACCGGCTATTTTGTCTGCATATTCCAGTTCTTCTGGTGTAATTATGCCGATGTTCCTGCCAATGACTCCTGGTCTGGTAGAATTGACTGGTGGCGACGCTATCTCCATCATTTCTGCTGTCAACGTAGGTTCCCACCTGGTAGATACTTCTCCGCTTTCCACCTTGGGCGCACTCTGCATTGCAGCTGCTCCTGAGTACGAAGATAAAGGCGTACTGTTCCGTAAACTTTTGATTTGGGGCCTTTCCATGTCCATCGTTTCCGGTATTGTTTGCTTCGTATTCTTCGGTGTACTTGGTCTGTAAGAAGAACAAGAGTAATCAAGCGAACGTTTGCTAACGCAATCTAAAATTAGTTCGCTATTTTTAGAATGGTATTTTGCAAAGTGCGAATATCCGATTTCAAGTTCCATCTTAATCTAACAAATAGGAGGAACTAAATTATGGATATTTCGCTTCCTGCATTAGTGTCCATTCTCGCACTGGTAATCCTCGTAGGCATCAGCTGTGTTAATGAAGATTTGAACGTAGGCTTCCTCGGTATCGCTTTCGGTATTATCGTAGGCGGCGTTTTCGCAGGTACTCCTGCATCTAAAGTAATGAACGCTTTCCCGTTAAGCCTGTTCATGATTCTGGTCGGCGTAACCTTCCTCTTTGGTATGGCTCAGACCAACGGCACTATGGAAAAACTTACTGCTTATTCTATTCGTGCTTGCAAAGGCAACACTGCCCTTGTACCTATCATTATTTACATCCTTGCTACTTTTATCACCACCATCGGACCTGGCAACATCGCTGGCTGCGCATTGATGGCTCCGGTTGCAATGGCTATTGCTTCCAAAGTTAAAATGCCTGCTTTCCTGATGACCCTGCTCGTAGTTGGTGCCTGCAACGGTGCAGCATTCTCTCCGTTTGCTCCTACCGGTATTATTTCTAACGGCATCATCGCTAAATGTGCTCCGGAACTCGGCATTCCTGCTGATTACCTCAACACTTTGGCTTGGAAAATTCACTTCAACTCCACCATTGCACAAGGCTTCGTTAACATCGGCGGCTTCTTTGTAATGGGCGGTTTGAAATGGATCCGCGAACAGAAAGGCGCTGCTCTTGATATTGATGAACTGGCTCCGAAACCGGAACCGTTCAACGCTGCACAGAAAACCACTCTGCTGCTCGTTGCTATCCTCATTATCCTGGTAGTAGTTCCTGGTCTGCCTGGTGTTAAAGGTACTCTTCCGAAATACATCACCAACATGCTTTCCAACGTTGGTTCTATCTCCTTCGTACTTTCTATCATCCTTATGCTTACCGGTTATGGCGATTCCAAAGCTGCTGTTAAAGTAATGCCTTGGTCCGTTATCATGATGGTTTGCGGCGTATCCGTACTTATCGACGTTATGGATAAAGCTGGCGGCCTGAACTTCCTCGTAGAAGTAATGGCTTCCGTAGCTGGCCCGACCACCATCTGCTTCTGGACAGCATTTGTACCGGCTGTAATTTCTGCTTACTCCTCCAGCTCTGGCGTTGTAATGCCGATGTTCCTGCCGATGACTCCTGGTCTGGTAGAATTGACCGGCGGCGACCCGATTGCTATTATTTCCGCAATCGATGTTGGCTCTCACCTGGTAGATACTTCTCCGCTTTCTACTTTGGGCG
>OCPV01000333.1_pt1 | contig 40027 bp, 44 predicted proteins | sample 1538511 | NCBI WGS metagenome assembly OCPV01 (sample SAMN04571704, study PRJEB22368) | human gut metagenome | biome: human gut; material: stool | host: Homo sapiens | place: Luxembourg | collected 2012-08-30 | reverse complement strand
GATTTCAAGCACTTTTCATCGCATTTTTCGACACTAAAAATAATATCTTGTCGAAAAGTACAAATTAATATTATAAACTAGACATTTTTAGACAATAAAATGAGAGATTAGAGAACTGTCCCATAATCTCTCAAAATATGTTTTGAAGATTAAATGCATATTTATCTTCTATGTGTTTTAGTAAAAATGCACTCTTTTCTAAGTTTTCACTTGTTTCATTATAGTTTAAATTAGCTACTTTTCCTCTTAAGACAACAAGCTCTGCTTCTACCTTTTCTAGCTCAGTATGTTCTATATAATATGCTAAAATATTAAATCTATCTCTCCAAGTATTATATAATTCTTCTGTTTTATTTTTAATTATAGTTTCATCTTGCTCATTTTTACTTACTTCTTGTTTTAATTCATCTATTTTTTCTGTTAGCTCTGCAACAGATTTACTTGTGTAGTTTTGTGAAAAAAAGTTTCCTACCAAAATTAATATTATAATAGCTAAACATACAAAAACTTCTCTAATCATTTATTTTCCTTTCTCTGGCAAAAAATTTGGTTTTTTCCATCTATAGTCACAACTAATGCATCTTTAGTTCTCATATGAAATTTTTCTACTTGTTTTTCTAGCCATTTTTCATCTTTTCCAATTGCTTTTAGATTCTTTTCCATTATTTTTCCATCTATTACCAAATCATATGGAATTCCTTCATATTCAGGCTCTATATTCAAATCTTCTGGTATTACATTTCTCTTTCCCGGTTTTTGTATTATAGTTACTTCTCCACTTGTTTCTAATATTGCATATTCTACATCTGCTAGATTAAATACATTATTTCCTCTTAATCTTTCTTGCAATTCATTTATTGTAAATCTTTCTTTTTTTAGTGCTTTTTCATCTATTTTTCCTCTATATATTAGTATTCTTGGTTTTCCACATATTATTTCTCTTGCTTTTATACTTTTTAAGTTTATTAAAGATATTGTTATATGCATAAGAAGCAAACCTAAGATTGGTATTATTCCATTAAATATAGGAATTCCAATTTCAGACATTGGAATTGTAGCTAAATCTGCAATCATTATCGAAATTGCTAGTTCAAAAGGTTGAAGTTGCCCTATTTCCCTTTTCCCCATAAATCTCATAACTATTAATACAATCATATATAAAATAATTGAACGAAAAAAAGTTATTAACATCTGTTTCACCTTTCTTTTTTTAATTATTTTTTACAAATTTTAACTTTTTTATACTCTAATTTTTGAATAAATAATATTTTTTTGCAAATAATATTATTACAACCTTTTATTTTTTACAATATGAATTTAAAAACTAAGGAGGTCAAGACTTATGTCACACTCTAATGAATCAGGAGCACAAAAAAGCACTTCTACAGTTTGGCAAATAATTGGTAGATTTGTTGCTGCTGCGGTTGTACTAGCTATTACTGCATTTTTTACACCTGGTTTTACTATTAATAGTATTTGGACTTTAGCCATCGCTGCTATCGTTTTAACTGCTATTGATTATTTAATTGTAAAATTTACAGGCTTACATGCAAGTCCTTTTGGAAAAGGTTTTGTTGGATTTGCACTAGCAGCAATTACTCTATATGTAACTCAATTCTTTGTTGCAGGATATTCAATTTCTTGGATTGCTGCAATTATAGGTGCTTTAATTTATGGTGTAATTGATTATTTTATACCTGGAAATCAACAAATGTAGTAAAAAGCGATATAATCAAAATTTTAAGATTATATCGCTTTTTATTTATTCACTTATTATTTTTAACTTTTACTTTTTATCAACTATTTCATTTTTATTTTTATAAATACTATTTTCTGGAACAACTCCTCTTACAGATGATAATGGATATATATTAGTATTTTTTCCAACTACAGTTCCAGGATTTAAGACTGAACCACAACCTACTTCAACATTATCTCCTACCATTGCTCCAAATTTTTTAATTCCAGTTTCTATTTGTTCTTCTTTTCCTTTAACTACAACTAATTTCTTATCTGATTTAACATTTGAAGTTATTGCTCCTGCTCCTAAATGTGACTTATATCCTAAAATTGAGTCACCTACATAGTTATAGTGAGGAACTTGAACTTTATTAAATAAGATTACATTTTTTAACTCTGTAGAATTCCCCACAACTGCACCATTTCCCACAATAACTTTTCCTCTAATAAAGGCACAGTGTCTTATTTCTGCATCTTCTCCAATAATTGCAGGTCCTGTAATATATGCTGATGGATATACTTTTGCAGTTTTTGCAATCCAAATATTTTCACCTTTTTTCTCATATTTCTCAGGGTCTAATTTATTTCCCAATTCTATTATATAATCTGCAATTTTAGGTAAAGCTTCCCATGGATATGTAAGATTCTCTAATAAATCTTTGGCAATTGTTTCATCTAAATTATATAAATTTTTAATTTTACATTCTTCCATAAACTCAACTTCTTTCTAATTTGAGAATTTTGGGAACGGACCCTTTTTTCTCAAGATTCACTAATTCCAAAATTTTTCGTATAATTCTTTTGCAGTTTTTGGGCTATCTACACCTTCTTTGTTTTTTACTGGTGCAAATTCTTCTTCTCTTTTTACTCTAAGTAATGCCATATCGTCAAAAAATTCAAATGCATCAAATATAAATGATTCAAATTTATATGAGTTTGGCTCATCTGGTATTACTTCTTTTCCATTTTCATCTATGTATGAGTTCTTCTTAAATGCACTATGATACATTAGTGTTTCTTTACTTGCTTTTTCTATTGCATCAATTGTAAACAAATGGCATAATATATTAGATTCACCAAATTTTAATTCTCCATTTTTATCTACTTCTTCTGCCATCTTTTCAGGTAATTCTGCATATTCTATAATCTTTGGATGACCATTCATTTTGCAAAATACCCCTACTTTTTCATGAGGGTTTGCCTTTACAACTGATTTTGAAGCAATTTGCACATTTTTATCGATAGCTAATCCTAATAATGTTTCATCTACCATTTTTAATAATGCATTATCCACTCCACCAATAAATACCCATTTAATACCATTTTCTTTCATTTCAGCTAAACATCCACTTGCTCTTAAAGATGAATATGTACCACCATTTCCATCTGATGCTTCTTTTATTTTATAATTTTTGTCTATTAATAGTTTTCCATTTATATCTACTAGTGGTAATTCACTTTGCATAAATATTCTTACTTTATCTTTTGGATATCCAAAATAATTATGTTTTTTTAAGAATTCCACAGTATCTTTATTATTTTCTTTACTTGTCATTATATACCAAGGTATTTGTATATTATATTTTTTATTTGCTTCTTTTAAGTTTTCTGCTAATATTTCAAATAAGTATTTTCCTTTTCCATATACATCTAATTTAAATGTACCCTTAGGTCCATTATGACCAAGTCTTGTTCCTTGCCCTCCTGCCATAGTAACTACTGCATATTCACCATTTTTTATTATTTCTGCTCCTAAGTTATCCAATTTTTCTTTTTCGTCCTTTGAAAGCTTGCTTTTATCTAAATAGTCTATTGATTCAATTTTATTTTCTTTTATTTCAATTTCTTTTTTGGTATTTTCATATAATTCGTGGATTTGCTGAAAATCAATTTTCATTATTTGTTCTATTAATTCTTGTTTCTTTTTTCCTTCTAATTTATTTAATAATTTTATTATGTGGTCTTGGTTATAGGTTTTAAGTATTTCAATCGCGTCTTTTGCTTTATCCATTTTGCCTCATCCCTTCTTTAAGCTTAAAATTTATATCTCTACTTATATTATATGTCTTATTATTTCATGTTGTTATTTTAACACAATCACTTTTTATAATCAAGTTTTTTAGAAAACTTGTCATATTCCAGATTTTTCCTCAATATATATTAACTAAAGTATTTAGTACAAACATTATGTTTCGAATTTTAAGGAGGTATATAATGGAAAATACAAAATTATATCAAGATATTGCAAAAAGGACTGATGGGGATATTTATGTAGGAGTTGTTGGCCCTGTAAGGACTGGGAAATCTACTTTTATTAAGAGATTTATGGATTTATTAGTAATTCCAAACATTGATAATGAATTTAAAAAAGAAAGGGCAAAAGATGAACTACCTCAAAGTGCTGGCGGAAGAACTATAATGACAACAGAGCCAAAATTTGTTCCAAACGAAGCAGTTGAAATAACTTTAGACAATAACTTAACATTTAAAACAAGACTTGTAGATTGTGTAGGTTACCTAGTTGATAATGCAATAGGATATTTAGAAGATGACATGCCAAGAATGGTAAAAACACCTTGGTCTGAAGAAGAAATCCCTTTTGAAACAGCAGCAGAAATTGGAACTAAAAAAGTAATCGAAGAACATTCGACAATAGGTATTTTAGTTACTACAGATGGTTCTATTACTGATATTCCAAGAGATGATTATATACAAGCTGAAGAAAGAGTTGTAAGTGAATTAAAAGCTTTAAATAAACCATTTATCATTTTACTTAATTCTCAAGAACCAACATCTAGTTATGCAACTGAACTTGCCAGTCATTTAAGTGAAAAATATGATGTGGCAGTTATACCAATCAATTGTGAAAACTTAAACCTTGATGATATTAATAACATTTTCTCTAAAGTGCTATATGAATTTCCTTGTAATGAAATAAAAATAAAATTCCCTCGTTGGGTTGATGGTTTGAATTTATCTCATCCTTTAAAAACAGAACTTTTAAAAGAAATAAAAGATGCATTTTCAGATGTAAAAGTTTTAAGAGATATACCTATTTGTATAAAGAAAATTGAGAAAACAGAAATCATCTCTAAAACTTCAGTATTAGACATTAGATTAGATTCTGGAAATGCAAATGTTGAAATAACATTAAAAGAAGAATTATTCTATAACATATTAACAGAAATTACTGGTGTTACAATTAATAATGAAGGTGATTTATTTAGTATCATTTCTGAACTTGCAGTAACTAAGAAAAAATATGACAAAATATCTTATGCTTTAGATGAAGTAGAAAGAAAAGGTTATGGAATTGTTACTCCTTCTATTGATGATTTGGTTTTAGCTGAACCAGAAATGATAAAACAAGGTTCTAGATTTGGTGTAAAATTAAAAGCAACAGCACCTTCTATCCACTTAATTAAAACAAATGTGGAAACTGAAGTTTCTCCAATAGTAGGTTCTGAAAAACAATCTGAAGAACTTGTAAATTATTTACTTTCAGAATTTGAAAGTAATCCAAAAGAAATTTGGAATTCAAATATATTTGGAAAAAGCTTACATGAACTTGTTAATGAAGGCTTACAAACAAAACTTTCTAAAATGCCTGAAGATGCTCAAATTAAACTTCAAGAAACTCTAGAAAGAATTGTTAATGAAGGAAGTCGGAGGATTAATTTGTATAATATTATAAGTAATAAAAAGGGAATCTGGAAACAGATCCCTTTTTCTCTTAAATTCCTGATGTACTTAATGTTGGATAATTAAATATTTTTCCACCTTCTGTAAAATTACCTCTTGGAGTATGGTCTTGATAAAATTCTGTTGAACCTTTTAAAAAGTATCTATATTTTGCACTACTTGGCAATGTCCCTCCTCCACGAAGTATTGGGTCATCCCAAGTCGTATCTATTGCATACCAACTGCCATTTACTTCTACATAATTCCATGCGTGGTCTTCAGTTTGTCCTTCAGAATTTGTTCCTGTTCCAATTACTAACACACATGGAATCCCAAGTTCATCCATCAAATATTTAAAACTTCTTGCATATCCTTCACAAACTGCTTTGCCATTTACTAATGCACCATAAATGTTATATATGTTTGGAAGTGATATTGAACTATCATATTCAATATTATCTACTAAATAATCATGTACCATTCTTATATCTTGATAAGTATTTCCTGTCCTATTTGCAATTATATTATTTTTTACATTTTCTATTTCATTTAAAGCTCTATCTACTTCTGCCTTACTTGAAAATTCATCAATTAAATAATTTGAATTACTACTTCCTTGATTCATAAATACATTATATGTTACATTATTCCCTCTTGTTGTTGATTCAATATTTAAATACATCTTATTTGGACTTAAGTAAAACACATCTGGATTATCATATGTATATGCTTCTATTGCTGATTGATAATAATCAGCTAGTTTATCTTGCCCATTTGTTTGGCTCAAAACACTTGAAAATTGATTTCCAAATTCTACTTGATATGTTCCAGATTTCATATTTTCTTTATTTTTTTCAAATGCTTGATATATTATTTTTGATTCATTATCTAATTGATTATATAAATATTTATCTATTTGAATTGTTGTTGTATCTACATTTGTATCTGTTCTGTTCTCTGCCATAATATTGTCTAATGTATTTTCAACCACATTTGGTGTTACTACTTGATTTTCACTTGTATCTTCACTTGAAATTTGTGTAATTATATTTTGTGGAGAAACTTCTTCTCCTGTTACTTCTTGCCATATTGCAATCCCAAATATTCCAAGTATTAAAATTATTAAAATAATAATTACAGAAATTATAAATGTTGCAAATCTACTTTTCATATTTTTTCTCCTTTGAATCGTATAATTTTATTATATCAATTTTAACATTAAAAAGCTAGTATATTTTTATACATTTTTAGAAATAATAACTAAAAGTATAAAATTATAGAAATGGAGTTTATTATGGGTTTAAAGAACTTTTTTCATTCTTTATTTTCTTATAAACCAAATAAAGAATATGATTTTGATTTAAGTATGTATCCTGAAGAAAATACGAAATCTGATAATTATATTAATAAAGAAGAAGTTGACAAAGTAAAAACTGTTTTTCCAAGTCTTAGTGTCAATTTAGAATATATGAAAACTAAATATAATACTTTAATAAATAGTGACATTGTTTTAAGAGAGTTTACTATTAATGCTAGAGGTAAACAATATGGAGCATTTATATTTTATATAGATGGAATGGTTAATTCTGAGATAATGGATGATTTTGTTATAGAACCACTTATGTTAAGAAATAAAAACAATTTATATGATGGTCATCAAAACAAAGTTATTTCAGAAGCTGTTACAAATAATATTACAGTAAGAAAAGTAAAAAAATTTGATTTAGCAACATATATTATGAACTCACTTATGCCACAAAATAGTGTGAAAAAAGTATCTGAATTTTCTAAAGTTTTTTCAGGCATTAACTCTCGGAAATTGTGCACTTTTTATTGACACTATCCCTTTTGCTTTTGATATTGAATTAAAAGGTTTTAGCCAAAGAGGAATTGATAAACCATCAAATGAGATTGTAATTAAAGGACCTCATGAATCTTTTGTTGAAAACATAAGAGTTAATACTTCAATGCTTAGAAGAATAGTAAATAACGAAGACCTTGTTATTGAAAATATAGATGTAGGAAAAATCACTAGAACTAAATGTGCATTATGTTATTTAGAAGATATAACTAATCCTGATTTAATAGCAGAAGTCAAATATAGATTAAATAATTTGGAGATTGATTCTCTTTTATCTGCTCGGACAATTAGAACAACTAATTTCAGAAACAAATAAACTAAATGTTCCTGAAGTACTTTCAACTGAAAGACCTGATAAAGCAATTAGCTATTTACTAAATGGAAGAGTAATTGTAATCGTAAATGGTTCGCCTTATGCAATTATAATGCCTGTAGTTTTTACAGACTTTTTATCTTCCCCAGATGATAAGAACCTAAGACCTATCTTTGCGAATTTTGTTAAAATTATTAGAGTTTTCGCACTTTTTATTACTCTGCTTTTACCAGGGCTTTATATTGCAATGACAAGCTTTCATCAAGAAATACTTCCTACTGAACTCCTCTTTTCTATTTTAGCTTCTAGAGATAATGTACCTTTTCCTGTTATTGTAGAAATTTTACTACTAGAGATTTCTTTTGAATTAATTCGTGAAGCTGGTCTTAGAGTTCCTTCTCCTATTGGTCCAACAATTGGAATTGTAGGAGCAATAGTTTTAGGACAAGCAGCAGTAAGTGCAGGGATTGTGAGCCCTATTCTAATTATAGTTGTTGCAATCACTGGAATTGCTTCTTTTGCAATACCTGATTATTCATTTGGATTTCATTTAAGAATTTATAGATTTTTATTTTTAGCATTAGGATTTTTATGTGGATTTTTAGGAATAGCTTTAGGGTTATTTGTATATATTGCAATGCTTTCAGAAACAAAATCATTTGGTGTATCTTATTTAACTGGAATAAGTCCTCTAGAACATGTAAAAGGAAATAACTATTTTCTTCCACCTATTTGGAAAAGAGAATTTAGAGCAGATTTCTTAAATAGCAAAAGAGAAAAAAAACAAGAAAATATTTCAATGACTTGGAAATATAAATAGAAAGGAGAATTTTTATGGCAAACACTAAACTTACAAGTATTGAAGCAATCTGTATTATTTTAAGTGTTTTTGCAGCACATACTTTAGTTTCACTTCCAAAAGCATTAATAGATGTAACAAAATCAGCAACTATTTTAAATTTATTAATGGTTGGAATAATTGTTATTTTATTTATATTTCTCGTTTTAAAATTACTGAAAGCTTTTCCCGGACTTGATATTATAGATATTTCAGATTACTTAGGAGGAAAAGTATTTCAAAAAATAGTTGGAATTATTTTTATTTGTTATTTTTCTTTTAGCTCTAGTATACTTCTTAGAAACTTTTGTGAATGTTTAAAAATAGTATATTATCCTATGACTAGTATATTATTTTTATTAGTTACATTTATAATTGCTGTTTCAATAGTTGTACACTTTAATTTTAAATCAACTGCAAAAGTTAATTTAATAATAATCCCACTTACACTTATTAGTGTACTATTTATATTTTTTAGTAACTTTCGAAATTTTACTACTGAAAACATTTATCCATTATTGGGTGAAGGTCTTTTTCAAACATTTATATTAGGACTTGGAAATCTTAGTGCTTTTGGTGGCATTTCACTAATTTACTTTTTACCAAACCTTCTAAAAAAACCAGAAGATTTTAAAAAAATATCTATGGTAAGTATGATAATTGCTATTGTTTACTTAATACTATCAATTGCTATCATCTTATTTATGTTTTCATCTTTAATTGAAGTAGATAAAATTATGCCACTTTATTCAGCAGCAAGAAATATTGAGTTTGGAAGCTTTTTTCAAAGGTTAGAATCAATATTTTTACTTGTATGGATAATGCAAATTGCGTGTTATTTAAGTATTAATTTCTCATTTTGTATTTATATATTTAAAAAAATAACAAAAATAGAAGATGGTAAAAAAATAATTTTACCTTATTCAATATTTTTATTTTCATTAGCTCTTTTACCAAATAATTATGCTATATCAAGCTTTCTAGAAACAAAAGTATATCCTTATTTAGTAATTGGAATAGTCTTTATCTTAAGCTTTTTCATATTATTATTAGGATTTTTAAAGAAAAATAAAAAAAGAAAGGTAACTTACGATGAATAAAATATTAAAACGAATTTTTATATTTATATTAATTATTATTCTATTTTTAGCCTTTTCTAGTTCATATACAGCACTTAGTATAGATAACATAGAAACAGTAGTAGCAATTGGAATTGATACATCAGACAATAATAATTTAAAAGTTAGTTTTCAGTTTACCAATTCTTCATCTGTTTCAGAAACAGGAACTTCTGAACAATCACCTTCTATAGTATATAGTATTGATGCATCATCTATTAGTAGTGCTATTAATCAAATGAACGCATATGTAGGCAAAGAACTTAGTTTTTCACACTGTAAGTTAATTGCAATTTCAGAAGGACTTGCAAATCAAAGTATTTCAGATGAGATATATACATTAACAAATGATATTCAAATAAGACCTACGACAAATATTGTAATTACAAAATGTACAGCTAAAGTATATATAGAAAATTCTAAACCATTATTTGAAAATTTGCTTACAAAATATTATGAAGTTTTTTCAAACTCGAGCAAATATACTGGTTTTACTGTTAATGCGACAATAGGAGACTTTTTTAATTCTTTAGTATGTAAATCATGTGAACCTTATGCAATCTTAGGTGGTTTAAATAGTGAAAATTCAAGTGATTCAAGTAGTATAAATTCTGAAAAAGACGTGTCAGGGAAATCTAATGAATCAAATATCCAAGGAGAACTAGGTACTGAAAATATAGGAGTTGCAGTTTTCAAACATGACCAAATAGTTGGTGAATTAAATTCAATTGAAACAATGTGTTTTTTAGCTACTAGAAATAATGTAGATAGATTCTTAATATCAGTTCCTGACCCTACTGAAGAAGGTGGCATACTTGATATATATCTTACTCCTATTTCTAACACCACAGTAGCTGTAAAAATAGTAAATGGCTCTCCTTATATAAAATTAAATTATAGATTTTCAGGCAAAATTGAATCTGCCAGCGAAAATATAAACTATTCAGATAACAATTTTCTAAATGAAGTATCATCTGCATGTAATAATTATTTAGAATCTATTTTTTCAGATTATTTATATAAAACATCTAAAACATTTAAATCTGATATTAATGGATTTGGTCAAGAAGCCAAAAGAAATTTTTTAACTCTTAATGACTTTGAAGATTATAACTGGGAAGAAAAATATAGAGATTCATTTTTCGATATCAATGTAGATACTTCCATAAAGTCTAGCTTACTTCTTACTAATACTTAAAAACTGCTAAAAAATAAATAATGCTGTAAAAAATATTTATTAATAATTTAAAATCGGAGGATAAAATGGTTAATAATTTAGAATTTATTGCATATATTTTATTTCTTATATATATTCTGATTTCAAGCATTTATTATGCAATATATGAAATAAAAGAAAAAAATAACAAATTTGGCGGAATAAGTGTCATAACATTTTCAATTATATCTGTTTGCTTAGGTGTATTTTCCGTCTTTATGGCATAAATGTCCATTTGGGAACACCTCTTAAATAAGAAAAGTGGCATCTCTACATGTGCAGATTGCTTCGCAATCGCACAGACATAGGTAACTTAACCTTGTTACTCCAGAAAAATCTGGCGATTTTTCCTACGTAATAAAAAAACAGATATAAAAGAAGTTAAAGATTCTACTTTTATTATCTTTAACTTCTTTTAAGATTTTTATTTTTATGCTATTTCAAAATCAATTTCTCTTAAAGCTTTACTTGCTTTTTTTACTCTTATTTTTACTGTATCACCTATTTTATATGTCTTATTTGTTTTTTCACCAATTAATATTTTTCTTTCCTCATTATATATAAAATATTCGTCTCCTAAATCTTCAAATCTTACTAGACCTTCTATTGTATTTTCTAACTCAACATACATTCCAAACGAAGTTATTGAAGAAACTATTCCTTGATATTCTTCTCCTATTTTTGATTCCATATATTCTGCCTTTTTCAAATCTTCTGCTTCTCTTTCAACAGTTGTTGCAATTTTTTCTCTTTCTGATGATATTTTTGCACATTTTTCTGCTTGAGTTTCAAAGTTTTCTATAACTTCATTTTTCACATCATAGTTATCTTCTAGATATTTTGATATTACTCTATGAATAAATAAATCTGGATATCTTCTAATTGGAGATGTGAAGTGACAATAATATTTACTTGCAATTCCAAAATGCCCTCTATTTTCCGCTTCATATCTTGCAACTTTTAAAGTTCTTAGTAATAAAGTCGAAATTACTTTTTCTTCATTAGTTCCTTTTATTTCTTCTAAGATTTTTGCAAACTCTTTAGAATAAACATGATCATCTTTAGTCTTTATTTTTAGTCCTAAATTAAATAGAAATTTATTTAATTCTTTTACTTTATCTATATCTGGTTCTTCATGCACTCTATATATAAAAGGAGTATCAAGCCAATAAAATTTCTCAGCAATTGTTTCATTTGCAGTTAGCATAAATTGTTCTATTATCTCATTTGCAAATGTTGTTTCATATTTAGAAACATTTGTAACTTTTCCATCAATATCTAATTCTATTTTACTTTCTGGAATATTTAAATCAAGATATCCTTCCTTCATCCTTCTTTGTTTTAGAATTTTTGCAAGTTCTTCCATTAGTTTAAAATCTTCTATATAGTCTTTATATTGTTCTAAAACATTTTTATCACTACCATCTAATATTTTTTGTACATTTGTATAACTCATTCTTCTTTTTACATTTATTACACCTTTATATACATTAGATGATACCACATTTCCTTTAGAATCTATTTCCATTTCACAAGATAAAGTTAGTCTATCTTCACCCTCATTTAGACTGCAAAGTCCATTTGAAAGCTCTCTTGGAAGCATTGGTATTACTCTTCCTAACATATATATACTAGTGCCTCGAAGTAATGCTTCTCTATCTAACAAACTATTTTCTAAAACATAATGGCTTACATCTGCAATATGAACTTCTAATAAATAATTTCCATTACTTAATTTAGCTACTCTTACTGCATCATCTAAATCTTTTGCATCTTCTCCATCTATTGTAAATATATTTTCGTCTCTTTTATCTACTCTTTTCTTTGCCTCTTCTGGATTTATCTCAGTTCCAAATTTTTTTGCTTCTTCTACTACTGGTTCTGGAAATTTATATGGTAAATTATGTTCTTTTATGATAGATAACATATCAACTCCTGCTTCATTTACATTTCCAAGAACTTCTATAATTTTACCTTCTGCATTTTTACCTTTTTCAGGATATTTTGTTATTTTTACTAATACTTTATGGTTATTTCTTGCTTTTCCAAAATCTTTTTTAGAGATAAATATATCTGTACCAAAATTTTTATCATCAGGAACAACAAAACCAAAATTTTTGTTATTCTGAAAAATACCAACTACTGTATCTTTTTCATGTTTCAAAATTCTTACAACTTTTCCTTCTGCTTTTTTCACTTTATTTTTTTCTTCTGTAATTTCTATTAAAACTCTATCTCCATTTAATGCATTTAGTGAATTGTCTTTAGAAATATATATTTCATCATCTTCTCCATCTATTCTTACAAAACCAAATCCTTTTTGATTTTTACGATATATTCCGTCATAATATGTTTTCTCAGGTAGTCTATATCTATTTTTTCTATTTTTTACAATCTTCATCTGTAATTCAAGTTCTCCGAAGTACCTCTAAAAACTCATTATATTCATTTTTAGGTACTCGCATAATCATTGCAATCTCTTTTGCCTTCATCGGCACATAATCATCATCATTCATTAAATCTAAAATCTTTTGCTGTTTTCCTTCCATTTTCTCTTCCTTTCAGGGATTTAGGGACGTTCCTTTTTTCCCTCTTTTTAGGGATTTAGGGGACACTCCTCTAAATTTTCCTTTAATTATTAATTATAAAATTTACATTACAAAAAAATTAAGTTCTTATAACGCAAAAAGAGGCAGTTATATTTTCTAAACCGCCCTTTTCTTATATTTATTTACATCATATATAATATTCCTAGAACTATTGTTAATATAACAAATACAATTGCTAAAATTATAGTCCATCTTTTTTGTTTTCCTTCTTTTGTTCTAGCTTTGTTTTTTTCAAAAAAGTTGTTTGTTGATGAACCTGTAATTGTTGATGATAATCCAGCATCTTCTTTTGATTGTATTAATGCTAGAATAATTAAAGCTATTGCTACAATAAAGTATATTACAATTACTATTCCTTTTACGATTTCCATTTATATATTCCTCCTTGCGGTTTCCTTGTTTTTTTACCTGTGTATTGTACCATATATTTATAAAAAAAGCAAATGTTTTTAAGAGTTTTCCTCATATTTTAGTATTGACCAAGTTCCTACTGCTTCTGGCATATCAGTAAAAGTCATTTTTTCTTTTGTTGTAGGATGAATAATTGTTAGTTCATATGCCCAAAGAGCTATTTGTTTTCCTCTACCTCTTGTTCCATATTTTTGGTCTCCAAATATACTATGTCCCATATTTGAAAGTTGCACTCTTATTTGATGATGCCTTCCAGTATGTAAATTAATTTCTAACAGGCTTAAATCTTTTATTTTATTATATTTTAATACCTTGTATTCAAGTTTTGCATATTTTGCATTTTTCTTTTCTTTTTTTACAACTTTACTAATATTGTTTCTTTCATCTTTATATAGATAATCTTCTAAAACCCCTTCTTTTTTATCTAACTTCCCATCTACAACAGCCAAATATTTCTTTTTAAAAACTTTTTCTCTTACTTCATTACTAAGTCTTGAAGCTGCTTTAGAAGTCTTTGCAAATATCATTATTCCACCTACTGGTCTATCTAGCCTATGAATCAGTCCCAAATACACATTCCCAGGTTTTTGATATTTTTCTTTTATATAACTTTTAACTATAGATAGCATATCTATATCTTCTGTTTTATCAGCTTGTGATGGAATATTTGGCTTTTTTTCAACTACTATTATGTGATTATCTTCATATATTACTTTTAAATCCTGCATATGTCTCTCCTTTTGATAAAAATTGAGAAATTTGGGGACGGACCCTATTTGTATCAAATTGTAAATTATTGTAAAAATGAGACAAAAATGCTCCGTCCCCTTTTTTCTCAATTTTCCCATCTGCTATAGATTCCACATGGCAATACTAATTTTGAGTTTTCCATTGGAAGTCCGATTTCTCCTGCTTCGATTTTTCCTTTATATTTCTTTGCAACAGTTAATTCTAATATGTCTTTTAAAACCATACTAGATATCCCTGTTGTATATGAATTTATTAAGAAAAATATAGGCTTATCTGATAATACTTTTGTACATAATTCTACTAGTTCATAAATATTATTTTCAAATTGCCAAACTTCTCCTTTTGCTCCTCTTCCATATGATGGTGGATCCATAATTATTGCATCATATTTATTTCCACGTCTTATTTCTCTATTTACGAATTTTACTACATCATCTACAATAAATCTAACTGGCTTGTCTTCTAGACCTGATGATACTACATTTTCTTTTGCCCATGTTGTCATTCCTTTTGAACTGTCTACATGACACACTGATGCTCCTGCTGATAAACAAGCTACTGTTGCTCCACCAGTATATGCAAATAGATTAAGTACTTTTACTTCTTTTTTATTTTTAGCCTTTTCATTTTTTATTTTTTCTGTCATCCAGTCCCAGTTAACAGCTTGTTCTGGAAATAGTCCTGTATGTTTAAATCCCATTGTTTTTATATTAAATGTTAGATTTTTATAATGGATTTGCCATTTGTCAGGAGTTTTTTGATCTTCCGATCTAGAGCCCCCACCTGTTTTACTTCTGTTATATGTTGCATTTACTTTATCCCACTTATTTGGAAAACTCTTATCTTTCCATATTATTTGTGGGTCTGGTCTTGAAAGTACAATATTTCCCCACTGTTCTAATTTTTTTCCATCTGCCATATCAATTATTTTATATTCTTTCCAATTATTTGCAAGTTTCATATTTTTTTATAGCAAAAAAGCTATTCCTCCTTTTTTTGAATAGCATTATTTTACCATATTTTTAAAGATTTTGCAAAATTTTCATAAATTGATAAATCATCATAAAATTGATTGTTGAAAATATTAAAAAACTAAGAAGTGCTAAACTAAATAATTTATGTCTTTTCATTTTCTCTAATATTTTACTTATCTCCTTTTTAGTCTCTTGTTTTATTTTTAATATAACACTTACATCTTTTTCTTTTGTTAATTCCATAAAAATCACCCCTCAAAACTATGTATATTCAGGAGTTTTCATTTTATGCCTTATTTGTCAATTTTTTCATCGCATTTTTATGTTTTTTTCGCTATTTCAAAATATTTTTTCTCGTTTATTTACATAATTTGATTTTTTTCGTGTTTTATGGTATAAAAACCCTGGATTTATTCCAGGGTTTTTCTTTTTAATCAATTTCTTTTATTCTTTTTGCTAATTCTTCAGTTATTCCTTTAACTTTTGTTAATTCTTCAATACTTGCTTCTTTTATTTTCTTAACACTTCCAAACTTTTTAAGTAGTGCTTTTTTCTTAACTTCTCCAATTCCTTCTACTTCATCTAATTCAGATTTTGTAAGTTCTTTATCTCTTAATTTTCTATGATATGTAATTGCTGTATCATGAACTGTATCTTGAAATTTAGTGATTAAATTCATTAGATTTTGTGAAATTTCAAGTTCCTGTCGGTTTTCATCCATTAAAGCTCTTGTTTGGTGTTTATCATTTTTTACCATTCCAAATACAGGAATATCTAAATTATATTTTGAAATTGCTTTTTTGGTTGCTCTTATTTGTGTTATTCCGCCATCTGCAAAAATAACATCTGGAAGTTTCCCAAATCCTCCATTTGGATTGTCTATTGAATGTTTTAATCTTCTAGTTATTACTTCTTCCATACATCTTGGGTCATCTTGAGAAAATACAGTTTTTATTTTAAATCTTCTAGATAAGTTTTTCTTTATAACTCCGTCTTGCATAACACACATTCCGAGCTACCATATTTGTTCCTGATATATTTGAAATATCATATGTTTCTATTTTTCTAGGTAATTTATCCATTCCTAAAACTTCTTTTAGTTCTAATAAAATTTCACTTTTATCTTTTTCTTTATTCTCTAGTGTGACTTTTGCATTATTTTCTGCCATTTCCACAAATCTAAGCTTTTCACCTTTTTTGGGTGTCTTTATTTCCACTTTTTTTCCTAAAGTTGTGGACAACCAATTTTCTACCGCTTCTTTATCTTCTATTTCTTCTCTAATCATTATCTTACTTGGAATATTTGGATTATCTAAATAATATTGTTTTATAAATCCTGATAAAATTTCCTTATCTTCCATATCTTTTAAATCTTGATAGAAATAATGCTCTCTACCTATCATTTTACTTCCTCTTACAAAAAAGATTTCTACACATACCTGAAGTTCTGATTTTGCAATTCCTATTACATCAATACTATTTTCAGATATATTAGATACTTTCTGCTTTTCAGATACTCTTTCTATTGCCACTATTCTATCTCTTAAATCTGCTGCTTTTTCATAATCTTGTTTTTCTGAAGCCTTATTCATTTCTTGTTTTAATTCTTTAATTATTTTATCTATTTTTCCCTCTAATAAATCCATTATTTCATCTATTTGTTTTCTATATTCTTCTTTTGAAACATATCCCATACAAGGAGCCATACATCTTCCAATATGATAGTTTAAACATGGTCTAGTTCTTTCTTTTAAATTCTTACATTGACGTATTTTATATTTAGATTTTATAAAGTCTACCATCTCTTTAGCACTCCCTGGATTAGCATATGGTCCAAAATATTTTGAGCCATCATTTACTACCCTTCTTGTTATAAAAACTCCTGGAAAATCATTTTTTAAGTCTATTTTTATATATGGATAAGTTTTGTCATCTTTTAATAAAACATTAAATTTAGGTCTGTTCTTTTTTATTAAATTACATTCCAAAATTAATGCTTCTGCTTCATTATCAACCACAATATATTCAAAATGGTCAATTAGACTTACCATCTTTTTTATTCTTTCTGTCTTATTAGTTTTTCTAAAATATTGCCTAACCCTGTTTTTTAGAGAAACTGCTTTACCTACATATATGATATTATCATCTTTATCTCTCATAACATATACCCCAGGTTTACCAGGCAATTTTTTTAGTTCTTCTTCTATATTAAACATCTAATCCTCCTTAGAAATCCTACACTTGTTATTATACTATATATTAGATATATTGACAAACAAAAAAGTGCAAAGATTTTTCTTTACACTCTTCTTTTATTCTATTACTTCTAATTCATCTCCATTATTTAATCCTTCTAGATTATAGTAAGTACTTGGAATTTCGCCTAATATTACATTTTCCATTAAAAGAACTTGGTTTGATATTTCTTTTTCTATATTATCAAATGGTGTTAAAATATTTACACTTGTATCTACTTGTAAATACACTCTATGAAGTGTTTGGTTAATTCCTTGTGATACAAATTCACTTCTTAAATCAGTTGCAACATCTCCTACTGATGAAATTCTTATTTTTATTCCAGGACCTCTTCCAGATAATATTTTTAAACCAGTAAAACTTCCGAAGTGCAATTTCTACATCTTCTCTTCCTTTATTGTTTAATTCTTCTTGAATCTTATTTGCAACATCTGAAATAATTTCATTTATTACAATAACATTTGCCCTTATCATTTTTATATTTCCCTGTTCATCTTTTTCAATTGTAAAGAGTTCATCATAATTATATCTTTTCATTACATTTGTTGCTTGTTCATTAGACACTAGAGTTGCTATTGATTCTGCCCTATTTTCACATAATGTATCAAATATTGGAAGCGTTGCATCTAGTATAGTTTTTACAGTTAAAAAGGCAATTAGAAATATTATAGTAATTTTTACAATCTTTTTTCTTCTTTTATCATCTCCTCTTTTTCTCCCTATTACAACCTTGGGAATTTTTATTCTTGGTCTTGAATATATTTTATGAAGCATAATTTGCCATTTCTACTTTTCTTTTATATTTAGGAATATATAATTTTTCACCAGGATATATTTTATCTGGATTTTCTATTCCATTTGTTCTTACAATATCATCTATTGTGCTACCATACTTTTTTGCTATTTTCCACAACGTATCTCCCTTTTTTACTACATACATTATGATACTATAATCTTCTTCCTCTCTTTCACCATTTGTTTCGATTTCATCTATTAAATTTAAATTTGCTGTTTTAGAAGTATCTAAGTTCATATTCATATCTATATTTGCTAAAACTTCTCCACCTTCACTAATAACAAAATCTTTATTTAATATTTCTATATTCATATTACTATTTAAATTTTCTGCATCTTCAAGATTTTCCATTACAAATTCAAATGGAATTTTTGCAATTCTTGTATCAACTTGCAAATCTTGGTTTGATAAAATAAATTGTAATTGTAACTCTCCTTCATATATTATTTTATCATTTAATTTATTTTCTTTTTCAATAAAAGGATTAACATCTACATCAATAATTGTTCTGTTTTCCAATCCATCCAAATGAACTTTTTCCCTTATTTGTTTCATTTCTGTCCTTTGATTTCTTTTTGTCATAACAGTTATATTTTTTTTGTTAAATTCTAATACATAAGAAGGGCTATATAAATCTTGTATTATATTTATTTGTTTTTCTTCAAATACTGTAGCTATTACTCCTATTTCTAATTCTACATAGATTGAATGTTCTTCTTGAGAATTAGGCTTTATAACTAAATTTCTAATTTCATAATTAGTATTTGATAAATTATTTTCTGTTACCCCTGGAATGTCAATAAAACCTACTATTGGTATTTTACCTGTTACAGTATTTATTCTATTGTCTTCTGTTAAATACATTATCCTTATTTCAGCTTCTGCTTTAGTTAAAATTTTATTATAACTCACTTTTACATCTCTATTAGTTAAATTCACATTTACTTTTAAAATCTCTGCCAAATTATCTATGTTATCTATTGATAATGTATCTTTTGCATATATTTTTGTTTCACCTGTCCCTACTAATGAATTTACATTTAAACTTTCTTTTAATATTTGAATTTCGTTTTGCTCTTGTATGTCATTTATTATTTCTACTTCTTCATTTGAAAAGACTTTAATTTCTAATTCTAATGCTACTTTTATCCCAATTTTTCTTCCGTTAATTACTCTACATTCTATTGATTTAACTAAAGAATTTATCTCTGAGCTCATTCCTTCTTGTGCATTTGGCATCTGAATAACTTCAGAAAAATCCAAAGAAGTATTTAATCCTCTTACTTTATCTTTTTCATCATCTGCTAAATACATTATATATGTATTTACATTTCCTTCTATTTTTACTTTTTCATCTGCTACTTCTTTTTTATATATACATGCTACTCCACTTGTACAAATCATATTTAAAATATCTGGTTTTGCATCAGGTACAATCATATCACCTTCTACAAATATGATTTCTTTTTTTACACCTACTTGTTTATGGACACATAAATTTTCTTTCACTATATCTAAACCCATGTCCTACCTCCTTTAATCTTTTATTTATACATATATATGTCCATTCTTCTTTTTTATTACAAAAAAAGAAACCATTTTTTGGTTTCTTATAACATTTCTACTGAAAGTTCATCACTATTAATATGATTAGTCTTTCTTTTCTTTGTCTCAACTGGTGGTGGAATAAGTGGACTATATGAGTCTCCATCAAAGACTTCCACCTCAACAGTTCTTGTTAAAACATCTGTGTAACTGTATGTTACATTTCTATTATTCTCTTCATATTTTACTACGAAAATATTTGGATATGCTTTTTCTATTGTGGCTTCTTTTTCAAAGGATTTACTTCTACCTAAAGAACCTTTGACAATAATCTTTTGTCCTACTTTCTCTAAGATGTCAGTTTTTAGATTTGCTATATCTGATTTACAAATCATTCTATCACCTTCCCTTAAGCTGGCTTGATTATAGCATTTTAGGGGTAATTTGTCAAAAAATGTAGAAGCGTGTCAAATCGATGTATCTCGCTCATATCAACAGTTTTGTCGTTTTATTTTCGTAGTTTTACAGTTGTATTACATTTATGTTACAGTCGTGTTACATATTTGTCATTTTTCCTTTTGCACCTATTCCACTTATTCCGTTTTTTCCGTCCCTTAGCTCTTGTTCTATATCATTTATTGTAATATATTGATATTTATCTGTTAAAGCAATTTTCTTTGCAACAACTAGTGGGTCTAAAAAATCTATTAAAATCCTTGCAGGTGATGATGCAAAATTTGCACCAGCTGAAATGATTGCTTCAAAATAGCTTTGACATGCACCTGCAATTATTACTAAATTTTTATTATATTTTTCATCATATCTTCTTGCCTCTCTTACAGTTTCGACAAAATATTTTGAGTTTCTGTAATTATATATATCATAATAGTCTCTTCCTCTTTTTATCATTCCATCATGCCCTGTTATAACTAAGATATCTGGATTATATATTTTAAGTAACCCATATACTACTTTAGGTTGTTTGTATTCAGGTATATTTTTTACTATTGCATCTAATTTTAACCTTCTATAATACTGATAAGATTTTTCACTATATTTTTTATCTCCATCTAAATGAAGTATCCTACCGGTCCTTACTTTTGTTCTTGCTTTATTTTTTACATCTTCATTTTTTATATTATTTTCAAAATTTATAATATATTTTTTTACTTCTTCTTTTGGTATTTTTTCTAAATCTTCTATTTCACTATCTGCTTCTATTCTCTCTGTAAGACCAACTAATATTGCAATTTTCTTTGTTGGTAAAACTAATATATTTTTTACAATAAAAAATATATCTTTCCCATAAGACTTTCTCCCTACAACATCTCCCTTTTTTATTTCGTTCATTTTACCACCTCAGCTCTTATATAAAATTTCGGGCTATTATATTCTATGTCGAATTTTGTATAAATGTGAAAAGTGAGAAGTCTTTTCAACTTCTCACTTTTTTAAATGACTATATTTTAATTTTGTTGCCATTCCTCCTCTTATGTGTCTTTCTGCTTTGTTTTCTTCTAATACGACTCTTACTTCTTTTGCTAAACTTGGGTTAATTTTCATTAGTCTTTCTGACACATCTTTATGTACTGTAGATTTTGAAATTCCAAATTTTTTTGCTGCTCCTCTTACAGTATCTTTTGAATCTATAATATAATGTGCCAATGTAATTGCACGGTTTTCTATGAAATTTCTACTTCCTAGAGCAATTTTGGTATTTGACGTGTTGTGTGAATATTTTTGCTTCATAAAGAAAAACCTCCTTATTGCAAGTGCTTTTGTTTAATTGTATTCTTATAGAGGTTTCATTAGAACTTTTTAAATAAATTCATTATATTGCTCTACTTTTCTAAGTTTGTTACATTCAAAAAACACAATTAATTAAATTTCTTTAATTAATTGTGTTTCTTCTTATTCCAACTCTGATGCTTGTCTTGCATTATGATATATTTTATCTAAATATTCATCTGGATATGCTTTATCTAAAAATACATCAATACTATTTTTAGGTGGTATATCGTTAATTCTTTCTTGTTGTCTTGTTACTGCCATAGAAGATATTGCAATATCATATGCCATAAATATAGCAAAAAATATTGTAATAATCCTTATACTTTTTTTGTATATAAGTGGCTCTAGTTGCTGGAAACATGGATATACAATTTTTAAAAACATTACTCCAATTATTCCCCAATATACACAATATAGTAAACAAGTTCTTCCATTTAAATTAAAGAAAAATTTTGAATAATCCCATGAAACAGTCCCCCATATTAGTTCTTGGAAAAACGAAAATAAATATTCTACTGCACCGCCCATAAGCATTCCACAGAAAAATATTTGCTTTGGTTCTTTTATTTTAGAAGCAAGAAGATAATATGCAACTGCTCCTATTCCATATACTTGTATAAACGGTCCATATATTAGCCCTTGTCTTATCTCAATAGTCCTTGTATATACTAATATATATAGCATTTCTATTATAAAACCAAATACACTACCTATTACAAATATCCAAAATATTTTAATTAAAAAATCAATTATTTTTTTCATATATTTCTCCATATTTTATTTATTATTGCCTTATTTATTATTATTTATTTTGTCATTTTTTATTATCTCTGGATAAATAATATTCACAAATATTATAACAAAAGAAATTCCTATTGCAACCCCTGCAAGCACATCACTTGGATAATGTACTCTTAAATAAATCCTACTAATGCCTATTAAAACAGGTATTAGAGCTAATATAACACATAAAAAATTTCTTAGTTTTTTATTTTTCATATTTTTATAGATTAAATAAATTGCAAAACCATAAAGTATTACATTATTTACAGTATGTGCTGATGGAAAGCTATATCCCCTTTCTAATACAATCATTTCTGATAAAGGTGGTCTTGGTCTTCTTACTATATTTTTAATAATAAAACAAAGAACTGCACCCATTCCTAAGTTTAGTACCATTCCTAATGCAAATTTATCTTTTCTATAAATAAAAAAACACACTAGAACAATCGCCATTATTCCAAGTACTCCAAACAATCCTCCGAAGTTCTGTAATTATCATCATAATTATTGTCATTGTAGTACTTGAAAATGAAGATATGTAATTATATATAGCATTATCAAACCATGCTATATTATTTGTTATAATTAAAATATATATTACTATAAATAATATTATACAAAAACTTAAAATTATCCATTTTAGCTTACCTTTTTCCTTAGTTTTTCTTTCCATTTCCTCTCCTCTATCTTATTATATCTTTTACAACTTCTCCTGCAATTATCATTCCAACTACAGATGGTACAAAAGAAATACTTCCGCAAAGTTTTTTCCTTTGTTTTTTTAGTTTTTTCTTTTGAATAAACAACCTTTAAATCTTTTATATTCATATTTTTTAATTCTTTTCTCATAATTTTTGCAAGTGGACACCCTTGTGTATTATATATATCTGAGACTTCAAATTTACTAGGTTCCATTTTATTCCCTGCTCCCATTGCAGAAATAACTGGTATGTTTTTTTCTTTTGCTTTTTTTATTATTTTTAATTTTGTTGTAATTGTATCTACTGCATCTATTGCATATGTTATATTTTCATCTATCAAATCCTCTTCATTTTCCAATGTACTTGGAAGATATGTTTCTACTTTTGCACAAGGATTTATTTCTAAAATTCTTTCTTTCATAACATCTACTTTTTTCTTTCCAACTGTTTTAGATGTAGCATGTATCTGTCTATTTATATTTGTTACATCAATTTCATCTTCATCTACTAATATTAAGTTTCCTACTCCTGCTCTTGCTAAACCTTCTACTGCAAAAGACCCTACTCCACCAATTCCATAAATTAAAACTTTTGCATTTTCTAATTTTTCTATTCCGTCTTTTCCAATTAATATTTCTGTTCTATCGCTCCACTTACTACTCATTTTATACCTCTTGATTTTTACTTTATTGGTATTATAGCATAAAGATTAATATTATGCTATAATATTAATGTAATTTGGAGGTTTATATGCTTAGAATTAATAATATAAAAATTAGAAACGACTTAAAAAATGAAGAAGTTTTAGATTTTGCATTAAAGAAAAATAAAATAAAAAAAGAAGATATTATAAAATGGAGCATTTCAAAAAAATCAATTGATGCAAGAAAAAAAGATGATATTTTTTATGTGTATTCTATAGATATTAAGGTTAAAGATGAAAAAAAATATCATTTTCTTGATAAAATAAAAGATTTTAACTTTCCATCTATTGAAAAAACAAGGAGTTTTTCACATCCACCTATAATTATTGGTGCAGGTCCTAGTGGACTTTTTACAGCACTTACATTTATAGAAAATGGAGTAAAACCTATTGTTATAGAACAAGGTCAAGATGTAGATGAAAGAAAGAAAACAATTGATACATTTTTTAAAACAGGAAAATTAAATACTTTATCAAATGTACAATTTGGTGAAGGAGGAGCTGGTACTTTTTCTGATGGTAAATTAAATTCAGGAATAAATAGTCCATATTGTAAAAAAGTATTAGAAAAATTTGTTTTCTTTGGTGCTCCCGAAGAAATTCTTTATCTTTCTAAACCTCATATTGGAACAGATAAATTAATTGGCGTTATTAAAAACATGAGAGAATATATGATAAAAAAAGGAGCAAAATTCTATTTTAATACTAAAGCTTGTGATTTTTTAATAAAAGATAATAAAATAAATGGAATAATAGTAAAAGACCTTTTAACTAATGAAGAAAGAGAAATTCCTGCAACTGATGTGATCTTAGCCATAGGACATAGTTCAAGAGATACTTTTTATAAGCTATTTAGTAAAAATATTTATATGGAAAAAAAGAATTTTTCTGTTGGAGTTAGAATTGAACACCTTCAAAGTGATATAAATAAAGCACAATATGGAACAATTACTACATTAAATTTACCACCAGCAGACTATAAACTTGCTTGTCATTTAAGTAATGGTCGTTCGTGTTATACTTTTTGTATGTGTCCTGGTGGAACAGTAATTGGTTCATCTAGTGAAGAAAATACAATAGTTACTAATGGAATGAGTAATTTTTTAAGAGATGGAAAAAACGCAAATTCTGCTGTTTTAGTAAATGTTACTCCTTCTGACTTTAAAGATTCTTCTCCTCTTTCAGGAATTGATTTTCAAAAAGAATTAGAAGAAAAAGCATTTATTCTTGGAGGTTCAAACTATTTTGCACCAATACAAAGGTTTCAAGATTTTGTAGAAAACAAGAAAACTACTAAACTTGGAAAAGTTACGCCTTCATACAAACCAGGAGTTACTTTTGCAAACTTAAATGAAATTCTTCCTCGGATTTGTATCTGAAACTTTAAAAGAAGGAATTTTAATGTTTGATAAAAAACTAAAAGGTTTTGCAGACCCTGATAGTATTTTAACAGGTGTTGAAACTAGAAGTTCTTCTCCTGTCAAAATTGTAAGAGATGAGAACTTTGTATCTAATATAAAAGGGATTTATCCATGTGGAGAAGGTGCAGGATATGCTGGCGGAATTATGTCTGCTAGTGTTGATGGTATAAAATGTGCAATTTCTATACTAAAAAGTTAAATTTGTTTTGCAATTTAAGTATATAAAAATTTTTAAATAAGACTACACTTAATCTTAAATATTGTAGTCTTATTTTAATTTTTATTTCTATAAATTTAAGTTTGATTTCTCATTTTATTTAAAATTTCTACTAAACTATCTACTAAAAAATCCACATCTTCTAATGTATTTTCTTCTCCAAATGAAGTTCTTAATGCTCCTTTACTCATATTTTTATCTAAACCAATTGCAACTAAAACATGTGAAGGGTCCATCGAACCTGTTGTACAAGCAGAACCAGAAGATGCACAAATTCCTCTTTCATCAAGGTGTATTAATAACTCTTCTCCATTTATTCCTGGAAAAGAAAAATTAGCATTTCCAGGAAGTCTATTTTCTCTTGGTCCATTTAATTTTGCATCTGTAATTTTTTCTTCTATATTTTTTATATAATAATCTCTTAAAGTTCTTAAATGTTCTTGATACTTTTCCATATTATTTTTAGCAAGTTCTGCTGCTTTTCCAAGTCCTACAATTTCTGCTACATTTTCTGTTCCTCCTCTTTTATCCTTTTCTTGATGTCCTCCATCCATAAATTTTTCAAACTCTATACCTTCTTTTACATATAAAGCCCCTACTCCTTTAGGTGCATAAAGTTTATGTCCAGAAAGAGAAATCATATCTATTCCTAATTTTCTTACATCTATATCTACATTTCCACAAGCTTGAACTGCGTCTGTATGGAAAATTATATTATGTTTTTTAGCAATTTTTGAGATTTCTCTTATTGGTTCTATTGTTCCTATTTCATTATTTGCAAACATTATACTAATTAATATTGTATTTGGTTTTATACTATTTTCTAGCTCTGATAAATTTATAAATCCATCTTTATCTACATTTAAATATGTTACTTCAAAGCCATGTTTTTCTAAAGATTGACAAGTATGTAAAACAGCTGGATGTTCTATCTTTGAAGTTATTATATGATTACCTTTTTTTCTATTTTTATATGCAATTCCCTTAATTGCTGTATTATCACTTTCTGAACCACACCCTGTAAAATATATTTCTTTTGGTTTACAATTAATCAATTTAGCAACTCTTACTCTTGCTTTTTCTAAAGCTCTTTTTGCCTCTCTTCCAACACTATACATTGATGAAGGATTTCCATATTCTTCACAAAAATATGGAAACATTTCCTGTAACACCTCTTCTTTGACCCTTGTGGTTGCAGCATTATCAAAATATCTTATCTTCATATCCTCATCTCCTAAAAAATCTTTTTAATTTCATTTAACTTTCTTAATGTTTCTCTATATCCAAACTTATAGCAACTATCTAGCTTTTCAGTATCTAGCAAGCCTGTTTTATCTGTTTTAATTGTTAAAATACAATCACTTTTTTCTAAACTTTCTTCTGATATTTTATTTTCCATAATATCTAATGTTCTCATTGCAATATCCATAATATTACTATTTTCGTCTACATCATCAGCTTTGAAATTTACAGCAATTATTTTATCTGCTCCTTGATTTTTTACTTCTAAAACAGGGATATTATCTAATACTCCTCCATCTAAGAAAAAATGTGAATTATAATTACATGGGCTAAAAATACCAGGAAAACTACTACTTGCTCTTACTGCTTTTCCGACTGATATATCTGATATATATTTAGATTCATTATTTATTGGATTATTTGTAAATATATATTCTTTTCCATCTGAAATATCAACTGTTGGTATTACTAATGGCATACTTTTTATATCTCTTATTTTTCTTACTCTCTTTCTTATTGCCAACTCATCAAAAGTTTTTTCTATTTTTTCTCCTGTTTTTAATCCTGATATTACTATTTTTTTATTTAGCATAAAATCTGTTATTCCAGATACAATAGGCCCAGAATTTATTTCTACTATATCTTTTGCATATCTCTTAAATAATATGTAGATATAATAAGGAGAATAACCCAAAGTATATAAAGATGCAATTAACCCTCCTGCACTTGTACCTCCAATAACACTTGGTTTTATCCCATTTTCTTCTAATGCCTTTAATACTCCAGCATGTGCAATTCCTCTAATTCCTCCACCTGATAAAGCTAACCCTAATTTCAAAATTTCACCTTCTTAGTTTTTCTTATTTAAAGTATATACTTATTTTTATGAATTTAAACGAAAAAAAGTGAACTTATTTTTAAGTCCACTTTTTTAAATTTAAGAATTAACATTTCCATTTGTATAGTAAATTTCTCCAAATCCATATACAACTTGATAATATTTTCCTATAAAGCTTGGTATGCCTTCTAATTCATATGTTGGAGCAACAATTTCTTCCCCTTCAGAATTTATCGCACCCCATTTTCCATCTTTTTCTACTGATGCAAAACCATATTCATTAAATTCTGTAACTTTATCATATTTGCACTCTACAACTAAAGTTCCATCTCTTTTTTCAAATCCCCATAATCCATTTTCTTGTTTTGCATATAATGGATTATTTGGAAATACTTCTTTATTTGTTAATTCTTTTCCCTGATAATCAAAATATCTTGTTTCTGTATCATTATATATTATTATATAATTCTCTTCTTTTTCTATTGTTGCATTTGTCATTTGACAAATATTATTTAAACTTTTATCATATAATTCTGTTACATTTGTACTAGATATTGTTGTTTGTATTAAATCTGTTCCTTCTAGCTTTGTAAGTGAATCATATTCAATTTTTATTTTTTCATTTTCTTTATTGTCAATTACTCCTAATTTAGAGTTTTCGTTACTTACTATAAAATAATTATCATATAGATATTCTATATAATTATATTTTTCTTCTATAACTTGTTCTCCACTCTCGTTTATAACTCCATACTTACTGCCATTTTCATTGTTAATTCTAATTTTATATTTATCACTATCTGTATTTAAAATAGATATATTAGTATTTATATTTGCTTCTGTTCCATTACTATTAAATATTGTTGTTCCTTGTTCATTTTGTGCATATAAATATGCTCCTGTTATATCAATTTGGTTATATGTTGGCTCAATAATCACATTTCCATTTATATCTGCAACACCAAATTTTCTGCTTTTTTCTATTACAAATAGATTATTTGTTCCATCATAACGAATTGATTGATACTCATTATTCAAAATTTGCTCTTTGTTTTTTATAACTCCATATTGTCCATTTTTTGCAGAAATTAGATATGCATTTTCATCATCATCTATGTCATTTATTCTAGAAATTTCATTATATTCATTTTCTAAAACTTTTTGCCCTTTATAATTTACATATCCATATCTATATCCTTCATTTGTTGTAATAGAAGTAATATATCCTGCATATTTGTATTTATTTTCATCTTTATAATATCCATCTACTTCAATACTTCCATAAGATATATCTACCATTAAATTTCCTTTTATATTAATTACTCCTGTTTTTCCTTCTTGAGAAACTAGTAATTCTCCTTCTTTATATGGAAGACTATCTATACTATCATAAATTGGTTCTGTAATTTGTTTTCCTTCAAAATCAATTAACCCATATTTTCCATTTTGGTAATATTTTAAAACACTTTTTTCATACATTAGGTCGCTTTCAACGTTTTTTAGTCTAATAGGTTCAACTAATTCATATTCAGAAAACATCTCTTCATTATTTTGATTTAAAACTTTGCTATCATTTTCTACATAACAAACAAATACTGCTTTTTCAGGGTTAGGAATCCTAATTCCTTCATATGTTGGCTCTATTAATATATTTCCGCTTCTATCAATTACACCTGATAAATTATTTTCTTTTAAAACAAAATATTGATAATTTTCTACTTTTGCTATTTCATATTCTCTTGCATTTTTTTGAATAAAATAATAAGCTACAAATGACAATACAACTAATATAATAATTACTGCTATTACAATTCCTACTATATATCTTTTTTTCATAATTTATTCCTCTCCATCTATAACTTCTTCTTGGTTTTTACATGCCTTAACCTTTAGAATCCTTTTATCTTCTGTTTCTTCTATTTTATATGTTACCTTCTTAGTTTCTATAACTGGGGTTTCTTCCTCATCTGGAATTCTTCCCAATTCTTCTTGTAAATATCCAGAAAGTGTATCATAATCTCCATCTGGAATTTCTGCATTTAAAAGTTTATTTACTTCATGTATTGGCATATTACCTGTTAGCATATAGGTATTTTCATCTATTTTCTCAAATTCTTTTTCTTCTTCATCATATTCGTCATAGATATCTCCTACTAATTCTTCTACAATATCTTCCATAGTAATTAATCCTGCTGTTCCTCCATATTCATCTACTACTATTGCAATTTGCTTTTTATTTTTTTGTAGTTCTTTAAATACTTCATTTATTAATCTATTTTGAGAAACAAATAACATTTCATTTAATATATTTTTTACTTTGAATGTCTTTTTATTTATGTTTTTTAGTATATCTTTTACATATATTACACCTTTTATTTCGTCAATTGTTTCATCATACACAGGGATTCTACTATATCTATATTCTACTTCTTCTAGTTCTTCTAATAATTCAGATTTACTAATATTTATATCTACTGCAAATATATCTGTTCTATGTCTCATAATTTCAGAAACTGTAATATCATTTAATTCAAATACATTATTTATTAATTCTTTTTCTTCTACTTTAATTGTTCCTTTTTCTTCTCCTTGGTCAACCATCATCCTGATTTCTTCTTCTGTTACTAGTTCTTCATCTGTTTCTCCTACTCCAAATAATTTTGATACAGCATTTGTTGTAGCAGTTAAAAGTTTAACAAATGGAGAAGTTACTATTGAAATTCCCCTTATTATTCCGATACTTCCAAAAGCGATTTTTTCATAATTTTTCATAGCTAATCTTTTTGGAACTAGTTCACCAAATATTAGAGTAAAGAATGATAAAATTATTGTTATTAATATAATAGAAATGCTTTCCCATGCACCTAAACTTATTGCTGGTATTAGGTCATATAATACTGGTGCTAGTTTTTCTGCAAAAGCATCTGAAGCAAATGCACTTGATAAAAATCCTGCAAGTGTAATTCCTATTTGTATTGTTGCTAAAAATTTGCTTGGTGCTTTTAACATTTTCTCAATTTGTTTTGCTTTTTTATTTCCTTCTTTTACCTGTTTTTCAATTTTTGCATCATTTAATGATATAAATGCAATTTCTGCCGCTGCAAAAAAAGCATTTACAAAAATAAGTATTATAAGTACAACTAATTGTGCCATGTGTTTTTTATTCCTCTTTTCTTTTTGATATTTTTCTTCTCTATTATATCAATAAAATAGTTATAAAACAACATATTAGCTCATGTTTTTTATTTTTTATTTACATTCCTGTAACTGGTAATTTTTTTTCTTCTTTTTTACTTGCCTCTTTACTAAACACCTCTTTTTCTTTTGGTTGTTTTACTTCAATTTCTGGCTTTTTAGTTTTATTATTATAAACTGTAACTGTAAATTCTTGATTTAACTCGACTTCAACATCTATTAATTCGTCATAAATTTCATATCCATCTTTTACTTTTGTTTCTTTTATATAGTATTTTCCAGGAACTAAATTTTTTATTACAATTTTTCCATTTTTATCTGTTTTTAAACTTGTATAAACAACTTCTTTTTTCTCATTTAATAATTCAAACTCTGCACCTTCTAAAACTTTTTTAGTTTCAGCATCTTTTTTTACAATAGTTATTTTAGTTTCATTTTTAAAATATTCATCTTGTATTTCACCTGTTCCATCTTCTAAAATAGATGCAGTTAACGCATAATCTTGTAAATTACTTGATGGTGCTGTTCCATATAATACTGGTTTTGTATTAATTTTTGTTTCTACTTTTAAATTAAAATTCCCATCTTCTGTTAGATTTTTTATTGGTATTAATATTTTAAATTTTTCACTTGGTTTAAATTCTGTTCTTTCCTTATTTTTTTCATCTGTTAGTTTTATTCCTCCTAAGTCTTTTCCATTAGGTCTTGATAATGTAATTTTATAATTTTCAATATTAGCTCCTGATGTAATATTATATGTTTTTGACACATAATTTTTATCAATATTATCTTGCTCCCATTGTTCTGATACTCTATTTATTGTAATTGTACTTGAAACTTTAGTTGCATTTGAATTATTTGCATTTTCTATTATTTTCTTCATTGCATTTAAAGTACGATTTCCAGCTTCTCCAATTCCTTCGTAATCATTTGGATTATTACCATGAACATAGCAATAAATTGCTTGCTTTGTTGCTGTAAAAGCTTCTTCTTTATTTGCAACTCCCAGTTCTTGCAGTGTTTTATATGGATATCCATTTATTACTCTTCTCCATAATCCTACATCTGTAACTAAATTATTTACATTAACAGTATATTCTCCTTGTTCCGCTCCTGGCTTAGTTTTATCCAGACAATATGCAGGATATTGTACTCCATTATTATCATATACAATATAACTTACTTTTACTATGCTTCCTTTATATTTTAATAAACTTCCACAATCTCCTATACAAAAAACTTTTGCATTTTTAATTGTTTCTGCATAAGTAGAATTTAAAAATACAAGTCCATTTAAAATTAATATTAATATTATTAAACTTATTTTTGTTATTATTTTTTTCATACAATCTCTCCTTTATTTATAATTTATTTCTTTTCTTCTCCTATTACACATCTCCTATAATTCGGCTCATTTTCAACACATGTAATTAAAGTTATTTTATTTTCTTGAGTATTTTCTAAATATGTCCAATCTGTATCTTCAATTATTAAATTATCTGTTACTATATATTCTTTTTTAAAATCTTGGAAATTGTATATTATTACATCTCCATCTTCTAGTTCTTTTAATCTTTCAAAATAATTTTTTTCATAACCTCTATTATGACCGTGCTAGCCCTATAGTTCCTTCTTTAGTGGAAGTTTCTTCAAAATGCCCTACATATTTATTTAGGGTTTCTTCTGCTGTTCCTTCAATAATTGGTGCTTTTAAATCTATTTTAGGTATTTCTAAAGACCAATCTTTAATTTCTACATCACTTGAAACTACAGCTTCTACATTGTTTTGTCCTTTGTTTTGCTCTTGATTTTCCTCCTTTTTTTCCACATTTTCTTCTTGATTTACACTAAATCCAGTTTTTAGTGTTGTATTTTTACCAAATTGTTCGTGATTTTCAAATATAAAATTACCTGTTACAAATATAATTACAGACAAAATAAGGCTAACACAATTGATATAAATACTACTAAATTTATGCATATGTTTTTTTTGCATTCCTCCTTTTTTATTAGTTTGTTTTTTTGGAAATTTAATTTTTTCGAAAAAATAAATTTGATTTTAAAAAATTAAAATAAAAATTAACTTTTATGGAAATATAATAATACAAAATCCAGATTTTGTAAAGAACTTTTCATCGCAATATCCGACAAAATCCGACTTTCATAGTTTTTTTAAACAAGAAAACATCTAAAATATTAGTATAACTCTAACATTCTAGATGTTTTATTTCTAATCCATTTTCAAGTTTAATTCAATATAAAATTCTACACCATTATCTTTGTTTATCACTCCATAATTTTGTTTATAATTATTCATTATAGCTTTTACAAAAGATAAGCCAATTCCTGTTCCTCCATCATTCCTATTTCTAGATTCATCTACTTTATAGAAACGATTCCATATTCTATTTATATGTTCTTCAGCTATATTATCTCCTGTATTAAATACTCTTACTGTTACCTTATTTTTCTCAATATCTACTTCGTTTTTAATTTTTATATATTTTTTGCCATCTACTTCTTTTACATGTTTTATTGCATTTGTCATATAGTTTCCAATTACTTGTTCTATATAGAAGTCATCTGCAAATACATTTATTTCATCAGGTGTGTCTAAAATTACTTCTGCTTCTTTTTCTTCTAACATAACTTTTGATTTTCTAATTATTTCTTTTTCAACTTCTACAATATTAAATTTCTTATCATTAAATTCACGTTTTCCATATTCTAGTTTCATAAGTTCTAGTAATTGTTTTACTAGCTTATCCATTTTATTTGTTTCATCTAAAATAACTTCTGCATAGAATTTTCTACTTTCTTCATCATTATTTACATTTTCAAGTAATCCTTCGCTATATCCTTGAATTAGTGCAATAGGTGTCTTTAATTCATGAGATACATCTGAAATGAAACTTTTTCTCATTTCATCTATCTTAGATTTTTCTTCTATGTCTTTTTCTAGTTCTATATTTGTACTTCTTAATTGTTTTATAGTGCTTTCTAGTTTGTCTGACATTTGATTTATACTCTTACCTAAGTTATTTATTTCATCATCTGCACCTGTTATTCTATATTTATGACTAAAATCTAAGTTTGCCATTTTCTTTGCAATTTTATTTAATTCTAGAATTGGTTCTGTAAACTTTTTAGATACATATGTTACTATAATTGCTGAAATTAAAATTGTAAATCCTGCCATTAAATACAAAAAATTATTTGATATTTTTACACTTTCTTGTATTGATGTTATTGGTATTCTAACATATAAAAAGTAATCATTATCAAGCATTGAAGCAAGTACAATATATGTAATTCCATTTTTACTATCTTTCATCTTTTTTATTACAAAATCTTCATTTCTTTCTATAACTTCACCAAAGTTTGAATCAAACTCATTAGTCATTTCACTCATTTGACTAAAAGTAGAAAAGAAATCTTTATTTGATGTATATACATTAACATTTTGGTCATTTTTTATTAATATATCAAAATTGTTTTGTATAGCCATTTTTTCAAGCTGTGATGTAATATCTCCTTCTACTTCTCCATTATAATAATTATTTACTAAATCATAAACTGAGATTAATGATTTTGTTTTACTGTATATATAAAATTGACCAAAAACAAAATTATTAACTATTATTAAAAATAAAATAATTAATAATATTACTAAAGATAAAGTCATAAAAAGCTTTACTCTTACAGATTTTAGTGCATTTCTTATTTTGCTCATTTTAAGCCTCTTTTCTAGATTATTTTACCTCAAATTTATATCCTACGCCTCTCATTGTTTTTATATATTTTCCTTTTTTACCTAATTTATGTCTTATCTTTTTTATATGACTATCTATTGTTCTAGAATCTCCGTAATAATCATAATTCCAAACATTATTTAATATTTTATCTCTTGATAATGCAATATTTTCATTATCAACTAAATATGTTAAAAGTTCATATTCTCTTAGACTTAATTCTATTTGTTTGCCATCTACTTTAACAGTTCTTCCCTCTTTGTTTATTTCTATTCCTCCATAATCTTTTACTTGTTTTTCATCTTTTGCTGTTCTTTTTAAGATAGCCTCAACTCTTGCAACTAAAATTTTAGGACTAAAAGGTTTTGATATATATTCATCAACTCCAAGCTCAAATCCAAACAATTCATCTTGTTCTTCTCCTCTAGCTGTTAGCATAATTATTGGAACTTTTGAAGTTTGTCTTATTTGTCTTAAAACTGACCATCCATCTAACTTTGGCATCATTACATCTAATAATATTAATGTTATTTTATTGCTATTTTCTTCGAAAACTTTTAAAGCTTCTTCTCCATCTCCTGCTTCTAATATACTATATCCTTTAGCTACTAAAAAGTCTTTTATTAATTTTCTCATTCTTGCTTCATCATCTACTACTAAAATATAATTATTTTCCATAGTTATCACTCCTGATTCTTTAAATATTATACATTATAACAAGTAATTATGTCTATATTGTGAACGGAAAAAGTAAAAGACATTTCCTTTTTTCTAAAAATGCCTTTTAATAAAACTCATAATTTATTGATTTTGTAAATATACATCATGTGTATCGTGAGCAACCTTAATATTTTCTTCGTCTAAGATTTTTATAATTTTGTAGTTTATTCCTTCTACTTCTTTTAAGTAACTACTATATCCTGTTGAATTTGTATATGTGTAAACTAGCATATTTATTCCATTTTCATCTATTCCATCAAATCTTACTATTGTTGAATCATCTAATATATTTTCTCTATTATATAGCATTTCTTCAACTCTTGTTTTTAATTTTTGTAATTTTTCTACTGGTGTTTCTAAATCTATTTTTATATTTACTTTATATCTTCTACTTTCCATCTTGCTCCAGTTTATTACTGATGCATTTGAAATTATAGAGTTTGGAACATTTAATAGAGAATTTTCAAAAGTTCTTATTCTTGTTGTTCTAAAAGTTATATCTTCTATTGTTCCTTCATAAGAATCCATTTGAATCCAATCTCCTACAGTAAATGGCTTGTCTATAAATATTACTATTCCTCCAAATATATTCTTTGCAGTGTCTTGAGCAGCAAGTGTTACAATTATACCACCAATTCCAAGTCCTGCAATCAATCCTGTTAAATCAACATTTAATAATGATAATACTATAAATACTGCAACTATATATATTAAAACTCTTACAACTTTTAAAGCAAATTCTATACTAGCATCATCATATTCTCTTTTTGATTTTTTCCTCATCTTAACAACTAATGTTGACTTTAATGTAAAACTTTTTGCTAATGCAATTGCAAATGCTATTACACTGATTATTTCAAAAATTGTAGTTGCTAAGTTCATTATTTCTTGACTTAAATTTAATGGCTTTCTTAAGAAAAGTACTGCTAAATACACACCTAAAATCATGAAAAACAATCTTAAAGGCTTAAAGAATGCACTTTCTTTTATTTCTTTTGCTTTTTTAGATTTAAATTTAAACATTCTTATAATCATATATGAAAATGTTGAACTTAATATTCTAAAAACCAATATTATAGCTACTGCAATTAAAATATCAATAATTTGAAGAGCCTTAATACTTTCAATAAAATTTGTTATCTGCTCCATCTTTTCCTCCGTATTAGATTTTATTTATCTTTTATCCCATATAGTCTCTTAATTTTTTACTTCTACTTGGATGTCTTAATTTTCTTAGTGCTTTTGCTTCTATTTGTCTTATTCTTTCACGTGTTACTTGAAATTCTCTACCTACTTCTTCTAGTGTTCTTGCTTTTCCATCTTCTAATCCAAATCTTAGTTTTAATACTTTTTCTTCTCTTGGAGTTAATGTGCTCATAACTTCTTCTAATTGTTCTTTAAGTAATGTATATGCTGCTGAATCATGTGGTGCTGGACTATCTTCATCTTGTATAAAATCCCCTAAATGGCTATCATCTTCTTCACCTATTGGAGTTTCTAATGATACTGGGTCTTGAGCTATTTTTTGAATTTCCATTACTTTTTCTACTGGTATTTCCATTTCCTCTGCTATTTCTTCAGGGGTTGGTTCTCTTCCTAATTGTTGAAGTAAGTGTCTTGATGTTCTTATTAATTTATTTATTGTTTCTACCATGTGTACTGGAATCCTTATTGTTCTTGCCTGGTCTGCTATTGCTCTTGTTATTGCTTGTCTAATCCACCATGTTGCATAAGTACTAAATTTAAATCCTTTTGTATAGTCAAATTTTTCAACAGCTTTAATTAATCCCATGTTACCTTCTTGAATTAAGTCTAGAAATAACATTCCTCTTCCTACATATTTTTTAGCTATACTTACTACTAATCTTAAGTTTGATTCTGCTAATTTCTTTTTAGCTTCTTCATCACCTTTTAAAATTCTTTTTGCTAAATCTAATTCCTCATCAAATGTTAAAAGTGGAACTCTACCTATTTCTCTTAAATACATTCTTACTGGGTCATCTACATTTATTCCTTCATAAGTTGTATCTGTAATTTCATCTAATTTTAAGTTTTCTACTTCTTTTAAATCTTCTATATCTGGTTCTTCACCTAAATCATCATTAAGTAAATCTACACCTAATTCTTCAAAAGCATCAAAAACTTTGTCTATTTGGTCTGGATTTACATCATCTAATTCTGATGCTAAATCTCCATATGTTATTTGACCTTTTTCTTTTGCTTTTTTAAGGATTTTATTTACTTTTTCTTGTTTTAATTTTTCTCCCTCATCATCTTTTTCTTTTATTTCTTTTTCGCCATTTTCCTTTTTTAATTCTTCTTTTTCTTTTTCAATCTTGCTTACTGCTTTTTTCTTTGTTACTTTTCTTGCTTCTTCCATTTTTTCTAGTTTTTTATTTTCTTTACTTTTTTCTTCTTTTTTCTCTTTTTCTGCTTTATCTGGTTTAACTGTTTTTTCAGGTTTTTTAGCCTTTTCTATTTTTTCTTTCTTTTCTTCTTTTTTTACTACTTTTTTAGTTTCCTTTTCTTCTAATAATTCCTCTTTCTTCTTTGCCATTAATTTTTCACCCCTATTTCATTTTTGCTAAGCTTATTATTATATTACTTAGCTCACTTTCCATTTCTTTTTTTTCAATTTCATCTAACTGCTCATTTTCTAGCTTTTCTAGAATTTCAACTTTTCTGTCATTTAATTTTTCTTTTTTATAACTTTTCATAATATCATCTATTGCTTTTTCTAAGTCTGTTATTTCATAATCTTCTGCCATAATCTTTGTAATATGACTTTGTTCTTCTTCTGACATTTGGTCTAAAATTGCATTTACATTATTATTTTCGTTTTCAAATTCTTGATAAATCTTTTTAGCAATTTCTTTGTTTAATTCATCTTTAAAGTCCTCTATCTTTATATTTTGCTTTATAATCTGAAAAATATTCAAATCACCACTAAGAAGAATTGATAAAATTGTATTTTCTCTTCTTTTTACTGATTCTGATACAGAAGTTTCATGGATTTTTCTGTGATTTACAACCGGTCTTGCCTTTTCTAGAGTTTTATCAGATGTAGTTTCTCTATAGTTTATTTTATTTACTTCTGCATAAATTGCTTCTTTTGAAATATCATAATCTTTTGCAATTTTTTCTATGTATACTTCTCTTTCCATTGTGTTATCAACTTTTGCAATTATTTTTGCTATTTCATTTAAGAATTTTATTTTATCACTTGTGTTTTCCAAATTAAGATTTTTCTTTAAAACTTTGACTTTAAATTCAACTACTGAAAGTGCTTTATCAATTAGAGCTTGAAATCTAGCATTTCCATATTTTATAACAAACTCATCTGGGTCTTTTGCGCCTTCCATTTGAAGTATCCTAATATCACATCCCATATTTTGCAATATATCTAATGCCCTTAATTTTGCTGTTAAACCTGCTTCATCAGAATCGTAACTTAAAATTATTTGGTTTGTATTTTTTCGAAGTAAATATCCTTGTTGCTGAGTCATTGCAGTTCCTAGTGCTGCAACTACATTGTGTATTCCTCTTTGATGAAGTGAAATAACATCCATATAACCTTCTACTATTAAAAGCTTGTCTCTTATGTTATATTTTTTCGCAACATTTAAACCATATAGGTGTCTACCTTTACTATACACAATATTTTCTGGTGAGTTAATATATTTTGGTTTTGAATCATCTAAAACTCTACCACCAAATGCTATTACTCTTCCTCTTGCATCACATATTGGAAACATCAGCCTATTTCTATATCTGTCTATATATGTTCCATTGTCATTTTTGTTTACTAATCCTGATTCTAGAATTTCTCTATCTTGAAATCCTTCTTTTTTTAATGCTCTATACAATTCGTCAAACTTTCCTGAATATCCTATTTGAAATGATTTTAATGTTTCATTATTTAGTTTTCTTTTTTTTACATATTCTTGTGCTGGCTTTGCTTCAGGCTTGTACAAATTTTCATGATAAAATTTTGCAGTAAATTCATTTACCTTATACACTTTAGCTTTTAATTCTTCTCTTACAGAATCTCCTTTGTTTTCTAATGTTGGTAACTGAATATTTGACCTTTCTGCTAACATCTGTACTGCTTCTACAAAATTTATTCCTTCAATTTTAGTTAAAAATGTAAATACATTTCCTCCTACTCCACAACCAAAGCAATGAAAAATTTGTTTATCTGGTGAAACAGAAAATGATGGTGATTTTTCATTATGAAACGGACATAATCCAAAGTAATTTCTGCCACTTCTTTTTAGTCTTACATATTGTGAAACAATGTCTACAATATCGTTTGTTTGTCTTACTTCTTCTATTATCTCATCACTATACCTTGGCATTTTCTCCTCACTTTCCTTCATTCTTCATTTTTTTCTACACTATTATATTATTCGACGTATTTTACATAAATCCTTCCCAATATTACAAAAAAATTATCAAAGGTTTTCTTCGATAATCTTTTCTTTATTTTTATCTTAATTTTCAACAAATGTTGGATAACCATTTTCTCCTAAAGTCCATTTTTTCCATTCTGTCGG
>OCPV01000320.1_pt1 | contig 40536 bp, 74 predicted proteins | sample 1538511 | NCBI WGS metagenome assembly OCPV01 (sample SAMN04571704, study PRJEB22368) | human gut metagenome | biome: human gut; material: stool | host: Homo sapiens | place: Luxembourg | collected 2012-08-30 | reverse complement strand
TCAAGGCGGCAGGTGACGGCGGTTATAAGGAGAAGTACGAGAAGGAACACTCGGCTTTTGAAGCCTTTAAGACCGACATCACAGAAAAGGAAAGCAAGGCGGCAAAGGAAAAGGCTGTCCGTGCTTACTTTGAGAGCAAAAACATCACCGGCGCGAATCTCGACCTTGCTATGCGAGGCTGCGGCGAGGAAATGGCCGCATTGGAGCTGGACGGGGAAAAAATCAAGGACACCAAGTCTCTTGATGCACTCGTAGACGGCACTTACAAGGGGCTTGTCTCCAAGCAGACCGTTCGCGTCGACACTGGTGCGCGCTTTAACGGTGGCGGGAAGCCGATGACAAAGGACGAGATCATGCAAATCACTGACAGAGCGGAGCGGCGCGCTGCAATCGCCGCAAATATGGATTTGTTTAGAAAGGAAGAATAAAAATGGCTGCTGATCCTAAGCTCATTAAGAAAGCTGACCTCGCGCGTGTGCGCGAAATCGAATTTACCGAAATGTTTGGCTATTCCATCAAGAAGCTGATGGAGGCTCTGGGCGTTACCCGAAAGATTTCCAAGCAGGCGGGCACTGTGCTCAAGAGCTACAAGGCCACTGGCACGCTGGAGAGCGGCGCTGTTGCTGAGGGTGAGACCATTCCCCTCAGCAAGTACAAGACCGAAGCCGTGAACTACAAGGAGATTACGCTCAAGAAGTGGCGCAAGGCCACCTCCGCCGAAGCAATCACCGATCGCGGCTACGATCAGGCGGTAGAAATGACCACCGACGAAATGCTCAAGGACGTCCAGAAGGGTATTCGTAAAGACTTTTTCAACTTCCTCGCAACCGGCACGGGCACGGCGTCCGGCGCGACCTTCCAGGCGACCTTGGCTCAGGCATGGGGCCAGCTGCAGGTGCTGTTTGAAGATGACGAAATCGGTGCGGTGTATTTCCTGAACCCGCTGGATGTTGCTGACTACCTCGCAAGCGCAAACATTACCTTGCAGACCGCGTTCGGAATGACTTACGTTGAGAACTTCCTCGGCCTTGGCACCGTGATTCTCAATTCCAGCGTTCCCAAGGGCAAGATTTACGCCACCGCCAAGGACAACATTGTCCTGTACTACATTCCTGTGAACGGCGCTGATCTTGGCGAGGTGTTCGATTTCACCACCGATGCCACCGGCTATATCGGTATCCATGAGGAGCCCGATTACACCAACATGACCGCATCTGACACCGTTATCAACGGCATGGCTCTTTTAGCTGAGCGTATCGACGGTGTGGTGGTCGGCTCCATCACTCCGGCGGTGGGGGGCTAACTGAACTGCTGAATAAGCCTGACCCTGACATCACCGTTTTCACCGACATGACAAAAGCACAAATGCTTAAGTATGCCGATGAAAACGGGGTGGAAGGGGTCAGCAGTTCGATGAAAAAGGCTGAAATTCTCGCAGTTTTGGAAGGAGCTGGCTCACATGACATACGCTGATTACGATTATTACTCCGGGACCTATTTGGGCACCGTGAGCGAGGAGGATTTTCCGCGTCTGGCTGTCCGGGCCAGCTCCTTCCTCGATTACTACACGCAGAACCGGGCAAAAGATAACGCTGATATGGACGCTGTAAAAATGTGCTGCTGTGCACTTGTGGACAAGTATCAGCTGATCGAAGCCGCGCAGCAGCTTGCCGCAACCAAACTGACGAACGCGGCGACCGGCGATGACGTGAAAAGCGAAACGGTAGGCGGGTACTCCCGGACGCTGGCCAGTGGTGGCGAAGCTGCCGCATCCGCACTAAGCGCTACGGACGGTGCGAAGAAACTGCTGGCGGCGACCTGTAACGAGTATCTGGCGCATACCGGTCTGCTGTATCGGGGAGGGGGGTGCTGTGGTTGTACGCGCCCCACACTATAACGGTCTACAACGCCGTGCAGGAGACTGACCCTGCGACTTTTGAGGAAACCACAAAACTGTATGTGACCATCCTGCGCGGCGTTATGCTGCAGGCCAGCAAGGCGGTAAACGTCCGAGAAAGCGGACTTGAGAGCGCGGACGCAGTAAACCTGTTCATTCCGTTCTCTGTGGAAGCGGTGGACGGCACGACAGGCAAGGCCAAAACTTACGCGCCCCCGCAGGCGTTTCTTGCTGCGGCGGACAAGTCCGGGCTGTGGACGCTGTCTGTGAACGGTAACGGCGGGCTGACGTTCTTTGTGAAAGGAGAGTTTGTCACAGACAAAGAGGACGTGGCTATGGCACAGGACGGCTGCTACAACGTGACCAAAGTGGACGAGAAAGATTTTGGCAGCGTGGACATGAGACACTGGGAAGTCGGAGGGGCATGAGATGTCGCTCAAGTTCTCTGTTGACGTGTCCGGCATGGACGAGGTAAAGCGGCAGATTGCAAGGGCCTGTGACCGCGCTGAAAGCGCTTTAGCGCAACAGGTGATGAAAGATACCACCCCATTTGTTCCTGCGCTTACGGGCTCTCTGACGCAGAGAACGCGGGTGGTAGGCAACGAGGTCATTTACCCCGGCCCATACGCCCGCTTCCTGTACTACGGTAAGGTAATGGTAGACCCGGCGACCGGCAGCACATACGCCCCAAAGGGCGGGCACAAGGTGGTCACAGACCGAAATCTTGTATTTAACACAACAATGCATCCGCAGGCACAGGCGCACTGGTTTGACGCTTCCAAAGCGCAGAACATGGAGAAGTGGGTGCGGGTGGCAGATAAGGCGGTGAAGAAATTTGGAAAAGATTAAAAAGGCCGTGTCGGCGGCGGAAGAAGATCAGGTATCGCGCAAGCTGCTTGTGTGGCTGAACACATACCCGGATCTGCCAGTCGACCTTATCCGCTTTGAGTTTCTTCCCGCCGACACTTCCGCTATGGCGATGTCGACCATTCAGGCGGCTTACATCGTGCGGAAGTATATCACCGGCGGCTATGTGGCGGAATATCAGTTCAAGATAATCTACCGAGTGAAGCCGGGGAACAGCAACGACAAACGGCTCAAGGCTGACGAACTGTTGAACGCTATCGGGGATTGGGCAAATGGTCAGAAGCCCGACATTGGCGATGACAAGCGAGTTATCAGCATGGAGCCAACCACGCGATCTTCCCTGTTTGCCATGTATGAAAACGGGGACGAAGATCACCAAATCCTTATGAAATTGAATTACGAGGTGAATGTATAATGGCAGATTTGGAATTCAACACCACGGTGGGCCAGACCATTGACCGCGAACTGCTCATTGCGTACCTGAACACCGGCACCGCATCCGCCCCTGTGTGGAGCGCTATCGGTAAGCGCGTTGAGGACAGCAGCGAGGAAATGGACTGGAGCACCGACACCAAGCAGGACATTCTGGGCCACACCTTTACGACCATGAAGAAGCCCACCATCACGCAGACCTTTGATCCCATCCCCTTGGACGCGGGCGACGCTGCGGCGGTGAAGATGTGGAACCTGGCCGTCAAAGACCAGGATGCCCAGGCGCTGGCAAATCAGGACATGATAATCGGTCACTTCTACGCCACCAGCGGCGAGGCGATGTTTGCGGAGCGCTACGACGCTTGCGCTATTGCCATCACCGGCATCGGCGGCGAGGGCGGCGGCACCCTGAATATCACCAGCGAAATCACCTACGGCGGCACCCGCACTGTGGGCACTGTGAAGAAAGGTAGCAGCGGCGCTATTGAGTTTACTGCGGCCTAAATAACAGAGAGGGCGGGGGACATTCCCCGCCCTCACATGGAGGATAAAAATGGCAGACACTATTATCATCAATTCTGGCGTCGTAAAAAAAGTATTTGAAACAACCGATGGCAAGACGTGTGAGTTTTCTTTTAACCCCACGGACAGCGGGTTTGTGGAAAAGCTTTTTAACGCTTTTGATACGCTGGACAAAAAGCAGGAAACTTACAAAGCGGAAGTAGAAAAGACGGCCAATAAACGCGACATTTTTGATACAGCACGCAAGATGGATGACGAAATGCGCGAGATCATCAATGAAGTATTCCACGTTGACATTTGCAGCGCTTTGTTTGGCGAAATGAACCTATACGCGCTGGCGGACGGTCTGCCTGTGTGGGCTAACCTGATGCTTGCCGTAATGGACGAAGTAGACACTACTTTCTCCCGCGAACAGAAAGCTACCAATCCGCGCATCAGTAAGTACACAAAGAAGTACCACAAATGAGATATGATTTGCCGGTGTCCGTGGAAGTCAACGGAACGGAATATGAAATACGGAGCGATTACCGAGATATTCTGACCATCATAGAAGCCATTTCTGACAAAGATTTTACGGAAGCCGACAAGGCAGAAGCGATGTTGGATATTTTTTACCCAGACTTTGATAACATGCCGGAGCGAGACTATGAGGAAGCTATCCAGAAATGCATTTGGTTTATAAATTGCGGGGAGCCCTACAAAGAAGAAAAGCGAACCGTAAAGCTTATGGATTGGCAGCAGGATTTCCCATTGATTGTAGCTCCTGTAAACAAAGTGCTGGGGGAAGAAGTCCGCGCGATGCGCTATCTTCATTGGTGGACGTGGAACACGGCGTACACGGAAATTGGCGATTGTATGTTTGCACAAGTGGTCAATATACGGCGAAAGAAGTCAAAGGGTGAAAAGCTGGATAAATCAGAGCAGGAGTTTTATAGAAAAAACCGGCATTTGATAGATTTCCAGAAGCAATATACGGAGCAAGACGAGGCGGTCATCAGTAGATGGATATAAAAACCGCCCTCTACAGAGGGCGGTAAAGGTCAAGCCATATTCGCCAGTTTTGCCATCTTTTGCACGACGTCACGATCCCACAGCAAAATGCCGGTTGCTTCAGCAGCGTCTTTTGCCCCTTGCGTAAAGTAACGGTTTGTCATAACAACGCCAACTTGACAGCGGTAAATGGTCTTTCCAGTGTTGACTTCTTGTACCGGCTTGTTACCCAAATCGGAAGTATAGCACTTGCACTGGATGGCATATTTGACCCCATCTTTTTCCGCAAGAACGTCAACGCCCTGGTCGCCGCTGCCGCGTGTTACCTCTACGTTACAAAATCCGATTTTGCGGAGGACATCCGCACACCAGTATTCAAAGCGATGACCGTCCATAAAATCAATGTTGTCCCACAACGATAAATGGGCAGAAGTTTCTTCCGGGTGCTGGTTAATGCCAAGATGCTTTTCTATATCAGAAATAGCTTTATCTGCCACATCGGCGGTGCCGGGAGAAAAACGCGAACGAACAAACCCAATATCATCGCAAAATTCAGTAAGGGCTTTTTCTTGAAATTCGCGGCTGTTTTTATACTTTCCGTCTATTTCAGACAAAGTTTCCTCTTTGATTCGAACTATGGCATCACACAAATGGAGTTGGTATTCGTCGCGTAAAGTTTTAAGCCTATACGTTGGGTCAAAGTTAAAATTGGCTTTAACCAAAGAAACCATTTTGACCAAATCGGCAATTGCTTGGTCGTACCAATGTACAAATAAATTGAGCGAAGGGGCATCTTCGCAAAAAGAAAGAGTAGTGCGCATGTCAGAAACCAACTTGTCCGCGAGTTGCTGTTGTTTTGCGGCAGAAGCGGGCGGTACAAATTCTTTTGTTCGCTCTGCTGTATCAGAGAGGTTAAGAGCGGTTGGTTTCTTTTCAGGCAGCTTTGCTTTTATCTTATCTTTGTTGACAACAAGAATAGCAATAATGACAGGGATAATAAAAACGGCTGCAGTAAATCCGCCACCAAGAATTTTATCCCCCTCTGGCGAAGTAGGAGCAAGAATTACTCCCAAGATAAGAACTACACAGGTAGCGGCAACCCATGTACCGATAAATATTGCTATGCGTTTAATCTTTTCCATAGCTGTCCCTCCTTTACCGCAACCATAACACATTTTATGCGAAATGTCCATTCGCAATTTGAAAGTAGGTGGTGCAAATGGCAAACGCAGACGGCTCCGTTATTATCAGGGCCGACATCGACGATAAACAGGCACAGAAAGAACTTAATGCGTTGACCAAAAAAATCGACGCATTACAGGAAAAGCTTAATAGCAAAAAAAGCAACCGGGATTTTCTTGCAAACAGAGCCGCAGATTTGGCGGACAGTTTGGAAAAAGAACAAGAAAAGCTTGCGCACATGAAAAGCGGGGATGAATTTTTTACAAGCTTTCACATCGAAAGGCAAACTGAGCTTGTTAAAAGTCTTCGCGGAGAATGGAAAGACGTAAACAAAAAATTGGACACGCAAAACGACAGAATTGCGGAAGCTGAGCGTGCAATAGACCGTGAAAAAGAAAAAGCCGGGCAATTGGCAACGCAAATAGCAGCAGCAAAAGAAAAAACTACCGGGTTTTCTGCCGCTGCGGAAGAAGCAGACAAGAGGCTGAAAAAGTTTTCTGATAGAGTAAAAACGCTTGCTCGTCGCGTGCTGGTGTTTTCACTTATCACGCGGGCGCTGCGGTCTTTGAAAGACTACATGTGGGAGGCCATACAAACCAACGATGAAGCTATGGCGGCGGTTGGCAGACTAAAAGGCGCTTTACGCACTCTTGCGCAACCAATACTGAATGTGCTTATCCCCGCGTTTATTGTTCTTGTCAACGTTATTACACAGGTAGTAAATGCTCTGTCCAAACTGGTGGCTATGATTTTTGGGACAACGGCGGATGAAGCGGGCAGAGCTGCTGAAAATCTATATAACCAGCAAAAAGCACTTAGCGGCGTTGGCGGGGCGGCAAAAAAAGCAAGTAAGTCTTTGGCAAGCTTTGATGAAATCAACAAACTTTCCGTGGATACTTCCAGCGGCGGAGGCGGCGCGGGTGCCCCAAACTTTGTGTCTTCCATGAAAGACCAAATCAGCGCGGTCACATCCCTGTTTGTGGGCGCTGGCTTGCTGGCTTTGGGCGCTATACTTACATTCTCCGGAATAAATATACCGCTGGGCATCGCACTTATGGCAATTGGCGCGCTGACTATTTACAGCGCAGTAAGCGAAAACTGGGGCGCAATAAAGGAAGCGCTACAGGGTGAACTTGCCGGTATCGTTGCAATTGTAAGCGTTGCTTTGCTGGCATTAGGCGCGATATTTGTGTTCGGAGGCGTAAATGTTCCTCTTGGCCTTGGCCTTCTTGTACTCGGAGCGGTTGGTCTTGCGGCAACTATAGCCGCAAATTGGGGCGTGATAAAGGAAGCGCTGCAAGGAGAAGTTGGACAAATCGTTGCAGTTGCAAGCACGGCATTGTTGGCACTTGGCGCGATCCTTTTGTTTACTGGCGCGGGGATTGCGCTTGGTCTTGGACTTATTCTTGTGGGAGCAGCAGGACTTGCGGCGGCCATTGTTCCAAATTGGGAAAGTATTGTAGAAGCGCTGCAAGGGCCGCTTGGGGAGGTTATCGGTAAGATCAGCGCAGCACTGCTTGTTCTCGGTGTTGTCCTTTTGTTTACCGGAGCCGGTGTGCCTCTTGGTCTTGGCCTGATTGCAGTTGGCGCTGTTGGCCTTGCTGCGGCAATTGCGCCAAACTGGAATTTCCTGCTTGACAAACTCAAGGGCGTTTGGGAAGACATCAAAGCGTGGTTTAGTAATACCGTGATCGGTGGGCTACTGAAAGCAAAAGAAAAGATTGCGGAATGGGGACACAATGTAATCGGCAAAGTAAAAGATGTGCTGGGTATTCATTCCCCATCGACGGAAACGACGCAGATGGGCGACTACATGATGCAGGGCCTTGCAAACGGTATCAATGAAAATCAGGGGCTTGTGCTGGAGCAATTCCAACTCGTACTTGATAACATTGACGCAGAATTTCTGGCATGGGAAGAAAACTTCATGACAGGGTTTTCTAAATTCAGCGCGGAGTTTAACAAGGCGTGGCTGGCACACTGGAGCCTGACAAACCGAAACTTTGTAATCCAGTGGAATTACATTATTGAGTCGTTCCAGCGCGGCATCAACAACGTCATTGATGGGTTAAATAGGCTTGTTGCCGCAGCAAATAGTTTGTCGGATCTGACAGGTAAGCATTATGGCAGCGTGTCACGCGTAAATGTTGCGAAGCTGCCTATTCCAAAACTTGCTACCGGCGCAGTTATTCCTCCGAACCGGGAGTTTATGGCGGTGCTGGGCGATCAGAAGTCCGGGACGAACATTGAGACACCTCTGGCTACGATGGTGCAGGCGTTCAAACAGGCACTTGCTGAAAGCGGGTATGGCGGCAGCAATGAAGCCGTGTTGGTGCTGGATAAGGACGTGCTGGGCAAGGTCGTGTACCGGCTGAACAAGGCGGAGGGTACGCGCATCGGCGTAAATCTGTCGGAGGTGCAGGGATGAACTACATCAAACTGAACGGCATTTCCTTTGACGCTGACGTGGCCATTTCAAAGTACAACCGAAACTTTAACGTGCTGGACGGCGAAAACGCAGGGCGTGTAATGACGGGCCGCATGGTGCGTGACATCATCGGGACATACTTGGGCCACAAGCTGACGGTTTTTCGGCGCGGTGACAACTACAAGGGTCTGGATGACTTCTGGGATTACCTGTACAAGCACAGCGTGGATGACTCCGTTATGCTGGAAGCAGCAGACGGTCAGACTACTATTGCTTATGAAGCGTATTACACCAGTGCGTCGCAGGACTTGGAGAAGGGCGAGGGAGGCGTAAACTATTGGGGCGAGATCGAGGTGAACTTCGTCCCGATGGACGCGCAGCTCCGCCCCTAAGAGGTGGCCTATGTCAAAAACAACTATTCTGTACAAGGACATAGCCCCCGGTGCGGCGGATGACGCGACTGTGGTCGCCACCGGGGGGACAGGAAACCTTGCCCAAATTCCGCACGGCGCGGCCCCGGGTAAGCTTATTACGCTGGAACGGAGCCGCTGGGTGCTGGACGGCACCTTTGATGGCGTGTACGCAGAGGACAAGGTAGGCTTTTGGTCTACGGAGGTTTCCGGAGACAGCGGAGAGTTTACCAACCCGCCCAAAATCACCATGACGTTTACACAGCAGTATTCCAGCATGGGCATTCAGCTCACCTTTGACGAGGACACAGGAGAGTATTGCAGCGAGGTAGAAATCTCGTGGTATCAGGGCGCGGTGCTGCGGCGGGCGCAGTCGTTCCAGCCTGACAACGCGGTGTACTTCTGCGATTGCAGGGTAGAGAGCTTTGACAAGGTGGAAGTCACGCTGAAAAAGACAGTAGTCCCCCATCGGCGGGCGCGGGTCAATGAGATCGTGCTGGGCGTGGTGCGTAAATTCGGGATGAACGAAATACGCAACGCATCCATCGTAAACCAGGCGAACGAAGCCGCCGTAGAGCTGCCGGTGTCCACGCTAAACTGGACGCTGGACAGCCTGAAAGACGTGGACTATCTGTTCCAGCTGAAACAGCCGGTGGAGGTGTGGAACGACAACCGGCATCTGGGGACATACTACATTAACAACTCGTCACGCACGTCCGCAAACGTGTATGTGATAGAGTGCCAGGACGCGCTTGGAGTGCTTGAATACACGCCGTTCAGCGGAGGTGCATACCTTGATGGAGTGAGTGCGAAAACGCTCTTAGAAACGCTTGCAAAGCCCTTTGAGGTGGAGTATGCAAGCGATGTGGAGGACACAACACTGAAAGGCGTACTTGTCAAGGGCACCAACCGCAGCGCCATTCAGCAAGTCATATTTGCATGGGGCGTCTGTCTGGCAACAGACGGCGGGAACAAACTGCGGGTGTTTAACCAGCCCACAAAGCCTATTCTTATCCCACGCGGGCGGACGTTCGTCGGTTCTTCCGTTGCAACCGGCGCGGTGGTCACAAAGGTAAATGTGACGGCGCATAGCTATGTAGAAGCCAGCAACGGCAACGTGACCATCAATGGGGTTAAGTACAAAGACACCCGGACGGTGTACAGTGCCATCAACCCCAACGTGACCGCATCCGACCGGGAGAACGTAAAGGAAGTCACGGCGGCAACTCTTGTATCTGATGAGATTGCACAGGCAGTGGCGGACCGGCTGTACAAGTATTATTCGCTGCGTGACACGAACACGGCGACTGTCGTATACGGTGGCGAGAAGCTGGGCGACTGCGTAAGCATTTACACGCCGTGGGGCCTGCTGACCACAGGCAATCTTCACAAGATGGAGATAAAACTGTCCAACACGGTGGTGTACAACGCGGAAGTCACAGGCGCGTGGATCATCAGCCCGTATTTCTACTACAGCAACGACCTATTTTCCGGGGAGGTGTAACCTATGGCGCTTGACGATCTGGGCCTTATCACAAACCGAACACAGGCGGACGTGGATGCGGTCATTGCCGCGCTCAGTCGAATAGAGGCTGGGCGCGGCACCCCGGCGGACGTGCTTCTTCTAAGCGACAACAAGGGGTCGTACAACTACACTGACCTAAACCGCGTTGCGGGAGCTGTGCTGTATGTGGCGGAGGAATTGGAAGCGAATGGTTACAGCGTAACGGTTACGGCAAAGCAAGGGTGGACGGAAACGGACATTCCCACGCAGGCGGACATTGACCAGTATCTCGCGGACATCGCGGAAATACGCGGGGCGTTGCCTGTGCCAACCGATACCCCAAAGGTGCCGACAATGCCGCTGGACTATCAAAAGGCCAACGACATTGAAAGCATCCTCATACTGGTAGACCAGCTCGTGCAGAACATAGCCAAGTCGTGGTTTTATTCGGGAGACTTGTACTCCAACGAAATCAAATAATAAACGTTACTCCCGGCCAATCGGGGCACGGGAAAGGGCAATAGGAGCCGACTATGGGAACGTAGTCGGCTCCATCTTTTTTGGAAAGGAGCAGATATGCAGGACAGAATTTCCCTTTATCCTGGCCGCGTCAAGCTCACGCCTGTTTCCGGGCAGGACAACGTGTACGACATGACCCGGCAGGACAACCCCACCACGGAGGGCACACCTCTGAACAAGTCCACGCTGCTGACGGACGAGGTGGCGGAAACGCTGGGGCTTGACCCGGCAACGGCTACGCCCTCTCAGGCCATCGGCGCCGTGGCGGGCAAGGCAACGGACAAGAAGCTATCGCTGACGCTGGCGGCGGCAAGCTGGACAGGAAGCGCAAGCCCCTACACCCAGGGCGTGACCATCACAGGCGGAACGGCCACCAGTCAGGCGGACATTCAGGCAGACGCAACGGCGATACAGCAGATGCTGGACGACGGCACCAACGCTATCTACATCGCCAACAACAACGGGACATTCACCGCCTACGCTGTGGGCGAAAAGCCAACCGCTGACCTGAGTATTCAGGTGACGGTGTACAACGTGAAGGAGGTAAGCTAACGATGGTTATTATCGGTAAATCGCAAATTGCGGGGGGGGGTACTGCTAAACGATTAGAGTTTGAGTACACCGGTGACTACGTGACGCGCAGTGACGGGGTTATTGAACTCCGCAGTAGCGGCACATTTACATCTCTTAAGGCACAGAGTGTAGATGTATTTCTTGTTGGCGGCGGAGGTGCAGGCAGAGCGGGGGACAACAAAGGGTCTGCCGGAGGCGGGGGCGGATTTACTTTAACGGAGTCGCTTTTTCTGGGGGAAGAAACTACTTATGCAGTCACTATTGGCGCGGGAGGCGCAGACATCGGGGCATCTCCCTCCGTAGAATATGCGCCGTCTGGCGGTAATACAACGTTTGGAAACTTAGTGGTAAACGGAGGACAAGGCGGCCGGAGACAGTATCGCGACGGTGGGACAAGGTCGGATGGAGGAAATGGGGGCTCTGGCGGAGGTGCATCTGCCAAAGGTGGCACCAATGGGGCAAATGGAAATCTTGGGCAAGATCCAAACGCAATCGCCGGGACAGGGCAAGGTACCACGACCCGCGAATTTGGCGAATTGGCTGGGAAACTGTATGCCGGTGGAGGAACAGCCACGTGGAGTGGTGGAACTTCAAGCGGTGTAGACGGTGGTGGCGGTGCATCAAACTCTGCTGGGCAAGCAAATACCGGCGGCGGCGGTGGGGCTACTGGTGGCGGTTCGTCTCGCGCTTCTTTTGCTGGTGGCAGCGGCATCGTGTGCATAAGGCTACACAAAGAATAAACACGACCTCCGTTTCGGAGGTCGGGAACGGAGGTTTATATGGCAATTACAGGCAGAGCGGTGACAGCAGGGGGAGGCGGAATTGCCAATCGGCTGGATTTCACCTACACGGGCGGTACATTCAATGAGCGTACCGCAGACGGTGTAGTGGAGTTTTTGGAAACCGGTATCCTTACGATGAAAAAGGATACGTATGTGGATGTATTCATGGTTGGCGGTGGTGCCGGTGGTGTGACTGTTGGATTATCTAACAGCGGCGGAGCCGGAGGTAGCGGTGGATGCACAAGAACTATTGTAAACGCTTTGTTGCGAAAAGGGGTGGCATACCAAGTTGTTATTGGCGCGGGCGGAACCGGTGGTGGCAACTCCGGAGGGGAGACTTCGGCTTTTGGCTATACGGTTTCAGGTGGAACTGTTGCCGCCGGGGGTTCTGGAGGCGGAAAAGGAGGCGTCGCCGCAACCGGGCAGGTGAACGCCGGAGATGGCGGGTCAAACGGATCGGATGGTGGTAATGTCGGATACTTGACAACCGGATCCCCCGGAAAAGGACAAGGCGCTACCACGCGAGAATTTGGCGAAGCAACCGGTAAGCTGTATGCCGGCGGCGGTGGCGGAGGCTCGGGAAAATACGGAGACATTGGAACTTCGGGAGCTGGCGGTGAAGGGGGCGGCGCAAAAGGTAATTCTACAACTGACGCTACGGCCAATACCGGCGGCGGAGGAGGTGGCGGAAAAGGATATTATGATAGTTCCAGTCCCAGCGGTCAAGGAACTGCGGGCGGCAGCGGTATCGTGTGTATCCGCCTGCACCAAGACGACCCTACTGAGAACGTGCTGAGTGGAACGTGGAAGTTTAATGACACACTTACCATGCCAAGCGCTTTGTTTACAGAGAACTTCGATTATGACGGGACAATTGCCTATGCTGGCTCCAGTCTTTATGGCGTGATGGGTGTGCAAGAACTTTCTTCCAATAAAGATCTGTGCTTTGGGCATAACCCCGGCGACTTGTCGGCAAATTATATACAAGTGTATAGGTTTACCAACAACACATGGCTACAAGCAACAGCAAAAACCATAAAATTCTGGAACCGCTATCAGGTAGTTTCCCCGGAGTTCTACGCATGGTTCACCGCAAACGCCACCAAGATTTCGGATTAAGGAGCGTGATTAAGTGAGATACGCATTGGTTGAAAACGGTGTTGTTACAAACATCATCGAAATGGACAAGCGGAACGAGCAGTTCTTTCCCTCCGCCGTGTACACCGGTGACAGGCCGGTGGGCATGGGCGACACGTACACGGAGGGCAAGTTCTACCGTGACGGCAAAGAGGTGCTGACGGCACTGGAGGAAGCCAACAACGAAATAGACAGCCTGACGCAGCAGCTGGGTGAGGCTGTGGAAACCATCTATCAGGCGGATATGGAGGTTATCGGATGAGCATGATTATCGGTAAAGCGTTAATTGCGGGGGGGGGTACTGCTAAACGATTAGAGTTTGAGTACACCGGAACGTACAACGAACGGCTGGATGACGGGGTTGTGGAGCTGCTGACCAGCGGTGTGCTGAAGGTCACTAAGGACACGTATATCGATGCGTTCCTTGTGGGAGGCGGAGGCGCCGGGTCTGGAGCTAGTGATGGATTTAATTCAAGTTATAATGGCGGTGGAGGTGGAGCTGGTGGCTTTACAAAGACCATCACAAAAGCGCTGCTTCAAGCAAATGTCGAGTATTCCGTTGTAATCGGTGCGGGCGGAATTGCATTATCCGGAAAAAACGCCTATGGAAAAGTTGGCCCCGCTGGAGGGAATACAGTTGCTTTTGGTTATACAGCAGAGGGCGGAAAATCTGCGTCCTCCAGGCTAAACGGGGGTAACGGCGGTTCTGGTGGAGGCGTAGCTGGCACCAAAGGCTCTACTTCTACAGACTCCGAACCAGGCGACGGAGCCAGTGACGGGAATAACGCGCTTACAATCGGTTCGAGGAATGGCGGTACCGGTCAGGGCACCACGACCCGTGAGTTTGCAGAGGCAACAGGCAAGCTGTACGCCGGTGGCGGCGCAGGGTCAAGGGGTTCCAAATCTTCAACCCACGCCTCTGGCGGTGAAGGGGGAGGGGGAACACAGGGTATATCTGGCAAAGCTAACACTGGTAGCGGTGGTGGTGGTGGGACGATAGCAGTTTCAAATAATGAATATGTGTCTTACCCCGGCTCCGGTGGTTCTGGCATCGTGTGCATCCGGCTGCACAAGGAAGCGTAACAACAAACTGAAAGGAGAATGACTATGTACAACATTATGACGAAGCTCATCAACAAGCGGTTCTACAAGACCCGTGAGGAGGCACAGCAGAAGTGCGACGTGTTTTACGCCGTGGGGCGCATCACGGACGAGCAGTACACGGAGCTGTGTGCGCTGATCGAGAGCGTGTACGCAGAATAAGGGGCGGGGAGAATTACTCCCCCCGCCGGATGTAGACTTCCTCGGCACGGATCTGTGCCTGCTTGAGTGCGGCAACGGCCTTTTCAAGCTGAGCAATGGCGTCGGTGACGGCGTTGAACAGAGTGAAATACTCGGGCATGGTAACACCTCCTTTCTGCAAGCAGGATAGCACAGGTGGCGTGTCAGAAACGGTCGAAGGGTGTCGAGGGTGCAAAAATAATTTGAGAGGAGAACGCGGCGAATGGAACCGTGGGTACAGCAGATTGCCGTACCGCTGGCGGTAGCGGTGCTGACAAGCAGCGGTTTGTGGGCGCTGGTATCAAAGCGGGCGGACAAGAACAACGCAGAGCGGAAGATGCTGGTGGGTCTGGCGCATGACCGCATCATCCATCTTGGCATGGTGTACGTGACGAGAGGGTACGTCACGCAGGACGAGTACGAAAACCTCAATGACTATCTGTACCAGCCGTATGAAAAGATGGGCGGCAACGGCAGCGCAAAACGTGTCATGGAGGAAGTAAGGAAGCTGCCCATCAAGCGAGAGGCGTAAAGCCGGAAAGGAAGTAACTATGGACATCAACACTATCGGAGTAGCAACTGTTGCAGCTATCATCGTGATCTGCTATCTGATCGGCATGATCGTGAAGGCCACGGCGCTGGACAACAAATGGATACCCATCATTTGTGGCGTGTGCGGCGGCATCATCGGTGCTCTGGCGCTGGCATTCCATATGCCGGATTTCCCCGCCGAGGACTACTTTACGGCGGTCGCCGTGGGCATTATGTCCGGCCTGACCGCAACTGGCGTCAATCAGGTGTTTAAGCAGATGAAGTCTACCAACGACGAGGAGGCTATGTAAATGTCCGCCCCGAAAGTATACCTGTCCCCGGCTATGCACAGGGCGAACCCCTGCGTATATCCCCGCCCGGACGGGAAACAGTGCTATGAGGCACTAGAAAACAACGAGTACATCGACATCCTTGAGCCGATCCTGAACCGCTGCGGCATTGCCACCAAGCGCGGCTACCGGCGCACACCCATGAACGGCGACAACGGTGACACCATCATGAAGCAGAACGTGGCAGAGAGCAACGCATGGGGCGCGGATGTGCATTACGTCAGCCACACCAACGCCAGCGCCAACGGAACGGCGCAGGGGTGCCATCCCATGTACTACACCTATTCCGCCAACGGCAAAAAGCTGGGCGAGATCATGGTAAAGTACCGGAAGGGGATCTACCCGCGCACGGTAAAGCTCGTCCCCCGCGCCGATCTGTACGAGCTGAAAAAGACCAACGCTGTGGCGTTCTACGAGGAGCACGCCTTCCATGACAATCTGGAGGACATCACCTGGTTTCACACGCACATGAAGGAGATCGCCAAGAGCGCCGCCAAGGGCCTGTGCGAGTGGTTCGGCATCCCGTATGTGGAGCCGGAGAATCCCGCGGAGCCGGAGACACCGGAACAGCCGGCCGTGACCGAAACGTACACCGTGAAGGTGACGCGGAGCGCGGACGGGAAAAGCGGCACGTGGGAGATCGTGAAGTGAAATAAATCTGCTGGGCGGGAAAGAGCTACGACAAGCCGCCTCTTTCCCCGGCGTAAAGTCCCGCAAGCTCACGGCTAAAACCGTGTTATGGACAGCTACCACAAGCAGATACGGCGCAGATTGCAGAGCATGGCACCAAAGCGGGCTATTGCGTATGTTATGAGCGCCCAGCTACCGCCTGACGAAGCGGTGTGCGTCATCGAATGTGACGTGAAACGAAAAAGCTATTGTGAAACGGCGTTACTGCTGAATGTTTCCCCGGAAACGGTAAAGCGGTGCCGCAGGAGAGCGTATCAGAAATTTGCAGACGAAGAAAGAAGCCACACCTAAATGGTGCGGCTTCTTTGTTTGCGCCCGGTAGGGGGGAACCGGGCGTATAAAAAGGGAAAGATGCCCGCCGGGAGTATTCCGGGGTGGCTGATTTTATTATACATCGTTTCTGCGGTATTGTACAAGTAAATATTTCGCAAATTAACGGCCTTTTTCTGACCTTTAACTGCCCCTTTGCGTGGGCAGTTTTTTGTTACGCTTATTGCAAGAAACGGAGGTGCTTGCATGGTCGAAAAGTTGGTGTCGTTGGGATTTACCCAGCAGATGGCGGAGGACATCATTTGGGCGTATCAGGATGACCTCCCGGGGCTAAAAGCCTATGTACGGGTGATAGAAATAGTGGCGGCGCATGTATAGCTACTTCAACGAAAACCCACACGGGAAAAATGTGGGAGACTGCACCGTTCGGGCTATTTCAAAAGCCACCGGGAAAGAGTGGGGCGAAACGTACCTTGCTATGGCAATAGAGGGGTATCTGGAAGGTGATATGCCATCCGCAAACGCTGTGTGGGGTGCGTATCTTCGGCGGATAGGCTACAGGCGGTACATGGTGCCGGATACTTGCCCGGATTGCTACACAGTCGGTAGGTTCGCCGATGAACACCCGGAGGGGACGTTTATCCTTGCGCTATCCGGTCACGTCGTGTGTGTGCAGGACGGCGTGATCTATGACAGCTGGAACAGCGAAAATGAAATTGTTTTGTATTACTGGCAAAAAGAAAGTGAGGCGTAACTATGGCATTTAACCCGTATTTCAACCCTTATTACCCGCAGCCAATGCAGGACAACCTTGCCCAGCTTCGGCAGCAGCAGATGCAGACCATGCCGCCGCAGATACCGCAAATTCCACCCATGCAGAACCCGGTGGCGCAGGGCGGCGTACAGTGGGTATCTGGTAGGCCGGAAGCGGAGAATTGGCTGATCGCGCCCAACTCCGCCATTGCGCTGTGGGACAGCACAGCTCCCGTAGTTTACTTGAAACAGGCCGATGCAAGCGGCAAGCCGACCCTCAAAACGTATGACCTTGTAGAGCGCCTTGCAAGCGCTCCTGACGCGCAGAAAGCTCCCGCCCCGGAATATGTGACCCGTAAGGAGTTCGATGCGCTGGCGGCGCTTGTGGGCGAAATAAAGGGCAAGAAAAAGCGCAAGGTGGAGGAGGAAGAGGACGATGAGTAACAATCCGTTTTTCAATGCGTTAGGTGGCGGACAGATGCCGGGGCCGATGAGCGGCTTTCCCCAGCTGTTACAGCAGTTCAAGCAGTTCAAGGCAAGTTTTAAAGGCGACCCAAAAGCGGAAGTAGAGAAAATGCTGCAAAGCGGCAAAATCTCACAAGACCAATTGAACAAGATACAGTCAATGGCGAACCAATTTCAGGGGCTTTTCAAGTAATCAAAATCGTGGCCACGGTTTGATATAAATATTTTTTCAAAAGGAGTGATACTATGTCTCTTTCCTCTGACGGCACCATGCTGACTATGCCTGTGGCTCCTGCCAACACCGGCAACGGTAACGGCTTCGGCTGGGGCGGCGATGGCGCGTGGTGGATCGTGCTGTTCCTCATTTTCGCCGCGTTTGGCGGCTGGGGTAACGGCTTCGGCTTCGGTGGCGGCGGCAACGGCGTGATGGACGGTTATGTTCTGACCTCTGATTTTGCCAATGTCGAGCGCAAGATCGACAGTGTAAATCAGGGACTTTGCGACGGATTTTACCAGCAGGCGCAGCTTGTCAACGGCACCAACATGGCGATGGCAAACGGCTTTGCACAGGCCGAGCTTTCCCGCAGCAACCAGCAGGCGGCGCTGATGCAGCAGCTTAACGCCATGCAGATGCAGAACCAGGAGTGCTGCTGCGAGAACAGGGCGGCTATCGCCCAGGTGCGGTATGACATGGCGACGCAAGCCTGCGATACCCGCAACACTGTGCAGAACACGACGCGGGACATCATTGATGCAATGAACTGCGGTTTCCGTAGCATCGATCAGCGTCTCACTGCGCAGGAGATCGCTGCGAAGGACGCGAAGATTGCTGAACAGAACCAGCGTCTTTTTGCTGCTGACCTCGCGGCCTCTCAGTCTGCTCAGACGCTTGATATGCGCAACTATGTTAGCGCACAGTTCGCGTATTACAATCCGCGCCCCGTTCCTTCGTTCAGCGTCCCTGCTCCATACCAGTACACCGGATGCGGCAATCAGTACAACTGCAATGGCTGCGGATGCTGACAACTGCATAGCATAGCTTTTTCCCCACATGGGGAAAATGGTCAGCCCCGTGCTGATACTGATACCAACGCGGCGGGGCAATAGCTCCGCCGCTTATTTTAACTGAGAAAGGAATGATTTTAATGGCAGAATTTACTTCTGCGGCAATTCAGACCGTTGCTGCTGGGCAGAACGTTCCCCTGACGGAAACTGCGGTCAACAACAAGCCGTGTATCGTGCATCGAGCCGGAGCAGGCATCGTAACTTTGCGCGGGTTGACAAACCAGTGCAAGGCACGTTTTCGCGTGGCTTTTGGCGGCAACATCGCTATCCCTACCGGCGGCACGGTGGGAGCTATTACCGCCGCGCTGGCTATCAACGGTGAACCGCTGACCAGTGCCGTGGCGACCGTTACACCCGCCGCCGTGGAAAACTATTTCAACATTTATGTCAGCGCCATTGTGGAGGTGCCGAAGGGCTGTTGCCTGACTGTGGCTATGGAGAACACCAGCACACAGGCAATCAATTTCGCTAACTCCAACTTGACCGTTGACCGCGTAAGCTGAAAGGAGTAAACTATGAGTATGAAAGCAATGTACGATTTGCGCGATATGCTTTGCAAGGAGCTTGACGAGATCGCCCACAAAGGCGAACTTGGCGCAGGTGATTTGGACATCGCGCATAAGCTGGTAAGCACCATAAAGAACATCGACAAAATTGGTCTGATGGAAGATGAAGGGTACAGCCGTGACGGCGATTATTCCCAGCGGCGTTACTCCCGCGACGGCGACTATTCCCAGCGCAGGTATTCCCGCGACAGCTACGGCGGCGGCAGCTCCTACGCACGGCGTGGCACCCATTATGTGCGCGGCCATTATAGCCGCGACGGCGCAAAAGATGACATGAAGCGCCAGCTGCAAGAGATGCTGGACAATGCGGATGATGATACTATCCGCAACGCCATTCAGCGGTGCATGGATGCCGTGGAGGTCTGAGAGGGGGTAGTTCCCCTTGATCGACGAAAAGGAACTTAAAGCCTGGATAGCCAGACTGGAAACGGAACAGTCAAGCTGGCCGAATTACGAGAAGTTGGCCGCGCTGTACATTATACAAAACCAGCACGAAGGGCAGAGAACCCCTGCACCGGTGGCTATGTATTCCAGCGCACCGGCTCCTGATGTGGTAGACGGTGACAGTGACTTTATGCAAGCGGTATCATCCCGCGCGCCGGAACAGGCGTGGGCCATAGTGGACGAGTTGATGGATGCGCTGAAAGTAACCAACGCGCGAATGTATGATAACGTGATGCGAAAGATGCGAGGATAAAGTATCCCCCGCCTGTTTTGGCGGGGGATATTCCTGTGTACTTAGTTTTGTGTAACCTAAAGGTTTATATAAACTAAGTACTTACAGAAAATCAAATTCAATCCGGCGGTCTTTGTATAGCCGGATTTCTTTTATTTTGAGTTTCCAAAATGCTTGTTTATTTTCTTTGTTAAGTTGTTTGTATATTTCTTGCCATCCTGCGGAAAATAAGGTTGCAATTTTTTCTGGTGCGCGGCTTTGTGATTTTACCTGTGTAAGCTCATCCATTTGTGATGTCAGTTCTGCATACTTTTTTGAGTAGTCCGCCTTTGAAATCATGTCGTCTATATATAACTCTGACAACTTGGATAGTTTTTTTTGTAAAGCCTTTAATTGCACATCTTGGTTTGCTTTGGGTTCTTGCCGCGGCTTGGCTTGCAATTTGATCTGTATCTGCTCGTCTATTGTCGACAAGAGATAATCTTCGATTTTCCATTCGACAGTAAAATTACCGTTGTTGCATCCTTTTCTCTGGGCAGACCCTTGACAATAGTAAGAGTAAGAGCACGCACCGCTTGGCCGTGGAGACGGATGCCCTGTCATTCTGCGTCCGCATTCCCCACAGACTATTAGCCCAGAGAAAATATACGTTCGATTGTAAGGGGATTTTCGCGTCACCCTGGTGCGTAAGTCTTGCACACGCTGAAATTCCTGCGGTGTTAAATACGGTGGTAATTTTATCCCGTGCCAGTCTCCCATGTATCCAGGGTTGTCCAACATTTGGCTGGCTGTTTGGTATTTAAGTTTTAATTCCGGTACTGCGTCCATCGCTTTTGTTATGGAGCCGGTTTCCAAAAATGTAGAGAAGTATCTCCGTATAATCGGTTCTGCCTCTTTGTCTATAACAGCAAATTTCCCTTCAATTTTGTATCCTTTCGGCAGATGACCGGTGCAAACCTCATTTCGATCTTTTTTTGCATCAAGCACTTTTTTTATGCGTTCACTGGCGCGGTCAGCTTCGTCCTGTGCTACGGAAAGCATAATGTTAATCTTCAACCGGCCTGCGGCTGTAGACGTGTCGTAGTCCTCATAAATCGTTTTCCACGACACGTTGTGGGCTTCAAGGATTTCCTGCACTTTGTAATACTCGCCGATGTTGCGAAACCACCGGTCCAGCTTTGTGACAAGAATAATGTCTACCTCATCACGCTTGACGGCTTCCAGCAGTTGAAGCATGGCGGGACGCTTTTCAATCTTCTTTCTGGCGGAAAACCCGGCATCCTGGAAAACGCCTACCACCTTCATATTGTGGGCTTTGGCGTATTCTTCGAGGTCGTTCTGCTGATCGTGAATAGACAAGCCAAACTTTTTCTGTTCTTCCGTGGACACACGCGGGTATAATGCTGCCCGCAATACTACATTCATTGTTTATCTCCTCCCTTATCTGGCGACAATGTATACTTTTTTGCATAGCGAAAATACATCATCAAAATAGCGGCAAAAAAGCCAATACCGACCGCAAGCAGCAAAAAGACGATCCATGCGAATATGCTGGCCTCTCCGCCCTGAATAAGCCCCTGGTGGGGGATACGGTAGTCAAAAAAGATATATCCCACGATAACAGCCATAAATATGGCGCACAAAAACGTAAGGCCATAAATAGCAAATTTTGTGTCCCGCGATTTCTTGCGGTGGTAGTTAATGGTTTTTGCCATCTGCTCCATGCCGCCCTCAAGATGGGCTATCTGCACATCGGCATCATGGATCTGTTTTTGATGCGCCAGCTTTTCGTTGGCTTGTGCTAACTTATCTTCCGTTGTCACTTCTTTTTCAATCCCGAAATATTCATCCATTGAAACTCCAAGCGCGGCACAAATTAAACCCATTTTGTACACGCTCGGCTCCTTCGATGACGCGGAGAAAAAATTACTTATGGTTGATGCTGAAATGTCCGTCATGTCGGACAAATCTTGTATAGTTAAATTCTGCCGGTCTTTTGCATCCCTGCACAAATCCTGCAACGTTTTTACCATTTTCCCCTTTTACTCCTTTTTTGGGCAGGAGAATTCCAATTCTGGTTTGCCGCAAACGGTAATTATCCGAATTTGGTATTGCCCTGCCAAACCCTTATTTGTTAGTGTGAACGTGCAGCCGGAAAGCCAGGAGGCCACCGGCGAGAATAGCCCCGCTGTCCGTTGCGGGAGCAGCGGGGCTATTTAACAAAGGCCCACATATAAACACTTCCCCCTGAAATATTTTTTAATTTGTTGCCCATTTGTGGGCAACAAACAGATTGTGCGTAACTACAAGTGTACTAACTTAGTTGTACACCGAGAAAATAATATGTCAAATTAAGAAAGGGGAGAGAAATGAGTTATTGTACAAATGCCAACGTCTGTGGTATAATAAAAACAGATGCATTGGCGCAATGTGATATTGAAACGTTGCGGAGAATAGCCCTTAAAAAAATCGACCAGCTTTCCGATGAGGACTGCGCTGATATTATGAGTACGTTAAAAGAAAGAGGTGTGCTATGAGCAAGGACTACGAGATTTACATTGATAGGCTGGCTGAAAACAGCATTATCATGAAAGGCCAAATCAACGATGTTGTGTTTGGCCTAAAGGGAATTACAGACAAACTTGATACGTTGATCGCGCTCAAGCAAGTTGAATTATCACTCCTGCAACAGCAGCGATTGCCGCAACAGCCGAAAGAACAGTCGTAATAATAAACCGTGTTTTCTCGCGGCGTTCCTTGTCGGCTTTTTCTTTGCGCTCTTGTTCCTTGTCTTTCCGTTCCGCTTCTGTTCGCAGCCAGTCTTGCGGATCGGTAGGATATAGTGTAGGCATTATTCCAGCTCCTGTAGTTTCTTCGTGGCTTCGTTGATAAGAGCCAACAACGCCGCACGATCATTTGTAGCTTTAATAAAGTTTGATGCAGCTTCTTTTGAGCCCTCGCCCTTTGCGGCGGGGGCTTTTTCTTGTTCGCCTACTCCGGACATCAGTTCTGTGACGGTAACGCCAAAATAATCGGCAATTTTTATAAGAGACGATTTCCGTGGAGTTGCACCGTTCCCCCATCCGGTTACAGACGCCCTGGTAAAACCCAATTCTTCCCCCACGGCAGACGGAGACTTGTTAATTTTGCTGCATAGTTTCACATAGTTAGAATAAAACAAAAATAAGCCCTCCATTTTGTGCAACACGACAAAACTTAACAAACTTTACAATTTGGCTTGACTGTTAACTTTGTTAGGTTTATAATGGGCTTGTGGCTTGAAAAACGTTACAAAAAACCAGACCCCGATACATTGTATCCGTGTCAACGCTACTTTATTGCTTGAAGGTACGGTAGTTAACGAGGCTCCGATGCTCCCGCAACGGACACCGGAGCCCCGGCAGGGACGTCGTGACGTCACCTGCAAGCACATAGTAGCATACTTTGTTAACTTTTGCAACCACAAATTTAGCCGCAGGCGGGAATACCGCAACTATTCTCGCCTGCGGCGCACCAAAAAACAAAGGAGGGCTAAATTTGCTGGAGAGTTGGACAGGCAAGCTGGTCGGCAAGATGCACGTTCACGAAATCACATACGACGAGGTAGCGGCAGAGCTTGGCGTTTCCAGACCTTATGTGAGTATGCTGCTGAATGGGCATCGAAAGCCACCGGACGCAAAGAAGCGTATCGAAATGGCGATTGACAGCATTATCGCCAGACGCGCTGAGAATGGGTAAGAAAAAGCCCCGCCCGGTGCTGGCACACCGAACGAGGCATCTCCGAAACATCTACCAAAATGTTCTGCGGATAGTATACCACGACCGCAGAGGAAAGGCAAGAGATTATGACGTGTGCTGAAATTGCCGTGATGTTATGGGCACGGCAGAACGGAATGGAAATTATCGAGGTCGAGTACATTCGACAGGAGGAAACGACATGACGTGGTTTGCATGGGCGCTGGCGTTTATCGGCGCAGCGTGGCTGAGCTGGGCTATCGTCAAGGGCGTGGAGGCGCTGGGGCGATGAACGGAACGACAATCGAAACGATGTTGTACCGCAGGTACAAGACGTCTTTCTCCGATTGCGAAACGGTACTTGGAAGCTACGACAAAGAGCGAAAGACGATTGATGTGATACTCCCGGAGGGGCGCATGAAGCCGTCCTGCGTTCGCGGGCAATCTTATCACTGGATAGAATTTTCCGGCGTGGAAAACGCTACAGGACGGCCGGTGCGATGCACAATCAAGGCAATTTGCAGGGACAACGCAGTTAAGCGTCTGGCAAAGAGCTGCACATGGAACATTTAGGCCGCATGGAGGTAACGGGTATGAGAGAGCGGAACAGGCAGGCGCGGGAATACTCCCAGCTATGCCGCACCAGGCGATGGTGCAGGCGTATGTGGGTAGTGGCAATCGTCCTGTGGGTGATGCTGCTGGTGCTGGTGGCGTTGTGCCTGACGCTGCCCCCGGTACAGGAGGACGTGGTGCAGTCACCGCCCACGGCAGAGATCGCGGAGCCGGAGACGGAGAACCTGCTGGTATGCGACATCACCGGGTATTGCGCCTGCTGCACACCCTACGCCCACATGAACCAGCGGGACGGCAAGGTGCTGACGGCATCCGGCCTGTGGGTGGACATCGGCGAGGCGGTAGCGGTAGACCCGGACGTTATCCCGCTGGGCAGCACCGTGACGCTGGGCGGTAAGACTTACATAGCGGCAGACACCGGTGTGTACGGCTACACGGTGGACGTGTTGATGAGCCACGAGGACGCGGCGCAGGCCGGTGTTGTGAAAGCGCTGGTGAAGTGGGAATGATCGAGTTGGTGAACCGGACGGCTTCGCCCTGCAAGGGCTGCCAGCGCAGACACGCGAGGTGCCACGGGGAGTGCGAGGACTACAAAGCGTTCCGGCGGGACGTTGAGGCTGACAAGGCGAAACGCTACGCATCGTACAGCGAGGCTGATTTTTACAGAATGAACAGCATAATGCGCGAGAACGCCAAAAAGGCGATAAGAAAGAGGGATGGAAGATGAAGGTTTACAAGGCTACGGATAAGGATATGAAGTGCCGCGGCTTTCGGTATGAGCTTGGCAAGACGGCGGAGGTCGATGGTGACATTGAACTGTGCGAGAAAGGGCTTCATGCCTGTGAGATGCCGCTGGATGTGCTGGGTTATTACGCGCCCGGTGATGGTTCACGGTACTTCGATGCGGAGTTGGAGGATGTCAGCGACGAGAAAAGCGCCGATACAAAGCGCGTCGGCAAGAAGCTGACATTAAGCGCGGAGATCGGTATTCCGGGGCTGGTCAAGGCCCAGGTTGAGTACGTTAAGGCACAGTGCGGTTTTGATAACGCAATCAAGAAAGCGAACAACGAAAAGAAAAACCACGCCACCGGCGAGAGTGGCGCAGCATCCGCCACCGGCGAGAGTGGCGCAGCATCCGCCACCGGCGAGAGTGGCGCAGCATCCGCCACCGGCGAGAGTGGCGCAGCATCCGCCACCGGCTGGAGTGGCGCAGCATCCGCCACCGGCAAATACTGTGTGGCTATGACAACCGGATTTTTTGGCCGCGTTATGGGCGATATCGGCAACGCTATTGTCTGCGTAGAGCGTAGTGATAATGGAGATATCGCCGCCATCCTTTCTGGCATCGTGGATGGTGAAACGCTGAAACCCGGCGTGTGGTACACCGTTAAGAACGGCCAATGGGTGGAGGTACAGGGATGAACCGATTGAAGGAGAGGCGGCTGGAGCTGGGTCTGACGCAGGAGGCGGTCAGCGGGATTCTGAAGCTGGCAGACCCGCGGATGGACGTGAGCATGGTAAGCCGTTTTGAAAACGGCGTGTGCCTGCCCACGGAGGAAGTCACGGAGGCGCTGGAGGCGGCGCTGCGGGCCAGCAGGGCGTATCTGTTCGGCGAGGACGAGAAATCGGAGATGCCCATGCGTACGGCGGAGACAGAGCGGATTGCCGGTCTGATCCCCAAGGGGCGCAGGAACGCCATCAGCCGGGAAGACCTGGCGGCGGCGCTGCACACCACCGACCGGAAGATGCGAAAGGCCGTGGCCGAGGCAAAGAAGCAGGGCGTGATGATCTGCAACGACGGGGACGGGTACTACCAGAGCGACGAGCTGAGCGACCTGTGGCGGCAATACAGGCGGGAGACGGCGCGGGCTATGTCTATCCTCAAGGCGCGGAAGCCTATGCGGGAAGTGCTGAAAGCGGCTGGGAGGCCGGTATGATGCGAGTTAAAAAGAAAAGGTGGGAGCGCATAGACACCGGCGTTTTGTACATCTGCGATGATTGTGGTGCGGAGTTTGAAGACCCGGCCATGTGTACCTACAAACATTCCCCGGATGGCGAGTTCGGTGAGGAAATGACAGAATACCAATGCCCGTATTGCGGCAGTGAGTATGTGGGAAAGGCGGAAGAATAATGCTGAAATCTTTTGACGAGTTAATACAGGTGGATGTAAAGCCGTTTTGCGATTTGCGCGACGCAAAGGACGAGAAAGGTAATGTTATCAAGGTCCCTTATTTGAGTTGGGCAAAGTGCGCCAAGTTGCTCCACGAAAACGGAGCATCCAGCGTGTGGTATGCTCCTCGGAGGTGCCCGGAAACGAATACATACCTGTGGCCGCAGGCCAAAATTACTACCAGTAAAGGAAGAACTACAGAATGCTGGTTTGTGTCTGTTGAAATCCACATTGACGATTTGGAGTTTTCCTACGACATGCCCCTCTTGAACGGATCTCTTGTGGTATATGAGGACACGCTGAACCAACTCCGCATAAACAACGCGCTTGCGAGAGCTTTCGTTAAGGGTGTTGCCGTGCGTACCGGCCTTGGGTTTGACCTTTGGGCAGAAGGTGACGGAGACGATGGTGAGGACGATTTGAGCCGTCACAGTATCTTTGCCATAAAGGAGAGACTTGAAAGGCTAATCACCATGAAAGAACGAAATGGGCTTGACCACAACGACCTGCTTCGGGGACTTGGGATCAACGAAAAACAGCTTGTTCAGTTGATGGGATATTTTGCAAAGCTGGACGCGCTTGAAAAGGCTGTGAGTAAGCTATGATACGAAACCACGACAGAAGCGGGTGGTTTGGCGCAAGCGACACCGCCACCATCATGGGTAACTGGAATACAGATACGTTTCGAAGATGGTGGCTGGTGAAGCTGGGGGTCGGGAAGGACAGGTTTATTACGCCGGCAATGCAGTGTGGCACGGCTTACGAGCACAAGATACTTGATGCGCTGCATGTAAAGACACGAGACAGGCAGATACGCATTCGTTTGCTACGTTTGCGCGCGAACTATGACGGGGAAAGCAGACAACTCATTACCGAAGTGAAAACGCATAGCAAACCTGTATTCAAAGTTACGAAAGCGTATTGGCAGCAGTGCCAGGTGGAGATGTTTGCCAGCGGATGCGGGTTGTTCCGAAAGAGAAAGTTTTGCAGGATTGTGGCATACCGCGTTACAGAAGACGAATTGTTTAATTTTTTTCTGCCAATAGACGAAAACAGGTTGACACAGCACAAGGTTGATTATGACGCGGATTGGGTCGAGGGGTGTTACCTACCTCGTCTTAGGTATTTGGCAAAATGCCTACGAACAGGGCATTGGCCGCAGGAGGAAGAATTATGCAGCAGGTGACAGTCGATGGCGCACGGTGGCAGCAAGACAGCGAGGGCACATGGCTGGCGCTGCGGGTGAAGTCACAGCAGACCGCGATGGACGTGTGCGACGCACTGAAGCCTGGCAAGGAGTACAACGTGACCATCAAGGGCAAAGGCCGGAGCCTGGATGCCAACGCCTATTGCTGGGTGCTGCTGGACAGACTGGCGGCACACTACGGCATCTCCAAGCAAGAGGTTTACCGGCAGGAGATACGGAACATCGGCGGCGTGAGCGAGGTGCTGTGCCTGCAGGAAAAGGCCGCGGATGCGTTCTGCAAGGGCTGGGAGCGTAACGGTCTGGGCTGGATGGCCGACAAGGGCGTAAGCAAGCTCAAGGGCTGCGTGAACGTGACGGTATGGTACGGCAGCAGCACCTACGACACGGAGCAGATGTCGCGGCTGATAGATGCCGTCGTGGAGGATTGTAAGGCGGTAGGTATTGAGACGATGACTCCGGCAGAGCTGGACGCGCTGGTGAGCCGGTGGGGAGAGGTGAGCGCATGAACAAGCTGCACATACAGCCCTGCTGGACGTGCAAGAAGTGCAACGGCGATTGCAGCTGGTCGAGGAAAGGCCCGGAGCCGGTGCCAGGATGGGACGCTACGCCTACGGTGAAGAAAAAAGGAGGCCGCAAGGCGGGTATCATGCGCAGCTACGCCATTCACAGTTGCCCGGAATATGAGTGGGACGGGACGGAGGAAGCGCATGGAGAGTAAGAGATGCTGGCGCTGTGGCGCTAACGGTGCGACAGACCCGCTGGACAGACACCACATTTTTGGAGCTTATAACCGCGGGAAAAGCGAGAAGTACGGGCTGGTGGTGTATTTGTGCCACGACAAATGCCACATCTTTGTTGAAAAGGCAGTTCACAACAATGCAGAGACAATGTTGAAGCTTCACCGTTTTGGACAGGTAAAGGCCATGCAGGAGCAGGGCTGGACGGAAGAGGACTTCCGGCGAGAATTTGGGAAAAGCTACTTATAAGGAGATTTGATATGCTGAACAAGATTTTTGTCATGGGTAGATTGACACGGGATTCAGAGCTGCGGCGCACCAATAACGGTACCGCCGTTGCCAGCTTTGCACTGGCGGTAGACCGGGACTTTAAGAACGCAGACGGGACCAAGGACACGGACTTCATCGACATTGTGGCGTGGCGCGGTACGGCGGAGTTTGCTTCCAAGTATTTCACAAAAGGCCGCATGGCTGTGGTGGAGGGCCGGTTGCAGATGCGTGACTGGCAGGACAAAAACGGCAACAACCGCAGAAGCGCCGAGATCGTGGCTGACAATATGTATTTTGGCGACAGCCGGAAGGACACGGACGCGCAGGGCACGTTTCCTCGGACGGACGGCCAGAGCCAGTTCGTGGAGATGGACGAGGACGACATGTCAGATCTGCCTTTCTAAGGGGGTGACGTGAATGGGAAAGATGCAGGAGGAGTGGGGTCGATGGGCAAGTGCTATGTGAAAGCCTACTATGACTGGATAGAGCAGACAGCGGCGCTGTCCGATGCAGAGCGAGGCCGTCTTTTTATCGCCATTCTGGAGTACGCAAGAACGGGCATCCCGCCGGAGTTGGAGGGTGCGGAAAGCATACTGTTTCCGGTGTTCCGGACGATGCTGGACAGGGACGAGGAGCTTTCCGCTGAACGGGCAAGGAACGGGACAAAAGGCGGCAAGCAAACGCAAGCAAGTTTAAGCAAAATCAAGCAAACCGAAGCAAACGCAAATGACCACAAGCCTACTAAGACAAAGAAAGAAGACAAAGACAAAGACTTATTCCCACCTGACGGTGGGAGTACGCGCGCGAAGCGCTTTACCCCACCCACACTGGCAGAGGTTCAGTCCTACGTGGCTGAACGCCATTCGGCGGTAGACCCGCAAGGCTTTATCGACTTCTACGAAGCGAAGGGCTGGATGGTTGGCAAGACCCCCATGAAAGACTGGAAAGCGGCTTGCCGAAATGCTGAGAAGTGGGAACGGTGGGGACATGCCCCTGCTGCACCTGTCGGCAAAACCGACGGTGCACGTGATGCCTGGATGGGCAAGTACATCAAGGGGGCGAAGCCATGAATGCGGGCATCTGGAAGATCGCCACGGCGAAGCTGTGCGGACAGTGCATCCGGGACATGGAGGACGAGTACATCTTTGCCCCCAGGTGGCGGAGGACGTTGGGCGGCACGTGCGAACGGTGCGGAGAGATGCGCATCGTCCATGAGGTGCAGTACACGATGAACAAACGAGGGCTGGAGAAAAGAGGGAAACTGAATGGGCCTGATGAGTAACGATCTGGCGCGGCTGTCCCCGGCGGCACAAAAGCAGGTCATGGAGAAGATGCGGAAACCGGGGAAGTACAAGGCGCAGAAGACCAAGCGCGGGAAGCTGACCTTTGACAGCAAGAAGGAGGCGGAGCGCTACGACGCGCTGATGCTGCTGAAAAAGGCCGGGGAGATACGGGGGCTGAAATTGCAGGTGCGGTACTGCTTGCAAGAGGCGTACACGACGTTTGAGGGCGACCGGGTGAAAAGTATCGACTACATCGCGGACTTCGTGTACGAGCGCCGGACGGCTCCTGACAGCTACGGCCAGCGGTATTGGTTGCCGGTGGTGGAGGACGTAAAGGGGATGCGTACCCGCGAGTATGCCATGAAAGCAAAGCTGTTCCGCAGTAGGTACGGGTTTACCATACGGGAGGTGTGACGTGGAGCGCACAAATCAGCCGCTGACGAATGAAGCGGCAAGGAAACTGATGGCGCTGGACGTGCAGGACAAGGAGATACTGACCTACGAAAAGCTGGACGAGTGGTACACCGCATGGGGCGGACAGTGCTACGTCAGCTTCTCCGGCGGAAAGGACAGCACGGTACTGGCGTATCTGGCTGCGCGGTACCTGTCGAGCTTCAGGACACCGCCGTGGGAGCTGAACTCGGTGTTTGTGAACACTGGGCTGGAGTACCCGGAGATACAGAAGTTCGTCAATGAGTACGCCGACTGGCTGCGGAGGGAGTTTCCCCGCGTGACCGTAAACCTTCACCGTCTACGCCCGAAGATGAACATTCGACAAGTGGTGACGAAGTACGGGTATAGCGTCATAGGAAAAGATGTGGCGCACCGGATAGAAACCGCGCGGCGATCACCGGAGAGCCGCAGTATGAAGCTATTGCGTGGGGAAGTCTTACGCATTGATGGGGTAAAGAGTATGTACAACTGTGAAAAGTGGGAGTATTTGCTTTCGGCTCCATTTCTCATATCAGACAAATGCTGTGGAATTATGAAAAAGTCCCCGGCAAAGAGCTATGAGCACCGAGCGGCTGTCAAACCCACGACGGCAACAATGGCGGAGGAAAGTATTTTGCGGATGCAAAAATGGCGCGAAACTGGCTGCAACGTCTTTGAAGGAAAGCGTCCCTTATCTAAGCCCATGAGTTTCTGGACGGAGCAGGATGTGCTTCGCTTCATCGTAGACCACCAGCTGCCCTACGCCAGCGTGTACGGCGACATCGTAGCCAGCGACGGCGAGAACGACTACGGCGCGACGCTGATCGACTGCAAGCTGCACTGCACGGGATGCCAGAGGACGGGCTGTATGTTTTGCGCGTTCGGGGCGCACCTCGAAAAGGGCATCAACCGCTTTGAACGCATGAAACTGACGCACCCGAAGCACTACCAGTTCTGCATCGGCGGCGGGGCGTTTGATACGGACGGACTGTGGAAGCCCACAAAAGACGGCTTGGGCTATGCGCGGGTGCTGGACTACATAGGAGTGAGGTATTGACATGGGCAAGCAGCATTTGAGCAGGGATGACCGCATCTTTATGCGTGGCAAGCTGCAAGGCACCCGGGAGAACATGGACATGGTGGCAATGGTGCTGATGGACAAATGCGGCTGGCACGTCCAAGAGGAGACAACGGACAGCCGGGACACCCACAGCATCGCGTATCTGTACGAGTGCTTGGAGAAGCTGGCAGAGGAGATAAACGAAGGCCGCATCAAGCGGAAGCACATCAAGGACGTGCTGAAGGACGAGTGCGGCGTTGTGTTTGGAGATTGAGAGGAACGACATGACAAGAGATGAGATCGTGACCGCGCTGCGGTGCTGTGTTAGCGTAGCCCCGGATTGCTGCAAAACCTGCCCTGCTGCGCAGGAAGATGGGTGCGAGGACGCAATTAAGGTTTATGCCGCTGACCTGATCGAGAACCAGCAGCGGCACATCGAGGCACTGATGAAAGCCAACGACAGCCTGAAGGACGCCATTGCACGGCGGGATAAGCAGATAGAAATGCTGAAAAAGCAGGGAGAGGTTATGGCGCGGGAGCAGGACGCGATGGGCAAGAGAATAGCCATGCAGGAGAAAGAAAAATGGACAAAAACGTATTGATGCCGTGCCCACCCTCGCGTCGGGATAAGCAGATAGAGGACATGAAGCAGGGCATGGCACAGCTGGCAAAGGCTGTGGCGGTGAAGGAGGAGAACAATGGAACGACTGACAAAACGCGAAAATGGGCACACGCATTACCCGAGATGCTTTGAAGAACCGTGCGGCGGCATGGGATGCCGCACTGAGGACTGTGGATTTAAGGTCGAAATCTGCGAACGCCTTGCCGCTTACGAGGACACGGGGCTGGAACCGGATGAAGTGGCCGCACTTCAAAAAGATTGGAGCGACCTTCGCACGATGATCGGAGAATGCGGAGGCGTTGACCGCCTGCGAGAGCTGGCAGCGGCCGACAAGGACGGGCGGCTGGTGGTGCTGCCAGTAAAGCCAGTACTTACGCCGATTATTTCAAGCATGTTGTACATAATCGAGGACGGAGATATCTATGAAGATGCTCTGTATGAAGCTGTTGTTGGGATGTCGGAAAGTGGAAAGACGAATGTAGTCTACACGACGCTTTCCGACCAGATGATCTTCGAGCAAGCCGATATCGGCAAGACGGTTTTCCTGACACGCGAGGAGGCGGAGAAAGCATTGGAGGCGATGAAGGATGGCTGAATTGAAACGCTGCCCTGAGTGCGGTGGAGCTGCAACCGTTATCCATATGTACGATACCTACGATAGAGCAGACTTTGGGTGGGATGCCGGTTGTGGGAGATATAGGGCTGGTGATGGCCTCCACACAAAGCAGATGAAAGTATCTGGGCTGCCCAGCAAAGAAAAAGCAATCGAAGCATGGAACAGGAGAACTGACAATGGCGATAAAGAGAGTGTGTGACCGCTGCGGAGCGGAGATAAACCCGTACAACTCCGTCACCTATGCCGGTATGCGGCGGATTAAGAACGACATAAACGACAACGACTACGAGCTGTGTGTTTCGTGCGCGCACAAACTGCGGAAGTGGTTTAATGGGGAGGAGAAGGACAATGGCTGAATACATTGATCGAGCGGTGTGTCTGTCAATTTTGCGTGCAAAAGCAAACATGGCGGTTTTAATGGGAGCTGCCCCGTATTTTGAAAAAGCGGCGCAGATGTTGGAGAAGCTACCCGCCGCTGACGTGGCTCCGGTGGTGCGCTGCAAGGACTGCAAGCATAGCTGGGAGGATTTAGGCGGACTGACGTGTTCGCATGGTGTCTGCGTTGACTGCGTTGTTTTGGGGGATTTTTATTGCGCTAATGGCGAGAGAAAGAAGGGCGCGGACAATGGATGATATATCTATTAAAGAACTTGGACCAGGTGTAATCCTTGAGGGCACAAAGCCAGACGGAGAAAGATACAGATACAGCATACCGACATGGCCCCCTGGTGATGGCGGCCCGGGGTATAGAGGGCACGAACTTGAGATAGACGTATTCTATGTAGGCGGAGGCGGCGATGCAGAAGGGTGATGAGATCCGGGCGCGGTTTATGACGCTGCCGAGCGAGTACCCCGGCTCCGGTGCCAACGATGAAAAGCGGTTTCCTGTCCGCAAGGGTACAGTGGTGTATGTGCATCCGAAGGGGCGGTACATCGTGGCGGAGTGCGGCGGGGTGCGGGAGACATTCTTCCCGGAGGAGGTGCTGACATGAGCGAATTCCCGGAACGGCTGAGAAAGCTGCGGGAGAGAAAGAGACTGAAGCGGTATGTGCTGTCGGAGCGCTGCGGGCTGAATTCGGACGCCATACGCCGGTATGAGCTGGGGACGGCGAAGCCGACGATGGATGCGCTGAAAAGCATAGCGGATGAATTTGGGGTGTCGGTAGACTATCTGATGGGCAGGACGGACTATCCCTGTGTGGTAGATATTGCCGAAAAATAATTTTTGAAAATTCCACTTAAAAGTGGAAAAATTGAAAAAACGCACTTTATCATGGGAGATGCAGGGGCAAACTCTGCATCTCCATTCTTTTTCTTTTCCCCCTTCTTTTCCTGATGGGCGGGGCTTCGGCTCCGCCCGGAGGGAGCAATATGCGGGCACATGTACCAAGGTGGCGACGCGGTCTCCAAAACCGTGTGTGGTGGGTTCAATTCCCAACTGTCCGTGCCATAGGCGTGACCTCTTGCCTCGCAGCCGCACGGAGCGTAAGCCTGCGGAAGTGGTCTTTCCTGTGCGCTGTACGAAAGTGGCAGGACGAATAATAATTATTTGGCTGGCTCCGGCTATGAATGAAGAAACGGATGCGACCGACGTACCGGCGCAGGGCTGAAAAGTCCGTGGTTGGTCTGGGTACCACCGTGCTTGAGAGAAATCCGAGGCGTGGATGTGGTGTGGTGGTGGTTGTCTTAGGACAAAGCCGCTGTGTAGGATAGTATGTCTGCATGGCGGTACCCGGCCAATTGTGTAAAAACAACTTCAGGTGAGGCGAAAGCCGGGTACAGACGTGCCAACGACAAAGGCCAGTGGTGGGAGGCCGGTGCGTCAGACAAAGCGAGGTGGTGACAGTGGCTGCAAGGTTGACAGACCGGCAGAAAAAGAAAATACTGGCGGACTATGTGCAGACGAACAACTTTTGCGCCACAGCGAAAATCAACGGCGTGTCCGCAACGACCGTTAAGAACCTTGTGCGGGCGAATGCCGACATTGTGGAAAAGTGCGAACAAAAAAAAGAAGAGAACACCGCCGATGTGATGGAATACATGAACGACCACAAAGACCTTGTGTGCTCGTTCATCGGCAAGGGGCTTGAAATGCTCAACGACCCGGAGAAACTGGCAGCGGCAAATCTCAGCCAAATCACAACGGCGATGGGAACGCTGATCGACAAGTGGGCGATGATCGGCGGGAGTCCTGCCGACACGGTGAGGGAAGACGCACTTAGTCAGAGCCTAAAGGAAATGGCAAAGGAGCTTGAGAGCGATGAGTAAAATGTCAATTAGGGTAATCTTTAAATGCGGTGCAGAATTTACGATTAAATGCGATAAATTCGCACTTGAGAAAACCGCACTTGGAGAGGTAACATCTTATGACATAAGCGGAATTGCAGAAAATAAACCTATTTATCTGGACTTTAACCAAGTTGCGGCGATTGTAAGGATTTGTTCTGACGAAAATGATTAGCCAAAAACAAAAGAAAATCCTTGCTTTCCCATATTCCAGCTATGATGCGCTAATCTGCGACGGCGCTGTGCGTTCCGGCAAAACCTCCATCATGATGTGGGCGTTTGTCCGCTGGGCGATGGAGAATTTCAGCGGTCAGCGTTTCGGCGTGTGTGGGCGTACGGTGGATAGCTGCACAAAGAACATCATCGTGCCGTTTATGGCGATGAGTTTTGCCAAAGAGCGCTATATCATTCGTTGGCGGCGTGGCGACAAGGTAATGGAAGTGCGGCGCGGCGCCGTGACGAATTATTTTGAGGTGTTCGGCGGCAAGGATGAGGCAAGCTATACGTTGATTCAAGGCCGCACGCTGGCGGGTGTGTTGCTGGACGAAGTGGTGCTGATGCCGCGCTCGTTTGTGGAACAGGCGCTTGCACGCTGCTCTGTGGACGGGGCAAAGCTGTGGTTCTCCTGTAACCCAGGCAGTCCGCATCACTGGTTTTATCAGGAGTGGATTAAGCGACACCGCGAACGGAACACGCTATATCTCCACTTCGAAATGACTGACAACCCCGGCTTGAGTGCAAGAACGCTCGAGCGTTACGCGAATATGTACGCCGGTATCTTTTATGATCGATATGTGCGCGGTTTGTGGGTAGCGGCGGAGGGCGTTGTCTACAAGGATTTTGCAAACGACACCGAAAAGTATTTGATCGATGATCCTTTAAAATGGGCAGAGGAACAGGAGACGAAATTCTCTGTTATTTCCATTGGCGTTGACTTTGGCGGCACGAAATCCGCAACGAAGTTTCAGGCGACCGGAATTACAAAAGATTATCGTGTGGTCGCGCTGGAAGAAGAATACATCAAAACCGAAGAGATTGACCCTGACGCGCTGAATCGGCGCTTTGCTACGTTCTGCCAAATGGTTACGGCAAAGTACGGATATAGCCAGACGCGGGCAGACAGCGCGGAAACGGTGCTGATTCGCGGGTTAGATCATACCGCGCAGAAAATGCACCTCGGGACGCAGGTAAAGAACGCAATGAAACTGCAAATCACAGATAGGATCAGGCTCGTGGTGCTGCTGATGAAGCAGGGGCGTTTTAAGGTTTCGCGCAACTGCCCCCATCTGATCGATGCGCTGCAAACTGCGATTTATGATCCTGATAAGTTTGAGGACGAGCGCCTTGACGATGGAACGTCCGATATTGATAGTTTGGACGCATTTGAATACAGCATAGAGCCTTATTACAAAGACCTGGAACGTGCCGGTCATATGATGGGACGGTGAAAGAGTGAATATTCGCAGAGCATTAAAGGAATTAGGCTTTGATACGGTCGATAGTAAGTTTTACTCGCTGATTGATGTATGGAAATCATGGTATGACGGCGCTGTAAAAGACTTCCACAGTTATACGGTGTGGAATGGCATCGAAGAACTGGAATGCCATAGGTATTCCGTCAACATGGGCAAGAAAGTATGCGAGGACTGGGCAAACCTGCTGATGAATGAGCGCGTGAATATCACGCTTGAGGGCAAGAAGGAGCAGGAATTTGTAGATGCGGTTCTTGCTGATAATAACTGGGAAGTAAAATCCAATGAATTGCAGGAGCGGAAATCCGCGGTTGGTACCGTTGCTTATGTTCCAATCATGGAGGATATGAGCGTTGACCCTGATACAGCAGAGATCGCTAACCCCGGAAGAATTCATATCAACTATGTAACCGCTGCAAACATCTACCCGCTGACGTGGGACAATGGCATTATTCGTGAGTGCGCTTTCGCATGGACAAAACGAGTTGATGATGCGGAATACACCTACATTCAGGTGCATCGGCTGAACGGCGGCGAATACGACATTGAAAACTACCTGTACGACGCGGAGGAAGTGCCGCTAACAAGTGTGCGGGGCTTTGAAGCAATCCCCCCTGTTGTCCGCACAGGAAGCGCCAAGCCGCAGTTTGTCATTGACCGCCTGAACATTGCGAACTCTGATAAAGATAACCCTATGGGCGTTGCAGTGTTCGCTTCCGCCATCGACCAGCTCAAAAGCGTTGATATTACATACGATAGTTATGTGAATGAGTTTGTGCTGGGAAAAAAGCGCATCGTGGTACAGCCGGAAGCAACCAAGGACATCAATGGTAGGCCAGTCTTTGATAAGCGCGAAACGGTTTACTACGTTCTACCGGAAGATCGCGCATCTGATGGAAACATTTTGCAGCAGGTCGATATGACGCTGCGCACAGCAGAGTTTAACACCGGTATGCAAGATATGCTCAATATATTGTCGAGCAAATGCGGATTTGGCGAGAATCATTACAAATTCGATCAGACAAGCATTGCCACGGCTACACAGGTCATTAGCGAAAACAGTACTATGTTCCGCACTATCAAGAAGCATGAAATTTTGCTCGAGCAAGCGATTACGGAGCTGTGTCGCATCCTGCTTCGATTGGGCAATCGCTACATGGACGCAGGACTTGATGAGGAAGTCGAAATTTCCATTGACTTTGATGACAGCATCATTGAGGACAAGCAGACCGACTTTTCCCGCGATATGCAGCTTCTCAGCGCTGGCATCATGAATGACTGGGAGTTCCGCATGAAGTGGATGAACGAGGACGAGGCGACCGCAAAGGCGGCGCTACCAAAGATGCAGGACATGACCACGGAGCAGCAACAGGAGGTGGAATAATGGGCTATGGAGAAAACCCCGGTACTTTTTGGGTAAACATTGGCACAGATGAAAACCCTAATTGGGTAGTTTTGGGCCATGTAAGATGAGCAAGTATCCATTCCCCCCTGAACTGCTGGATGCCATGCCGGAAGAACTGGCAGAGCTGTACCGTGGTCTTGAGGACGCACTTCTGATGGAGATATGCTCCCGGCTCAAGCTGCGGGATGAGCTGAACGAAATTACGGTGCAGGACATCAAGGCGCTGCGGGCACATGGCATCGATCTGAAAGAGATTGAAAAGGCCATACGCCAGACCACCGGCATCAGCGAAAAAAAGCTGAATGAGCTGATAGACGATGTGGTGAAGCGCAACCAAAAGTATTACACCGAGGTCATAGACCTTGCCCGTGTAACACAGCCTGACGTGCTGGTGAATGCGACCACCATTGACGCAATCAGACGGCAGACGCAGGACGTGTTCCGCAACATCACCGCATCAATGGGCTTTTTGGTAGACGCGGGGCGCACAATGCTCCCCCCGGCAAAGGCTTACCAGTGGGCGTTAGACGCGGCTACGTTGAAAGTAGAAAGCGGGGCTATTTCTTATGGGCAAGCCATCAAAGACGCCGTTAGGGAGCTTGCAAGCGGCGGCCTGCGGGTAGTGGACTATGAGAGCGGACACCGTGACCATGTAGACGTAGCTGTGCGCAGGGCTGTCATGACGGGCGTAAATGCCCTTAATCAAAAATATGCGGAGCAGTCAATGGAATACCTTGGTTCAGACCTTGTAGAAGTATCGGCACACGCGGGTGCACGAGATAAAGATGGCCCAAATGGGTGGGAAGCGCATACGAAGTGGCAGGGGCGTGTATTTCGGTGGAATAAAAAATAACATCGAGGATTACTCCCCGATGTTAAATCCCCAATATTTTAGCTCTGCTTCTCGCCTGGCTTTAGCGGCATCTGCAATGGTGTAAAAAGTTCCTAAATAGATTTTCCCGTTATCTGTTGCAATGGATGCGCGATAAACAACAACGCCATCTTTTCGCAATCTTGGATAAACACCAGCAACACCAGTAGTATTATTTTTCCTGGCTTTTCTGTTTCTGGAATTTTTCTTATGAGATACCCATCTGCAATTTTGGGGGGAATAATCAAGGTCGCCGTTTATTCTGTCAATTTCCAAACCAGGGTGATAGCCATTCTCGATAGACCATTTTGCAAAAGTGTCAAAATCTTCCCATTCCTCACAATAAGAAATGCCTTTATCACCATAATATTGGTGATTGGTGCATCTCCCATTGCAACGGCGCTTCATTTCCGACCATGCGTGATAAAGCCGATTTGAATGTTTCCGCAAGTATAACGGGTTTTTCGCCCTGTAAGGTAAACACAACCCGCATGACTTCGAACTACCACGCAAAGAAACGCTTGAAACACTACGAATTGTGCCGCAATCACAACGGCATATCCAACGTACTGGCAAAATATTCCCGTCTCTTTGTAATACTTGCCATTTCCCAAATCTTTTTCCAGTCAAATCGTTTAATTTACTCATATAATCACCTCTTAATGTAATTATACCATATAATCAAATAACAGTCAACAGAAGTGTATTCCACTTGCGCCTTTACGATAGAAAGGATGTGATGTTATGGCAGATTACCCAGACTTTGAAAAGACTTGCGGATATGGTTTCGTTACTGGCATTGGCGGGGCAAACTGTCGATGTACGGCATACATTTTATCCGTTTGTTGAGGGCGTAAGTGAGCGCACTTACACAGACGAACAGCTTGCCCACATTGACGATGGTCTGGGCTGTACGTTTGAGGGCAAGACCTATACGGCATACGAAGCCACGCAGGAGCAGCGCAAGGTGGAGCGCACCATACGCAAGCTCAAGCGTGAGAAAACAGCGTACAACGCCGCAGGGCTGACAGACGAAGAACAGGCAGTGAATATCAAACTGCGACGCCTGAACGCCAAGTACAAGGCGTTCAGCAAGGCGGCGGGGCTGCCGGAGCAGCGGGAAAGGATGAAGGTGCTGTATGAGTAGTGCTTATATCAAAGAGCTGGATAAACACATTCCGTTTTCCCACATAGAAGTATTTACTGTGGTAAATCCCGATTTAATACCTGTTGGAACATTGAGAAAATTTTGGAGTATTCCCAAATGGGTAAATGGCGCAATTATGAAAAATGAAAGCGGTATTGTTACTTGCGCAATCGGCGAAGATACGGCAAGATTTTACACGGCACCGGGGGTATTGATCGAAGTTGATACAAAGGCGGTGAAAGATGAGCCGAGATGAAATGGTACAGGCTATCGAAGCCATCTTGAAGCGTGGGAACAACGCCGAAGTGCGGCGAAAGGGTGATGGCGTTATTGTTCTGGAAGTCCAAAAGAAAATCAAATATCAATCCTCGGTGTAATCGGGCACCGGGAAGGGCAATAGGAGCCAACTACCGAGTTTTCCTCGGTGGTTGGCTCTTTTGTTTTAAGTAAAACCCGCGAAGCACAGCGGTTTTTATACAACGTTCGCCCCCGAAGAATTGGGGCCAAAGAAAAGGAGAACGAATAACATGGCGAAATTTACGAGAGCGGAAATCAGAAATATTCTCGGCGACGCTTGCACAGAAGAGATCGAAAATCGCTTGGTTGCGCTGCATCTGGGCGTGGTCGACCCCCTCAAGGACGATCTCACGAAGTACAAGGCGGACGCGGAGAAGCTGCCAAGCGTCCAGAAGCAGTTGGACGACCTCAAGGCGGCAGGTGACGGCGGTTATAAGGAGAAGTACGAGAAGGAACACTCGGC